>ENA-OQMZ01000631-OQMZ01000631.1-human-gut-metagenome-genome-assembly--contig:-NODE-631-length-14602-cov-1.445043_pt1 | contig 14602 bp, 18 predicted proteins | sample MGYA00242621_ERZ504862 | MGnify/ENA primary metagenome ERZ504862 (study PRJEB26092, sample SAMD00036393) | human gut metagenome | host: Homo sapiens | study: EMG produced TPA metagenomics assembly of... | reverse complement strand
TGAGAAAATTATCAACCTTTTCCTTCATCAAGCAGCTTGCTTTGCAATGTTTCATACATGAAAGGCTGTGCCCCACCCTCAAGATATGCGTCCTTTGGAAACGAATATTCCAGCAGATTTTTGCCGATAGAGCCGCTGAGCACCTTTTTCAGGTTTATCATTATCAGCTCCGCCTCGTCCTGCGGAATAGTGTTGTAAAGCTGATTGGTCTTGCACTTTATGTTCTTTTCAGCATCCACAAATGCCGTAACAACGTGATTTACAGTGAAAAAGCCACAATCGTCATTAAAATTTTTCTTTTATTTCATTTACATAATATTGACATAATGATTACATAATGTTATACTTTAATTAACATGAAGCAAACATATCAGCAAAAACAGGAGGTTTTTATGAAATCATATACATTAGATGATCTTGCAAGAATGATCGATCACACAAATTTACATACAGATGCTTCTCCTAAAGACATGGAAGTCTTATGTAATGAGGCGAAAGAACATCATTTTGCCATGGTAGCGATCAATCAGGTGCAGTCTGGATTATGTGCAAAGTTACTGGAAGGAACGGATATTCATACAGGAGCTGCTATCTCTTTCCCATTAGGTCAGACAACAATTGCTTCTAAAGTCTTTGATACAAAAGATGCTATTGCAAATGGTGCAAATGAGATTGATTATGTTGTAAATCAGACAGAGATCAAGGCTTCTAACTGGGATTATATCAAGGATGAGATGTCACAGATTGTTGCTGCCTGCCATGAAAAAGATGTTACTTGTAAAGTCATTTTTGAAAACTGTTATCTTAATGATGAGGAGAAGATCAAGCTTTGTGAAATCGCCAAAGAGGTGAAACCTGATTTTATCAAAACATCCACTGGTTTCGGTACTGGCGGTGCTACTTTTGATGATGTGAAATTAATGAAAGATCATGTTGGAGATGCGGTAAAGGTAAAAGCTGCTGGTGGAATCCGTGATGCCAAGACATTTATGAAAATGATAGAGTGCGGTGCCCAACGTATCGGAACAAGTGCTGGTATCTCGATCATCAAGGAATTCGAAGCTATGATGAAAGAACAAGGCGTTTCCACACTTGAGATCTAGGGCAATTTTTAGGAGGTATTTTATGAATCAGTTTAACTGGGATAAGGCTTTTACTTTGGATTTTGATCTAAATAACGGACTTTCCAAGCACGCAGATACTACAAAGCGTTATCTTTCCCAGATGAAAAATATGTATCAGGATCAAGAAGCTGTTGAAGAAATTCTTAAACACGAAGACCCTTTGATCTATGAGTTTTATGAACTTGGATGCCCAGAGCGTGCTGGTGATCTTGCATTCGGCACAACGATGATCCATCCTGGGAAGATTGGAAATGAATATTATATGACGAAAGGACATTTTCATCAGATCGTAGACACTGCCGAAGTTTATTATACATTAAAAGGCGAAGGGTATATGATGCTTGAAAGCCTTGACGGTGATTGGCGGGTTGAACGGATGGAGAAAGGAAAAGCATTGTATGTTCCCCGCGGATATGCTCACCGCACCATTAATACTGGAGATGAAGTCCTGACTGCTTTTTTATGTATTTGATGCAGATGCAGGACATGATTATGGAACGATCGAAACCAAAGGATACCGCCATATTGTTTGTGAGATCAATGGCGAAGTAACTGTACTTGACAATCCAAGATGGTAATTATGTTAAAAAGAGAGAAAATCCAGACATTTAGAATTTGTATCTTCTAAATGTCTGGATTTTCTTTATTAAAAGGTATTAACAGCTATTTTTGCACATGCAGTAACTGATGTGCTTTATGACTTCCCGGTGATCCAAAGTATTCATCATACAGATGTTTGATATCTGGATTCTCGTGTGAAAATCTCAAATGGGCTGTCTTATCCAGGAAGTACAGGTTGGATCCACGGTCAGATGCCAGTTCTTTTCCTTCATGGATCGCTGTCCGCCTCCACCTACACATCCGCCTGGACAGGCCATGACTTCTACAAAATGATAGTGTACTTCTCTCTTCTGGATCGCTTCCATCAGATTTCTTGTATTCTGAAGTCCACTCACAACTGCGATATCTATCGTATTGCCAGCAATCTCAAATTGGGCTTCTGTCCATCCATTTTTGTTCACTCCACGGATCTGTTTAAATGCATCTACTTCTGGATTCTTTCCTGTGATCAGGTAATACGCAGAACGCAGTGCCGCTCCATAACTCCGCCAGTTGCTCCAAAGATCACTCCTGCTCCGGTTCCCTCAGTAAACGGAGTATCAAAGGCTGCATCTTTTAATGTCTTTGGATCAATATGGTCAGCACGGATCAGACGGTCCAATTCTCTTGTTGTTAACACACAGTCAACTCCATGTCCTGCAAACTCACCATGGAATAATGGTTTCTCTCTTTCATCTTTCTTCGCAACACATGGCATAATGGATAATGCAAAAATACGGTCTGGGTCGATGTTCATCTTCTTTGCAAACGCAGTCTTCATCACTGCCCCAAACATCTCCTGTGGAGATTTGGCAGAAGATAATCTGTTTACCATCTGTGGATACTGAGATTTGATGAAACGTACCCATCCTGGACAACAGGATGTAAACATTGGATACATATCAAGATCTCCATTTGTAAATCTCTCGACAAATTCCGTTCCTTCTTCCATGATCGTAAGATCTGCTGAAAATGTTGTATCAAATACATAATCTACACCGATCCTTCGAAGTGCATCTACGATCTTCTCAACTGTTGCTTCTTCTCTTGATAATCCAAGACTTTCTCCCCATGCAGCACGAACTGCTGGTGCGATCTGTGCTACCACGATCGTATCTTTATCTTCTAATGCGCGATATAATTTGTCTGTATCATCTCGTTCACGTAATGCTCCTGTTGGACAATGTGTGATACACTGTCCACATAATGCACAATCTGCTGTTTTGATATCTCTGTTTTCTGAAACTCCAACTGTTGTTCTTGCTCCAGTTCCAGATACATCCCAGATATGCATTCCCTGAATCTTGTCGCATACTTGTATACAACGCATACATTTGACACATTTGCTTGCATCACGTACCAGTGGATATCTTGTATCCCATTCTTCAACACAGATTTCCTTCTTATAAGCTGTCTACAATGTTCAGATCATTGGCAACCGTCTGAAGTGTACAATTTCCGCTTCTTACACAAGTTGCACATTGTGCATCGTGCTGGGAAAGGATCATCTCTACCGTATGTTTTCGGTTTCTGCGTACTTCGGACTGTTGGTATAGATCGTCATTCCTTCTTCTACCACGTTATTACAGGATGTTACCAGATGATCCTGTCCTTCAATTTCTACAACGCAGACTCTACACGCTCCAATCTCATTGATATCTTTTAAATAACAAAGCTTTGGAATCGGTATATGAATGGAGGCTGCTGCTTCCATGATCGTTGTTCCAGAAGGTACAGCGATCGTGTGGTTATCTATTGTAATATTTACCATTTTGTATCCCTACCTCCTTTGAAAATACCATAACCAAAGTGGTCACAGCGAAGACATCTTCCTGCCTCCTGGCATGCTTCTTTCTCTGTCATACAGTTTTCGACTCCTTCAAAGTCTTTAACTCTCTCTCCAGCTTCTCTCTCTGTAAGATTAACTCTTCCACATGCTGGTTTATCTTCTAACTTAGGTTCTGGAATCTCAACATCTGCTGTGATTTCATGATGATATCCCAGATATTCATCGATATTGGCTGCAATAACTTACCTGCTGCGATCGCTGAAATAACTGTGGATGGACCTGTCGCACAGTCTCCACCTGCAAATACTCCTGGCATCTCTTCGAATCCACCAAATTTCTCTACGTTGATCTTTCCTCTCTGTACGGGAACTCCTGCTTCTTCGAAGTGCTGATATTCGATATCCTGACCGATCGCTACGATCAGTGTCTGACATGGGATAAATACGTCATCTTCCCCTGTTGGCTTTACAGATGCTCTTCCACCTTTGATATTACTGATCATCTGTGGTGTTACCCATATACCTTTGACATTGCCTTCTTCGTCTTTCTCGATTCTTGAAGGTGCCATCAATGTCTTGATCTCAACACCTTCTGCTTCTGCTCCTGAAATCTCATCTGGAAGTGCTGTCATATCGGCAACTCTTCTTCGATATACGATGCTGACTTTCTTCGCACCTAATCTTACAGATGTACGAACTGCATCCATGGAAACATTTCCACCACCGATCACGGCAACTTCTTTTCCTTCCAGGCTTTCCTGTGTTCCATATCCGACATTTCTTAAGAACTGTACCGCTGAAATAACGCCTTTGGCATCTTCGCCTTCTAATCCTAACTTCTTATCTGTGCTTGCACCGATCGTGATCAGTACAGCATCGTATTTTTCTTTTAAATCCACAATGGAATAATCTTTGCCGATAGCTTTTCCACAATCTACTTTGACTCCTGTGTCTAAGATTGCCTGAATATCATCATCTAAGCGTTCTTTTGGTAGTCTGTAGTTTGGAATTCCATAACGTAACATTCCTCCAAGTTTGGAAGCATCTCATATACGGTTACCTGATGCCCCATCAACTGTAAGAAATATGCTGCACTTAATCCACCTGGTCCACCACCTACAACGGCAATATTCTTCCCTGTAGATTCTGCACATTCTGGCGGTGCAACGTATCCTGCTGCATCTGCTGCCATACGTTTTAATCCACGGATATTCACCGCATCATCGATCATATTTCTACGGCATAATGCTTCACATGGATGCTCGCAGATAAATCCACATGTTGTTGGAAATGGATTATCTTTTCTGATCAGACGGATCGCATCCTCATATCTTCCTTCACGCACCAACGCAATATATCCCGGAATATCCACTCTCGCAGGACATCTGGATACACATGGCACTGGCTGCTTTAACGTACTTAAGCATCGATGATACATGATATGTTCTACATAATCATCTTTAAATCCAATGACTCCTTTGTATACCATATTGGCTGCCTCATAGCCAATCGCACAATCTGCAGATTCCATAATGGATTTTGCTGTTTCATGTATCTCTGTTAAAGTTCGGATCGTTGCTTTGCCATCTAAAACATCAGTGATCAGATTCTTTAACTGTCCAAGTCCTACACGACATGGAACACACTTTCCACAGCTCTGTGCATGACAGATCTCCAAAAATGCTCTGGACATATCAACCGGACATAACCCTGGCGGGCTTGACTCGATTCTTCGTTCCAAATCCTTATAAAGACCTTCCACAACCAGCTGTGCCTGGTTCGGAGACCTTAATTCCAAACGACTCATGACTCATCCTCCTTAATTCCTCTATATCAGTATATTGACTCTCATTATACGCACATTTTTCGACAAATTCAAGTGTTTTTTGTGCAATTTGTACGTTAATTTCGTAACAATCCGGTTAATTTTTGTGTATAATCACGTTAATTTTGTAACAATTTTAAGTTGTATGAGTTGAAGATCATCGAATATTTAGAGAAAAATAAAAGATAGCATGTGAGCAACGATCAAACTCCGTCAATGGAATTCGTGTTGCTCACATGCTATCTTTCATTTCTCTAAATACTCGATGACCTTCAACTCATACAAATAAAATAACCTATTTTCGTTTTAATCTCACCACAGTCTCTACATGTGAGCTGTGGCTAAATTGGTCGACGGCGCAGACTTTTTCGACTTCGTAGCCTTGTTCTGATAATACTTTTAAATCTCTGGCTAGTGTTGCTGGATCACAGCTTACATATACGATTCGTTTGGGTGCCATTTTCACCATTGTTTCTAACAGTTTACTGTCGCATCCTTTTCTTGGTGGGTCAACGACGATCGTGTCTGCATAGACTCCATTTTTCTCGTATTCTCTTGGAAGTACTTCTTCTGCTTTTCCTACGAAGAATTCTGCATTATCAAAGCCATTCATCTTAGCATTTAATCTTGCATCGTCGATGGCTTCTTTGACGATTTCTACTCCATAAACTTTCTTTGCTTTCTGAGCCAGGAATAAGGAAATAGTTCCGATTCCGCAATAGAGATCCCATACGGTTTCTTCGCCTTTTAAATCTGCGTATTCCATAGCTTTTTCGTATAATACTTTTGTTTGTGTTGGATTGACCTGGAAGAAAGATAGTGGTCCGATCTGGTATTTTACATTGCCAATATAATCATAAATGTATGGTTTACCATATACTTCTTCAATCTTGCTTCCCAAGATCCTGTTTGTCTTTTCTTTGTTGATATTGACGCCAGATACTTGTCATTCCTTCGACTTCTGTTAAGGAATCTACGAGCATTTCTAAGTTTCTCAGATTCTTTTTGCTCCCATTCACAACAAGACAGACCATGATCTCACCTGTTTTGAATCCGACTCTTGTTACAATGTGGCGGACCAATCCTTTATGGGTCTTTTCGTTCATAAGCTGTAATATTGTTTTTCTTCATGTAGTCCAAGACTTTTAATAAAATCTGTTCGTTCACTGGATGTTGGATCATACAGTGTGTGCAATCAATAATATGATGCGTCCTTCCTGCATAAAATCCTGTGATAAGATTCCCTTCTTTGTCATATCCGACTGGAAACTGAGCTTTGTTTCGATAGTAAAATGGTTCTTCCATCCCAAGGATCGGTTCCATTTTTTCTTCAATATTTTCTAAGCCTCCAATTCTTTCTAAACAGTTTTTCACTTTATTAAATTTATATTCTAACTGCTTTTCATAAGCTAAATGCTGTAATGTACATCCTCCGCACTGTCTTGCTTTGGAACAGCGTGGGCTGACTCTGTCTTTGGATGCTTCTATGACTTCTTCTACTCTTGCGAAGCCATAATTTTTCTTTGTTTTGATGATCTTTGCACGAACTTTGTCTCCGATGACTGCATCTTTTAAAAAGAGGGCATAAACCATCTATATGGCCGATGCCCTCTCCTTCATTCCCAATGTCATCGATATAGAGTTCTACGATCTGATTTTTTTTAAATTCCATACGCACCTCTGTATCTTTTTCTTGGTTAAACTGTTGTATTGATCCTATTTTATTATAATTCTTTTAGATAGAGGTCTTACGGATTCTTGTATCTAATAAACGCTGGAATCCTGACCATTCCTGATCTTCTTTTTGTTTCTCCATGATTTCTGCAAATGTTTCCATCTTCGCGTCTAAATTATCTGCCTGACTTAGTGCAATTGCTTCTAATAATGCAGGTTTCTTTGGAGAACCAAATTCTAATTCTCCGTGATGTGCTAACATACAGTGTTTTACTTCATTTGCAAGTTTTGGTGGGAAACCTGGAATCCCACGGATCAGGCGGTCTAATTTAATCGCTCCCATCACAATGTGTCCAACTAACTGACCTTCATCTGTATAGTCATTCTCTGGAAAGCTTGATAATTCTTCGACTTTCCCCATATCATGCCATAATGCACACATTACGATCAAGTCTCTGTTTAACTGTGGATACAGATTTGCATAGCTTTCGCAGATCTTCGCTACAGATAAACTGTGCTCTAAAAGCCCTCCAATATACCCATGGTGTACGCTTTTTGCTGCGGAATGTACTTTAAATTCTCTTGCAAAATTTTTATCCTCTATAAAGATCTTCTCTGCTAACTGTTTTAAATACTGGTTCTTTGTCTTGCTGATCATTGCAAGAAGCTCTTTGAACATCCCATCAATATCCTTCTTGGTACTTGGCATATAATCTGCCATGTCAAACTCACCTTCCTGAGCTTTACGGATCTGTTGGATGTTTAACTGGTTAGAACCCTGATAACTTGTTACCTGTCCTCTGACTAAAATGTAGTCCATCGCCTCGAAATGCCCGATCGCATTGGTAAGTTCCCATACCTTTCCGTCGATCATTCCTGTTTTATCTTGTAGTGTCAGGGAATAATATGATTTTCCAAATTTGGATGTTCCCGGTGATTTTGTTTTGCATAAATAAATCTCGGAAACCTGATCTCCTTCGTGCAAATCACTAATATATCTCATTGCTTTGTGCCTTTCTAAATTCGTTCTTCGCCAGCCAACTCTCCTGGCGATTTTTAAATCCTCTATTTTTTACCTATGTTATTATGCCACAGTTTAGTTGTAAAATCTAGTGAAATTTACTTATTATGAAACGTCATGATTTCAAAAGGCACAAAAACTGTTTATGAATTTACATTTTCCGCATTCAAATATGCCTGCTTATAGAAAAATTCCTGTGAATTTAGTGGTGTATCCTGATTTTTAGGAATTTTGTAATTTCCATTGTGATCTTCTTCTCTTGCTTTTACATTATCACTTAACATTGTAATAAACATCTCGATCAGCTGCATTTTAATATCTGTATTGTAGATCGGTACGGCTACCTCGACTCTTCTTAATGTATTTCTTGTCATAAATCTGCTGATGCTATATAAACTTTTCTCTGCCCTTCGTTCCAAAAATATAGATTCTTGAATGTTCTAAGTATCTTCCCACAATACTTCTTACTTGAATATTATCTGTTTCACCCTTTACTCCCGGAATCAGACAACAGATTCCTCGAATGACCATGTCAATCTTCACACCTGCTTTGGATGCTTTGATCAATTTCTCCATGATCTTTTTGTCTGTTAAAGAGTTCATTTTTAATCCAATATAAGCTGGTTCTCCAGCTTTTGCATGTTCAATTTCCCGATCGATCATATGGATCACTTTATTCTGTAGACAGTGTGGAGCTACTAGCAGATGATCCGTTTCTTCCACAGTCTCTCCCATAGATAATGCCTGAAAAACTTCCGCAGCTTCCAACGCAATATCTACATTTGCTGTCATTAAAGAAAGATCTGTATAAAGTCTGCTTGTCTTTTCATTGTAGTTGCCTGTTCCGATCTGTGTGATATAAGATACTTTTCCTTTTTTCTTTCTTGTGATCAGACATAATTTAGAGTGTACTTTATAACCATCTAATCCATAGATCACGCGGCATCCTGCATCTTCTAACTGTCTGGACCATTCAATATTATTTTCCTCATCAAATCTAGCCTTTAATTCTACAAGGATCGTGACATCTTTTCCATTTTCTGCTGCCTCGATCAAAGATGCAATGATCTTACTCTGCTTTGCGACACGATATAATGTCATTTTGATTGAAACAACATCTTTATCTTCTGCCGCTTCCTGAAGCATTTTTAGAAATGGCCGCATACTTTCATATGGATAAGAGAGTAACTTATCTTCTTTTTCAATCTGATCCATAATTGGCATTTCTTCGTTAAACTGTGGTGATCTTTGAGGAACTCTTTTCTCAAAAAACAATTCTGTCTCTTTTCTTAAAATATCCTGAATCTTAAATACAAAAGACAGATCTAACGGTGTCTGTGTATAGAATACATATTTTCTTTCAAGTTCCAGATACTCACATAAAAGATCAATGATCTCTCCATCCATCTCTCTTGATAATTCCATTCGGACTGGTGCTAATTTCTTTCTTTTCTTGATCAGTTCTACCATGAAATCGCGATAATCAAGATCTTCATCATACATAGAATCTGCATCAATATCTGCATTTCTTGTAATTCGGATCAATGTTTTTGCTTTGACATGGTATCCTTTGAAGATCCTTGGCACATAGTGAAGAATCATTTCTTCTGATAACATATAAGCATCTTTTCCAGAAATATTGATCAATCTGTCAAACGTTTCATTTCCACATGGGATAATTCCTAATTTTTCTTTTCCATTTTTAGTTTCTAACACAGCAACTGCGTAGATTTCTTTATTCTTTAAAAAAGGAAATGGCTGTCTCTTCCCTATGATCGTAGGAGAGATCAATGGTGCGATTTCTGCTTGAAAATAAGCTCTTAAATATTCGCTTTCTTTTTTAGATATTTTTTGAAAATTTACCAGATGGATGTTGTGTTCTTTCAGAGAATCCATCATCTCCTCATATACGCTGTCTTTTCTTCTATTTAATTTCTGTACCTGTGGAATGATCGCATCAATCTGTTCCTGTGGTGTCATCTTTGTCTTATTTTCTTTCATATTCTTATCAAGTAACATCTGATCGATCAAAGATCCAACTCTTACCATAAAGAATTCATCTAAGTTGCTCTGGTAAATGGATGCAAATGTCAATCGTTCACATAGTGGTACTTCTCTATTCTCAGCCTCTTCTAATACGCGTTCGTTAAACTTAAGCCAGGACAGTTCCCGGTTCATAAAAATCTTCTGCTGTGTTTTCATCTTTTCCTCCAAATCTCTATACGATGTAATTTCTATTGTACTGGTCAAATGTAAAATCATACTGCTTTTTATGTTAAGTTCTCGTAAATTAACGTCTGGAATTGCCATTTTCCCTATATTTACAGTCCAAACAATCTGTGTTAAACTCTTTAGTGAGTTGCAATAATTTAATGTAAATGAGGAATTTTTCATGAATCAGAAAGTATTACAAACACTTGAATTTGATAAGATTATAAATATTTTAACAGGATACGCAACAACCGAACTAGGTAAGTTGATGTGTGCCAATTTAAAACCAATGACTGAAGAAGCTGATATCTTAAACGCTCAGGATCAGACACAGGATGCATTGACACGTATCTATAAACGTGGAAATGTGTCTTTTTTGGAGTAAGTGATCTTTCCCCTTCTCTTGCCCGTTTGAAGATGAGAGGTACACTTGGAACTGGGGAACTTCTTGATATCGCTCGTGTTCTGGAATCTGTAAAGAATGCCGTTTCTTACGGAGTCCGCATGGAAGATGATCTTGAAGCAGATTCTCTCGACGAGCTTTTTGAAAGCCTTGTTCCTTTAGATGATCTTCTGCACGAGATCCGCCGCTGTATTATTTCTGAAGAAGAGATCAGTGATGATGCCTCTTCTACTTTAAAACATATCCGTCGTGCAATGAAACAGACAAACCAGAAGATTCATACACAGTTAACTACGCTGGTAAGCTCTGCATCCAATCAGGATAAATTACAGGATGCGATCGTTACAATGCGAAATGGGCGTTACTGCATACCAGTCAAGCAAGAGTACAGAAGTTCATTCCAAGGTATGATCCATGATCAGTCTGCTTCTGGAAATACGCTGTTTATTGAACCAATGTCTGTTGTAACATTAAATAATGAATTAAAAGAATTGGAAGGAAAAGAACAATCTGAGATTGAGCATATTCTTTCTATATTAAGTGAACAGGCTTCTTATGGTGTTGTTGATCTTGCACATAACCAGAAGACCCTTGTATTATTAGACTTCATTTTGCAAAGGCAAAATATGCGAAGGATATTGATGCATCCAAACCTATTTTCCGTGAAGATGGAATTATCAATATCAAACAGGGATGTCATCCTTTACTAGACCGCAAAAAAGTCGTTCCGATCAACGTATCTCTCGGCAAAGATTTCTCCATGCTGATCGTGACCCGGACCAAATACAGGCGGTAAAACTGTAATCTTTAAAAACCGTTGGATTATTATCTCTGATGGGGCAGGCAGGCCTTCATATTCCTGTCATTCCAAGGATCTTCTCTTGGAATTTTTCGTGAAATTTTTGCAGATATCGGCGATGAGCAGAGTATTGAGCAAAACTTAAGTACCTTCTCTTCTCATATGACCAATATTGTATCGATCGTTCAGCAGGCCCATCGGGATTCTTTAGTATTACTCGATGAATTATGTGGTGGTACTGATCCAATCGAAGGTGCCGCACTTGCGATCTCTATTTTAAGTGATCTGCACGGACGTGGAATTAAAACAATGGCGACAACCCATTACAGTGAACTTAAAATGTTCGCACTTTCCACCGATGATATCGAAAATGCTTCCTGCGAATTTGATGTGGAAACGCTTTCTCCAACATACCGTCTGATGATCGGTATCCCTGGAAAAGTAATGCGTTTGCAATTTCCCGCAAATTAGGATTGGATGAACATATCATTGAGGGTGCTGCAGATCAGATTGATGAATCTGTCAAAGATTTTGAAACGATCTTAGCTGACCTTGAAAAGAGTAAACAGACGATTGAAAAAGAACAGGAAGAGATCCTTGAATACCGTAAGGAAATCGAAACTCTCCGTAAGAGTTTAAAATCTCGTCAGGATAATATAAAAGAAAAACGTGATAAGATGCTTCGCGACGCTCGTGAAGAAGCTCACAATATCATCTCTGAGGCGAAAGAAATTGCAGATTCTACGATCCGTGAATATAACAAATTAAAGAAACAAAACAAGAATCCAGATGCAAATAAGAAGATGGAACATATGCGAAGTGATCTTCGCGGCCGCATGACAAAATTAGAAGGTCAAATGGCTTACAAATCCAAGAAAAAGAACAAGAAACGTCACGAGGCGAATGATTTCCATGTTGGTGATGAAGTTATGTAACAAGTCTTTCCCTTGCCGGAACTGTTTCCACGCTCCCAAATGCCAAAGGTGATCTGTATGTTCAGATGGGTATGATGCGTTCTCTTGTTAACATCAAAGACCTTGAGATCACAAAAACGGCCAAAGATGATAAAACGTGAAAATCAAAGAAATGAAAGTCGTAACCGAGGACGTACTGCGATCAACAAATCCGCTTCCATCCGACCTGAGATCAATGTTATGGGTATGACGGTTGATGAAGCGATCGCACAGCTTGATAAGTACATCGATGATGCGTGCCTGGCCAACTTAGCACAGATCACTGTTGTCCATGGAAAAGGAACTGGTGCTTTACGTAAAGGGCTTCATAATTACTTTAAACAGTTGAAGAAACAAAAACGTATCTCCGGTTACCGTGATGGTGAATATGGTGAAGGAGATCTTGGTGTAACTGTTGTTATACTGTAAAAAAGATATAAGAAGGAGATTTTATGACTTATTACGATATCTTATTTAGCTTTTTTATATATGGGTTTCTTGGTTGGTGTTCTGAAGTCGCTTTTGCAGCTTTTAAACAACATTCCTTTGTAAACCGTGGATTTCTAAATGGTCCGATCTGTCCGATTTATGGAATTGGAGTGACGGTTGTCGTTGCTTCTCTTCAGCCTTACGTCGGAAACTTAATCTTGCTTTATATTACCTCCACCATTCTCGTTACTTTTCTTGAATGGCTAACGGGTTTTCTTCTTGAAAAGATGTTTCATCACAGATGGTGGGATTATTCTGAAATGCCATTGAATATCGGCGGCTATGTATGTCCTTTATTTTCTGCAATCTGGGGCATCGCTTGTGTATTGATCGTGAAACTTATCTATCCTTTTACGGGTAAACTAGTTTCTTTTCTCCCGATATGGCTTGGAAAATTTCTGCTTGTTTTATTAAGCATTGCTCTTATAGTTGATATTTGCATCACGGTTCAGGGTATTTTAAAATTCAACAAACGTCTTGCCCTTATGGAGGATATTGCAAAAGAACTGCGTAATATTTCTGATCAGATCGGTGAAAATATCTACGATAGTATGATGGATGGTCTGGAGGCTCAAGACCGATTAAAAGCTCGTGCAGATGTTATTCGAGAGAAAGTTGATGAAGCCAAACAGGAAAATGCAGATGAACTCAAAGCTCGTATGGATTCTTTAAAACAGCGAGCTGAGGAACTTCGTAGCAAATACGAAAAGATGGCAAAACTTCCTACATTTACATCACGCCGTATTTTACGTGCATTCCCTAAGATGATGCCTCGTGAACATATAAGAGAATTTGGACAGCTACGACGCATCCTGAAGAAAAAAAGAGATGAATTGAAAAAGTCATGATAAATTTTTAACTGTAAAAATGTCAGGTACATCTAAGTTTCTCGAAAACTTAGATGTACCTGACATTTTTTTCTTTTTATTTTCTATCCAATTAACACAGTTTTTCCACTTCCTGACGTTACGAAAGAAACTAATTCGTGAATGTATTAAGAATATAATCAACGTCCGTCGTCTTCTTTAATTCTTCCAGAATTTCTTCTTCTGTCACTGCTTCTGTAATCTGTCCAAGAATCTCTAAATGTTCATCTCCAACTCCAGCAATTCCAATGACAAGCTGTGCTGTTCCGCCATTAAATTCGACTCCGTCTGGATACTGCATCACAATAATTCCGCTTCTTTTTACGTCTCTTTTTGCATCTTCTGTTCCGTGTGGAATTGCAAGTCCTAATCCCATGTATACAGATGCTTCTTCATTTCTTCGGATCATTGCTGGAATATAATCATCATCTACATATCCAAGATCTCTTAAAAGTTCCCCTGCTGCCACGATCGCTTCTTCCATGCTTACCGTTGGAAGTCCCAGTTTAATTCCTTCCCTTACCAAAATCATACCTTCTTTCGCTGGTACTTCTGGTGTTGTTTCTACAACTGGTGTTACTGTTTTCTTCCTCTTTATTTTTTTCTTATTCTTAAAAAGAATCCCATAATTGTCTCCCTTCTTAAATCCAATTTTTATTTCCATTATTTTTTAGCAAGTCCCGTAATTGTATATCGTAACGTATGGATCTAAAGTAGTGTCTTGATGTGTTAAGTCAATATCTTCTAAATACAATTCAAATAGTTCGTTTAATTTCATTAATTTTTTCCTCCAAAAAACAAAAACTAGTCTAGCATCAGGCTAAACTAGTTCAGTATAATATATTTTTG
>ENA-OQMZ01000630-OQMZ01000630.1-human-gut-metagenome-genome-assembly--contig:-NODE-630-length-14603-cov-2.567007_pt1 | contig 14603 bp, 22 predicted proteins | sample MGYA00242621_ERZ504862 | MGnify/ENA primary metagenome ERZ504862 (study PRJEB26092, sample SAMD00036393) | human gut metagenome | host: Homo sapiens | study: EMG produced TPA metagenomics assembly of... | reverse complement strand
CGATGGCCGTTGCCATGTGGGCCGTGGGGGTGGAAAGACTGCCCAGCACGGCAGGGTGAACACCTCGTTCACAAGGCCGAGGTCGCGGTGGCCCTGGATGACACCGTCATCGTTGACCGCAATGCCGCAGCTCTCCTGCCCGCGGTGCTGCAGCGCATACAGGCAGAATAGGCGGCAGCGGCCACGTCCTCGGTGCCCGCCCGGTCGTAAATGCCAAAAACGCCGCATTCCTCGTGCAGCGGATATGCAAAATCAGACATTGGTTCTCCTTACAACTCTTTCAGTTCGTTCTGCAGCTTTTCTTCCTTAGCTGCGATCTGCTGTGCCATGCTCACCCGCTCGGCCTCCAGCTTCCCGGCCAGTGTGTCATCGCTCAGGCCAGGATCTCGCGCCAGCCAGGCGGCGTTCTTGGCCCCGTTCAGGCCACGGTAGCCACCGGGATGCCGCTGGGCATCTGGACCGTGGCCAGCAGCGCGTCCAGACCGTCCATCGCGCCGCCTTCATCGGGATGCCGATGACCGGCAGGGTGGTGTTGGCGGCAAAGGCACCGGCCAGATGGGCCGCCATGCCCGCCGCGCACAGGATCACACCAAAGCCGTTGGCCCGGGCTTTTTTGGCAAAATCCGCGGCCTCGGCAGGGGTGCGGTGGGCCGAAAGGATGTGTGCCTCAAAGGGGATGTCCAGCGCCTTCAGCTGGGCACAGGCCCCCTTTACCACCGGCCAATCACTGTCCGAGCCCATGATCACTGCAACTTTCCGAATCATATCCGAACCTCTCTTTCTCCGTCTGCAAAACAAAAAAAAGCTGTGGTACACCTGCACCACGGCCTTTATTTCTGCGTATGCTCTCCCAGCGCTTTGCACAAAGCTGCACGATGCCCCTGAACAGCACGAATGGTGTTCTGTTCTGTGAAGCCCGACAGCATCTTCATCTTTGAAGTTCCCCTTTTGCTCTGCGCTTTTTCAGGCGGCACCCGGCATCCGCCGGGGTACCGTCCCTGTACTACATACAGTTTACGGCAAAAATTCCACTTTGCAAAGGCCCTTGGGGCAATTTCTCCCTTGTGTTCTCCCGCGTCAAAAAACTTTCAAAAGTTTTGTGCAGTTTCGACACCGTATTTCTTTTTAAGTATGACTTTTTTAGAAAATATAATAAAGTAAGTTTTATCTCACTGAGCAGGCCCCGCTCGGTACAGCCTCTCCGTCATTGCGTTGGCAGTAAGGGCGTTTTACCTTAGAAGATGATCTTCGCTGTTGCTGCCCTTGCTGCCCGGACGAGGTCGGCGGGTGCGCAGCACACCTGCGTACCAATGCGGCCGCCGGAGACATAGACCTTTTCTTGAGCCAGCACGCTTTCATCAAACACGGTGGTGTACTGCTTTTTCATACCCACCGGGCTGCAGCCGCCGCGCACATAGCCGGTGACCTTATTGATATCGGCCACATGGATCATGCTACGCTTTTTTCGCCCACGCTGCGGGCAGCGGCCTTCAGGTCAAGCTCTGCCGCCACCGGAATGACGAACACAAAGTAGTTTTTGCTGCTGCCCTGGGTCACCAGCGTCTTATATACGCAGGCCGGGTCCTCCCCCATGCTGGCGGCCACGGTCACGCCGTCCACCGCCACGCCTTCCTCGTGGGCATACTCGTGGGCTGTATAGGGCACCTTGGCCCGTTCCAGGATGCGCATGGCATTCGTTTTTGCTTCTTTTCCCATTGATGATCGCTCCTTGTAAACTCCTTGCCCTCTCAGGCTGCCCTATTCTACCACTTTCTTTCCTAAATTTCAAAATTTCTCTTGACTTCAGTTCCCTGAAGTGTTATCATAGGCCCATGCTTCAGGAAACTGAACTTCACGAAAATAAATCACGCAATGGAGCCGGTCTCCTGTGCCGTTTGTGTGAGAAGGATAAGGAGACGACCACCATGATCATTGTACTGAAACAGGATGCCCCTGACGCACAGGTCCGCGAGTTCTGCCACGAGCTGCAGGATATGGGGTTGCAGATCAACGACTCCAAGGGCAGCGACACCCACATTCTGGGCCTGATCGGCGACACCAAGGCCATTGCCGAGAGCTGGGTGCTGGCCAACCCTGTGGTCGAGACCTGCCGCCGCGTGTCTGAGCCTTACAAAAAGGCTAACCGCAAGTTCCACCCCGACGACAGCGTGATCGATGTCAACGGCGTGAAGATCGGCGGCGGCAACTTCGCCGTCATTGCAGGCCCTGCAGCATCGAGAGCGAGGAGCAGATCACCTACTGCGCCCAGCGCGTTAAGGATGCAGGCGCTTCCCTGCTGCGCGGCGGCGCATTCAAGCCCCGCACCTCCCCCTACTCCTTCCAGGGAATGCGGAGCGAGGGCCTGGACCTGCTCAAGCTGGCCCGCCGCGCCACCGGCTCCCCCATCGTCACCGAGATCATGAACACCGAGCACCTGCCCTGTTCGAGAATGTAGACCTCATCCAGGTGGGTGCCCGCAATATGCAGAACTTGAGCTGCTTAAGCCGTGGGCCGCCAGAAAAAGCCCGTGCTGCTCAAACGCGGCCTGGCCAACACGCTGGAAGAATTTGTGATGAGCGCCGAGTACATCATGGCCGAGGGCAACGAGAACGTTATCCTCTGCGAGCGCGGCATCCGCACCTTTGAAACCAGTATGCGCAACACCCTGGACCTTGCCGGTGTGGTCATGCTCCACAAAATGACCCACCTGCCCGTGGTGGTGGACCCCAGCCACGCCTGCGGCCATGCCTGGATGGTGCCCCAGCTGGCCAAGGCCGCTGTGGCCGCCGGTGCTGACGGCCTGATGATTGAGGTGCACAACAACCCCGCCAAGGCCAAGTGCGATGGTGCCCAGAGCCTGACCCCCGACCAGTTCGATGAACTGATGGGCTTTATCACCAAAGAAGTCGAGTTCTTTGGCAAGAAGATGAACTGAGAATGGAACGACCCTCTCGGCACGCTGCCGCGTGACTGAGGGGGTTGTTTTCTTTTGTCATCAAATATGGTATACTATGGTGTATTTTGAATTCACCCTTGAAACGAGGTATTTCTATGAAAGCTCATATTGCACGCAACCAGAATGCCGGCATCCCGCTGGCGCTGGGCTGGAACCTTTCTGCCGCCGACCGGGGCATTCTGGAGGGGATGGCTCCCGCTTTCGGGATGAAGCTGCTGCTGGTCTCCCCTGCCGATGCAGGCAGGACCGTGGCCCAGCTGCTGGGCGAGGTGGAGGTCAAGACCACCCGCACTCTGGTGCTGGAGCCGGGTGCTTATCCCCCGGCGCTGGTGCTGGCCAACTTCAAGGATAAGGATGTGGACACCCTGCTGGACCTGATGAAGCAGGCACAGGTAAACATCCCCCTCAAGGCCGTTGTGACCCCCACCAGCAAGAGCTGGGTGTTCGGTGACCTGCTGGCACATCTGCAGGAAGAGCACACCGCCTTTACTGCCGCAAAGGAGACCGCCAAAGCATGATGACCAAGCGTATTTTTCCGTCCTGCTGGCAGCTGCGCTCAGCCTGAGCCTGCTGGCTGGCTGCGGCAGCTCCGCTTCCGGCTCCACCGCCTCCAGCGCAGCCGATGGCCCGCAGCGCTACTCCACCGTGTTCTATGATGTGTTCGACACCGTGACGCAGGTCATCGCCTACTGCGACAGCGAGGAAGAGTTCACCGCCCAGATGGACGCACTCCACGCCGACCTTGTGGAGTACAACCAGCTCTACGACATTTATAATGATTACGATGGCGTGACCAACATCAAGACCATCAACGACAATGCGGGCATTGCCCCGGTGACGGTGGATGACAAGATCCTCGGGATGCTGGAGCTGGCCCAGACCATGTACGACACCACCGGCGGCAAGCTGAACATTGCGCTGGGCAGTGTGCTGAACATCTGGCACAACTACCGCGAGGCCGCACTGGCCGATGACAACGACAGCAACAACCAGCTGCCCACGCAGGAAGAGCTGGATGCCGCTGCACAGCACTGCGATATCGCCAACCTCATCATTGATGAAGATGCCAAAACGGTCTATCTGGCCGACCCGGCCATGTCGCTGGACGTGGGCAGCGTGGGCAAGGGCTACGCCGTGGAGCAGGCCGCACAGGCCGCCGAAGCCCGGGGCCTGACCAGCGCCCTCATCAGCGTGGGCGGCAACCTGCGGGCCATCGGCACCAAGCCGGACGGCTCCCAGTGGGTAGGCGGCGTGGAAAACCCGTGGAACTCCTCCGAGGTCTACACCAACGGCAGCTCCACCGTGGCCGCCGTCAAGATGAGTGACCTCTCCCTTGTGACCAGCGGCGACTACCAGCGCTACTACGTTGTGGACGGTGTGCGCTACCATCACCTCATCGACCCGGATACCCTCTGGCCTGCCCGCTACTTTGACAGCGTGAGCGTCCTCTCCCCCGACTCCGGCGCAGCCGACTGCCTCACCACCGGCCTGTTCTGTATGTCCCTTGAGGATGGCCGGAAGCTCATCGAGTCCCTCGACGGCGTGGAAGCTCTGGTGTACCCCCGGACGGCGAAGTTATCCAGTCCAGCGGATGGCCGGCCACGAGAAAAAATAACAGAAAACGAAAGCCCCCTCTTCTCACGGTTCTTGCGTCCAATGACGAAGAGGGACGTTTTATTATACTACATATCAAGAATATTTCCGCGCGTTCACTCTTCCATGCAGGCATACCTTGCCATCAGGACAGCCCCGCCGGTCAAGAGTGCGGCGACAAGCTCCACCACCCAGACAGATGCCACTGCACTGAGCAGAACAGACAGCGAGTCGATGACAAAGTGAAACAGGTAGCCCGCATCAGCTCCATGGGGCCTTTTTGCGGATGGACTGGAACACCAGAATCGACAGGCTCAGATGGAGCACCACCGCAATGATCCGCTCTACGCCGCCTGCAAAAAATGTCAGGCTCGGTGTCGTCCACAGCGCCGAAAGAGCCGCTGCCGTGTCTGCCGCCTTCTCTGCGTCAAGAGTCGCCAGCTGTGCAGACATGGTGCCGGAGTTTATCATCACGGCACTCGCGATGTTGCTGATAGATGCCACGCCGCACAGAAGCATTGCCTCCACGCCGCCGTGTCCGGCACCATACATAAAGGCATTCGGAAAGTCCATCGGCTTCACCAGAAACCTCATGGCAATGTAACGACCGGTCTCTTCAAAAAGTGCTGCCATCAGGCCGCCATAGACTGCGTATAGGATCACGCTTCCGGTCAGCGCTTCTCCGGCCAGCTGGAACACGATGCGATGGATGGCAGCTTCCAGCATCAGCACCACCACGAAGAAAACGCCGCACCCGATAAAGAACGGTGCAGCCTTCGCACCCAGCTTCTTCTTTGCGTAAACAAAGAGGCCTATGGGAAGTGCGAAGGAGACGACAAGGGAAAACACCATGCCTGCGATGCTTGCCCCGGGTACCATACCTACTGTCATAGTCATCCTCCTGCCGATATACCATCGGCGTTTTTGCAAGGCCTGCCCCCGGAGGGGAGCAGGGTCATTCAATATCCAGCTCCGGCGGCAGGTCGATCTGATCGGAGACGTACCGGCCGTTCTTTTTGCGCTGACGCACACACTCGGTGAGCAGATACTCGATCTGCCCGTTCACCGAGCGGAAGTCATCCTCAGCCCATGCGGCAAGGGCATCGTAGAGCTTCGCATTCAGGCGCAGGGGGATCTGCTTTTTCGGCTCTGCCATCAGTATAGGCTGCCGCTGTTCACAATGGGCTGCGCATCACGGTTGCCGCAGAGCACCACCAGCAGGTTGGAGACCATTGCCGCTTTGCGCTCATCGTCCAGTTCCACCACTTTGTTCTCACTCAGCGATCCAGCGCCATCTCCACCATGCCCACGGCACCGTCCACGATCATCTTACGGGCATCAATGATGGCGCTTGCCTGCTGGCGCTGCAGCATGACCGCTGCGATCTCGGGGGCGTAGGCCAGATAAGTGATGCGGGCTTCCACCACCTCGATACCGGCCTCGGCCACGTTCTTCTGGATCTCGTCCCGGATGCGGGCAGCCACTACCTCGGAGGAGCCGCGCAGGCTGCCCTCGTCGGCTACGCCGTCGCCGGTGGTATCCACGTTGGGAGAAACATCATAGGGGTACACCCGCACCACGTTGCGCAGGGCGCTGTCGCACTGCAGGGAGAGATATTCCTTGTAGTTGTCCACGTTGAACACAGCCTTGGCGGTATCGGTCACGCGCCAGATGACTGCAATACCGATCTCCACCGGGTTGCCCAGACAATCGTTGATCTTCTGGCGGGAGTTGTTCAGGGTCATCATCTTGAGCGAGATCTTTTTGCTCATGGACTCGACGCTCATCTGAGCATTCTGACCGTTACCGCCAAACAGCGCAGCACGTTGGTTTCCTTGCTGTTCACATCTCCGCTCTGGCTCAGGCGGGTGCCGGCGGCGGGGTTGACGGCGGTACAGAAGGGGTTTACCCAGTAAAAGCCCTGTCCCTTCAGGGTGCCGATGTAATCGCCAAACAGGGAGAGCACCAGCGCCTCCTGCGGCTTTAGCACTTTAAGGCCGCAGAACAGGAAAATACCTGTGATCCAATACGCAATGGACAAAATCAGCAGCGGCACGCCCAGAAGCATCCGGTCTGCATCCAGCAGGGTGATGCTGCAAATGAACAGAGCAATGGATGCTACATAGCCCAGCAGGGTCAGCAGCAGCATGGTCATGCCGTTCTTCTTGGTCTGTAAGATCTTCTCTTCCATAAAAAGTCCCTCCTTTACAGGGTTTGGAAGTTTCTTTCTGATATCAAAATCATATCACATTGTATTTTGATTGTCAAGAACTTCCGATAAACACAAAACCTCCCACTCGAATGAGCGGGAGGTTTTATGATACACAGTTATGATTACCAGAACCAATACCGTTTCTTGACGGCGATATACACGATCAGGCAGACCACGGTCAGCGCACCGGCGGCGATGAAGAAGGTCCAGTTGATATTGGTGAAGCGCAGATTCTGGTTGGTCAGCAGGTAGCTGCCAGCCGTATCGGCGGTGATGGTGCCATCCTTGTAGCTGTTCAGGAACTGCCACTTTTCGCTGGCGGTGTTGTGCAGATACAGGCGGCTGTAAGCGGCATTCTCACCGGTCAGGGTGATCTGCACCACGCAGGGCAGCGCGCCGTTTTCGCCCAGCTGGAAGCTCAGGCCGTTTTCATCGGGGGCAAAGGTCAGGGCAGTGCTGAACCCGCCCTGGGTGCTCTTGATGCTGGTGCCATCGATCCGCAGGGTATAATCCTCGCCCAGCACGATCAGGCTGCGGCCCGTGGTGCGCAGGGCGCTCAGGATCTCGCCGGTAATGGCGGGCACGTCGCTTTGATAGAGGGACACTTCCTCCCCTGCGGCGTTCTGGATGGCGGCCACGGTGGCATCGGTGGTGACATTTTCCTCGGTGCCCTCACCGCTGGTGTCGCTGCTGCTGCCGGAGGTGGAGGCGGTGCGGTTGACGATGACCGTGACCGAGGTGGAGGCGGTGCCGTTGGAGACCACCACGGAGGTGGCACCCGTGGCAACGCCGGTGATGACACCGGAACCGCTGACGGTGGCGATGCTCTTGTCCTGGCTCTTGAAGGTCAGGCTCTGGCTGGCGGAGGCCGGCGACACCTTGCCGGTGATGGTCTTGGAGGAGCCCGGCTTGAGCACCACATAGTTGGTGTTCAGGGAGATGGACTGGCTGGAAACGGTGCTGGTGTTGGCCGCAACCACCGTAACGGTGGCCGTGCAGCTCACGTTGCCGTCCGTGGCGGTGATGGTGGCCTTGCCGGGGGCAACGCCGGTCACCTTACCAAAGTTGTTGACGGTGGCCACCTTCTCATTGGAAGAGCTCAGGCTGACGTTGATATAGTTGGCCGCCGAGGTGGGCAGCACCGCCAGCGAAAGGCTGGTGGTCTCGCCCACGGCAATGGTGTTGGATGCAAGGGTGATGTCCATTTCGGTGGCGATCATGCTGGCATCGGCTGGGGAGTGATGGTATAGGTGCAGCTCACCCCGCCGCAGGTGGCGGTGATGTTGGCCGTGCCCAGGCCCACAGCCTGCGCCACGCCCTCACTGTCCACCGAGACAACATTGGGGTTATCAGAGACATAGGTCACACCGTTCTTGCTGGCGGCATTGACGGGGGTGGTCACCGGGGAAAGCTGCTGGGCTGTGCCCGCCAGTGGGGCGGCATCGTAGCTGCCGGTCTCGATGCTCTCGGCGGTAACTTTATCCCAGGGAAAGCTCACCTTGGGCAGCGTGAGGGCCAGCGGCGTGGTAACAGGGCCGGCAGCGACGCAGGCAGGGCGGCGGCACAGGCCAGCACACCCAGCAGAGCCGCGCTGGCGGCCAGCTGTTTCGGGTTCAGTTTCATTCTTTCGTACCTCTTGGGCGTGGAATCGGCGGGCGCTTAGCGGAACAGCACGCCCAGGGCCTCCATCACATAGTCAAAGTAAGTCAGTTCATCGTACTCCACACGGGCGGTGACGCTCATGCCGTTGGAAAGATCCACCTTGTCGCCGCTGGTGCTCACGACATAGGTGTTGTCCGGCTTGATGGTCATCTTGTAGTAAGACCCGCTGGTGTTGGTGGTCACGTCACTGTCGATGGAGGTAACAGTGCCGGTCAGGGTGCCGTAGGAATACTCCGACAGGCCGGTTATGGCGATCTTGCAGGGGTCGCCCACGTTGATCAGCGGCCGGTCGTTGACGGTGACAGCCGCCACGATCTCAAGGTCGCTGTTCTCGCTGGCCACGGTGGCCAGAGCGGAACCCGCGCTGAGCACCATGCCCACCTTGTAGGGGGTGTCCATGTGGATGACACCGGAGGTGGGAGCGTAGATGTAGTAATCGTTTGCGCCGGTGTTCAGGGCATCCAGCTGGGCCTCAATGTTGTCAATGTTGGCCTGCACGCTGGTCAGGTTGGCAGAAATGGACTGCAGGGTGGAGTAGTACAGGCTCTCCACTTCACTCTGGTTCTGCTCCATCATGGTCTTGATCTGCTCGTCGGTGTAACCGGCGGCCTGATAGGGCGAAGCGTCAAACGCCTTCTGGCTGACCTGGCTCTTGTAGCTCTCGTACTGGTAGTAATAGCTGATCGTCGATGTCGGTCTCGCTGAAGTAGTTCTTGTCGTCCTGAATGGACTTGAGCAGCTTTTCGTACTGGCTCTTCTGCTTCTTGTAGATGTCCAGCTGCTTCTGGTAGCTGTCCTGCTGGATATCCAGATCGGTGCTCTTGATGTGGGCGATGAGGTCGCCTCGGTGACATAGCTGCCTCCGAGATGTTCAGCTCAGTGATGGAGCCGGAGTAGCTGGACATGATATAGGTCTTGTTGGCCGCCTGCACTGAGCCAGTGGACTGGCTGACGTAGGTGCGCTTGTTCTGGGTGCTCCAGATCACCAGAAACACCATGAGGAAAGCCACCAGAAGAATGAGCGCGTAGCCAAAGGCCGGCAGCTTCTTCTCCATCATAATGCGGCGGTCCTGCAGGTCGGAAAGATTCTGAATGCGAGTGGTCATATTACTTCGTCTCCATAAAAACGTCCATGACACCGTTTTCGCTGTCCTGATTGACGTAGATGCTGTAGGTGGTGCCGGTCAGCTCGATCTCGTGCTCGTAGGCATAGATGTTCAGCTTCTGGCTGGCAAGGCTGCTGTGGTCCATGGGGCCGGTGAAGTGGGCGTACAGGCAGCCCTTCACCCGCAGCACAGCGTCCTGCTCGTAGCCCGGCTCCAGGCGGGGGATGAGCTGGTTGACCTGCATCATAAAATAGATCTGCGGCTCCGGGTTGGGGCCGGAGGTAAACTTGACGCACTGGATCACAGGGCCAACCGGCATGGCGCTGTGGCTCTTGATAAAGTTCTGCATCTGGGTCAGGATCACGCCCAGGTTGCCCAGCTCGCTGGCATCGATCTTGCGTGCCAGAACGTTGGTCAGCTTCAGGGTCTTGTTTTCTGCAACTTGGATCTCTCTCATAATAATGTCCACCTGTTTCTTTTTTGTTTGCAATAAGCAATTGTCTGGGGTCAAAGATTCTTTTTTACCGTTTTGCCAAAGACTCTCCTCAAAGCGGCCTCACCCTCTCAGTCAAAGCCTAACGGCTTTGCCAGCTCCCCCAAGTGGAGCTCTTGACAAAAAGGGTCACAGCTGCTTTTATATCCGAATTTGTACTTCCCTATCAATGGTCTCGCATACAGCATCAAAATGATTGTTAACATCCCGATTAGAGAACCGTAAAACTTTCAAGCCATAGCCATGCAGGATAGCACTTCGTTCCTCATCGTAAGCTTTCCCCTGTTCAGTATAATGCTGTGAGCCGTCAAGTTCAATAACCAATCTTGCATCCGCGCAATAAAAATCCACAATAAACGATTCAATGATCCGCTGTTTGTAGAATTTTACCGGATATTTCCGCAAGAAAACATACCAAAGCCGTTGCTCCTGTGGTGTCATTTCCCTCCGAAGTCTTCGGGCTACATCCAGCATGTCGTTATTCTTGACAACTGTCGTCTTTTTCATCAGCTTATACTTCTACCGGGCTCCACCCTCTCCGTCAGCGCACACGCGCTGCCACCTCCCCCAAGTGGAGTTTTGACAGAATGATTCACTCCCTGCACTGTGGGCAAGTCTGCGTTCACACTACGCAAAGGGAAACCCGCCGTACACTGCGCTATGCCAAGGGCTCTCCCTTCGGGAGAGCTGGCGCAAAGCGCCTGAGAGGGTGAGGATGCTCACGGTAAGCCACTCACACAGCGATAAAGTGTCACTATGTAAAGAGCATTCCTGTAAGGATAAACATAATCTTCTACCACACACAATTGCCTACCGCAACGCGATAAGCAACATAAAAATAAGGTGTGCCAGGAGGCACACGCCTCCTGGCACACCATAACGAGGCATTGTTGTCTGCCCCGCGCTAACAAGTAGGGCGGTGCAGTTTCCTCAACGCTTCATAATTTTAGATCACGTCTAATTAGACAGTGAAGGTCAGAACGTCCTCCTTGACCTTGTTCTTGGTGGGAGCCACGCCCAGGTTGTAGACAGCAGCAGCAACGCCCAGAGCGTTCATGACATAGTCACCGATGTTGTTCTTCTCAATGGTGCCATTAGCAACATTGGTGGTGAACAGGGTCTTGGGGATAGCGCCGACAGCCTTCCAGGTGGTGTTGCCGCTGAACAGGACACCGATGGTCTGATCAACAACCTTGCTCAGGAAGGTGTTGCCAACCAGAGTCACGATGTTGGTGTTGAAGGTCTTAACGTTGTCCAGAGTCCAGATAGGAGCGGTAACAGCGCCGATAGCGTCGATAAAGCTAGCGCCACCGTTGACGTAGGTCATTTCGTTCTCTGCGATAACAGAGTAGTTTGCAGGCATCATCATAATGAATTACTCCCTTCAAATGAATGAAAAAACTTATTTTGGCGATCTTTTTCCGGCTGCGCATCCATCCAAAGATCATTTATGTAACCGAGTGCGCACTCGGCTGCAACTTAATAGGTCATTGCCTCGCCATCGTCGTCTTCTTCAACAACTGCCGCGGAGGCAACGGGTGCAGGCTCTTCCTTCTTGCGGCGGAAGATGCCCTGCTGCAGGTTCCAGAGCTCGTAATACTTGCCCTGCTTTGCCAGCAGCTCGTCATGGGTGCCGCGCTCCACGATCTGGCCGTGATCCATGACCAAGATCAGGTCACAATCACGATGGTAGAAAGGCGGTGTGCCACGATCAGCATCGAACGGTCAGCCAGCTGGTTATAGATCATATCAAAGATGGTATTCTCTGTACCAAAGTCCAGGCTGGAGGTCGATTCATCAAAGATGTAAAGGCTCGAATCCTTCAGGAACGCACGGGCCAGTGCAATGCGCTGCTTCTCACCACCGGACAGGCCGTTGCCGGCTTCCTCCAGATAGGTGTTGTACTGCAGCGGCAGCTTGCGGATGAACTCGTGTGCGTCGGCCTTCTTGGCCGCCTCCCGTACCTGATCGAGGGTCGCCTCGGGGCGGGAGATGCGGATATTCTCGAAGATCGTCTTGCTGAACAGCTCAACGTTCTGCGGGACATAGGAAATGCAGCGGCGGACGGATGCATTGCTGTACTCGTCCAGATCAACGCCATTCACGCTGATGGTACCGCTCTCCGGCTCGTAATACTTGAGCAGGAGCTTGGTGATGGTGGACTTACCGGAACCCGAGGAACCAACCAGCGCCACCTTTTTCCCTGCGGATGGTGAAGGAGATGTGGTCCAGTGCCGGGGTGCGGTTGCCATACCGGAAGGTGACATCCTTGAACTCAATGTCGCCCTCCATGCTCTCCATCTCGGTGTACTCGCGGTCATCGTCCTGCTCGGATTCATAATCCATGATCTCCGTCAGGCGCTTCATGGAAATAGAAGCCTCTTGAATGGACATCTGCATACTGATGAGCTCGCTCACCGGAGAAGTAAAGTAGCCCGAAAGGGTGCTGAACGCCATGTAACCGCCCAGCGTCAGCTGGCCATTCAGCACCTGCGTGATGCCCACATAGGTGGTGACCATGTTCAACACGGTCATGATCACGCTGGAGATCAGGCTCTGGCCGGTGCTGATCTTGCTGGAACGCAGGCTGATCTTCAGGCTCTTGATGTATTCACGCTCAAGGGCTTCCAGCTCGCGCTCTTCGCAGGCGTTGCACTTGATGGTCTCGATGCCGCGCAGGCTCTCGATCATCTGGCTGTTCAGAACGGCCGACTGCACCATCGTCTCTTCATTGATCCGCTTGTAGGGCTGCTTGAAGATGATGACGAGCAGCAGGCTCAGAACGGTGGTAAACAGGGTAATGGAGAACAGCGAGGAGTTCATCCGGAACAGGACAAAGCCTGTACCCACGGCCATCACAATGTCCATGACCACGCTCATTGCAATGCTGGTCAGCACCGATTTGATGGTGCCTGCATCGGAATAGCGGGTGGTGATCTCGCCGGTCTTACGGGATGCAAAGAACTTCATCGGCAGTTTATACACATGCTCGAAGTAGCCCAGCATCAACGGGATATCAATTTTAATGGAAAGGAAAATCAGGATCCACTGTCTCACGGTCGAAAGCAGCGTACTGGTCAGGTTGACCACGCTGAACACGACAATGAGCGATACGAGCAGGTTTTTCAACCCGTAGGCAGCACCTCGTCCATGATTGCCTTATTAAAGACGGTGGACACGATGCCGATCAGTGTCAGGATCACTGAACTGAGAATAGCGTAAGCAAACAGCTTTTCTGAGGAAGCAGCAGATCCATGTACCGCTTCAACATGTTGTTGCGGGCTGCTTTGGCTTCCTCTTTACCCTCCACCTTATGCTTGCCGGTGCCGCCCTTGAACTCCGCTGTGGGGTTCAGCAGCAGCAGCACGCCGGTGAAGTTTTTATAGAACTCATCCAGGCTGATTTTTTTTAGTTCATTTGCAGGGTCGCCGATGACGACGTAATCCTTGCATTTGTACTTTTTGCTTGCATCAGCCTTGCGTTCTTCTTCCTGCGCCACATGCTTGCGGCGGGCATCGTCCTCCTTGATGGTCGTCTTTTTGAAGATGACCACAAAGTGGGTCATGCCCTGGTCGGTAATGACCTGCGCAATTGCGGGCAGTGTGAAATCGCTTAAAAAGTTTTCGCGGTCAACACGGACAGCCGCCGTGCTGAAGCCAGCTCATTGGCTGCTTTCTGCAGGCCAACGAGGTTCGTGCCTTTCATGTCGGTTCCCATCATATCCCGCAGGCGGGTGATGGTGATTTCCTTTTTTGTAATGGAGGCACACCATTGCGAGCGAAGCGGCCGCGCAGTCCGTAGAATCGTGCTGCCGCACATAGGTATAACGCATACGATGTTTCCTTTACAAGAGACCGACAACCAAAAGCAAACGATCTCTTTTTCAATGTACTGTGTCTATTTCAAAACTACGGCTTTTATTCTAGCACACCCGGTCTGTTTACACAAGCCCCAGTTTGCTGTTGTTTTGACCGTAGGTCTGACAAATGAAAAAGGTTTTCTTTTTGCACTCCGGTTTAACAGCGCATAGCCTTCTGCTTTGCCCTGCCCTGCGGAGAACCAGGGCAAAGCAGAAGTCCGCTGCTATCAAAAGAAGGGAGCGCCTACCCTTTGATCTGAGTCAATCACCACGGAACGTTTAAAAACTGTTCCAAGGTTTGGGTGTAGTATACCACAATCTGACAGCATCTTCAAGAGGACATTTTTTAAGAAATCATTAATTTTGAAGATTTTGTGAAAAAAGTCTCAGATTGGTTACAACATCCGGTTAAAAAACAAGCGGCGAAGTTGCCCTCGCCGCCTAATGGCGCCTCTTGCCTGACTCGAACAGGCGACACCCTGATTAACAGTCAGGTGCTCTAACCGACTGAGCTAAAGAGGCACATCTTTCAAAACACAATTGCGCAGCGCACAATTGACTGCGAAAGGTATTATAACTCTTCTCGCTCCCTTTTGCAAGCCTTTTTTGGAAATTTGTGAAAAAAGTTTTTCAAAAGGGCTCAACCTCTCAGTTCAAAGCCTTGCGGCTTTGCCCAGCTCCCCCGGAGGGGGGACCTTTGGCAGGACCACCGCAAGCAGCTG
>ENA-OQMZ01000629-OQMZ01000629.1-human-gut-metagenome-genome-assembly--contig:-NODE-629-length-14640-cov-3.841866_pt1 | contig 14640 bp, 16 predicted proteins | sample MGYA00242621_ERZ504862 | MGnify/ENA primary metagenome ERZ504862 (study PRJEB26092, sample SAMD00036393) | human gut metagenome | host: Homo sapiens | study: EMG produced TPA metagenomics assembly of... | reverse complement strand
GCAATTTTATAAAAGAAAGGACAGCAGTATCATCAAATTGCTGTCCTTGCGGTTTATTATAGCTGGTAGTGTATAAGCGTGGGTTCATCATATTTGGTGTGGTATCTTTAACTATGGGAAACTCCGGATTCCCATTTTGAAATTGCAGTTCTTGAAACAAATAATGCCTCGGCTAGTTCTTCTTGTGTCAAACCTCGGCTCTTTCTTAATTCCTGAAGCTTTTCATGGAATTCCACCTCCTTCACCTCCTTTTTTATTTCACTTTTTTATTGTTAGCATAACTACTGCCTTATAAACAGTAAATAATCCGGCACTTAACAATACACCACCCACAATATCCGTAAACCAATGTACTCCGGAAATCAATCTGCCGATAACCATGAATGCAGAAAAAGCGATTGCTAGAATCGTTATGATTCTTTTCAATGTAGAACATGACATTCTTCGCTGGATCTGTTCAACCAAAGTCGGCATCACGCACAATACCAGTAGAGTCGTTGAAGAAGGATAAGAAGCCTCCATAATTCCATTGATTAAAATTGGTCTGTAATTGATTGGGATGATCTCAAAAATGAAGTATGCCAGTATCACTATAACATAATAAACTCCCAGGATAATGATATCGGGATCCACTTTGAAGAGACTTCTTCTCTTTATTAACTGAACCAGTCCAATACCTGCAAAAATCAGGCATACAACTAAAGGAATCAGACCCATCCAATCGGTAATCGTATAAATTGTCATATTAACATTTGTTAAACGATGAAACCAGCAATTGAATGTTGCAAATCCAATATTCGTTGCATTCTGCCCCAGTGGCTGCACGTCTACCATCTGAATCAAAGCTGTCCATATTGCAAACGCTATAATAAATATACCTCCTAAAAATAAAACTTGTTTTCCATTCTTTTTCATCATTATACGTCCTTTCTATATTGGTTTGTCTTTTCGACGATTTCACCTTATCAAAAAGCGTAAAATGACGCAAGAATCGCTCTTTCACATGTATGACACGATTCGTATCATCCCACAAATGCGTGATTTTCTGTATATTTTCCTGAATACCTATTCCTACAGTCGAGTAGACTTACACCTCGCAATGTAAGCCCCTCACAGAACCGTACGTGCGGCTTTCCCGCATACGGCTCTTCATAATAATATTTACAGTCTCAAAACAAGCTGACATAAATCTTTGGCATTGCCAATGGATAATATTTCAGCATTTCAATGAATCCTTCTCTTGTATAACTCTTTCTGTCACTTCGTCTATTCAGCACCTTAAACAGAAGTTCTCTCACTTGTTGTTTGTAGTTTGAAATCATTCTGCCATTAAAACTTATGCCATAGTACCTATAATGACCTATTAGTTTCAGATTTAGCATACCCATTAGTTTCTTTAGCGGTTGGTCTCTATTCGCATATAACCATACCTTGATGTCTCGAATTTTCTGTCTGAATTTCTTAGAGCTTGTCTTTGGCATTATATATGGCATGCCTTTGCGTGAACGCCCACAATAGAATGTGAATCCCAGAAAATCAAATGTTTGTAATCTGATACACTCACCGCTCTTTTGCTTTGCCCTTGCAATATAAGCACCGCTTTGTAAGAGACGACTTTTACTATCTTCTAATTGCAAACCGAACTTTTCCATTCGTTCTTTAAGAAGCTTGTAGTAATTCTCTGCTTCCCATTTGTATTGAAATCCTGCAACAAAATCATCTGCATATACAATTAGAAAGTTATCTCCCTTGCATTCTTTGGTAATAATAAACTTATACCATAGTGTCAATACATTGTGCATATATATGTTTGCTAGGATTGGACTTATGATATTGCCTTGAGCTGAACCTTCTTCATTCACCATAAGTTCACCATTATCCAGCACTCCCACTTTAAGATACTTCTTGACAAGACCAATTATGTTGGGGTCTTTAATATAAAGTTTGAGAAACTTGATAATCCATTCATGCTTCATATGGTCGAAGAATCCTTTGATGTCAGCATCCACAATATAGCAGATTTTCGTGTTGTTTAATCTCTTATACAGTTCTTTTATTGCGTTATGACATCTCGATTTGGTCTGAATCCGTACATGCAGTTCAGAAATCTCGGTTCATAGATAGCTTCCAATATCTTCTTTAATGCTAATTGGACTATTTTGTCCTCATAGCACGCAATTCCTAATGGTCGAAGTTTTCCATTGCTTTTAGGGATATATACCCTAATTGATGGCTGTGGTTTGTATGATTTTCTTTTCAGTCTTTCTACCAAGTCATCTATGTTTTGCTCCAGATTTCTCCCGTACTCTTTCTTAGTAATCTCATCAACACCGACTGCTTTGTTTCCGTCTAATTCTTTGTGACATTGCAAAAGCATTTCTTTATTGATTAGATGATACAACGATGTGAACTCTGGTCTCGGCGAATTTGCGATATTTCTGCTATTCTTTCTAATTTCGTTTCCATCAATACCTCCGTCCCTGAGTACGTTGATGTGTCCTCAGAAAGACCATTATTATGTAGCTCCCTTTCCTCCGTTGGCATTACCCAACTTCTTCAGTGTCGGGTAAGGGACAAACCTTACGGTTATTCCCTCCCCAAAGAACGGAACGTGCGACTTTCACCGCATTCCGCTCACGTATCTATAACGCATAATATCCCATTTGCGCGGCTCGATTGGAATTCATAGCTCTTTTTCGGTTCAGACGGTGCCTTTTTGCTCGGCATTCAAAGTATTCCCTGTCAAGAAATGGATTCTTGTTTAAAGATATTTGCCCTTTTCGCACAATTGGCATATCCATCATCAGAAATAGGATGTTTTTGTCCGACATAAATGTCCACTTTCTGCCTTTATGCTCTTTCCAGTATTTGTTAACTATCCAGTGCTTGTTTTTGTTTGGGTGTCTGCGTTTGGACCATCTCCACAACATTTCCCATATGCGATGATCCAACGTATGAAAGCACTTCTTAGCACATGATGAGTGATGATAATTTGCCCATCCTACTGTCACCTCATTTATTTTCTTTATGAGTATTTCCTGTGTGGCTGTCTGGTTTTCTTTTATTATTTCACTGATTTTTCTCGTAATTTTCTTCATAGATTTATGTGACGGCTTGATAATCAGTTTTCCTTTAAATTTACGAAAGTTCCAACCCAGAAAGTCGAATCCATCATTAATGTGAGTAATGACCGTTTTCTCTTCTGACAGTCTCAGTCCTCTTTCTTCAAGAAATCTTTCTATCATTGGTTTGATTTCTTTCAGTGTTTCTTTGTCAGATGCTGTAACGATAAAGTCGTCAGCAAATCTCACCACATGTACTTTATGCGCATTGTACTTCACACTAAATGTCCTTTTAACTTTGCTTCTCCAGTATACATCCAGTATCATGGGTTCTAATCCATCAAGTACCATGTTTGCATAAGTTGGCGAGATAACTCCTCCCTGTGGAGAGCCTTCTATAGTCGGATATAACTTTCCCTTTTCTACATATCCACAACGCATGAACTCTTTCATAATTCTTTTGTTTCCGGGAATGTTATCCATCATCCACCGATGGCTGATTTTATCAAAGCAGCTTTTTATATCCCCTTCCAGAATCCATTGTGGAGAATCCTTTCTGCTAAGTACACTAAACGCATACTCACGTGCATCTTCAGGACTTCTGTATTTCCGAAATCCAAAGGAGATCCTGTCGGCAGTTGTTTCTGCCACTGGTTCCAGCGCAAGAAGTTGTAATGCCTGCATAGCCCGGTCTCTCATAGTAGGTATTCCCAAAGGACGCTTTTCTTTCTTGCCAAACTTTTCGATATATACCCTTTTCAATGGTTTTGCATGATATGTCTGGCAGTCCAGGCTCCTTACTGCGTTTACTTTTTCTTTATCAGATTTCCAAAATTCTCCATCTATACCTGGAGTTTTCTTTCCTCTGTTGCTAACCACTCGTTTAACAGCCAGAGCCTTCGCGTAAAATGAATTAGTTATTAAATACTGTAATCTCTTAACCAATCTCAGCTTTTGTTCTAATGTTGCCTTTACAATTCGAATCTGTAGCCTGTTAACTTGTTCTTCTGCTTTCTTCCAATCTATCTGGTTCCATTGAAGTTTCATGTCTGTATTGTCCTCACAAATGTGCCATTGAACTTGATACATTCACAGTTTCCAGTTTCTTCATGTAATTGATACGCGTTGGAAGTCTGCTTCCTTTCGGACAGGGCAAATCTTGAACCCTTATTTCATGCATTACACATGAACTTTCGCTTTTTCCAACATCCTCTGCCTTCTGTGCATTGTGCTTTTCTTACGATTAGCCTACCTTTTCCCAGGAGCACATAAGGTTTACCTTGTTTCGTCATTTAAATAATCTTGATATGTTTAGGTTCTGCCTATAGACCGGGAGTTCTCTGTCCGTTTGGCATGATACCATAGTAATTATCATGTCCCTGACTCCGTACTATTTTAGTCAAGGTGTATCAACCACTTTCACCTTTTACACGAGTGACGACCCTTACGACAGTTCACATATGTTAACCTTGCATATCTTTTCCTTGCAATAGGACAGATGTGGTTTCTGTCTTTCTCACGTTGTCCCGCTGCTCCGCACCTTTCATTACTTACTGGGCACTATGCGGTAGAAATACTACAAACGGATGTAGTAGTGAATTTATCACAATTTAAATGACGACTTGCAAGTCGCACACTATGACATCTGCTGACTTCCTATGATTCGTTGTTACTATGGCTGATGAAACCACTCATAGGATCTCCCCGGTTAAAATACGCTATCTTTCTCATCACCTATCCGCCATGTCTACTACCAGTCCTCTGTTAGCTATTGGACTTCAACTTGTTCAGCAGTCTTATCCGAACTGTAAGCCTTATACATGATTTCTGTCCGTCGGACCAATGGTTTGCCTCAGGCTTCCTTCAGATTCCATCTCACAATGGACACCCTTGCCTTGTTGGCTATGTGCTTCCCGCTAACAGGCGCACTTAGGACTTTCACCTTTAAGAATAACGTTCGCGCCGGGCGAACTGACATCCTCCCCCGCCTACAGAGGCGGGGGCTTCCTTTCGCAAAAAGCGAACCGTCGGTTCTCGTTCGATGACACCACTGTGTCAAGCATAAGCGAGCTATCCCCGTGTGCCCCACGGTTTTTTCTATATTCCTGTCACTGCAGGCTGTACATAAGACGCATACCCTCATTCCGGATATTGACTGCAGCATTGACATCCCTGTCATGGTGTGTACCGCATTTCGGACAGATCCATGCACGGATTCGCAGATCCTTCGTTTCGGTATTCTTATACCCGCATACACTGCACAGCTGGCTGCTTGCAAAGAAACGGCCTACTTTCACCAGCTGTTTTCCCTGTTCTTCCATTTTGTACTTCAGGAAATTCACAAATATCCCCCAGCCGTTATCCAAAACGGATTTGCCAAAGTGCAGCGCCTGTGACATTGCTTTCATATCGAGATCTTCTATACAGACGCAATCATACGCATCTGCAATCTTTCGCGATTGTTTGTGTAAAAAATCTCTGCGCTGGGCCGCTACTTTCTCATGCATTCTGGCAACCCGGATCCGCTGCTTTCCACGGTTTTTGGAACCTTTCTGCATTTTTGAGAGCTTTCGTTGTTCTCTCTTTAATTTCTGTTCCGCTTTTCTGTAATATCCCGGATATTCCGGTTCTCTGCCTTCACTGTCCCTGTACAGTTCCTGCATGGAAAAATCCAAACCAAGAAATTGATGCATGGGCTGTTTTTGTACTTGGTTTTCGTACTCGAACAGAACGCTTGCATAATAGTCCCCGCCCGGATTTTGACTGATGGTGACCGATTTGATCCGGTAATCTTCCGGTATCGCTCTGTGCTGTTTGACCTTCACATACCTGCTTTTGGAAGCTTCAGGTGCCCATTTTCAAGGGCTACCGTGCCCTTCTGGTTATTCGTTGTATAAGAAGCGCGGGTTTTATGTCTGGATTTGAATTTCGGAAATCCAACTTTCGGATCCCGGAAGAAGTTATTATATGCCTTTTGCAGATTCATCTGTGCATTTGCAAGGGCTAGACTGTCAACCTCTTTCAGCCACGGAAATTCTTTTTTGTACTGCGCCGGGGTATTGTTCCGTTTCTTTTTCGTTTTCTCGTAATATTTGATTTTATCATCCAGCATTTTATTATAGATGAACCGTACACAGCCAAACGTTTTGGCAAACAGTGTTTTTTGTTCCCTGTTCGGATATATCCTGAATTTATATGCTTTGTTTGCCATAAGACCTGCCCCTTTTGCGGCTTTTTTCTCCCTGTGACTCAATATATTTTCTGATGACTTCTATTGGTGCGCCGCCTGTTGTAAGCAGGCAGAAACTCTGGCTCCAGAAACATTCTTTCCACAGTTTCTGCCGTATCTGCGGAAATTCTTTTTTCAGGAGTCTGCTGCTTGCACTTTTATATGCATTTATGAATTTGCTGATTTCTGAATTTGGGTGCGCCCGAAATAAAATCTGGACATGATCTTTATCATAATTCCATTCCTGCAACATAATGTTATACTTCGGTGCAATATACACAAAGATTTCCTTTGAACGTTCGGAAACCGTTTCATCAAAGACCTGCCTGCGGTATTTGACAACAAGGACAAGATGGTAATACAGCAAAAATACCGAATGTGCATTATTGTCTAATTCCATATATGTTCAGCCTTTCTTTTTTTCTTCGACTGATTTTATTATAACGCTTCTTATCCTGTATTTCAATATTTTATGACGGACGCAATTCATCCCCCACTTTAGAAGTCGGGGACTTCTTGCTGAGCATAGTTAAAAACTGAAAATGATACCTTCTATATTGTTTGCGATGAAAAAAGCGTATATCTGGTTACAGAACAACTTCCCATTGATATGGATTTAGCGCTCATTATTGATGACACGATAAATCAGTATAAGCATAAAAACTCCTATGCCACTCAAGTCAAAGTTTAAAAAAATTTTTGATGATGCCTGGGGAAAGGCTCATTTGATGCAAATGGAAGATCTGCCGGCTGAAGAAAAATATGCTTTCTCTCTCTTTTACAAAAAGGCAAACGACACCATGACAGATGAAGAGAAAGAAAAAGATGAGTGGAGTTGGGATGATGAAGATCCTGTTGCTGATAAAGCAGACTTTTTGTACAGCTATAAACTCGCTGCTGACGTATTACAAAAAAAACGGTTATAGCTATGAATACGTAAAATTCGTTGCCGAATTAGACCATCACGATGTGCCAACTTTTAAAAACGATCTTGAGTGGTTGTATGACGGATTCTTTTGGCGGAGCACAATGGCAAAGTATATGTAATATCAAATGAGGAAGAAAAAATGGAAATAAGAGAGATGCTTTCTGAATCAAGAGCTGAATTCTCCAGGCAGTATAATATTCCTGTGCGAACTTTGGAAAACTGGGAATCCGGTAAGAGCAGCTGTCCTGAATATGTTCGTCAGCTTCTTGAAAAAGCTGTAAGGGAAGATGTGATGTCACAATAAAAATATCTAAATAGGGTGTACGTTTTTATACATTGTCAAATGGACAATAAAATGTTAAAATAAAGTCAGAGATTCAATTATTGAACAAAATGTAGACCATATCTAAGAAGTTATTTGTACAAAGAGGAAAAAATGAGTAAAGGTAAGAATATTGCTTATGTAAGAGTATCAACGGTTGAACAAAATGAAGCCAGGCAACGAGAGGCACTGGGAAAATATAATATTGATAAGTGGTTTATTGAGAAGGCATCCGGTAAAACGATGAAAAGACCTAAACTTCAGGAAATGCTGGGGTTCATTCGTGAAGATGATGTCGTATATGTGGAAGAATTTTCCAGACTCGGCCGGACTGCATATGATCTCTTAAGTATCGTGAAAAGAATCGAGAATACTGGAGCAAAGTTCGTAAGTCTCAAAGAAAACTTTGATACATCGACACCGACAGGACGTTTGCAGCTCACCATGATGGCAGCCATTGCAGAGTTTGAGCGAGAAATGATTCTGGAACGGCAGCGGGAAGGAATAGCCATTGCCAAAAAAGAAGGACGCTACAAAGGAAGAAACAAAATCGTTGTTCCTGGAATCGAAGAATACTATAATCGTTATATGACCCGACAGGCAACGAAAACGCAGATTGCAAAAGAATTGAAAATAAGTAGATGTACGCTTGACCGCTTGTTCCGAGAATATAAAATAAGTCAATGAAGAAATGGAGGCGCAATTTATGTATGAAAAAAATATTAATATTATTATGGGAAACCAAATCGCCACTTCATATGTTCGGAAAAGGGATTGTTATAATCAATTGAAAGGTTTCATGCAGCATGAATATCCTGGAAAGATTTGTGCTTTATATGGCCTACGAAGAACCGGAAAAACAGTAATGATGTATCAGTATATATCAGAACTATCGGATAAAGACAAAGAAAAAACAGTATATATTCTTTGCCTACGGGAATGTGATATGCTTGAATTGCGGCAGGCAATGGAAGATTTATACGATAAAGGCGTTCGCAACTTTTTCCTAGATGAAATAACGGAAGTTACAGACTTTCAAAAATATGGAAATACTTTTTCAGATTATTTTGCAGCAAAAGGAGCTAAAATCGTTATCGCTGGAACGGACTCATTGGGAATTATGCTTGCGCAATCCGATATTTTATATGATAGGATTCAAATGATACATACATCCTATATTCCTTTTGCGGAGTTTTCAAAACTTATCGAAAATGATTCCGTAGATGAATATATTGAATACGGAGGAACATTAACAAAAAGTCCATATAAAACATTGCAGGCCAGCGAAGAATATCAAAATACCGCTATTGTTGGAAATATTTTACATTCATTGGAGAAAAGCGAAGATGCAAGAAGGTATGGAGCTGCAATAACTGAGTTGTACGAACAGAATGAATTGAAATCTGTTTTGAATAAAATGATTAATAAGTTCAGCTATTACACTACGGTCAAAGCAGTTAACAAGTGTTTTAAAAGTGCCCCGCTGTATTCTACGATCCATAATATTCAAGAACCATCTTATGTGTCACTAATTAACACGGAAGAAGCCAATCAGGCAACCAAGAATGCTTTGGGAATTAAGGATTTGGATGAAATGCAAACGTCTTTAAGTAAGCGACATCTGGATGAACTAAAGAATTACTTGTTGGAACTCGAACTATTTCTCGAAATTCCATCATATATTTCATTGAATAGTGGGGAACGTTCTGAAGATTTAGAAATTTTTATGCAACCAGGTATGATATATGCCCATTCAACTGCTTTGATCAAAAATTTGGCGGATGATTCTATGTGGAAGGATACTTGTGGTATAGCTGACAGAAATTTATTTATTTTAAGAGCAGATCATTTCGTAAAAGGAATTTTACTTGAAAATATAATTCTTGCGGAAACATATAAAACATTCCAAAAGATTGATCTGGATCGTTATTACGTATCACAATTAAGCATCACCTTGAGAAACAACAACCAGCATGTTGAAGCTGATATGATACTGGTTGATAAGCAAAAAGGAGAAAGCTATCTGTTTGAAGTAAAATACTCTAATCAGATCGTAATAGATCAAACAAAGCATTTAAGAAACACTGATTTTTTGGAATATATAGATGAAAATTTTGGAAAGGTGAAAAGCCGTTTGGTACTTTATACGGGAGCTTCTTCAAAACAAAATGATGTACTTTATTTGAATGCAGCAACGTATTTAAAACGACTTTCGATAGTTTCCAATACTCCACGGCCAGAGATAAAACAATTACTTAATGAAAACTGCAATACTTCCAAACCAAATCTCAAGACTACATCAAGAAAGAAACCACGTAAACTATAATGAATAGAGAGCTATCATAATCACATTAACTTTAAAATCCGTGTCAATTATTGACACGGATTTTTTCATAGACGAGGAGTTGATTTTTTAATATTTTTCTTTTTAGGTTGATCGGGAGACATATATATTTTTTTTGATTTAAGGATAGATCTTGATTGATGGACTATTAATTTGTTTAATTCAGTTACTCTCCATTTTGGTAAACCGTTTGATGAATCAGAAAATTCAAAGTCCTGTAAATTTCTTAGATCTGATCTTATATCTGGAGTCATTACCATGGCTGCAGTTTCTGAAAAGTCTGTACCGATTCGTGGAATTTTTTCGCTCAAATAGGAATCGAGATCACGAAAATCATCTTCCATTGCGTATGGTAATAAACTTTGATTGTGATCGAATACAGGTGCCATTTTTATCGGTTGAAGAGTATCAGTTTGAAATAATATTCCATAATTTCCTTTGTGACGGTCAGTGTTGACTATAAGGGCATCTAAAACTAGCATTCTACGAAAAGCGTTTTCGCTACCAATAGAAGAAAAGTATTGCAGGGTTTGGGCAATACCGGCTTCTACTCCGATGCATTTATAAGTTGGAGCGAAACCATATTGCTCATTTGTAAAAAGCGGACATTTAGAGGCTTTTTTTCATGGTAATTTACAACATCGTATGGAACGGAGTCTGGACAAAATACAGCGGCTAGTTGTGAAGCATACATCTCACTGTATGGCTCAAACCCAGCATTCGCACCACCTTCAGACCCTCTTTTCATGAGGAAAATTTGATTGTCTAAACGAGTCCAACACTTTGCAAAAGTTCCATCAGTAGAAAATTCAGGGGAAGCTGTTGAAAAATGTTCACCATATAAACCACCTTCAAAGGCTATCCGAGCAACAACGTCATCGAAAGGATTTTGGAATAACGAAACATTATTCCAGGAAAGATGACTCTTTGCTGGACGAACCCAAAACGTATCATTTAAAGTTGCAGCATGTGTAACTTGAAGGAAGCCTTCTAAATCATAACAGTTGCAACGCTTAAGCAATTTTTCAATGTGCTGGCGATTGCTAGGTGCTCTACGATTTTCGATCCAGTCTTTAAATGTTTTGAAACCAATTGGTAATTGTGAAAATATATGATGAATTTCAAAATATAAGTCATTAAATTCATCTCTTGTACAGCTTACAGTTGCAACAATATTATCTTTATTCATTAATTCATATTCGTTTGTATTAAAATATGATACTGACATTTTTAAATCACCTCCGTAGTAATGGAACTATATTAATTTTATCATTTTCCTCAAAATAAAACAACAACTGTAAATGTGGAAGAAAGCTATTTATTATTTTTTTTTCTGTGAAGCTTTATGCAGCTGTTCTATTTTACGCTGTAATATTTTCATGCTGTCAATATCTGATTGTGCAGCAAGTGTTCGAAGATCTTCTAAGGTCCACTCTTCTGTTCCTGCTGCATCGAGAAAAAGCGCAGCCTGTTCTTCAGAATGGGATGGATCATAAATGTATTCCTTTGCAAGTCTCTCACGTTCAGCCTGTTCTTGAATGTCTAGTTCTTCTTTGCGTTTTATTTTAGAGTCATGAAAAAAGATGACCAGATTATTCGACGTTTAACGGGAATGTGTTCAAGCTGCTTCTCTTCTTCCTGGGCAATTTCATTTTCTTTAGCTTGATATACTTCCAACTGCTTTTCAAGTTCATCAATTCTATTATTCAGAATAGCAATTTGTTTTTCATAAGAAGCTGCAGTTCCCTGAGATTTCTGCAGCGATTCAGTCGCATCAACGAGTTGTTGCTGAATGGAAATTTTTTCTTTCTCTGAATCCTGCAGCTGATGAAAAATATCTTCCTTCTCAATGGAAATTTTTTCATGCTCCTTCTGCATAGCATTTATTCTTTCTTGCAGGTCACCTTTAGATTTATGTAGATCATCTTTCTCTTGCTGGACGGCAAATTGCTGCTGCAACAAAGCGGACATTTCGTTGTAAGCGTCTAGTTGGTTATGAATCAATGGAACGTATTGCTCCATTGATTTTTGAATCTGTTCAATATCTGCACTGCTTTTTTTTTCAATATAATATTTCTTCCGAATAGACTGAAAAATTTCTACAGAAGAATTTTTTACGGAATCTTCCAACATGGCTACGAGATCTTCCGGATCTTGATCGAAAAGACTGATCATGCGTAATTGCATGATGTAGTATCCTCATTTATATAAGGAAGCATTTTTTCAATCCAATCTTTGGGAAATCCCAAATTCAGTAATAAACTTATTTTTCCACGCGCATTTTTTTCCTGTTGAGAATCTAAAATTTCATTACGTTTTTCTTCAGAATATTTTTGGAAAGCCATTTTCACTACTCCTCTTTATCTCTTTTGGATCTTTTTTAATTTTGATAAACGTCTGGATGCCTGTTGCAAATTTTTGATTTCTTTCTGTAGTTGTTTTTCTTTTTTACTATTAGATTCTTTTTGGTGTATCAATTCTTCGATCGGATAGTTTTCTTCGATCTCATCCAATCGGTTTTCAAATTTCCCTTCCATTTCAATAGGAACAGCGGCATTCGCAAATGCACTTTGAATGGAAAGATATTCGGAAATGACATTCTCTGTTTCTGAATCTTCACGGCTAGACTGTATTGCACGAAGTTCTCTTCGAATGGAATCGGTCATTTGATTCAATTCATCCAAGCGGGAGGACAAATCCTGAACGGTTCGAATTTTATTATCTTGCACGGTTTGCAGGTCACGCAAATTTCTATCAGCCTCTTTTGAATATTCTCGAATGTTCCTGTGCCACTAGTAACTGTGCGTTCGGAATTTTTTAACCTCCAGTATGGAATCATATAACGTTTTTGATGCTGCGTAAGGTATAAACCATTTGCTGAACGAAAACCAGAGCCGATGGAAGATTCAAAACCTCGAATATGTGGTGGCAGTCGTTTTAATGATTCTGGAATTTCCATCTTATTTAATTGAAATGCGCTTTTGAATACTTGCGACAGTGTATGATTTTCCAAGAACGTAATTTCTACGGTATCGTCCGGCCGGAGTTTTAAAATCTTTAAATGAAAGATATTCAGAATTCCATTTTTGTGAAAACCCAATTTTTACTTGATATGACTTCCTCATTATAGAAAGAAAATCATCGTAGGAATCAGATTGCGCTATTGCCATGTCAATAGCTTCACGTAATCGTTGACTTCCGGATGGATCTTTCTTTTCCCTCCATGTTCCATAATCAACGCCTTTTCTTTTTCCTGGAACGTAAGTCAATTTTTTCAGTCCATATTTTTCGCAAAGCTGATCCGTTATCGGTTGAAATGTTACTCTTCCACTGTCCATCTGAATAATGATACTTTACTCCGTCTACTAAACTGACAGAATTAAAAACTATGTGAGCGTGCATATGCGCGTGATCTGTATGGACAGAAAAAACGTATTCATATTTTCCGGCGAGATATTTTTTCACAAAATCCTGAGCAATATTGAAGCAGGTGATAGCATCCGTTTCGCCTGGTGCGAAACTAATAATGAAGTGATAACATTGTCGGCCATCCAATTTGCGAAATTCTTGTTTTGTTGCCATCATCCGGTTATATACTTCCTGTGTAGTGGAACCCGCGTTTCCTCCGATATAACGCTCTTCTGTTTTGTCAGGATTCAAAATATAATCAATGCAATTATAGAGTCCTGCGTTAGGATTTCCGGATTTCCGTTCTTTGACATGACTCAGTTTGGTGATTGCCATTTTGAAATCTCCTCTTCCAATTTTTGAAAATCAAACTCTAATTTTTCAAGCTGCCGTTTACATTCAGAGATTTTTTCCAACATTTCTTCCGGATAAAAAGATCCTGCCGAATTTTTTTCGATCTGCAAAAGTTTGCTGTCAATATTGAGTAAGGCCTGTTCGACTTGACGAAAATTCTTTTTTAAAAAATGAAAATTTGAAATTGTGGAATCGTGTAAAACGCTGCATAAGTATTTTGAAATATTTATTTTTGTGGATTCCGGATTTTCCATTTTTGCTTTTTCTAAAAAAATATCATAATCAGTTTGAGAAATTCGAATGGCAACTACCTTCGTCAGTTTCTCAGAGGCAGTTGCTTTTTTATTTTCTTTTTCCATCAATACTTTCCTCTTTTCTGTACTCGGTGATAAAAATTTTCGAGACAAATCAATTAAAAAAAGCCCATGGACGTTTTACGACCATGACAAAAATATCCATGGACGTTTTATGACCATGGGCTTTTTGTGGAGAAAAATGCGTTTTTTATGAAAATCCCGGAAAGCCGCATAAACACTGGGGCTGCAGGCTCATGGACGTTTTACGACCATAAGAAACACATTCCTATTTCTTAATTAGCAAGATACGCAAATTGTAAACAATTTGCATCTTGTTAGGGAGTCCCCTAAGACCCCTTTTGCTCGATTTTATATCGAGCGTAGGTATAAGGTAATGTAAATTTTTACAATTCTTACTTAATGTAGATGAGATAATCTTCATCACTGTCTTCAAAATTTGTTTTATCACCATCATCAGTTGTGTTTGTTTCTATGTTCAAATGCTCCAACAATTCCATCCATCACTGCGTCTGTGATGAGTTTTTTCAAAGAATTTTCTGGAGTGAAAATTGTGTCATATGCTTTATTGCTTCAAGAAAAAATCAGTTCGGTTTGCAAATCCATATTCATTGAAGCGTTCAATTTTTGAAATCAATTCGGGATTGCTCACATTGAAATGATAAATTTTTGCTTTCCA
>ENA-OQMZ01000627-OQMZ01000627.1-human-gut-metagenome-genome-assembly--contig:-NODE-627-length-14721-cov-1.728587_pt1 | contig 14721 bp, 17 predicted proteins | sample MGYA00242621_ERZ504862 | MGnify/ENA primary metagenome ERZ504862 (study PRJEB26092, sample SAMD00036393) | human gut metagenome | host: Homo sapiens | study: EMG produced TPA metagenomics assembly of... | reverse complement strand
TATCAGCGCAGCCCTATACCATTAAACGCCCTGGGAATGGAAGACGGACTATCCAGCAACTACACACAAAAAATATCCAAGACCAAAAAGGATATATCTGGGTAGCGACCTCATCAGGACTCAACCGGTTCGACGGACAAAAATTTCATTCTTTATGGACAAGACAATCATAAGACAGAAGCAAAACTGGATCAACCAGTCTGCTAGCCGACCCACGAATGATAACGTATGGGTTGGAACTGATCAAGGGCTATTTTATTTTGACTATCCTACCGGAAGCATGATGCCCCATGCCACTCCGCTAAGTCACTTGGACAAAAACATCACGGGGCTGACCGCTGCTACCGACTCCGGTATATGGATTACCCATCATACTGCAGGAGTTATACATTGGTCTGCACAAGACACCACCTGCTATACCCCACAGACGGTACTGGGATTAAAAGGCCCTTTCCAGACAGCTGTCGATGACGGAAACGGTAACCTATACATCGGCCACAGTGACAAAGGTTGAGTATCATTTCAATAAAAAACAACTTTTGCAAGAACTATCGGCATATCCCCGGAAATCAAAATAGTCTGCCCGACAACAGCGTAAACGTCATTTATAAGGATAAAAGCCATAATATCTGGTTAGGCACCAATAACGGACTAGTACTATTCAACCCTCAAAAAGAAAGTTTCACCACTTTCAGACAGATGGAGGATAATGAACACTCCCTGTTAGGTAACCAAGTAGCCGATATCAAACAAATGAATGACGGCACGTTATGGATTTCCACCTATCTGGCGGGGTCAGCATCTTCAACCTACTCGAGAATACGTTCACCCCTCCAGCACAAGCCATCTTTACCCGTATCACAGCCAGCAATGACGGACACGGTTTGTCTAGTCCCAATGCACAAAGCATCATACAGGATTCTTTCGGCAACATATGGATAGCAACTATCGGGGAGGAATGACTTTATCAGTCATACCCAACCCCTGTTCAATACCATCACTTACAAAAACAGAAAAAGTATGGTCATAACATGCAACAAACGAAGTCTGGGGGCTATGGGCAGACAACAACCGACAAATATGGTTGGGTGGAGAAGGCGAATTAGGTATTTACAAAGAAGGGAAAGAAATAGAAATCATCCCCCTAAACCAATGTCGTCTAAACAAACAAACACATATCAGCGTCATCCATCAGGACAAACATGGCGACTTGTGGCTGGGTACCCACAAACATGGTGTAGCCATCTATCATCCTGACACCAAACGCATAACCTGTATCGGAGATGATAAAGATGGAAGCCTGGACATCCTATGCTTCTACGAAGATACAGACGGAAAAATATGGATAGGTACCCAAAGTGGACTTTATTCCGCCTACAACCGGGAGCTGACACAAGAAGATAAAATTAACAGACTATTGACCAATAAAGGAATAAGAAGCATCCTAAGGGACAAGAACGGCAAACTATGGATAGGAGCCAAAGGATTGTTTCTGTTCGATGACAAAGGACAACTGTTCCAGGAACTGACAACAGAGCAAAGTTTCCCCATACGCTCCGTCAATTATTTGATGGAGGATTCGCGTAAACGAATCTGGGTAGGAACCAATGACGGAATCCTGGTTTTCCGAGATGCCAGCCATCTGGAAGATTATTCCATTATGGGACGAAAGAAGGACTGCAAAACACCAATGTACGCGCCATACAGGAAGACCATGACGGAACCATCTGGCTCAGTACCAATGCCGGTATTTCACGATTGGACGAAAAGACAAAGACTTTCTACAATTACAACCACTATGACGGAGTACCCATGGGAGACTTTATGGACGGATCTACCTGCATTTCCACTGACGGAATCCTCTATTTCGGTTCACAAGGCGGAGCTGTTACTTTACTCCCGGTGAAGTCAACTCTATCCGTAAACCGCACCGGTCACCATCACACAATTTTCTATTTACGACAAACAGACAGAAAGCAAAGATACAGAGCATCCCCTTCCTCTCACCGATGCCAACATACAGCTCCCCTATAATCAAAATACATTCAAGATTTCATTCAATGTACTAGACTATGCCATCAGCTCACAAGTAGAGTTTTCTTACATTCTGGAAGGATTGGAAAACACTTGGTACAACACACAAGGCGAAAAGCAAATCATTTTCAGAAATATTCCACCCGGACATTATACCTTTAAAGTAAAAACACGTTTAAGGAATCAGGAATGGGAAAAGGACGAAGCTACACTGCATATCCGCATCACCCCTCCATTCTGGTTGAGCTGGTATGCTAAACTAATTTACGCCTTGCTGATAATACTGATCATTTACGGAGTGTCACGTTTTTATAAACGCAAACTGGACTTAGAGAGTTCACTGGAAGTGGAGCGCAAGCAAAGTCTGAACAAACAAGAACTGAATGAAGAACGCCTGCGCTTCTACACCAACATCACCCATGAACTGCGTACTCCGCTCACGCTGATTCTAGGTCCATTGGAAGACCTGTTGAGTGATGCCACCCTGTCTCCCAAACACGCCAACAAAATCAGCATCATTCATGATAGCGCCACCCGTCTGCTGAATCTGATAAACCGCATACTGGAATTCCGCAAGACCGAGACCCAGAACCGTAAATTATCTGTGGCCAAGGGAGATCTGGGACAATTGGTACAGGAAGTGGGATTACGTTACAAAGAGCTGAATCCCAATAACAAAGTAAATTATCATATTCATATCGAAACAGAAGATACGGAAATCTTCTATGACGCGGACATGATCACCATCATACTGGACAACCTGATGAGCAATGCCGCCAAATATACTTCCGAGGGAGATATCACCTTATCACTCCGTTCAGTAGAAGAGAACCAGATAAAATACACGGAAATCAGTGTCAGTGATACCGGTCATGGCATTGACGCCGAAGCGTTACCACACATTTTCGATCGCTATTATCAGGCAAAAAGCAAATATCAGGCATCGGGTTCGGGAATCGGGCTCGCTCTGGTCAAAGGTTTGAGTGAGTTACACGAAGGAATCCTGAAAGTAGAAAGCACAGTGGATACGGGAACCACATTCACGCTGCGCCTGCTCACCGAGAATACGTATCCCAACGCTATCCATGCCCAACATGATATGGAAAAGAAGCCGATGGATGCAGAGGAAACCACCATTACCGATACACCAACCGAAAATCATCCCATTGTACTGGTGGTAGAGGACAATGCCGACATACGGGAATACATCCGGAGCTCTTTTACAGATATCTATGAAGTAATCACTGCCAAGGATGGCAAAGAAGGCTGGGAACTGGCACAGGCACGAATTCCCAACATCATTGTCAGTGATATCATGATGCCCGGTCATGGACGGTATCGAACTTTGCAAGCGAATAAAAGAGGATATGCGCACCAGCCATATCCCTGTAATCTTACTGACGGCTAAAGATTCTTTACAAGACAAGGAAGAAGGATATGCATCCGGAGCAGATTCCTATCTTACCAAACCGTTCAGTGCCAAGTTACTGCACAGTCGCATCAACAATCTGTTGGAAACCCGTAAGAAAATAGCCTCTTTGCTGGCACTGGCCGATATACAGCCCAAACAGGAAAGTGCCGTGAGTTCGTTAAACAAACTGGATAATGAATTCTTGCAGAAAATCACGCAAATAATCGAAGAGAATCTAGAAATGGAAAAGATGGATATCGCTTTCATTGCCGACAAGATGTGCATGAGTCACTCTACCCTTTACCGCAAGATAAAAGGACTGACAGATATGTCCGCCAACGAATTTATCCGTAAGGTAAAAATGCGCAAGGGAGTGGAACTGCTGATGTCCGGACAATATACTATTTCAGAAATAGCCTATATGATAGGATTCAGCAGTGTGGCCTATTTCCGCCAATGTTTCAAGGACGAATACGGAATGTCGCCTTCGGATTATGTGAAACAGAAACAGTAGACTCCCTGGCGGATTCTGATCATTGCTTGGTATCATCCTGAGCAGTTCTTCTTTAGAGTTTTATATTTCTGCTACCACCCTTCCTGCTGAAATGCCGATGAAAAGTGGTAGCAGTGGAGCAACAATATAAAGCTCGTTTGTTGTAGAACTCTTGGATCAAGTTATAACTGTCACAATCGAATTCAAGTCCAGCCTGAACATTCTGTTCTATTTTTCTTCCAAAGAAAGCAGTATCCCGATCACTTCCGCATAATTCTTTCTACCGGAAGGAATGTTGTTACCCTTTAAAAACAGGTTATAAATTTTATTCTGCACTTCACCCAACAGGGTACTATAACGCTCATGCCAATACATACGTTTATATTCATAATCCTTCACCACTTCGGGACGGATCGTCTTAATCCATTCACGGAATTCCTCTTCCGTCAACACAGAAGATGCATTGACCAGCACATAGGGCAACAGACCGAAATAGGCACTATAACGCACCGCCGGCCGCTTTGAAGAGCGACAAACCCTGTAAGCCCAATAATTCGCTTCCGCCTCATTACTTACCCCCAACAGGTGAGACAGTTCATGGGCATACGTAAATGGCAATTGTACAGGAAGCAATTCTTCATTCAATTGCGACTCCGCAAAAAAAGGTCCCATATATCCCAATACCCCCACACCCGAATAAAACGGATTGAACCACACTTGCTTGGGATGCTGATAATCCCGGGGAAGAGCCAAACCATACATAGACGGAACCTGCCGGTAAATCTCCTTTATCTCCTGCCGCATCCTTTCAGGGTCCGTTTTCACCTCAGCCGTATAGGACTGATTCAGACTATCTGTATAGGAAGCAAGGAAACGATGGAAAGCCTGTTCATCGTAACCGGCAGGCTCCACCTCCATCCGCCGGTAAATATCGTAACGGAAATAATTCAAGCCCCATCCCAGATAAAACCAGATATAGACCCATGCCAGCAACTCCACTTCCCTGCCCACAATAAATCTCCAGCTTTTCTTCTTCCGGCGTTTAAGAAAAGGATAAATAATCATCCATAAAATGATTACGACCACCAGCGCCTCCTCCAAGGAAAAAGGGAAAACAGAAGCTATAGCGGACAACGCCGCCGACAGCCACGGATAGATATGACGGGCATACCCTTCGGCCATGACGGGAAAAAAACGGCAAAGTACAATGCACAGAAGAAGCAATGCAAGTACTATATATCTCAGAATAGGGAGAAGTTTTGTTTTCATGGATGCAAAGCTACTATCTTTTTGCCATTTTCAGATACAGATGACACAAAGCTTTTATTTTTTAAACACGAACAACGCAGATGATACGGATAAGTATAAAAACAACTTCGTATCATCTGCGGCGTTCGGATTTAAAAGCAATCAGAATAAATCCCAAGTGCGTATATCATCACTCCAGTGATGGTCTTTCGGGAAAGGCTGTCCGCCCCATGCCTTGGCCTGTGTGCAAGGTTGTGCGGCATCTGTCCAGAACGGATGTGCGGCAGGAAGCCCCAGCGGAAGGAACGCCAGTGATGTCATGTAAAGACTGCCGTTATTGGTGTACCAATCCGCCACATTGGGCTGACGGCCTGCAAAACCGATGGTCAGGAAGCCCGCCTCATTGAAGTTCTCGGTGTTGTCATACATCCGGTGCATCACAGAAGTCAGTGCGGCACGCGCCTGTCCGTTGCTCACCCCTTCGGGCAACTGCTGATACCAAGCCATCAGCGCCAAGGGTTGCATAGTGGCCAAACGGTAAGGAATGGAACGGCCGAATACCGGGAAAGTACCCTCAGGAGAAATCAAGCGTTCCAGTACAAGACTGAATTTCCTGGCACGTTTCAAGGCGCGGTCATAATATTTTTTATAATGAATACGAGTGTATTTCCCTGCATCCTTCATGCCCTGCAACGTTTCCAGATACATGGGATGGAAGACATAACTGCTATAATAGTCGAAAGCGAAAGAAGGGCCGTCCGCATACCAGCCATCTCCCGTGTACCATTCCTCCACCTTGCGGATAGCCGAATTGATACGGTATTCGTCACATTCCGCTCCTGCCTTTGCCAGGAAACTCTCGATGGTAGAAGAAAACAGCAACCAGTTGGTGTAAGGCGGGTCCACACGGCGCAACTGGGTAAATTCTTCAAAATAACGTTTCTTGGTTGTGTCATCCAAAGGCATCCAAAGCTGGTCGTAAGCACGTAGAAAACTTTCGGCCACGTATGCCGCATCCACCAAGGCCTGTCCGTGTCCTCTCCACAACAGATAGTCGGGATTGGCAGGGTCCACCGCATTGGCATAGCTTTCAATGCCCATTCACGGAGTTGCTTGCGCATCTGTCCCTCTTCCGTATCATCATCGGGAAGTGTCAGCCAGGGAGCGACACCTGCCATAAGGCGTCCGAAAGTTTCCATATAAGTCACCCCTTTGTTACGTCCATCCCAATTAGGGCTCACCTCTACCAGCATATTCTTTTTCAGATTACCTTCCGCCATATTGCTCAGTACGGGAGCTGCCATCTTATAAAGCAAATTGCACCAGTAGGCGCGATCCTGATTTTCAGGAGCTTCCAGATAACGGACATATTCACAAGCAGCCAACAGAAAAGCACCTACCCCGAAATTAGCTTCAGAATCAGCATCGACTACTTGTCCCGGAATGGCCTTCTCACCAATCGGCTGTACGTAACCAATCTTGCCATTCTTCTGCAAAGCAGTCTTTGTCAAATAGTTCCATGCTTTATCTATCACCGGTTTGTACACAGCCTCATCCAGATAGCCATTATTGATTCCCCAAAGGAAACCGTAAGTAAAGAAAGCCGTTCCGCTGGTTTCCGGTCCCGGAGCATGAGTGGGATCCATCATGCTACGGTCCAATAGCCTTCCGGTTGCTGGATGGCTGCGACTGCTTCGGCCAGTTTCACATACTTGTTTACGAAAAAAAGAACGATGCTCGTAATCAGCGGGAAGATCTTTCAGCACCTTCGCCAGTCCGGCAAGCACCCATCCGTCACCACGTGCCCAAAAGTCCTTCTTTCCGCTGGAAGTCTTGTGTTTAGGATAAACATATTTGGCATCCCGATAATACAGGCCGGTTTCCCGGTCGAGCATGATACTGTCCGAATATACAATATATTCATACAATTTATCCAAATAGAGATGATTACCCGTCACCTTATACAGTTTGGTCATGACAGGCATTACCATATACAGACCGTCGCTCCACCACCAGTAATCATGATTGGGTGTACTCATCTCATACTCCATCACTTCGCGGGCACGGGCTATCTTATAGTTGTCCGGAAGAATAGTATAAAGGTCGATATATGTCTGAAAACAAACCTGATAATCTCCGAACAATACATATTCATCACTCTCACCGTAAGAATATTTCCATTTAGACTTATCCTTTTCCTTGGCTCCCTTCCATTCATTGTGTATAGCCCAGGCTTCAGAATATGCACGGTAGTTTTCATTACCGGTCAGAAAGTATGCCTCCATGTTTCCGGTGTGGTAAGCGGCATTGTCCCAAAACGAACGGACTTCGGGCTTGTTATGCGTTTGCCAATAAGTGTTTACCTTGTCTATAATCCCCCGTACTTCCTTGGCTTCGGAAGAAGGTTTGGCGGCAACCTGCATGGAAAGCAGCAAGGTACCTGCACAAACAAGGGTTTGTTTCAATAATTTGTTCATCATATTAATAATTTATCAATTTGCCAATTTACTAATGTGTTAATGTGCTTGCGCTATATGCCGCATGGTCATTGGCAAATCAGCACATTATTTACAATTCCAACACATAAACCATTTGCGGTTCTGTTTCCACCTGCTTCTCGCCATCTCCCTGTCGGGTATCCTGTACATAAATATGAAGTTGTTTCTTCATTTTCCATAACTCCGTGTCATGACTGGTTCCCACGCATTTACGGCAAAATCCGTCAGGTCTTTCACGTGCCATTCACCAAACTGTATGTCTTTGGTATAGTACATGGAAACTTTGCTTCCACGCTCCTGGTCACGGAACAGATAGTACACTTCTCCATTGTCCACCACCATCCGGGGACGGGACATGGGAATCATCTTGGTTCCTCCCCCTTTGAGCGAGAAAGGGCCTTGCGTTCGGAAACCTGTCGGTTGTGCCAGTTCACGCCATCATGCCAAACGATGCGGTATTGGGGAACATCACTATCGGGATTGCGCCAGTAGGTAGCGATGTACGGATGACCTCCGGCATCCGTACTCATACTGGTCTGGTTTATCAGTTCGGCATTCTGAGGAATACGGCAGGCATATTCGGCATTGCCAGGCGGATAGGAAGCTCATACTTCTGTCCGTTGGTCTTATACCAGGTTCTACCTCCGTCAAAAGAACGGGCGTAGCATAAGTCATGGTTGGTTTCCACATGCCAGGTTTCACGCCACACCCAGGAAAGATGGATGGTTCCTGATTGGTCCACATACAACTGCCAATAGGCATTCCGCTCGTTTTCTCCATCTACAAGGACATCCTGCACACGCTCCCACTTACGGGATTTCACATCATATCGGTTCATTACCATATTTCCTCTTCCGGAAGCGCCCGAGCGATATACAAAAAGCAAACCGCCATCAGCCAACAAATGAAATTCAGGATAGGTCACATCTTCTTCTTCGTTGCCTATCATCGGCTCTTTATCTCCCAAAACAAGTGTATCGGGGGCAATGCTGCGGCAATAGTTCAGTTTATGTCCGTGGTGGTCAAAAGAAAGATGAAGATAGCCGTCGCCGTCCACCATCATACTGATAATGTTATGTGCATCTTTTACATGTCCTTTGTATTGGGTACGGTGCAAAATCCATTCCCCAGTGCCCAGACGGCGTTTGCCTAACATCAGCCATCCTTCAGCGTCATAATAAGAAATGTATTGTGTGTTTCCATGCGTCACAATGGAGTTATTACGGAATACAGTAGTATTTACCGAAGTACTGCTAAAGCCTTTCCCCACTTCAACCAGACGTTGGGCACGAACAGAAAAAGCCACACAGCATAATGCGATTAGTAGAAATAAGTTCCTCATAGCAATTCTATTGATAACATTGCAAAAGTAACTGATTTCTGTAATAACACGGGATAATAATTCGGCAGGAAGGAGTCAGAAAACGGTCAAAACCGATTATTATATCTATTTTAAAGAAAAATTCAGAGAAATAATAAAGAAGAAAGATTCTATGATTACATTTACCATAGAGGCAGACTATGTGAAGGATCATTTCCCAAAGGATCTTTGCCATTCATGTTTCCATGCAGCATATATAGAAATCCCACCTGGATGAAATGGGCATTTCACCCAGGTGAGAGCGTAGTTCCACCTTTGTGAAATGGCAGTTCCACCCAGGTGGGACAATATACCTATACAGGTGCAAACAGCACATTTAATAGTTACTTTGGACTTTTGACACATTCATCCTCCTACTGTGAATGAAACTGCCAACCGGTTAACTATAATATTTCCTGAAGCTGGCCCAACTTCATACTGTTGGAACCTTTAATCAGAATATAATATCCTTTCGGCTTATATCTTTCCAACGACTCTTTCAATGCAACCACATCTTTAAAATGTTCAAAGGACGGAATCACTTTGCCAAACTCCTCTCCTGCCAAAAGTATCCGGTCAAATTTACATTCATCCAGATAATCCGCAATCTTCTGATGTTCCTCATGACTGGTTTCTCCCAGTTCTTTCATATCACCCAGAATAACCATTTTATGAGCGACATTCATCAACCGGAAATTCTCCAAAGCCGCCATCATACTGGTAGGATTCGCATTGTATGCATCAACTATCAGTTTATTATCCGTGGTTTCCGTCAATTGCGAACGGTTATTATGAGGAACATACGCCTCCAGTGCCTCACAAATCTGCCGGGACGGTACACTGAAGAACCGGCCCACCGTAATGGCGGCCAATGCATTCTTCATGTTATAACTGCCGATAAGGTGGGTATTCACCTCGAACTTCTGTCCCTCGTGTTCCCACTCAAACGAAAGAAACGGAGCACAAGCGCCCAGCTTGCCGCTGATATAAAGTCCCTCTCCTCCTTCCATACCATAACAAATACGGGTAAGGCCCTGAGAGATAGCTGTGAGATACTCATTGTCCTTGTCTATGAAAATAATATGCTTGCCATTGTAACGCAGATGCTCATACAACTCACCTTTAGTCTTGATGACCCTTCAAAAGACCCGAAGCCTTCCAAATGCGCCTTGCCCACATTAGTGATCATACCGTAATCCGGTTCTACAATACGGGTCAGTGCCTTGATTTCACCCGGATGGTTCGCTCCCATCTCGATGACAGCCAGTTCATGCTCGGGAGTCAGCCTCAGCAAAGTCAGAGGAACACCGATATGGTTATTCAAGTTACCCTGTGTATAAAGCACTTCATATCTTTTTTGCAGCACTGAGGCTATCAATTCCTTGGTAGTAGTCTTCCCATTGGTTCCCGTGATGCCGATGATTCGGGTACCCATTTTATGCCGGTGATAATTAGCCAGTTCCTGCAATGCTTTCAAGCAATCGTCTACTAACAAGATACGCGGATGCCCATCGGCGGCATATTCTTTTTCATCTACTACGGCATACTGGCAACCTTTTTCCAGCGCCTGAAGCGCATATGCATTTCCATTGAATGTTTCCCCTTTCAGAGCTATGAACATAGAACCCTCGGGGCAGTTACGGCTGTCGGTAGTTACCTTGCCGCATTCCGTAAAACACTTATATAAAGCTGAAATATCCATCTTTCGCTTTGCTTTTAAATTAAGTTGCAACAAAGATAACTGAAAAATAGTTCATGAAAATAACAAAAACTCAAGAATTGTGCGTACTTTTGTACGACCTAAATGACAAGCCGTAAACAATGGAAACCAAAACCGTCAAATATATTAATGTTAATGGGAAACTGATGGATCTCTCCCATCCGCAAGTAATGGGAATCCTGAATGTTACACCCGATTCTTTCTATGCCGGCAGCCGGCAGCAAACGGAAAAAGATATTATCAACCGTACCTCCCAAATAATAGAAGAAGGAGCTTCCATCATTGATATAGGTGCCTATTCCTCACGTCCCAATGCCGAGCACATCAGCCCCGAGGAAGAGATGCGCCGTCTGCGTACCGGACTGGAAATCATCAATCGCTATCATCCCGGTTGTGTGGTGTCCGTGGACACTTTCCGTGCGGATGTAGCCCGGATGTGTGTAGAGGAGTACGGAGTGGCAATCATCAATGACATTGCCGCCGGAGAAATGGACCCGCAGATGTTCGACATGGTTGCCAGGCTGGGAGTACCTTATATTATTATGCATATGCAAGGCACGCCGCAAAATATGCAAATGAATCCGCATTATGACAATCTGTTGAAAGAAGTCTTTCTCTATTTCTCGGAAAAAGTACAGAAATTACGCGACTTAGGAGTAAAAGATATTATTCTGGACCCTGGTTTCGGTTTCGGAAAAACAGTGAACATAATTACCAGTTGATGAATCATTTGGAAGAATTCAGCCTGTTCGAACTACCGTTACTGGTCGGCATATCACGTAAATCAATGATTTACAAGCTGCTAGGCGGAACCCCTGATGATGCTTGAACGGAACAACAGTGCTGGATACCATTTCCCTACTAAAAGGAGCGGATATTCTCAGAGTGCACGATGTAAAAGCTGCTGTAGAAACCGTGAAGATAGTACAGAAGATGAAAGACTCCGCTGCCTTTTAATTCTTAATTTTCAATTTTTAATTCTAGAAAGATGTTTATTGATTTTAGTATAAAAGACCTCATCGATATCCTGCTGGTAGCCTATCTGCTTTATCAGACTTACCGTCTGATGAAAGATTCGGGTTCTATCAATATCTTCATCGGTATCCTGGTATTTTATAGGTATCTGGCTGATTGTATCTCAGGTTTTGGAAATGAAACTGCTAGGGTCTATCTTCGATAAATTGGTCAGTGTAGGTGTCCTAGCCTGATTATTCTTTTCAGGATGATATACGCCGGTTCCTTGTCACACTGGCTCGCATAAACAGTTGGGACGTTTTTTCCGCTTCCTGACGGGAAACAAGCAGGAAAAGACGGAAAAAGCGGATATTATGCCGATTGTACTTGCCTGTATGAGCATGAGCAAAGGGAAGGTGGGGGCACTGATTGTCATCGAAAAAAGTGTACCTCTGAATGACATCATCCGTACAGGAGAAATTATCAACGCCAATGTGAACCAACGACTGATAGAAAATATTTTCTTCAAAAACAGTCCATTACATGACGGAGCCATGATTATCCGCCATAAACGGATAGAAGCAGCCGGTTGTATTCTCCCGGTATCTCACGACTTGAATATCCCTAAAGAATTGGGATTAAGGCATCGGGCTGCCATGGGCGTATCGCAGGAAACAGATGCATTGGCCATTATCGTTTCAGAAGAAACAGGTGGCATATCCGTGGCTTATAAAGGACAATTCCATCTCAGACTGACTGCCGAAGAGCTGGAACGTATTCTGACAAAAGAAGACTAATAACCTATCCGGATTTTTACTCCACTGATTATCAATCTTAAACATAGAAATTCAACCTAGGCAACCAGTAATAAAGATCAATTCAGCATCAAACTCATATAAGGATGCTCCGCTTCCAGTAACAACCGGGTAAAACCATCCAACGTATAAGTGTGATATTTTTTTTCCGGTACTCTCTCACGAAAACAGAAACCATCCCGTACCGTATAATAGCCGTTATTCTCCTGAATCGCTTCATCTCCCTCAATATGTATATAAAGTTCGGATGCCGGATACTTATGGGCGAAAACCTTCAACAACTCCTCTGCACGGATAACTCTTGCCATCCCCAAAAACAAAGTATCGGCAGAGACGGAATGAAATAATCCATACGCTGTACCTTATATATATGGGCCGCTTCATACAATAAAGTATCCTGCACCGCATCCGTATCTGCCAGCAATTCCTTTATATATAATGTATCATCCCCCATTACCGTAAATGCCATCCCCACTATTTTATCCGCTTCCCAGGCAACCAGCAATTTGCCATTACCCAGTCTTAAATCGGCCATAATAACCAGAAAATCTTCTTTAGGATGCTGAATGCAACTCCTGCGTCCATGCATACGGGAATCAAAATAATGATAATGTTCCACACCGGGAAATTCGCATACTTCTATCCGGCAACCGGGCGCAGGGCATAATCTGTCTACCCTTACCTGCTCAACCGCATACCCAAAAACTGGAGCATATCCCGACCTGGCATAATAACCGAACAACCATTCCTCTGCAGGAATCAACGAAGCCAGCAAAACTCCATCTTCATACATACACCGATGTGTTTCCTTCAGCAGGCGTTTCATGGCTCCATGCTTCCTGTAATCCGGATGCGTACAAGCACCCGATATATACGAAGTAGAAATCACCTCATCACAAAAAGTCATAGGATAAGGTATCATCTGCAATGCGGAAATAATCTTTCCGTCTTCACGAATCACCCTGTTCACTTCATCCTTATATCTCATCTTGAAATATAAGTCGGTAAACTCATCGCTATCATTGAAGCAGAGTTTCCATAATGTTTTCACTTCATCCTTTGTAGTCATTGAGCTCTGCTATACATTTCTCGAGTAAAATAACGGGCTGATAAGAAAGTTTTGCTTTGCGCAAACCTTCCAGACCAAGGTCTTCCTCGCGGTTTACATATATATATTGTTCGTCGATATGATTTGCATATTCATAGTTAATCATGGCATACGACCCTTCTATTCCCGTATCCGCCTTTTCAACACAAGTATCCCATGTTTCATGATTGATGGGAGCACCGTATGTAAAAGCGGCAATCTTCCCGTTGACATGAAGCACGCCGCCCGTCAAACCCAACGCCTCCATATGGTTCAAGGCATATGTCATGGACTTACGTTCTGCCCCCAATGCCAATTGTTCCTCGCAGTTATTGGCACGACACCATTCCTCTTCCAGCTTCAAACATTCGGGAACCAGATCTGGAGTCAACGGTTTGTATTCATAATCAGGATACTGCTTCTTGAACTTGTTGATATGATTACGTTTGGCTTGAAACTTCTTTCCTTTCAAGGTTGCCAGGTCAGTACGCAAGTAGATATAATCAAAGTAATCCCGGTCTTCTGTAAAAGTGAAACGTCCGGGCATCGCCGCCTCTATGTCCGCTTTCATCCCCACGCATACCCCCAGCATACGCAATTTTGCCCCCATCTCTTCAGCATCCTTTATCAATGCTTCAAGAACTGGTTTCACATCTCCAGTTCCGACGGGCATCATGTAGGCCAATTCTTCTCCCGCATAGAAACGCAGCAACAGGTAATTATCCATCACGGCATATTTAGTCTGGTACAGGAAAATCCAACTACACAGATTGGCAAACGACAAGTCGCAATTACGACGCAAACTGCCTAAGGTAAAGGACTGTATCAAGTCTTTATCCGCTAAAGTTATATCTTTAAATTCTATCATAAAATATGGGTTGCTTGTTTTCTCACCACAAATCACAGAATCTTCATTTCATTCAAAGTGACAATAGTTATCAGACTGCTGTAAGAATGCTCTGTTACTACTAAATGCGGATAGACTTTTTATAAGCAATGCTCACCCCAATGACCATACCTATTGAAAATCAAATCAATCCTCTATAATCTGTGATGATTTCTATATATAACAAAGATAACAGCTTTTTTGTTAAATTCACT
>ENA-OQMZ01000626-OQMZ01000626.1-human-gut-metagenome-genome-assembly--contig:-NODE-626-length-14731-cov-1.385511_pt1 | contig 14731 bp, 25 predicted proteins | sample MGYA00242621_ERZ504862 | MGnify/ENA primary metagenome ERZ504862 (study PRJEB26092, sample SAMD00036393) | human gut metagenome | host: Homo sapiens | study: EMG produced TPA metagenomics assembly of... | reverse complement strand
CTTCATGGGCGAATGAAATCGCCCAGTATGGCGAGTGGGACCACGACGGCTCCATCGACTGGGATGCCCTTGAATGCCGATCATCAGGCGTGCAGAAGCTTGTCGCCGACCTGAACGAGCTGTACAAGACATCGCCGGCATTGTGGAGCCAGGATTTCGATCCCGCAGGCTTCCAGTGGCTCACCAGCGATGACGCCGACCATAACACGCTCAGCTTCGTGCGTATCGGCAAGGATGGCGAGCAGATGGTCGCCGTCGTGAACTTCTCCGGCGAGGCCTGGTCCGACTATCAGGTGCCACTCACCAAGGGCGGAAAATGGACGGAAGTGCTGACCACGGACGACGAGATCTACGGCGGCTCCGGCATTCATAATGGCACGGTCGAAGCAGTCGAAGGCGAGTATCATTCACGAGATTGGTCCGCAAAGATCACCGTTCCGGCACTAGGCGCAGTATTCTTGAAGCCGGAACTCTGAGAAAGGCGGAAAGCTATGCTCAACTCATCAGCACAACCCACAGCGACTCCACGCACCGTTCTGGTGGTCGAAGACGAGCCGACACTGGCCACTGCCATTGCCCAACGCATCACAGCGGAAGGCTGGACGGCACGTGTGGCATCTGACGGTGCCAGCGCGGTTCAGGCCGCCGCGACCCTGCGTCCTGATCTGGTCATCATGGACATCATGCTGCCTGTGATGGACGGGCTTGAGGCCACGAAACGCATTGTGGCGGAGCGTCCTGTGCCAGTGCTGATCCTGACGGCACGAGACGACGAGGCCGATAAAGTCATCGGCTCGGTGCCGGAGCAGATGATTACATGACCAAGCCGTTCTCCATGCGCGAGCTCATCGCCCGCTGCAAGGCGCTGCTGCGCCGTGTGGATCGCGCCAAGGTCATCGCCAAGAATTCCGAAAACGAGAAGCTTCTCGATTTCGGTTCCTTGGTCATCGATCCGGCGCAACGCATCGTCACCGTCAACGGCAAGCAGGTGCATCTGACTCCTACAGAATTCGATCTGCTGGCCACACTGGCCCGCAAGCCGAAGTCCGTGCTCACCCGCGAGAAACTGCTCGAAGAGGTGTGGGACTGGGTGGATGCCTCTGGCACCCGCACAGTCGACTCGCATGTTAAGGCGCTCCGCCACAAGCTCGGCTCGAAGACCATTCGCACCGTGCATGGCGTCGGTTACGCATTCGAACCGCCGGAACTCCAGGACTAATGATCAAGGAGCCATTGCGCTAAGATTCGGTAGTATGCGTGCTACTGATACGAAATCAGGGCGTTCGGTTAATCCATTGGAAACCGAACGCCCTATTGGTTTGTTTTCATCGCTCAAAGTCGAATTGAGCGTTCTTATCACCCTCTCCACCGCCATCGCGTTCATCATGGCGTGGTTTCTGCTCAAAGTCGGCCTGAGCGTATGGATTGCCATGCCAATCACCCTTGCCGTAGCTTTGGGCATCACCTACTTCTTCTCCAGAGGTCTCACCTCTCCCCTACGCCAAATGCGCGACGCGGCCGAGGCGATGGCCGACGGCGACTACACCGTGCGCGTGCATGTCGATTCCAATAGTCGCGACGAAGTCGGGCAGCTTGCCCTCACCTTCAACGAAATGGCGGAAGAACTCCAGCATGCCGATCAGATGCGCCGAGATATGGTGGCCAATGTAAGCCACGAATTACGCACGCCAGTATCGGCACTGCAGGCCATGGTCGAGAACATGGCGGATGGCGTGGTTGAACCCACTCCTTCGAATCTAGAAAGCATCCTCAACCAAACGTATCGTCTATCCGACCTGATCGCGTTTCTGCTTGATCTTTCGCGCATGGAAGCCGGTGCGGCAAGCCTACAGATCGAAATGTTCAATTTCGCGGATTTTCTCGATGAAACCGTTGAACCTTTGGAGATCGCCGACGCGGGGCATGCGCACGACATTGAAATGCATGTGCCCGACGATATCGAAATGGAAGGCGACCAAGACCGCTTGCGCCAACTGTTCACCAATATCATCGCGAATGCGCTCAAACATTCCGCAGACAACACCAAAGTGCTTATCGAAGCGCATGAAAACAAGGATTTCGGCACCATCGTCACGAATGTCGTCAATTTCGGCTCCCAGATTCCACCGGAGGCCCGTTCCGATATCTTCCGTCGCTTTGTCAAGGGAAAAACAGGACCGGGCACCGAATCGGGCGGAACTGGCCTTGGACTGTCAATCGCACGTTGGGCCGCCCAATTGCATGGCGGCTCGGTGAGGGTTGTCGACGATCCTCGCGGCGCCGATTTCGAAATCATCCTGCCGAAATATCATATTTCGGATGACAAATAAATATTTTTCTACGGTTATTACTGTGCTTGCATTGGCTCGTCCATCTGCTTTCCCGCCGGAGTGTGCGCCAGCGCGAGCACAGTAATAACGTGGCACCGTTCTTCCGCATCGTCTCGACGCAACTACGCATGGTCGCACCAGTCGTGACGATATCATCCACCAAAATCACCATCGTATTCTGCAATGAAACCAAAGAACGCACCGAAACATGCCCTTTCAAGCGCTGCGAACGCTGTGCCGCGCCCTTGGTCTGCACTGATTTTCCTTTGACGCCCTTGTTTTCCAAGGCGTCGCATACCGTCACCTTGCAACCTGTTTGCCGTTGAAGAAAACTTGCCAGCCGTTTGACGATCGGTATCATGTGCCTTCGTCCTCGACGCCGCATCGAAGCATGCGACGACGGTGCCGGAACCACGAAAACGGCACGGTAAGAGTTTTGTCTGTCGTGAATGAAATCAATGACGCCAGATGTTTCAGCAAGTCTGCATATGGTTTCAGAAAACGGCCTGTCGCATTCCTCATCCCCATGGTCCTTCCATGCGAGAACCGCTTGTCTGACGGTACCACGGTACCATCCGCATGCAAACCAGCTTCCCATGCAACGCCATCGAAAGTCTGAGCGGAAGAACGGGAGAACAACGCCATGCAGTCTTCGCACAGCACGTCATCCGGTCTATCGCAGCCGGCGCAGCTCTGGGAAACAGCAGATCAACAACCTGCGAACATGCCCTCGTCATTGAGTTCATACGCGGACTTCCATCCGGTTCTACCGTGACAGACTGGCAATGATTCCACCGCACAGTTTCACGGTATCGTTTGGGCAGGTGACCTTCACCGCCCTGGTACCGGCCCGCGCCGCAGGGTAATCATTGCCATCGGGATCCATACGGTCCCCTACGAATACGATCTGGTCCACCTTGATGCCAAGAATATCGGCCAATTCCCGGACCGCAAACGACTTGTCAACGTTTTTTTCAGAAATATCAACGCTGCTGGCTCCGCCCGGATGCACCTCAAGATGCGGCAAATCGGCAGCGACAGCCCTCGCCAAACGATTTTTCTTCTCGTTGGTCGGATCCCATGCCTCCTTGGCCTCAGTGGGTGCAAGCTGCCCCAATGCGGAGAACGTGATCTGGCTGCCGCGGTCTTCGATGCGCTCGCCCCAAACATGGGTGAGCCATATGTTCTGCCGCGCGCATTGCGTTCCAACGATTCGTAGGCTTTCGCACGATCCTCTTCACTGAGGTCGTGGGCGAAGACCTGCATCCAATTCGCACCATCCCAACGATAGTATCGCGTGCCGCTGGTCGGCATAAGATGCAGATTCGCCCGGTTTGCCTGCCCTGTCAGCCGTTCCACCACCTGGCTTTTCAGCAACGCATACTTGCCTCCGGTGATCACCGCAACATCGATCAGTGACGTCAATGCGGAAAAGCATTCGGCCATATCGTCCTTCATAGGTTTTTTGACCTTGCCAGTGTGTTGTCAAGATCGAAGGCGATAAGTCGTGCCCCAGCGCACAAATCATCGATATTCACGTCATTCCAACAGGGCACGGAAATATCCGCATGATCGTTCCTCCTATGTCGGTGCAATGAACAATATGGTATCGCATGATTCGCGCAAAGCCCTGATATGGTAGAGGCCATGTATCAATTGCCTTGGGAATCAACCGTGTATAGAAATCGTCATGGTCGTGGAACGAGAACGCCGATGTTCGGCACGAGACTTCCACGGTATCGTACAAGAAGCGGCATGTTCGACGATATGCTGGTGGCGCAGATCCGCAGGCTCAACGATGCGTGGCCGGAACTGGTGGCGCCGGTGCAGTTTGCTGTCGAAGATGTGCCGCCATCCGACCCGGCGCCTTGGGAGGCCACACCGCGTTTGGGATCGCAGTCGTTTCCTGCCGAGCATGGCATACCGCCGCGCATAGTGCTGTATCGTATGCCTTTGCAGTCGCACGCGCGTAGCCGCATGGATCTTCAGTTCGCGATTCGAGACGAAGTGGTGTTGCGTCTTGCGGAACTGTATGGGCGCCGTCCTGAGGAGATCGACCCGGATTGGGGTATGTGATCAGCGCACGATGGTCATGTTCTGATTGGACCACACCTGTTCGCGGGCTTCCTTCAGATCAGTTGCGCCGATAATGGACACTCCGGCCAGCTTTGCATCCGAAACGTCCTTCTGGCTTACGCGGATATTCCACACCATGGATTGATCCGGATCGGCGAGACTGACCGCGGCCACGTCTCCATCATTGATATCCGCCAATTCGATCGTAGTTGAAGCGCCAGCTCGGATGGTGAGGTCACTTTGTTCCACGATATCGCCGTCTCCGTTATATGACGTCAATGTAGCCGTGCGATCGTCGTCCGATGTGTTGGTGACGCTCACTTGCGCTGTGGCATGGTCGGGAACGGCTATGGCGGAGACGTTCATAGGCACCGAGGCATTGACCAAAGCGAAATCAGCCTGATCGCCGTCTCCATCATTGGTGACTTTTGCAGCAGCCGTTACCGGCTCAGTGGCGCTGATGGTGAGGCCGGTCGCCGACTTGGGAACGGAACCCAAGTCGATGACCGAACACGCTTCGCCTCAAGCGTCTGTTGATTGGTGTTCTTCGTTCCTGTTCCGTCCGTCCAAGATACCGTGACGTCGGCCTGCTGGGACGGATACACATACAGATTGACGTCATCGCCTTCCGACAGTCCGTTAATCGCCAGCGTTTTCGCAGAAACATTGTTGGGAACCGCGTAATCCGACCCTTTCGAAGTCAGACCGTCCATTGTTATCGTGCGGACCACGGCAGCGACCGGAGTATCCGCACTGGACACGGTGACATACAGGGCATCCTGTTCGGAAGCCGCCGCGGCAAGGTTCAATATGGATTCCTTGCCCGCTCCCACCGTCAACGTCGAACCTGTAGATAACGCCAGAGCGCCGGCCTTGTCGGATCCCCAGACCTTGATGTTCACCGATGTGGCTTTGGCTGAAGGATTGGCCACAACCAGTTGCTGGGTTATGCCTGTTTTGGTGCCCGACACCATCAACGACTGCTTCAAAGCCGGCGTGACGCAGGAAGCCGCGGAAACGCCTTTCAAATCTCCATCAGTGGCCCAAGACATCATCGAGGAAGCCGCTCCCGTTCCATCGGAAGCCGACAACAAACGGGTGTTCTGCAACTGGGAACCGTCGTTGACCGTACCGGACGCAATAAAAACATCATCGTCCGCTCCCTCATCATCTTGGTCAGCACCAACGCCGAAGTGGTCTCATCAGCGCCAAGAAATCCTACGGAGGAATGGAACACCGCGCCGAATGCCGTGTAACGCACCGAGATGCGATATTGCCGTTGGACGCCTGATATTCACTGTCACCATACGCATCGGTATCAGCAATCGTCATTCGCGCAGGGCAATACGTTTCCAGTTGGCGGGGACTGACCGTACGAGACACGGATGAGCGTTGCGTCATCGGCGAATCGGCATGAATCCATGTCGGACGATATACCGCAGCCACAGCCACCAATGCGACGATAACCAGCACTGACACAACCGCCAGCACCATACGCCAAACCGTTTTGGAACGGGAATGCTTACTCATGCTTCCTCCTGACCCTGACGCCTCATGCGCGGAAACGCAACCAAACAGTACGCGGCAATAACAACCCCCATGCACCCACAGCCATGCATGGCGCCAAACGCTCGACTCCGCCTGGCGATACCCCTTGCGGTCGATATGCTGCTTGGCTGTGTCTTGAATGGTAAGGCGATAGTATGTCCCCGCATCGGTGCTCACAACGTTCTGCGTACCATCGGAAGCACTGATATTGGAGCTCAACTGGTCGGATATCTGCTTTTGCGCCTTGTCATCACCGGAACGCACCACATAGATGCCACCAAATCCCAATTCGCTCAGATCGGTAACGGCATCGGAATCAGCATTTGACAATAGCTGAGCACAATCCTTCGCAATCGCCTTGCTCGCATCATCGGAACGGCCGAAGCCACTTCGACGCGCTGCGCCGGAGAACTGTCAATCAAATCACCTCGACGGGTGCGCATCACACTGTAGCTGATGGAACCCGTGCTATCCGCACGTACGGCAAGCACACGTCTCGCCTCATCCTGCGCAAGAAAGTCGGAAGCGACGATCGGCAGTCCCGAATCACTGGCAGCGACCGTGTCATGATCTCGCGTGATGAAATCGAAACCGGCACTCGCTACAACGGATGCGGCGATCAAGACGACCAGCACGATTCGCACGGCATGACCGGCAATAATGCCTCAGAGGATCCATGCTCCTCAATCCCAATATCACCGGCAGGCCGCTGCCACAGCATGACGAATCGTTGCACCGCACTACCGGCGACCATGCACACGCAAGACAGCAATCCCATCATCGTGAACGAAACACCTGGAAGCACGGAACCGGCCACGGCTCCGTCGGAGTCGACCGCAACCACAACCGCAGCGGAAAGCAGCGAAGTGACCAAGCCCGCAACCGACACAACCCACATCATGCGCGACACCCGAAGTACAAACGGCAGGAACAGCGACACCGCGGCGAGAATCACAATCAAGGCCAATATCGCCACAGCTGCATACTGCCATGCCTCACCTGATAGGGTGACGCCAAACGCGCGGGAGACAATATCCGAAAGATTGACGATCATCGGACGCCCATCATGCGCCGACGACGGCAACATCACGTTACCGAAAATCTGACGCCAGGTACCAGCTCCCGCGTAACGCACCGCATTGACCAACGTCGGCGCGCATACGAATGCAGCCGGCAGCGGAATCAACAGCAAGGTCGTTCTATGGGAACGCACAAGCATAAGGAACACAAGGAACGACAACATCAACGGCAGCAACAATTGCGGTTCGGAGGCCACAACGGGAATGAAGCATAACGCGGCAAGAGCGGCGGCCTGCACGGAAGCCTGAGGTTTGAGCAAATCCTCCGTTCGATACATACCCACAGCTCGGAAAGAGAACGCGAAAGCCGCGGGGAGGAACACCATAACCGTTATCATCGCCACATCGGCATCGTTATATAGCTCATTGACAACGCTATGGCGAACCATGCCAATGCAGTCATGCAACGTACCGTGTCAGAGCGGGTGAAGATTCCAGACCAAAGCCCAAAACGACAGCACCATCAAACGGCGCAGACAGGGAAAAACACCAACAGCGACGGCGGTCGCCACATGTCCCGCAGTGAACGCGGAAACCACCATGAGCACCAACAGCCATGGCGCACTCGGCGCGCTGACACCAGTTCCCGCGGTATACGCCCACGATGTAGTGGCGGCACGGACCAGCTGGGCAAAGCTGCGTCGGTCGGCAGCAATGTATGCGAATACATCGACGCGCCGGAGAGCACACTACGAAACACATTCCAATACAGGAAGACGATCCAAGCGAACGCGATCAGCGCAGAGGTGAGGGCAAACCCCCATCTGCGCATCAGCCTTTTGCGCAGATGCGCCTTGGCGAGGGGGCTAAGAATCACCGTGCCACGCTGGTCGAGGAAGGCTCGCTTGCGATCGTTCCATTGTTTGATTTGTTGACGGCCCGCCTGCAATGCCGACAATGATTTCAGGGAAACCTTGCTTTGCTCGCGCAGCCTGGCACGAGCACGCCATGCGCCCGGCAGACAAAGCAGCGAACGCCACGGCAAAGCCAGCTCACAACAGGCATGGTACGGCTGCTTACGGGTGAGGCAGAGCACAGCCAAGCCCAGTGCCTTGATAAACGACCAGATCCACAGCAAAAGCCACCAGGAACGGTGCACATCCGTGTACGCATATTTCGTATTCGCTTCACGCTTCGCGAGATATGGATCGATGCGACCATCCTCGTCTCCGACCTGCTGGCCGCTTTGGAGCGCACGCCTTCGAACCGTGCTCTCCTATGGGCAATCCGAGCCTGCGGCACCACCACCACACGACCTCCACCCAGGCAGATGCGCCGGCATAGATCCGTGGACTCGGCGAAGGTGCCAAACCAGGAATCAGCGCCCTTCCACGTTCGCAAGGTGGCCAATGGAACCAACGCGCCGGAAAGCGAGACTGCCAGCACATCCTGCCGGCCATCATACTGTTCCTGATCGGGTTCCCCATCCACCACCAAAGATACGAGATTGTGACGCCCCGCATACAGGCCGACGTTATGCAGCTTTTCGCCTGCCAATCCAGCTGTTTCGCGCCGAGCAAAGACGCCGTCGGTGTATTTCTCCAAGCATCAAGCAATGCTTCGAGGCATGACTCGTCAGCCGGCCTCGAGTCGTCGTGCAAAGTCCACAGTGCGCTGATCTGGGCGTCAAGGTCGATCTGCCGCATCGCACGAGACACGGCGTTCGTGAATGACGTCGCCCCTTTCACCCCTACCAGAACGACACGTATGGTCTTGCTTTCAGGAACTTCCGTAAGCACGCCAGCCGGCGACGGAATGACGTCAAACGTCATCTGCATGGGCTGTTCGACCTGATTGGTGCAATCCGCAACGATGATGGTGCCCGGAAGCACACGCTGTGCGAGCACCGCCGCAAAGGTGGAGGGGAAAAAACGTAAATCGCTCTGCGCGGTAATCACCGCAGCCACGGACGGATCGGCATCCTGCCGGTGAGAGTACGGCCTGCTGTTGAGCAGATCGGTCACGATTCCCTGAATATCGCTGCTGGCATTAGAATTCATAATTTCCAGTGTACGCACGGGGCACGCCGTACGTCATGCCCGTTCCTTGTGTTCCTTCTTGTAACGACGCCGCTCGCGTTCGCTCAAACCACCCCAAATACCGAATCGCTCATCGTGTTCAATGGCCCATTTCAGGCACTGTTCGCGAACCTCGCACTGGGCGCACACGCGTTTGGCATCCCTAGTGGAACCGCCCTTTTCGGGAAAGAACGCCTCCGGGTCGGTTTGGAGCATAAGGCCCTATGCTGCCAGGAAACATCGTCATCGCGCTTGAACAGACCCCACAACTCCGCAAGCGGATTGTCGGAGGACTCATCGATCACACCCCACATGCGTCCTCCCCTATCCATACGTATGCGCACTTAGTCATGTTGAATTACACACATGCAATTTCTTTTTGTCAAGTTTTCCGCCGTGTCAATAACCTTGATTCAAGAAAAATGTGGTACGAGGAACGATCAAGATGACGGGGGTCTGAAGCAGAATCAGCGAAAATCGGGGAACATCTCTATAATCCCATAACAGCGTAGTGATATGTTCTAGAACGCGTTGAGATATGGCGTGATCTTTTATACAAACAGGAAGGCGATACCGTGACCACATCACCAGCCGGCGATAAGCTTCCTAACGTCAATGGACTGCGAGACGCACAGCCGCGTCACAGCCTTGGCTATCGAGTGCAGCATCGCGCGAGAACGATAGTCGCTTCGGTCATCGCGGCGATGCTGGTGTTCTCGGGTACCGCGGCAGCTGCGACATGGCTGGATGTGAATGGCATCATCAAAAACCATTCAGTGGAGCTTATCGGCCAAGGTTCACTTGACGCCAACACGTCGATCATCGACCAATTCCGGCAAGCCCATCGAATTCGTACTCATCGGGCAGGATTCCCGCGACGGCGAGGAAAACCAGTCAGTCGGAGGCAATTTCGACGATGTGGTGGGCAACCATCAGGCTGATACCACGATGGTGGCGCAGATTTCCGCGGACCGCACCAAAATCAACCTGGTTCCATTCCACGCGATTCCTTGGTGGACGTGCCTCAGTGCGAGACAACCAATGGTACGATTCCCGCGCAATACAACGTGATGTTCAATTCGATTTTCGCGAACGCATATCAGACCGGCGGTGATCTCGCTTCGGCCGCAAGCTGCACATTGAATGCAGTGAACAGCCTCACCGGATTGAACATTCAGAACTTCATCGTCGTGGATTTCGCAGGCTTGGTCAAGATGATCAACGCCGTGGGAGCGTCGACTGTGCATCCCGCAGGATGTCGATGATCCTACACCAGCCTACAGCTCACCAAGGACTGCATCATCTGGACGGATATCAGGCGACGCAGTACGCGCGAACCGCCATCGGTTGGGAGATGGTTCCGACACGTCGCGCACAACCAGGCAGCAGTACCTCATCAAACAGTTGATGAACGAGGCGCTCAGCAAGAATCTTTTCACCGATACCGCACAGCTATATCAGCTGGCGAAATCGGCGTTGCAATCACTGTATATTTCACAAGGCATGGCTGACACCGCCGCACTTGCAGGTCTCGCCATGAGCCTCAAGGATTTCAATCTGTCCAACCTGTATTCACAGACCGTTCCAGTGGTGTCCGCGCCGTCGGATCCGAACCGTTCGGTCTGGCCGATGAGGCGGAGACGCTTTGGGAGAAGATGCGCATGGACAAGCCGATTTATGGTTCTGATGAGTCCGATACGAACACTGATGCCGACAGCGCAGGCAATGCCGGCGATTCCACCGATAATTCGACTGAAGGCACCGACAACACGGGTTCTCAGGAAGCCGCGCCAACACCCGATTCGATCACTGGTCTAATCACGCAGGCCGATGGCACGCTGATCGATCCGAACACCGGCGGCACGGTCGACCCTGAAGATGGTTCCATCCATGACGCTCTTACCGGGCAGTACATCGGACTTGCCGACCGTTACCTCAACGCGACGGTTTGTGCCGTTCCCGCAAAGAACTAGACCGCTTTCACCGAATCCGTTCCTACACGGTGTAAATGGTGTAGGAACGGATTTCTTTTGGAGGATATTTGTATGAGTGAAGAGAACGGCGGCAAGGACCCCCTGTCCGTACCACCGAGCTTCATCCCGTCCGCAGGACGGAAGAAGACGGAACCACAACCTCATAAATCCCCGGTCCCTCCGAAATCCGGCTCCCCATCGATTCCGAGTTTTTCTCCCGCCTCGCAACCGGCCCGTTCTAGCGCTTCACATTCGGCCAGACGATCTACGCAATCGTCTTCCGCAGCTTCGTCGGGCGCACCGCAAAGCTTCCGTCCTGTCGCACGTTCCGCCAGCGGAACACGCAAACCGGCCACGTCCTCTCCCGCATCATTCGCACCTGCTTCAGCATCGCATAATCCGAAACGTGCGGCACAACAGGTACGAAGCTCCTCCTCCATACCAGCAAGCACGCCACGAATGACTAACCAAGCACCCAAACCAAAACATGGCCAGCTCCGGCACATCGGCATTGCGATCCGTCGCACAAGCCGCTCGACCGCATGGACAGCGACATGTGGGAAGAACCATTCTGCTCATCTTCCTTGTCATACTCCTCGCTTTGGGATTGTCGATATTCTCCTCATGGAATTGGGTGGACGGGCAGCTCAACAAACAGTCCTGGCTGACCGACAAAGCCGATACTGCCGGCGAAAGCTGGCTGATTCTCGGTTCCGACGAGCGCGAAGGCACCATTGGCGATGCGGGAGACGTGACCGGTTTCAGAACGGACACTATTCTCGTGCTCACCAAGCCGAAATCCGGCCCGTCCTCACTGATTTCTATTCCGCGTGATTCCTTGGTGGAAATCGACCAAAGCTATATGAAAATCAATGCGGTCGCGCAACTATATAGCGGAAAACAGCTAGTCAACGAAGTTGAAGACATCACAGGGCAGAAAATCAACCATGTTACCATGGTGCAGTTCGGCGGCCTTGTCAAAGTGGTCGACGCCCTTGGCGGCGTCGAATTGTGCTACGACCAAGACGTGAATGACCCGTACTCCCAACTGAACTGGACCGCCGGTTGTCATACTGCCGACGGCACCACCGCGCTTGCGTTCTCTCGTATGCGTTATGCCGACGCGCAAGGTGATTTCGGGCGTGCGGCCCGTCAGCGCCAGGTCATCAATGCCATAGTGAAAAAAGGCGCATCCAAGAATACGCTTCTGAACTTCGGCAAGGTCAAGAAAGTCGCGGAAGCGGCGTTAAGCTCCGTGACCGTGGATGAGAAGGCTTCGACCTCATCGCTGATGCGCATGGCCTTGGCCTTCAAAAGCGCTTCTGGAGACCAAGGCATTTCGGGAAGCGTCTACTGGACCGACCCCGGCTATTACGTTGATGGCGTTGGCTCCAGCGTGCTGTTGGATGAGGAGAAGAATCTCGAATTGTTCTCCGAGCTGGCCAAAGGCACCCACAAGGCAGGCGCTGTAGGCACGCTTGCCGAACAGCAAGGCTGACATTCCGGTCGGGAGATGTGGATAACTCATCCTCCGACCACAACCATGGTTTCAGCTTGCACCCGCTCATCCGCATTGCACACTATGGCGTGTATGAAGGGCAAGAACAAACGCAAGCATACCAATGGGTTCAATGAAGACCGGCTGATGCTCATCAGCTGGGCCGCACCCGTGCTGGCGCAGCTCGTCATGCTTGTCGTGATGATCGCGCAACGACAATGGCTGTACGTGGCTATGCTCGCCCCGGGGCTTATCGGCAGCGCGATGTCGTTGGTATCCATAGCATTGCGGTCCCGTCAGAAACAGCAGTATGACGAACCTGCGGACACCACACCGTCGAAGGTTGCGGAAACGCTAGAGCGGACCATTGACCGACCATTATTCGACGCGATGCCCCGTGTATGTTTCGAACACCTCTACGGTTTGAACGACGACATGCTGCCATGGCGTACCATCGCACGAACGTGGCTCTCCCCCACATCCTCCTGCCTCTTAGGAATCACACAACATGGCTTGTTCCGTACGGATTTGCAACGATCAGGCCCGCACGCGATAGTTGCAGGCACCACGGGATCGGGAAAATCGGAACTGCTCATCAGCTGGTGCCTATCGCTCGCCATGCAGTATAGCCCGGACGATCTGCATTTCGTGTTTCTGGATTTCAAGGGCGGATCGACATTCAACGCCTTGGAACAGCTTCCACACACGGTTGGCAACGTTTGCGATCTTGACCTGTCCCATGCGGTCCGTGCACTGAACGCCATCGAACAGGAGCTGATTCGGCGTGAGGCGTTGGTAAGCTCCGAACGCGTCTCCCGTTTCGATCAGCTGGCCAATCCTCCGGCAAGACTGGTCGTGGTCATCGACGAATTCCACGCGCTTCGCGACCGTCTGCCCGACTATATGCAACGGTTGAACCGTCTTGCATCGCTCGGCCGTTCCCTTGGCATGCATTTGATTGTCTGCACGCAAAATCCCATGGGCCAAGTCCATGCCGATATGAAGGCCAACATGTCGCTAAGGCATATGTTTAAGGTTACGGACCAGATGCAGTCGAACGAATTGATCGGTATACGCGACGCGGCGTTGATTCCTCCCAATATGCCTGGCGCCGCCTATTGCAATGACGGACAGCGCACCACGCCTTTCCTGTGCAGCGCGGTTCGAGATGTCGACCGGCTTATCCGCAACATCAACACAGCCGCACGATTCCATGCTTGCAAACGCCCCGTTCTCTTGTTTTCCGATCCTCTCGCCCGGCATGCGACGCAATCCGATCTGTCGACCACAACGAACCGGCCATGGAACGAAATTCCTTTCGCTCTTGCCGACGATGGCGTGCTTGTACATACCGCCGTTCTCAACGTGAGCCAACAGAACATCGCCATTATCGGCGCTTATGGCAGCGGCAAAACCAATTTGCTGCTGCATTGCGCACGTTGCTGTACGACACAGGTCGTGCCAATATTCGTTTCACACGCAAAAGCGAGCATGGCATGGTGACGGATGACGGAAGGCCATCGCCTTTGCATGAACGCACCATTGGATTGTGGATGATGCGGACGAGCCGCTCAATCCTTTTTCCACTTCGCCTGAAGCGAACGAGCTGCGGGAGGCATTGGCAAATCCCAATATCACCGTGATTGCAGCTACGGAAAAACCCACTTCCGCACTGTTGGACCGATGCCCCACCGTGTGGCATTTCCCTGCGGAGAACGTTCCAATGATCTGATGTTAGGCATTCCCGGAGCAATTCTGGACGGATTCTCAGCGGACGACTATACCCTTCACGGTCGTGGCGTGCTCATTCAGCAAGCCAAAGCCTGCCCTATTCAATGTGTGGAATTTCAAGGTTTTTGACGATTCGTGGGATTCTTTTCGTAAAGACTCTTGAAAAGTCGCACGATTCGTGGTTATCTGAGTAACGGACTTACATGCCGTACATGGCAAGAGGAAGGCGATTATATGAGCAGTGCTTTTGACTGGCGCGCCAAGGCCGCATGCCGCGACAAGGATCCGGAGCTGTTTTTCCCGGTCGGCAATACAGGCGCCGCCTATCAGCAGATCGAAGAGCCAAGGCCGTGTGCCGCACCTGCAAAGTGATTGACGCATGCCTGAAGTGCGCACTGGACACCAATCAGGATTACGGTGTTTGGGCGGTTTGAGCGAAGACGAACGTCGTGCGCTCAAGCGCCGTGCCATGCGTGCC
>ENA-OQMZ01000624-OQMZ01000624.1-human-gut-metagenome-genome-assembly--contig:-NODE-624-length-14754-cov-3.027005_pt1 | contig 14754 bp, 16 predicted proteins | sample MGYA00242621_ERZ504862 | MGnify/ENA primary metagenome ERZ504862 (study PRJEB26092, sample SAMD00036393) | human gut metagenome | host: Homo sapiens | study: EMG produced TPA metagenomics assembly of... | reverse complement strand
ATCAGCCGGGACGGTTCGGAGGAACACATTCTCGGGTCCTCGGATGGCAGCAGATAGCGGAAGAGGAGTATTCGGGTGGTGGAGAGATAGGAGAAGTTGGACATATAATCACCTTTCCTTTATTTTGCACTTTGAAGAAGCAAGGGAACCACAAACATTTTTACTTTTATTTGTGCGTACTCTTCATATGCAACAAAATTGTTCTTTTCGATGATTAGCGAAAAATCAAGTTTTTCCGGCATTGGATGATGAATTCGGTTAATTTCTGTTCTTAACCTCTTCTCATCTTTTTCAAGTTGTTTTTCCCACAAAGCAAAACTATTAAAAATAAATTGAATCGCACGTACTGCTGTTCCACTGTCGCCAGAAGACATCACTCCCATACTTGTCGGAAATAGCACTCCCCCATGAAATGGTATAAATGCCACACACCTTTTTGTCAATTCGTAAATTTGATTATCCGGTAAGTTCTCACACGGCCTTAGCCATTCGGATATACTAACAGATTAGGCCAATTTTGATAAACAATCTCTAGTAAATCTCTATCAAACCAGTCGCTCCCCTGTGGGTGTTTTTTCACATCAATAAAATGAGCAACCTGCCCTTTTATTTGGAAAAACAACAAGTGCGGATTTGTACACTTTTTATTCTTTTGAACTTTCTCAAGATGAACATGGTAAATTTCCCAGTTTTTTAGCATGAATCCGATTTTCTCATCGACGTCGTATTGATGTCCCTGCTCATATATTCTGTTATCGACTGACAATTTCGCAAACACCATTCAATCCTCTTAATTTCACGCCTATCTGACTCCGGTAAATAGGGAAGTTTCTGCAAAAGTTCTTTTGAATAAAGTACGTAATATGGAATATTCGAGTTTATATGGCGTTGCAATACCTGAAAGAGCTTTATGCAGATTTCATAATCATCCCATTCTTTTGGAACACTCATCCCAAGATTTCTAAACTCTTCTCTTGCCATTTCAGCAAAATCATGCCGGAAGTTCATTTTCACCGCCTCCTTTCAACATTCCGCACAGAACTATATCCTAATCTCAACTGCACAATTCCGAAATCTTATCCATAGAGAATTTATAGAACGAATTAAATTGTTCAATCGTCTGTGCTACAGAGACATTTTTCACACCAACATGCCAAATATCTTTATTATGATTCGAGTCAATACAATGAAAGCAAGGCTCATCTCTTCCAATAAGCATCCCCATCTGATTCGTTACTGCATGTTTTTGTGTGTTATCCATTTCATTAAGCACGGTCAAAAAATCGACATATTCGGAAAAACATCCCAAAGATTTTTTATTCTTCAAATACTTTCCAATGCCATCAATTTCCACTTTCGTGACAACGTCTTCCTGAGAAAGTGTCCATACAATGGAAATCATCATATCAGCAAAATGTTTCAAATCATGAACTATACTTTTCCCAAGATGGCTTTCTTTAAAGTTCAAATAGCTGTTTTCAATCAAAAAAACGTCCACTTTTGGTTCGTATTTCTTTCCAAAGATCACAATATTCAACAATGTTTTCGTTTGTAATGTCAAGTTCAGCTACCAACTGTATCAGTAAAATCTGAAATCCGTAATCAACTGCTTTTTTTGATAATTTGGGTAATACCTTATCATTAAAATTTTCAATCGGTACTTTCCCTGTTTTTATCAGAGGATACTTTTCAATCCATCCTTTTTGCTGCTTCACCTTCTCGTCATGCTCAATCATTGCTTCCACTGCATCAGGCATAGCATAAATCGGGGGAAGCTCTCCTTTTGCTACTTTTTCTTGAAGCATTTTTATTATCTCATCATCAACCATTTTCATTCTATTACCTCCATCTATGAGTCTGATTCCAATTTTCCATCCATAGTTACCCAAAATATTCCTGCATCCGTGCTCTTTCACCAATTCCAGCACTTCCAGTCTCCACCACTCCCTCCGTCACGGCTGCGCCGTGCCACCTCCCTCTAAGAGGGAGGCTTTTACCTTACCTCTACGTTATAGGCTCCCTCCAGAGGGAGCTGGCAAAGCCGCTAGGCTTTGACTGAGGGAGTATCTTCCAGTTCCTGAACCCGCTTCCTGACTTCCAAATCAATTGCACTGCAAACTTCTTGAAAGCTCTGCTCTATTTCCAGATTAGAAAACCGAATCACCTTCACACCATAATTCGGCAAAAATGGCGGAGCGTTCTTTGTCGTATGCCAGTCCCTGCTCATCATAATGCTGTGAACCGTCCACTTCCACGACCAGCCTTGCAACGTGACAATAGAAATCCGCAATAAAGCATCAATCGTTTTCTGACGCTGAAACCGCACGGGATAGCTGCGCAGAAAATCATACCAGAGATGATTTTCCTGTTTTGTTGCGTCTTTGCGCAATTCTTTTGCACGAGGGATCAATTTTCCTTGATATGGCAATGACATCTGGACGCGCTCCTTTCTGGAACTCCCTCCGTCACGGCTAACGCCGCGCCACCTCCCTCAAGGAGGGAGGCTTTTCCTCGGGCCGGAAACTTTCCCTCTTTGTCAAGAGGCTCCCTCCCAGAGGGAGCTGGCACCGAAGGTGACTGAGGGAGTTACCCAAAATATTCCTGCATCAGTGCCTTTTTCATCAATTCCAGCTTTTCAAGGCTCTGCTGTACGGTCTGCTTCTGCTGGTCTATGCGTTCTACAAAGGCGGCAAACTGATTTTGCAGCGAAAGAGAAGGAAGTGGCAGCCGTAGTTTTCGGATTTCTGAAAGGTTAAGCGTCTTTTGAGCGATTCCTTTAACACTTTCGTCAATTTGCCGCTGTAAATCTGTGGAAAGAATTGCGCAACGAAGGTATTCACTATTAACTACGCTATTGTTCGGTTTAAGATATGCAATATGTCGTTGAAAGCAGAAGGCTTGTTTTCTTTAACGACAGCCGGATGGCCATACGATCCCACCGTAGATAGTAAAACATCACCAACTTCTATCGGAGTACGCTTAATGAGTTCATTGTATGTTTCTTCTGAAATGAATTTTTCAGCATCATAATGAATTTCGTTAGTAACAATATTTGAGACAAACAAAAATGGAATCCCTGATAATACAAACTTAGGAGGTTGATGTGTTCCATCTGTAATAATTTTACAAACGTCCTGCATCGGCACTTTTCTGCTATTAGATATATCTCCAAACATCTCCACAAACCGTGCCTTTACCAGCTCGTCCAGTTTGGCAAGCTGCTGTTTGCGGAGAAATATCAATGTATCAATTTTATTTAGCGTGGCCGCCACCTTTCTTTGAGTTGTATAATCTATCTCGGGGACATCAATATTTGCAACAACATCTATCTTGATTCCTTTAATTGTCGCTCCCCGTGCTTGTGAATTAAAGTAATCCTTTTTTGATAGTAGCAGTTTACACAGATAGGGTTTATACCATTTGTCTTCATCAATGTTAATTAACGATATTACATCTTGACTTGTTGACATTTCAACAGTATTGATTGCAACTTTTCCAATGCCAACCCTTGTTCCAATCATAATTGAATTGGCCGGAACAATTTTTGCTGCACTTTCTCGAATAGCTTTTGGTGTAATCCATGCGACAGCATCAGCTTCATTTATTTTACCACCGTTTAATGCTGTTGTTGAAATCCAAGGAATTTCCCCACCAAAGTATTCTGGCTTATTTTTGCTTGGTGTTCCACCCGACTGAAACGCACAAATTTCTCCCAACTTCGCCATCACACCATCTCCTCCCACACCTGCATGTTATTCCGATTTTTCGTCATCTTTTTCCTCTGCCACGCTCTCGATCATTTCAGCAACCGTTTGGCCTAGCAACATAGTACTTGCATTCTCGGCAGTGACCACCGGCCGGCCATCGCCAGCCACATCTTGAACGGTTCCGCCTTTTTGGACGGCACCGACTGAATGATGCGCAGGAGCTGTTCCGTGTTGGCAACATCGGTCAAACGGCGTTTTCCGTCTGTCGCTTTCATTTTCAACTGGTGACAATTTGTCACCAGTTCACTGCAGCTTTCAAGCGTTGCTTCAACTTATTCCAATATTTTCGCCCGGTGTTGTAATCTCCGCTTTCTGTTAAAACCGACACAACATCAACAATGGAGAAGTACCATTCTTCCTGCGTTTCATCCCATGCAGTACGAATCGGTCGGTCCTCAAACATTTGCAGTTTATCATTTTCTGTCATCGCATTTTCCTCCGTCATACCATTTTTTCCAGTTCTGCCAGACCCTTGGTGATCTCCATTTCCAGCTCATGCAGGTCAGCAAGGATCTCCGTGGTCGAGGGATACTCCACCGGCACATACTCGGTCTCTTTGTACTTATTGATGGATAAATCGTACCCGTTAGCGGCAATTTCTTCTTTGGGCACAAAGAAGCTCTGCTCGGTGCGCTTGCGGTCAGTTTCAGCGTCGAGGTTCTGAAACCGGGCGATGATGTCCGGGATGTCGTTTTCCTTCACCTCGGTGCGCTTGTCGTCCAGCGAGAAGCCGTCGGCTTTCATATCGTAGAACCACACCTTGTCGGTGCCGCCCGCGCCGGTCTTGGTAAACACCAGCACCGCCGTGGACACGCCTGCGTAGGGCTTGAACACGCCGGAAGGCATGGAAATGACCGCCCGCAGCTGGTGGTTTTCAATCAGTTCTTTTCGGATGCTCTGGTGCGCCTTGCTGGAACCAAACAAAACGCCGTCCGGTACGATGCAGGCGCAACGTCCGCCGGTTTTGAGCATCCGCAGGAAGAGCGCAAGGAACAGAAGCTCCGTCTTTTTGGTGTTGGTGACAGCCTTCAGGTCATCGTTGATGCTCTCGGCATCCACAGTGCCCTTGAACGGCGGGTTCGCAAGGCAGACGGTGTACTTGCTGCAAATGGAATTTTGCTTCGACACGCTGTCCTTGTAGTCGATATCCGGGTTCGTGATGGAGTGGAGCATCAGGTTCATGGCTGAAATGCGCAGCATGGTGTGGTCCGTGTCAAAGCCGGTGAACATCGGGCCTGCAAAATGCTGCCACTGCTCCGGGGTCATGCTGTCCTCATAGTGGGCGCGAAGGTACTGCGCACTGGACACCAGAAAGCCCGCCGTGCCGCAGGCGGGGTCGCAGATAAAGTCGTCCGGCGTGGGCTGCACCAGCTCCACCATCATGTCGCGGATGTGCTTGGGCGTGCGGAACTGGCCGTTCTGCCCTGCGGTTGCCAGCTTGCCCAGCATATACTCGTACAGGTCGCCCTGCATATCAAGGTCGGCAATGTCGTGGGTGTAAAGATCCTCCAGCCCGGTGATGATCTTTTGCAGCACCTGCGGCGTGGGAATCAGGAACATGGCATCGTCCATATACCGCGCAAAGGCGGTGTTGCCCTCGTCCGGGCGGGCGGGGTCGTCCTCGATCTCCACCAGTTCGCCGCTTGCGTCAAAGTCCGGCAGACGGCCATACTTCATCTTTTTGATGGCAGGGAACACCCGCTGCTGCATGGTCAGGAAAATTTCGCGGGAGTCCTTGTCCTTGAAGCGGCTCCACCGCATAGACTGTCCTGCCGCGCTGGCCGGAAAGATGTGCTCCATCTTTTCGCCCGCCATGTTCTCAAAATCTTCGGTGGCAAGCTCTTTCTCGTCCAGTGACCGAATGAACATGAGATAGGTCAGCTGTTCAATGACGGTCAGCGGATTGGTAATGCCGCCTGCCCAGATGTCTGTCCAGATTTTGTCTACCTTATTTTTAATGGCTCCTGTTACCATGCGTTCCTCCTGAATGTTTGCTAATCGCAAACGTTTTTACATCTTGAATTTTTGGTGATAATATCACAATTTTATTATAGCAGTGTACGGTTGTATTTTCAATGTAGAGTGTTTAGCAGAAGCGCTTTCTTGATCGCAAGGCAAAAAAGTTAGTGGAACGTTAAAACAGCAATTTGCGATATGCAATTCAACGCTGTTGCTGTTGCATGAAGAAGTTGAATTGCTATAAAACGGTAAGTGGATCTGCATTTCACAGACTGTTGCTTCTCGTGCTGCTGTTCCCAAAATAAAGTTGATGATAGCCCAACTGCGCCAGACAACAAAGCTGTCCTCACGTTTCGGCGGCTGAATCAGCGCACAAAGTTCTTCCTGCGTGTAAACGTCCTTGATGGTTTCTTGTGCCTTTACCATCTTGATTTTGAACGGTGCTATTTCGTCCTGCTCCATACACCAGTAAAGGAACACTTTCACCGAACGGATATAGTGGTTGACGCTGTTTGCGGTCATTCCGCTATCCGTCAAGTGGATAGCATACCGCTTGAATCCTGCCTCATTCACGGCTAACTGCTCATCTGAAAGGAACTTCAAGAACCGTGTAATATCATACCGATAGCCGTTCAACGTGGCTTCTGCTGTGCCAGAATACTTCTTATCGTCCAAAAAATCTTGCTTTAGATTATCAAACCGGGCTGCACTTTTCTGAATCTTCTTCATTTTTTCTGTACCTCTGACCTCTAAAATTTTTGAAAAAATCATAGGTACAAGCCCAAAAAGCCTATATAAAACAAAAAAGACGACAAACCGTTTCTTTCAACGATTTATCGTCCTTTTGGTGCGCTCGAGGGAACTCGAATCCCTGGCCATCTGATTAAAAGAATCCGAGGTGCATCATTCGTCAAATCCAAAAAGCACGAAGAAGCGTAAATTCATTCGCATTATCGCAAGATTCATATTTGCACACACCGCATTATTTGCATACAGTGTAATGCTTTGCAACCGTTATCCAGCTATTCAGGTGTGCAAAAAGTGTGCAAAAGTGTGCAGACGGGCAAAACAAAGCCCAATGGACAAATCAATCACCGGTTTTATGGCAGGGTTTAGGACAACCAAACAGACACCGTTTGATATAGAAATGAGGTTCACCATGAACAAACTGCTTTCCTGCCGCCATTGAGAAAAAATCCCCACAGCCACAAAAAGGACTGTGGGGATTGCTTTTATGGTGAAGGAGAAAGAGAATAACGTGTTAACCCTTGTCCGCGCCGGAGGTGATGCCCTCGACGTAGAACTTCTGCATGATGACAAACAGAATGGAGATGGGGATAGACACCAGCACACCGCCTGCACAGAAAAGCGCAAAGTAATTGTTGATCAGGTCTTTTGCAGCATATTATACAGACCGATAGCCACTGTCCAGTCGGCAGAGACGCCCGAATTCAGGATCATTTTTGCCATCACGAAATCGGTCCATGGAACCATGAAAGAGCTGATGATGGTATAGACCAGGATCGGCTTGGACATGGGCAGAACGACCTGGAAGAACACACGGGCGTCGGATGCGCCGTCCAGCTTGGCGGCTTCCCGCAGGGAGATGGGGATGGTATCAAAGAAGCCCTTGCAGATCAGATAGCCCAGACCGGACGAACCGGCATAGACCATGATAAGACCGGCATAGGAGTTGGTCAGATTCAGATATTTCAGGACGAAATAGACGGCGATCATTGCCAGCACGCCGGGGAACAGGTTGACGCTGACAGAAAGGTTCTGGATCAGCTTGCGCCCCTTGAAGCGGCAGCAACTCAGCGCGTAGGCTACCATCAGCACAAAGCAGGTGGAGATAACGCAGTTGAAACAGGCCACCACAAGGGTGTTGGTAAACCAGCGCGGGAACTGCGCCACAGAGTCCGGGTGGAACAGAATGTTGACATAGTTGCGCAGTGTGTAACTGGCCGGGAAGAACTGTCGCACATTGATGCCTCGGTCTGTGGAAAAGGAAGTGACCAGAAGCCACAGAATGGTACCAGCCAGATAGCTGCCAGCAGGGCCAGCAGCAGATGCCGCAGGATGCTGCGGACTGTGCGGAGGATACGCCCGCGGCGCAGCTGCGCTGCGGTCTCTGCCCGGCGTGCCGGAGAAACAGTTGTCTGTGTCAAGAGAACGTCGCCTCCTTTTTATTGAGGAACCGGAAGCATACCAGCGTGAACACGGCACAGATGATGAACACCATAATGCCAATGACGGCGGCCATCTTGTAGTTGTACTGCTCCTGCGTCAGGCGGAACAGCCATGTGACCAGCAGATCCACCTCTTTTGCACTGGAGGAAGCCAGCGCCTGATCCTTGGTGATATAACGTCCTGCGTGAGCAGATAGATGACGTTGAAGTTGTTGACGTTGCGCACAAAATCCGTAACCAGTGCCGGGCCCTGCACACTGAGCAGGTAGGGCAGCTTGATGTGGATGAAGCTCTGCCACGGCGAAGCGCCGTCGATGGTGGAGGCTTCCAGCATATCGGTGGGAATATTCATCAGCACACCGGTGGCAATGAGCATCTGGTAGGGCACGCCCACCCAGATGTTGATGAGGATGATCATGAACTTTGCCCAGTGCTGGTCGGTCAGAAAGGGAATGTGTTCATGTTCTGCCCCAGCAGACCGATGGCCTTTAAAAAATCGGTCACGCCTGCATTGGCCATCATGGTGTTGAAGATGCCGGCGTCCGAGAAGAAGTTGCGCACCAGCAGCAGGGTGACGAACTGCGGCACCGCAATGGTGATGATGAACAGGGTGCGCCAGAGCTTTTGGCACTTGGTCTTTTTATTGTTGATGAGCATGGCCAGAAATACGCCGCCGAAGAAGTTGGTGAAGGTGGCAAAGAAGGCCCACACCAACGTCCAGCTGAGCACCCGGCCAAAGGCGTAGCTGAAGGTCAGGCTCAGCGACTGCCCGCCAAACAGAGAAGCAAAGTTAGCTAGCCCCACCCATGTAAACAGGGCGGCGGGAGGCATATGCTGCTGATCGTAGTTGGTAAAGGCAACAGCGATCAAAATGAACAGCGGGATGATGGTGAACACCACTACACCCAGCACCGGAAGGGTGAGCAGGGTAACGTAGAACTTTTCGTTCAGGTACAAGGTGATATCCTGCCGGAAATTGTTGGGCTTTTTGCCAGCGGCCTTCTGCGCCTGTAACGCGTAATTGCTCTGCACCACCAGCATGGCAGCAGCGATCAGCGTTACAATGACCACCAGTGCGATCACGCTGAGCAGCAGGATGGCAAACGAGTTGTCGTAGTTGTTGACCTCGTTCTTTAAGGTAAGGGGGTTGAACTGCATCTCCATCTGCACTGTGCCCAGCGTGCCGAACTTTTTCAGCGCAGGAATGCCGGAAGTGCCCAGAAAATACAGTCCCAGCCCCTGCACCAGCGTTACCAGCAGTGCTTGATAAGCTGGCCGTGGCCAATGTAGCCCAGACCCCAGACAAAGAGGGACAGCTTTGTAAAAATATCTCCGTGAACAAATGCGTGACCGAACTTCTGAAGGAAATTCGGCTCCCGGCCATCTGCCCGCAAGGGCGGTGTAAGGACCATTTCTGCCACAGAAGTCAACTCCTTTCTTGGTATGCAGAGGGGGTTATAGCAAACAGGATGTTAGGTTGATGCCGATTTCTTGTATTGCGATAAAAAGCGGGCACACCGCATTCTGCTGCGTGCCCGCCGGGAAAAACCGGAACTTACTGTGCCACAGGTGCGGTGATGCCGGCCACAGCGTCATCCATCAGCTGCTGCGTGGTCTTGCCCTGCGTGTCGCCGGAGGCGAGGATCTCGCCCAGACTTGCGGCGGAACTCCAGTAGTTTGCGCCTACCCGCTGCAGGGTAGCGTAGGAGCTCTGCTCAGCCAGTGCGGCAATGGCGGGTGCGGACTGCACAGCCTCGGTGGAGTTTGCGTTGATGTTAGAGGGGCCCAGCTTGCGGTCGTTGAAGCGCTTGATCTGGTTGTCCTCGTTGGTGATGAAGTCGGCCAGCATCATGGCAACGCCCACGTTGGCGCTGTGGGGGTTGACGCCCACCAGCTTGTAGCCGGAGAAGGAGCCCATCTGGACCTGCTCGCCGTTCAGGGTGTAGGTCGGCAGCTTGGTGGCGGCGTAGCCCTCGCCCCAAGCCTCCTCGGCGGTGCTGGCGTTCCAAGTACCGGAGATGGCGGCGCAGCAGCTGCCGTCCTTGATGGCGGAAACAATGTCGGCATCCGCGCCGGACTTGAAGCCGGGGTTTACGGCGATATCCAGAATGGCCTGCGTTACGTCTGCGCCGGGAGCCTCGTTCCAGTTGCAGACGGTGTTGATACCGTCATCTGCCAGCGTAGCCACCAGACCGGCACCGGCGTAGAAGCTGTAAATGTACCATGCGTCGTTCACGCTCATCATAAACTTTTTGCCGGCAGCTGCAGCCTTTTCCAGCATGGTGTCCATGCTCTGCACGTCCTCGGGGCTCAGAACGCTTGCATCATAGTACAGGAAGTAGCCGTTGTCGGCGGTCATGGGGTAGGCGTAAAGCTTGTCGTTCATGGTGGCAGCACCCACAGAGCCGGGCAGGTTGCGGCTCTTCACGTCGTCCGGGTTCAGCAGAACCTCCTGCAGCGCACCGGCATTCACCAGCTCGTTCAGCTGGTCGTCTGCAAAGGCGAAAACGTCTGCGGCAGACTCCGGGTCAGCCAGAACAGTGTCCTTTGCGCTGGACTCGGACTGCACGCCGATCTCAATGGTCACATTGCCCTTGTCCGCATTCTGCTCGATGAAAGCATCTGCCATCTCGCGCAGCATGGTCTGATCCTCTTCTGCGCCCCACATGGTCAGCTTCACATCACCCCAGCTCTCCGCAGCAGAGGCAGCCGTACTGGAAGCGGCAGCAGAGGAAGCAGTGCCAGAGGAAGAACCGCCGCAGGCGGTCAGCACACCGGCAGCAGCCATCGTACCCATGGCTGCAAGGAAGTTACGGCGGGAAATCAGCTTTTTCATGATCCAGTTCTCCTTCGTTCTCAATCTGAAATCTTCGGCTGCTCTTTGTTGCGCTTATAAGTTGCGCACATCCAAGCAGCTGTTTTTCTGTACCCATAGGATACCGCATTCTTTTGCTCACGTCAATGGACGAAATTCACGGTATTATTGAGTCGAAACTGGAGAAAGTGACGGTAAAATCAGGATACATAGGCAAAAGCGCGCAACTTTAGCGCAACCTTTGCCATGCAAAGAGCAAAAATGCCCGCTCCGGGAAAGGAGCAGGCACAAAAAGCGCGTTATTTGATGCTGTGGGAGCGTTCCCTCCACTTGGTAGAATCCCGCAGGATGACCTGATGGCCTTCCAGCTGCCGCATGACGATCTCTTTTCCGGCCAGCCGGTCCAGCAGCATCCGGCAGGCGGTCTTACCCAGCTGCTCTGCATCGTACTGTACCGCCGAGACTGAGGGCGTAATGCTGGCAAGCATGGAGCTATCGTACAGGCTGGCCACTCGCAGATCGTTGGGCACGAGGATATGCCGCGTCCGCAGCTCCCGCATGACCTCAAAGGCGATCTCATCATCGCCGCAAAGGATGCAATCTGCCTTCTGCTCCAGCGCAGCCTCCAGTGCATCGAGCGTCTGCCCGGCAGATTCCACACCGGAATGAACGAGCCGCTGGTCTACTGGCACACCAAATTCCGCGAATCCACGCAGATAACCGCGTATGCGGTCGGTGTTGACGGCGTAGATGGTACTGCCCACCAGCAGCGCGATCCGCTTGGCGCCCAGCTGCAAAAGGATGCGTGTCATCTCGCAGGCAGCCGCGACCTGATCGTTGTCTGCCTGAGGGATGGTCTTGTCCTCGCTGCGTCCGATGAGCACAAAAGGTGTCTTGTATTGCCGCAAAAGTTCGATGCAGGGATCATCCGCCATAGCGTAGGTCAGGATCACGCCGTCCACCTTGTGGTTGGCCAGCTGCCGCTGCAGCTGTGAATACTCGGTGTTGGAGGCGTAGCAAAGCATCAGGTCATAGCCGCGCTGGTCTGCCATGGTGCAGATGCCGCCCATGCACTTGCGCAAAAAGGGCAGATCCAGCGCAATAAACCGCTGCGGTACGACCATGGCAATATTGTTGGTGCGCAGTTTTTCGCCGCTCTGTGCAGAAACAGGCTCGGAGCAGGTACGCCCCATATAGGCGTACACCTTGGTGCGGGTCTCCTCGCTGATGCGTCCCTTTCCGGAAAGTGCACGCGATACCGTTGTTTTAGAAACGCCAAGCGCATCAGCACCTGCTCGATCGTCATTTTTTCGGTTTCCTTTGCAGCCACAGGATATCCTCTCCTTTTCACAGAACTGCGCAACAATGCGCCACCCCAGCATACCGGGGTAAGCCCGCTTTGTCAAGTATGAAAGCAAACAAAAAGCGTTCTGCTTTTTCGGCAGAACGCTGAAGGTTGGTATTTTTGCGCCTTACAGGACCTGTTCGCCGTTTTTCCAGACGGCCGTTCCGTAACGGTTCAGCGCAACACCGCCTACTTCGACCGGATGTTCATTGCAGTTCTGTACAAAGACGAACGTACCGCGCCGCGCGGCCAGAACGCCGTCCGGCAGTGCCTCCGGCCAGGCCGGGGTCAGGCCGACTTCCTTTACAGCAGCACGATAAAATGCGCGATAGAACGCTTCATCGAACCGACTTGCCAGATAATAGGCACGGCCCTCCCCGTAGGAGTGGACAGCCACCGCCGGGCAGTTTACATAATAGTCCTCGGCATAAACGCTCAGCGGTGTGGCAGGGTCGGTGTCGTTCAGACTTGCGACCTCGCATAGGACCGAAGCCTGCGTTTCCGGCAAAGTGGAATCGTCCATCGGGGTGCAGCGGCGGGTTTCGCCGTCATACATTCCGTCGATCTCAGTGCGGCGCAGGCCCAGCAGGTCGGTCAAGCCGTAGGGCGTGTCACCCAGACGGCACAAATCGCTTTCATTCACCACACCGGTCCAGTATGTAACCACGACCGTACCACCATTCTGCGCAAAATCACAGAGTTTTTGGGCAAAGGCATCGGTCAGCAAATAAACCATCGGAACAACGACCAGACCATAACCCGTCAGGTCGGATTCCTGATTCACGAACTCCACCGCAATGCCTTCCCGCGCAAGAGCATTGTAGTGCAGCTTCAGCTCGTCCCAGTAGCCCATCCCGGCATTTCGAGGGCCGCAGGAACCTTCCAATGCCCACTTGTTTTCCCAATCGTGGACGATCGCTGCCTGTTTTGTGCGGCAGACTGTTGCGATCTCTGAGAGCATTTCCAGCTTTTGGCCCACACCGACTGTTTCCCGGAAGGGGCGGGCATCCTCCCGCCCATCGTGGCCAATGACTGCACCGTGGAGCTTTTCTTCCGCACCCCGCTGGCCCGCCACTGGAAGTAAAGCACACTGTCCGAACCATGTGCAACCGTCTGCAGAGCCGCAAGCTCCGCAATGCCGGGGCGCTTCTGTTTGGAGATCGGCTGCCAGTTGGTAAAGCTGGGGCTGGATTCCATCAGTAGGAAGGGCCTGCCCTTCATGGAGTAATACAGGTCGTGCATCAGGGCCGTATCCAACGCCGTTTCTTCCACCGTTTCGCTGGGCTTGTGCCATGTGGGGTAGTTGTCCCAGCTGGCCACGTCGATCTCCTTGGACATTTTGAAATAGTCGATGCCATCAAACCGGTACATCATATTCACGGTGAACTTTGCAACCGGCGCAAATTCTTTCACGGTATCACGCTCAAATTTCAAGAAATCAATATGCCGGTCACTGACAAAGCGCTTCCAGTCCAGCGCAAGACCCTGCACGGCATTTTCCCCCTGCGGGGCAGGGCTTTCGATTTGTTCCCAAGCGGTATAGTCGTGACTCCAGAACCGGGCGTTCCACGCCTTGTTCAAGGCTTCCAAAGAGTTGTACCGTGCCTTGAGCCAGCGGCGGAACGCAGCCTGACACAGCTCGCAATGGCAGTCGCCGCTCATCTCGTTGGAGATATGCCAGAGCAGGACAGCCGGGTCATTGCCGAACCGCTGTGCCAGCTTCTGGTCGATGATGCGGACTTTTTCCCGGTAGACCGGCGATGTATAGCAGTAATTCTGCCGCCGGTTGTACAGCTCCCGGACCCGGTCTGCCCGGACTCGGCGCACCTCGGGGTATTTGTGTGCCATCCAAGCAGGGCGGGCCGCACTGGGCGTTGCAAGGATCGTATAGATTCCATTGGCATACAGGTTATGGATGATGTCAGCCAGCCAATCCAGCTCAAATACCCCCTCCTGCGGTTCCAACGTGAACCATGAGAACACACCCAGCGTCACAGTATTAACGTGTGCCTTTTTCATCAGTTCGATGTCCTGCGCCAGAATATCGGGCCGGTCCAGCACTGTTCCGGGTTGTAGTCTCCGCCATGAAGTAATCTGAGCTGCTGCATGATAGCGGCCTCCTTTGGTTGCGCAAATTGCGCAACATTTTTATCGGATAAAGGCGTTCGATACAAAGTATAGCAAGAACCTCCGCAAGATGCAATGCAGCTATATGGAATTTCGTTGTAATAAGCTGAACGTTTGATGCGTAACAAGAAACCATCCATGGATGCTTCGGAAGATTCCACAACGTTCATGGGGGATTTATAGGCAGGTTGTCAAAATGCAGAAATACATTGATTGAACGGGAAAGCACTTGAACGCCATGCTATAAGTCCTACGATCACCGCTTTATCACAATAAAATTTGCAAAACTATCTTGACGCACCATGTAAACCTTGACACTCTCTGTCACAAATTCCACTGAGCTTGTCGGGCCTCGCCCCGACAAGCTCTGCTCACGATGCACAGAATGCAGACAATGCAAGGAAAAACACGGCTTTCCCGCCGGTGTGCAAAAACCGTGCAGAGACCGTGCAAATGGCGTATAAAAGGAAAATCCCACGAGGAATCTTACGATTCTTCGTGGGATTTTGGTGCGCTCGAGGGAACTCGAATCCCTGGCCCTCTGATTAAAAG
>ENA-OQMZ01000623-OQMZ01000623.1-human-gut-metagenome-genome-assembly--contig:-NODE-623-length-14786-cov-2.813562_pt1 | contig 14786 bp, 14 predicted proteins | sample MGYA00242621_ERZ504862 | MGnify/ENA primary metagenome ERZ504862 (study PRJEB26092, sample SAMD00036393) | human gut metagenome | host: Homo sapiens | study: EMG produced TPA metagenomics assembly of... | reverse complement strand
CCCGGAACGCGAGCTCGCCGTCCCCGAAGCCGGCTGGCAGCAGACCCTGCTGTTCTCCGCACGCCGAGGAGAAGCCATCACCGGCTTCGTCCATCCACGTCAGGCCATCATCCAACTGCGCCCCGCCATGTAACTGCGTACCGCCATGTAGGCCCGTGCGCAGGTTCCCCTCGCCGCCTGTCACGAAGAAGGCCGCGCGAGGGGGATGAAGTTCCCGCTTGTTTTCGTGAGAAGACCGTGTGGCTCCGCTGTTCGAAAGGCTCAAAGGAGTAAGGTAGTCTGTACCGTTTTTCGGGAAACGCATCGAAGTTGATGCGGCGAATGGTTAAGGGGGATGATGACGTATGACGTTACCAAGCAGATTCCGGCCGGTGCCCGCGTGGTGGTGCGCATCACCGACGGCATTGACCCGGTCGACCACCGTATGAAGTTCCGCGACTATGTGGGGCATGTGGTTTCCTGGGATGGATACACGTTGGAGATGGTGCGTGACGCCGCCGCCAATGGTTCGCGCCCGGCCCAGAACGTGACCATCCATCAGGAACAGATTGCCACATTGAAACCCGTGCCGGAGCGGCGTAACACGCCACCCCCGGCCGTAACCCAAGGCCATAAAGAATTCGGAGGAGAACGAGAGTGTCATCTACGCAGTTCGACGGCGATATCGACTCCTTCGTCTCCTATCTGAAGTCCAACCGCGGCCTGTCAGCGAATACGCTCAAAGCGTATCGCGCGGATCTCACGGCATGCCTGCACCTGTTCGAGCTGCGCGGCGTGACCGATCTGAACGAGATCACGCTGGATGATCTGCGCAGCTGGATGGCGGTGGAATCGCGCGATCACGCCCGCAGCAGCATGGCCCGCAAAACCGTGGCCGTGCGCGGGTTCTTCGCGTGGGCCTATGAGCATGGGCTGACCACCACCGACCCGGCCGCCACACTGATGACTCCCTCGATTCCCAGCACGCTGCCCGCGGTGCTCACCGAATCCCAGGCCGAGCAATTATTGGATGTCGCTGAACATGCCGTTGCAACAAACCAGTACAAGGACGATGGGGGAGCGGCAGCCGCGCCCGGCAGCGGCAAGGCAGCTGGCAAGACAGCTGATAAGTCGGCCGATACCGTAAACCGCAGTGAGGCACCCGCCCGTGCAGACAAGCGCGACAACGCCCGAGTCACCGCCGAATCGCAGCGCAACGCCGCGATTCTCGAACTGCTGTATGCCACCGGCATCCGTGTCGCCGAACTGGTGTCGATGGATATCGCCGACATCGACTTCTCCAATCGCACCATCAAAGTCACCGGCAAAGGCAACAAGCAACGCGTGGTGCCGTTCGGACTACCCGCCCAGCGTGCGCTGGAGACTTGGCTGGAACAGGGGCGGCCGGTACTGGCCCGTACGGCAACGGATGCAGTCAAGTCCCGTGCTGCCAACGCCCTGTTCCTCGGCGCACGAGGCGGCCGTATCGACCAACGCATGGCCCGTGACATCGTGCACAGAGCGGCCCGAGAGGCCGGAGTGCCGGATATCAGTCCCCACGCCTTGCGGCATTCCGCGGCCACGCACATGCTGGATGGCGGCGCCGATTTGAGGGAGGTGCAGGAGATGCTCGGGCATTCCTCCTTGAAAACTACACAACGCTATACGCACGTCTCCATCGAGCAGCTCAAGAACCGTTACGGACAGGCCTTTCCGCGGGCATGACCACTATGTGGACATTGGTTAACAAACTCAGCAAAGACTGAACCTAGCCGGCAAGAACCCCTGAATTTTACATGGGTGTAACAAAAAATACACTGCTTGTCTCCCAAGTGCGCAAAAATGACAGGTAACAGCAACGGGGTTGGGTGTCCGAAGCGGCGGGAAGCGTAAGTGTCCCGACGATGAGGAAATCCGACCCCGTTCGCATGAGGCGGGGCTGAGACGTCCTGCAACCTAATGAATAGGAGAAAACATATGAAGAAGAAAGCTCTTGCTTTCGCTGCCATGGCTTGCTCCGTGGCCATGCTGCTGAGCGCCTGCGGCGGCTCCAACAGCAACGCTGCCTCCGGTGACACCGCTGGCTCCAACATCATCACTGCGTACAACTCCGAACCGCAGAACCCGCTGATCCCGGGCAACACCAACGAAACCGGCGGCGGCAAGCCGGTCGACCTGCTGTTCTCCCGTCTGGTCTCCTTCGACAAGGACGGCAAGGCTTCCAACGAAGTGGCCGAGTCCATCACCCCGAACGATGACGCCACCCAGTACACCATCAAGATCAAGTCTGGCTGGAAGTTCACCGACGGCACTCCGGTGACCGCTGAGTCCTTCACCAAGGCCTGGTCCTACGTGGCCAACGCCAAGAACGCCCAGAAGTGCTCCTCCTTCTTCTCCGTCATCGCCGGCTATGACGATCTGCAGAAGGATGGCCTCAAGGGTGACGAGCAGCTCTCCGGCCTCAAGGTCGTGGACGACACCACCTTCACCGTCGACCTGAACCAGTCCGACTCCGTGTTCCCGATTAAGGTCGGCTACTCGGCCTTCGCCCCGCTGCCCGAGTCCTTCTACAAGGACCGAAGCCTTCGGCGAGGCTCCTGTGGGCAACGGCCCGTACAAGTTCTCCAAGTGGGACCACAACAAGGAAATCGCCCTCGTCAAGAACCCCGACTACAAGGGCAACGAGGACGTCAAGAACGATGGCGTGACCTTCAAGGTCTACACCGACGACTCCGCCGCCTACCGCGACATTCAGGCCGGCAACCTCGACGTGATGGAATCCGTCCCGGCTGCCTTCACCAAGACCTTCAAGACCGACAAGAAGGTCCAGGCTTACTCCGAGGCCGGCTCCGTCATCCAGACCTTCACCATCCCGTCCTCCCTTGACCACTTCAAGAACGACGAGGAAGGCCAGCTGCGTCGTCAGGCCATCTCCATGGCCATCAACCGTGACCAGCTCATCGACAAGGTGCTCAACGGCAACGCCACCGCCGCCACCGAGTTCACCTCCCCGAAGACCCCGGGCTACTCCGACTCCCTCAAGGGTGCCGACAACCTGAAGTTCAACGCCTCCAAGGCCAAGGAACTGTGGGCCAAGCTGACGCCATCTCCAAGTACGACGGCCAGCTCACCTTCTCCTACAACGCCGATGGTGGTGCCAAGCCGCTCTACGATGCTATCGTGAACCAGCTCAAGAACAACTTGGGCATCGACGCGGCCACCAACCCGATCCCGACCTTCCAGGAATTCCGTGACGCGGTCACCAACCGTCAGATGAAGGGCGCCTTCCGTACCGGCTGGCAGCCTGACTACCCGTTCGCCGAGAACTACCTGTGGCAGCTGTACTCCACCGCTGCTGCTGATGGCAACGGCTCCAACGATGGTGACTACAAGAACCCGGCCTTCGATGACCTGTGCAAGCAGGCTGCTGCCGCTTCCAGCACTGATGACGCCAACAAGCTGTACCAGCAGGCTGAGGAAATCCTCCTCAACGACCTTCCGGCCATCCCGCTGTACTACTCCAACGCCTCCGGTGTGGCTTCCCTCAACGTGAAGTCCGGCTACGCCTTCGATTGGCAGAACCTCCCGACCTACACCGAGATGTCCAAGAAGTGAGTCTGACTCACTGAACGGATACCGTTAGGTAGTTCGGAAATAAAGGGCGAGGATCGCAAGATCCCCGCCCTTTTTGTTGTGTGAGGGGTGCTTGCTCACGCCATCGGGAACCAAGTTAAAGTATCCACTATCCGACCGCAACCATGGACATATCCACCAACATTGCCCAATCTCAAACCTTGCGTTAACGCAAATTTACATATCACAGTCCGGGCATGCGGTAAACTGTCGGAGTATTTATCGACCGGCGGGGGCGTACTATACCCTTTCTGGCCGGTCTAGGAAATAAGGAGCAACCGTATGGGTAAGTATCTTCTGCGACGCATTCTGCAGATGATTCCCGTGGTTCTCGGTACGACTCTTCTGGTATATGCCTTGTATTCGCCCTGCCGGGCGACCCTGTCAAGGCCATGTTCGGAGACAAGCCCGTCAATGAGCCGTCGCAGCCCAGATCCGCGCAGAATACCATCTCGACCAGCCGTTCATCGTTCAGTACTTTATCTACCTGAAGAATGCACTGACCCTGAACTTCGGCGATACCTTCGCCGGCCAGCCCGTTCTCGACGAAATCACCCGCGCCTTCCCGGTCACCATCAGGCTCGGCTTGATGGCGTTCGTGTTCGAGGCGATTTTCGGTGTCGTCTTCGGCATTATCTCGGGCCTCAAGAAGGGCAAGTGGTACGACACCGTCATCCTGATCGTCTCTCTGCTGCTTATTTCCGTGCCGACCTTCGTCACCGGCTTCGTCATGCAATATGTCTTTGGTATTCAGTGGGCGATATTGCCGGTGACGGCAGGCGCCGACCCCGGCTTCCTTGATCTGCTCATGCCGGCCATGGTGCTCGGTTCGGTGTCGATGGCCTATATCATCCGACTGACCCGCTCCGAAATCTCCTCCAACATCGCCGAGGATTACGTGCGCACCGCACGCGCCAAGGGCATGTCGAACGGTCAGGTCATGCTGCGCCACGTGTTACGTAACTCCCTGATTCCAGTCGTCACTTACCTCGGCCAGGACATCGGCGCCCTGATGGGTGGTGCCATGATCACCGAGCAGATCTTCAACATCCACGGCATCGGCTTCCTCACCTACCAGTCCATTCTGAAGGGCGAGGCAAACCTGGTGGTGTCCATCGTCACGTTGCTCATGCTGATTTTCGTAGTGTGCAACCTCGTTGTCGACATGCTGTACGCGGCCCTCGATCCGCGTATCCGTTACGCGTGATAGGGAGGAGTGAGTCACATGGCAAACGAAACCACTGAAAACGAGCTCAACGAGACCGGCGAGCCAGGAACCGAATACTTCATGGAAACCCTGCCCGGTCAGGACCGTTACGTAGCTCCTCTCGACGAGACCCCGTTGCAGGACGTCGATTCCGTCGACGAATCCGCACCGGCCACCAGCATGTGGGCCGACGCATGGCGAACCCTGCGCCGCAATCCGCTGTTCATCATCTCCGGGCTGCTGATCCTCTTCATCATCGTGGTGGCCATCGCCCCCGGTCTGTTCACCAAGCAGGATCCGAACGCCTGCGATCTGGGCAACTCCTTGAGCCCCGCCTCCGCTGGACACCCCTTCGGCTACGACCTGCAGGGCTGCGACGTGTACACCCGCGTGGTCTACGGCACCCGTACCTCACTGTCTGTCGGCGTGCTCTCCACGCTGCTGGTCGTGATTGTCGGTACCCTGATCGGTGCCGTCGCCGGCTTCTTCGGCGGTTGGGTCGACGCGGTGCTGAGCCGTATCACCGACATCTTCTTCGCCCTGCCTATGCTGCTCGGCGCCATCGTGGTGCTCCAGATGTTCAAGACCTCCAAGTCCATCTGGAAGATCGTGCTGGTGTTGACGCTCTTCGGCTGGGTCGGCGTATGCCGTATCGCCCGAAGCGCCGTGCTGGAATCGAAGAACCTCGAATTCAACACCGCCTCCACGGCCCTCGGCTCCACGCCTGCCAGGAATCTGTTCCGCCATATCCTGCCGAACTCCTTGGCCCCGATCATCGTCATCGCCACCACTTCGCTGGCCTCCTACATCGTGGCCGAAGCAACCCTAAGCTTCCTTGGCGTCGGTCTGCCGACCACCACGGTGAGCTGGGGTGGCGATATCTCCAGCGCACAGACCAACCTGCAGACCGATCCGATGGTGCTGTTCTACCCGTCCGCCGCACTGGCCATCACCGTGCTTGCGTTCATCATGATGGGCGACGCCGTCAAGGACGCCTCGACCCGAAGAGCCGTACGGCCTGAGTGAGGGGAGTGGAGAATCATTATGACTGACAACACCAACGCCAAGATGCTGGCTATGCAGAAAGAGCATGGTCCGCTGCTCGAGGTCAAGGATCTGCCATCGACTTCACCACTGACACCGGCAAGCCGGTGCATGCGGTGCGCGACGCCAACTTCACCGTCTACCCCGCCAGTGGGTGGCCATCGTGGGCGAATCCGGCTCCGGCAAATCCACCTCCGCCATGGCTGTGCTGGGCCTGCTGCCCGGCACCGGTCACGTGGTCAACGGCTCCATCAAGCTTGACGGCGAGGAAATCGCCGGCGCCAAGCAGAGCGAGTTCGACAAGCTGCGCGGCACCAGGATGGGCCTCGTGCCGCAGGACCCGATGAGCAACCTCAACCCGGTGTGGCGCATCGCACCCAGGTCAAGGAAGCACTGAAGGCCAACAACATGGACGTGGACCATGAGAAGCGCTCCGCCCTCGCCAAGGCCCTGGCCGGCGACGAGGTCGAAGTCAAGGGCAACGACGACGAGACCTTCCTCGGTGCCAAGGAACTGCCCGAGCTCATGACCGAGGCCAAGAAGGCTTTGACCGAAGCCGGCGTGTCCGGCGAGGCCTTCGACAAGGCCGTCGCCCGCTTCACCAACGAATGGGTTCCGGGCTCCGAAACCCGTTGGCGCGTGGCCGACGACCTCATCAAGGCCGGCGTGGCCGACGATCAGGCCTGGTACCTCGCCAAGAAGTACGTCATCGGCTCCACAATGGATGACCGTATCGCGGGTCTGCTGTCCGAGGCCGGTCTGCCCGACGCCGCTACCCGTGCCCGTCAGTTCCCGCACGAGTTCTCCGGTGGTATGCGCCAGCGTGCGCTCATCGCCATCGGTCTGGCCTGCCGCCCTGACCTGCTGATCGCCGACGAGCCGACCTCCGCCCTCGACGTGACCGTGCAGAAGCGCATCCTCGACCACCTGCACATGCTCACCGACTCGTTGGGCACCGCCGTGCTGTTCATCACCCACGATCTGGGCCTTGCCGCTGAGCGCGCCCAGCACATTGTCGTGATGTACAAGGTCAGGTCGTCGAATCCGGCCCATCCCTTGAAGTGCTCCAGCACCCGCAGCACCCGTACACCAAGCGACTGGTGGCCGCTGCCCCGTCGCTGGCCTCCCAGCGCATCATCTCCGCCAAGGAGCGTGGTGAGGATGCGGACGCTCTGCTCGATCACCACATCGCCGGCGAAAGCACGCTCGAAAAGAGCGAGCACATCATCACCGTCGACCACCTGACCAAGGAATTCAAGCTGCCCCGCAAGAAGGAGATGTTCAAGGCCGTCGATGACGTGTCCTTCTCCGTCAAGCGTGGCACCACACTGGCCATTGTGGGCGAATCCGGTTCCGGCAAGTCCACCGTGGCGAACATGGTGCTTCACCTCCTGAAGCCCACCTCCGGCAAAGTGTTCTATGAAGGTCGCGACACCTCCACGTTCAAGTCCAAGGACCTTCTGGGCTTCCGCCGCCACGTGCAGCCGGTGTTCCAGAACCCCTACGGTTCGCTCGACCCGATGTACTCCATCTTCCGTTCCATTGAGGAGCCGCTGCGCATCCACAAGATCGGCGACAAGAAGTGGCGTGCCAACCGTGTCAAGGAACTGCTGGACATGGTCGAGATGCCGGCTTCCGTGATGGGCCGTTACCCGAACGAGCTCTCTGGTGGCCAGCGCCAGCGCATCGCCATCGCACGAGCCATGGCTCTGGACCCGGACGTCATCGTGTGCGATGAGGCCGTGTCCGCCCTCGATGTGCTGGTGCAGGATCAGGTGCTGCGCCTGCTCAACGACCTGCAGGCCGAAAAGGGCCTGAGCTACCTGTTCATCACCCACGATCTGGCCGTAGTCCGCCAGATCGCCGACGAGGTTGTGGTGATGCAGCACGGCAAGCTCGTGGAGCACGCCACCACCGACGAGTCTTCGACCACCCGCAGAAGCAGTACACCCGAGACCTGCTCGACGCCATCCCCGGCGGCAAGCTCCAGCTCGGTTTGGACTGATAGGACATTCTAAATTAGCTCCCTCTTATGAGGGAGCTAATTTTTTATACCTCAATGTAATCGTGAGTGCGGTACTGGTAGAGAGGCCAAAATAGTATGGCTGCATGACCATCACCATCACCACATCGAACGTCAACGGCATTCGCGCGGCAAAGCGCAAGGGCATCGAGGACTGGGCCGGCAAACATGCTCCGGATGTCTGGTGTATGCAGGAAGTGCGCGCCCCGCAAGAGGATGTCGATTCGATTTTCGGCGAATTCGGTTTCGAGTATGCCACCGCCGGCAAGATCGCCTCACCCTCTGACCTGCATTCGCTGAACGAGGTCTGCCGTGTCAAGGGTCGTGCCGGAGTCGGGCTCCTCACCGATCTTGAGGTGACCGATAAACGCTATGGACTTCCGGGCTTGAGCGAGGATGTGGATTCCGGCCGTTGGATTGAGACCGATGTCAAGACGCCGCAGGGATACACGATCACCGTGGCCTGCGTGTACGTGCACGCCGGCAACACCGATGATTCGACCAAGATGGAACAGAAGTACCGTTTTCTGGACACGATGCTCACTCGCATGGGCGAGTTGCGCGACGAGGCCGCGCACGGCGGCAAGCAGGCGGTATTGTGCGGCGATTTCAACATCGCGCACACGCCGCTCGACATCAAGAACGCCAAGGCCAACGAAAAGCACGCCGGCTTCCTGCCCGAGGAGCGCGCCTACGTGGACAAGTGGCTGGATGAATATGAGTTTGTGGATGTGATGCGTTCGCTCGCCGGTGATATTCAGGTCCGTACACGTGGTGGAGCCAGCGCGGGGCGCGCTTTTCGACAACAATGTCGGCTGGCGCATCGACTACCAGTTCGCCACGCCCGAGCTGGCGGAGACCGCGCGCGGCTTTGTGATCGACAAGGCCCCCACATACGAGTTGCGTTGGTCCGACCACGCGCCACTTACCATCACATACGACGTGTGACTCAGCTTTCTCTAAGCCTGAGTGCTAGTGTTAGCAAGGTTGCAACCGTTACATGAAACGAGGAATTATGGGACTGTTCGGATTCGGCAAGAAGAAGAGCAAGAAGGAAGCCGAGCCGGCCGTTGAGCCTGTCGATGAAGACAAGGTGGCTGCCGCAGAAGCGAACGCTGCCGCAAAGGCCGAGAGCGCGGAGACCGTGCTCGCCGAGCCGGCCAGTGAATACCAGGGCCGCGGCGAAGAGCGAGGCCCGTGGGATGTCAACGATGAGGACGTGCCCGATTATGACGATTATCTGGATCTCGGCGCCTACTACCTGCCTTCCTCCAGGCATCCAGCTGCGCATCAAGCCAACCGCGCCACCCAGCAAGTGCTTGGTTCCACCATCACCTTCGGCTCCTCCAGCCTGGAGATCGAAGCCTTTGCAGCACCCAAGACCCTGGGACTGTGGGATGACGTTCGCGGTGACCTGCTTGAAGCCAACAAGGCCGCTTCTGAAGTGGACGGTGTGTTCGGCACCGAACTGAAGCTGCCGGTCAATGTCAAGGGCGGCAAAACCGTGAACACGCGCATCGTTGGTGTGGACGGCCCGCGCTGGATGCTGCGTGGCATCTTCTCCGGCAAGGCTGCTATCGATCCGGACAGCCCGGAGACCGAGGCGCTGAACAAGTTCTTCGCCGACATCGTCGTCGAGCGTGGCGAGGAGCCTTTGGCGCCGCGCGATCTGATCCCGATGCATCCGCCGGTCGCCCCCGCTGAGCGTAAGGCCGCCAAGGCCGCGGCCGAAGCCGGCGAGGAGAACGGCAAGGAACACTTCAAGGACATTCCGGACAACAAGCCGAAGGGTCCGCTGAGCCAGGACCAGCAGACCGAAGTGAAGACCACGCTGTCTCGCGGCCCGATGTTCTCCGAAGTTCGCTGATTTATAGGAAGAGACTTGGCAGACAACAAACGCACCGGCCTGTCCGCTCTAGCCGACGCCGGCAATGAAGGCGAGGATTTCTCCGTCATCGACGCCATCGGTGGCCCGCGTGGCGTCATCGAATCCATGCTGCCTGGCGTGGTGTTCGTCGTACTGTTCGTGGCCACGAGCAATCTGAATCTCACCATTGCGGTTTCGGCCGTGCTGGCGGTATCGCAGGTTATTGTGCGACTGATTCAGCGCCAGTCGGTAATGGGCGCGGTCTCTGGTCTGGTGGCGGTAGGCATCTGCCTGATTTGGGCATGGCAGACTCATGAGGCCCGCAATTACTACATCTTCGGATTCATTACCAATGCCGGCTATGCCGCGTTGCTTGCCGTGTCGCTGATTGCGCGCGTGCCCGGACTGGGTTTGGTCGTCGAATTCATTCGTAGCCTGCCCACCGAGCATTTCAAGGCATGGTTCCATGACTGGATGGACGACAAGGCCCTGAAACGCGCCTATATGATTGTCACCGGCCTATGGGCCGGCCTGTTCCTGCTGCGGCTGGTGGTGCAGGTGCCGCTGTATCTGACCAACCATGTGGCCGCGCTCGGTGTGACCCGCCTGCTCATGGGCATTCCGTTCTGGGCATTGGCGATTTGGGTGAGTTACCTCATTATTGCCACGCCGATGCACCGGCATAAGGTCGCGGCTAAGAAGACACAGACTGAAGTCGCTGTTGATGCCGAACTCGAACCGCGCGCAATCGGAAAGGACGATGATGCAAGCTGAAGTTCGTATCGAACGATACGCCGACCAAGGCCGCTGCGTGGCCCATATCGACGGTCGTGTGGTGTTCGTCCGCTTCGCCTTGCCCGACGAACTCGTGCGAGTCGAGCTTGACGAGCCCCACGACCGGGATGACCGGTTCTGGACCGGCGAAGTCGTCGAGGTTCTCGAGCCGTCTGAAGACCGAGTCACCCCGCATGGCCACTTGCCGGTCCCTTGGCGATGGGCGGGGGAGTGGGCGGCGCGGATCTCGTGCACGTCTCTTTGCCCGGCCAGCTCAAGTGGAAGCCATCACCGTCTCCGAACAGATGAGACGACTCGGCCATATCGACGTGGCCGTTCCCATCGAGCGCATGCCCGGCGACAAGGAAGCCGGCGGCCTCAACTGGCGTACCCGCATCGAAATGATTGCCGACGACAACGGCATGCCATCCATGCGCCGGCGCGGCACACACAACCGCGTGGCCATCGGCACCATGCCGCTTGCCACGCGAACGCTGCTGGACGTCGCCAAGCGCGAACACGTGTGGAGGGCGGCTTTGAACCCGGCTCCCAGATTCGTCTTTCCGTGCCCGAACCGCGCGGCGAGATCGTCGATACCGCGGCAGCAGACGACAATTACGCCGTACTTGTGGACGGCGAACTGCGCGCCGGCTCCCAGCTGCTCACCGAACAGGTGACCATCAACGGCACGACCTTCGACTATCAGGTTGACGCCAACGGTTTCTGGCAAGTGCATCGCCACGCGCCGATCGCCCTCGGTACGCACGTGATCAACCTGGTCAACGGGCAGCTGCAGTCAGCGGCGGACGCCGTAATCTGGGATCTGTATTCCGGTTCCGGCCTGTTCACCCTGCCGCTGGCCACAATGACCGGTGAACGCACCCGCATGCTCAGCGTTGAAGGCGCGCGTGTGGCCGTCAAGAATGCTCAGCGTAACCTGCGCGCCATGAACCTGAACGACGTGGACGCTCGCGCGGGTGACGTCTCGCGCACGCTGGACCATGTGCCGGCGCATCTGGCCAAACCGAATGTCGTAGTGCTTGATCCGCCGCGTGCCGGTGCTCGTGCCAAGGTCTGCCGCCAGATTGCCGCGGCCGGCGCATCCAGCGTGGTCTACATCGCCTGTGATCCCACCAGCCTCGCACGCGACACCGCGACACTCATCGGCGAAGGCTACGAGCTCAAAGACATCCGTGCCTTCGATATCTACCCGATGACCCACCATGTTGAGACGGTGGCCCTGTTTACCCGCTGACAGGTGAGCATATGACACGACGAATTCTCGGATTGCTGGCCTGCATGGCGGCTGTGTTGTCCCTGGCCGCCTGCACGCCGGCCGGTAGGGCGGTCGGCGATACCCAAGACAGCATGCCGGAAGTCGCCCACGATTCCACACATCCCACGGATGTCACAGTCGGCTTTGTGGGGTCGACTGACACCGCCGCAGACGAGTTCGTCATCAATGCGCTGTCTGATGACAAACTCAATGTCTACTATGCCTCGCTCGAAACATCCGCAAGCTCGGCAAACGCAACTGATGGTGTATCCGGTGAAACCGAATCTTCTGACGCCGGCACTACCAGCGAAAACGGTGCCGATAGTATGGATGCTCATACTGGCGTCGACAAGAATGCGGTCACCGCACAGCAGGGTGTTGCCGATTTCGTGGCTCGCGCGGTCAAAATCGTGGTTATCAGCGGCATCGACGTTACCGACGCCAACCGGGAGAGCTGGAACCAGACGTTGACCAATGCGCGTGAAGCCGGTATTCCAGTCGCTCTCATTGATCCAAAGCATGCGCCCGAAGATGAACTGCTGTACGCCGTCATCCTTCACCTCAACACCAACAGTGCCGATTCTGGCGACACTGCCGATACCAAGCCAATGACTATTACTGACGCCGTGCTCACCATCACGCGCGACGAACCCCACGAACGCGAGATCAAAGTCACCGTTTCCTGAGCCGAATCAGGCCCTTGAAGCTGAGAAAGCACCCTGAATCATCCTGAGCCTTAGCGGATTGCGAAACAAGACGCGGTAGGCTGGAGAATATGAGTGCAACAACAGCCGTGGAAATGCCTGAGATCGGAGCGACCGGTCTTACCCCCAAAGAAGTGGTGCAGCGTATCGAAAGTGGCCAATCGAATGCGGTGAAAACATCCACCTCGCGTTCGGTTCAAGATATCGTGCGAGCCAACGTATTCACGCTGTTCAACGGCATCATCTTCGCCGCGATGGTACTGGTGCTGATCACCGGTTCCTGGAGGGACGCGGTGTTCGGTTTCGTCATCATCATCAACACGGGCATCGGCATCGTCACCGAACTCAGGGCCAAGCGCACGCTGGACAGGCTTTCCATCCTTGTGGCCTCCGAATTCCTCGTGCATCGTGACGGCAGGGACGTGGAGGTGCCCCACAACGAGATCGTGCTCGACGACCTGCTGTGGATCCGTGCCGGCGAACAGGTGCCGGCCGACGGCAGATCATCCAGACTGGGGACTGGAGCTTGACGAGTCCATGCTCACCGGCGAATCGCGTACCGTGCGCCACAAGGTGGGGGAGCAGGTGTATTCCGGCGCCACCGCGGTCTCCGGCATGGCATTGGTCAAGGTCAATGCGGTCGGCAGCCATTCCTACGCCGCCACGCTCACCGCGCAGGCCAAGGTATACAAGAAAACCGTGTCCGACCTGAACAAGGGCATCAACACGATTCTGAAATTCATGACCTTCCTCGTGGTACCGCTGTGCATTCTGCTGATTCTTTCGCAGATTCATACGGTCGGCGGTTGGGGCACGGCACTCTCCACCGGCGAATGGCGGCAAGCCGTGGTTTCCGCGGTCGCCGGCGTAGTAGGCATGATTCCCGAAGGCTTGGTGCTGCTGACTTCGCTGAACTTCGCGGTGGCCGCCATGCGTCTCGCCCGTCACAATACGCTGGTGCAGGAGCTTGAATCCGTGGAGACACTGGCTCGCGTGGACGCGCTGAACCTCGATAAAACCGGCACGATCACCGATGGCGGTATCGCCTTCAACCGGCTCGTGATGCTCGATTCCGCCAATGCGGCTGCGGAACAGGCAGCCACGCAGGCCCTCTACGACTGCTGCAACGAAGAGCAGCCCAACGGCACCGGCCAAGCCGTACTCGCCGGGCTCAAGGCCCAAGGATATGGGGCAGGTGCGGTTGAGTCTCGTGTCCCGTTCTCTTCGGCGCGCAAATGGAGTGCGGTGCGTAAATCCGGCGAGACCTGGTACATGGGAGCGCCGGAGGTGATTATTTCTGCGCTTGAGGGTGACTATTCGTCGGTGTTGCAGCAGGTTAACGAGTATGCCAATGACGGCAACCGTGTGTTGCTGGTTGCGCGGTCTACAGCTCCCCTCTCCGAGGGGAGCTGTCGCCAAAAGCGACTGAGGGGAGCAGTTGAGGGAGCCAATGTCTCGGACGGCCGGCAACTGGATGTGCAGGCTGAGCCGGTGGCGTTGGTGTTGTGCTCTGAGAAGATTCGCGAGGACGCCGAGCGGACGCTCGCTTGGTTCCGTGAGCAGGGTGTGCGCTGTCGTGTGATTTCCGGTGACAATCCAGTGACCGTGGGTGCCATCGCCCGCAGAGTGAAACTGACAGGCGACCATGAGCCGGTGGCGATGGACGCGCGCGAACTGCCCGAGGACGTGAACGAACTGGCCCGCGTGCTCGAAAACGTCGATGTGCTCGGCCGCGTGCTGCCTGACCAGAAGAAGGCCATCGTGCAGGCGTTGCACACGCAGAACCACGTGGTTGCCATGACCGGCGACGGCGTCAACGACGCGCTCGCCATCAAGGAGGCGGACCTCGGCATCGCCATGGGCAATGCGGCGCCCGCCACCAAGGCCGTGGCCCAGGTGGTGCTGGTGGATTCGAAGTTCTCGCACCTGCCGGACGTCGTGGCGCGGGGCCGTCAGGTCATGGCCAATATGGAGCGCGTGGCCAGCCTGTTCCTCGTCAAAACCGTGTACTCCGCGCTGATCTCGCTCGGCGTAGTGCTGACGCAAATCCCATACCCATACCTGCCGCGCCATATCACGTATATCGGCGCTCTCACCATCGGCATGCCCGCGTTCATTCTGGCGCTCGCGCCGAACACGCGCCGCTATATTCCGGGATTCCTCAAGCGCGTGGTCACGTTCGCGCTGCCGGGCGGCATCGCCACCGCGCTGTCGGTGCTGCTGGCCGCTTGGTGCTGCCGCCGGTCATGGGCTGAACGTGACCGGCGATGCCGCGGACC
>ENA-OQMZ01000621-OQMZ01000621.1-human-gut-metagenome-genome-assembly--contig:-NODE-621-length-14857-cov-6.326001_pt1 | contig 14857 bp, 17 predicted proteins | sample MGYA00242621_ERZ504862 | MGnify/ENA primary metagenome ERZ504862 (study PRJEB26092, sample SAMD00036393) | human gut metagenome | host: Homo sapiens | study: EMG produced TPA metagenomics assembly of... | reverse complement strand
TTTTTGTGTTTCCTTAAGCCTATAAGACAGTCCGGTCATATTAACCAGATAAGCTTTATGTGTAAGCCTGTCAACCATTGCCGCCACAAGCACCTTGTCCTTTATGATTTCATTCCATCTGTTAAAAGCCAAATTAGTAGTAATGATTGTAGCCTTTTTTCCGGCTCTTAACGACAGGTGGTTAAAAAGCAGTTCTCCTCCTTCCTTGTCACAACTGACATATCCGAACTCATCACAGATGACCAGATCGTATTTTTCAAACCTTAATTGTAGCGTCCTCAGTGTCTTTGCTGATTTAGCCTCCCTTATCTGGGTAAGCAGGACCGGCACTGAAGTAAACAATACGGTAAAGTCCTGTTGGCAGGCCTTTATTCCTAAAGCCGTAGCAATATGCGTCTTTCCCGTTCCCGGATTTCCATACAGGACCAGGTTTCTTCCCTGTCTGATGAAGTCCAGTGTCTCCAATTCAGGTAATATTACCTGTGCCTCTTTGGGCATGTCTTCCATAACAAGCTCATGCAGATACTTCATTTGTGGAAATCCCGCAGATCTTATCCTTGATCTTCTTCTACACTCCCTTCTCCTGGCGCTTTCCTTTCCAAGCAATTCCGTCAAGAACTGCAGATGGTTCCAGTTTTCTTCAGCTGCCAATGAAAGGGTGCATTCCAGTTCCTCTTTAAAGGCCAGAAGCTTCAGTTCTGCAGCATAGTCATAAATGGTTTCTTTTTCTGATTTCATATATTATAAACTTAAATGGTTGGTATTATATCATGCACTTCATTGTATCCTGTCATGAGCGCCGTGATGCCTTCAAGCATATCCACAGCTTCTCTTTCTATATTCTCCTGTTGTGCCGGGAGAACAGGCGGTTCCATGGTTTCTTCTGTCTCTCCCTGTACGCTACCATGCAGCATGGCCTTTACCTGGTCCGGAGATATCTTTCTGACACCACGTCCGGTCAGCTCCTTGCATGCCGTGACAATGTCCGTTCCGGAAAATCCATTTTTTCGGGCATAGTCCAGCAACAGAACAAACGTCCTGTTGTCCTCCTTGAAATGGATGTCATACAGCCTTCTCAGTTCTTCCGGTGCTCTTTGCCAAACCACAGAGTGGGGCAATGCCCCCGGTTTACGGGAAAGTGTACGCAAATAGTGCTCCAGCTTGATGCACCAGTCTCCACCGCAATAACTGCGTTGATGAGAGGCCACTTTCTCCTTCCCGTACAGGATGACGATTTTTTCACTATAAACCTTGACATGTACTTTTTCTCCCACAAGAGAATCAGGTACGGAATAATGAACATTTTTCATGCTGATAGTTGACCATTTATCCACAATGTACTCATAGACCTCAAAACAGCCCAGATTACCGGGAAAAGGCTTCAGCGATGACAGGTCAGCTTCCAGACGTGATGTTTTCTCCGCTGTTGAAAGACTGCCTTGCTCGTTGTTGACCTGCATACATACCCGGTTTAAATGCTCCTGGGCAGAATGTATATCACCAAAATGGTCTGTCAGGCAGAAAGCTTTCCTTCTGACATATTCCACGCTGCGCTCCACATGTCCTTTCTCCCATCCGGCCCGTACATTACAGAAACGGTACTCAAAACAATAGAAACCGGACATCTTCATCAAAGCTTCTGTAGGTTTCTTATCACCACCGACAAAGCTCTTGACGGCTACACGCATATTGTCATAGACCATCATGGCGGGGACACCATGTATATCCCTGAAAAAGTTACGGTGGGATTCCATGAAGGCAAGCGTATTCTGATGCCTGAAAAGATAGGCGTATCTGCCATTGCTATGCCCGAAAGTGAATACGGCCAGATAAAACTTGGTTTTGACGCCGTCAATAAAAAGAAGAACTTCACCCCAGTCAAACTCGGCAATGCATCCAGCTCATAGAACAACCGGATAAAGGCTTCGCTCTTTTTCTTCTCTTTGTATGACTCTATATTTTTTATATAACTGCATACTGTGGCGTAACTGATGGTGTATCCTTGAGATAACAGAAACTGGTGGATATCCTTTTTCAACATGCGCTGTTTGCGAAGTCCGGTAGCTATCTTAACGGCATTCTTCTTCAGGCAAAATCCTATCTTATCCTTAATCTCTTGTGTGAGCCGGCGAGGACGGCGTCTGGAACTGTCATACCTGGGCTGGATGGTAAGCAAATCACTCAAAGCCTCTTCTGGATTGTCCGTGCGGATGGCTGATTCGTACTTTGAAAGAATATTGTCAACGGTATGACGGCTGACATGAAGTTCACGAGAGATACGCCGTTTGCTATAACCGCATACTCTATACATGTGTATTATTGATTGTCTTTCTACCATAGTCTTCATTTTACCTTTGCATTTGGATTATACAAAGGTCATTATACTTATCCTATGGTGGCGCAATTTTCAACTGGAATATTGGCGCACTTTTCAATTAGTATCTACACCTATTGTGACATTCTGCTAAATAAAACCGATTAAAAATGGAAATACAAGGAAAAGTTATCGCCGTACTTCCCATAAAGGATGGGGTCGGCAAAACTTCCGGCAACGAGTGGAAGAGCCGGGAATTTGTCCTCGAGACGGAGGAAAGCAGACCGCAGAGCCTGTGCCTGCAGCTGATGAACGCCAACATCGACCGGTATGCGGTTGAAGCCGGCCAGACTGTGCATGTGAAATTTGACTGTTCCGCCCGCCAGTGGGAGAACCGGTGGTTCAATACCCTGACGGCCTGGGAGGTGACCGTCATCAAAGCAAAGGAGGCATGAGAATGAATACGGGAAAAAAGCTGTTTCTGTGTGCGGGACTGCTGGCATTCTTCCTGTCGGTATCGGCACAGTCCTACTCATTGCGTACCAATGTGATCGGTCTGGCAACGACCAACCTGAATCTGGAGGCTTCCATGACGCTGAACCGTAAATGGTCACTGCACCTGCCCGTGCAGTACAACCCGTTCAAGTTCGGCCGCAACCGGCAGTTCCGCAATTTCTATGCGGCCCCCGGAGTACGCTACTGGCTGCTGGAAAGCTACATGGCGGATTCATCGGCATGTACGGTACGGCCGGCACCTACAGCGTGGGGAACCTGTTCGGCAACAAGTACCGCTACGAGGGGGAAGGCTACGGAGTAGGTTTAAGTATCGGGAAGGCCTACCAGATAGGCAGGCGCTGGAACCTTGAATGGGAAGCCGGTGCGGGTGCCGTATGGCTGGCTTATGACAAATATCTGTGCAAACGCTGCGGGGACCTTGTCGGACAGGAGTACGGCTGGCATTTTCTTCCGACCCGTGCAGCTCTCAATGTCGTGTATCTTTTTTAAGCGGGAAGGATGAGGACTACAAGACGTATCATACCGTTTGCACTGCTCTCGGGCCTGCTCCTTTCCTGCGGATCGGAGCACCGTCTGGCACGCGTGCGCATCTCGCAGCCCGGGGTGAGGGAGGCGACAACGGATACGGCCTGCAAGGTGCCGGAACAGATAGCATGGACGGACGACAAGGGTGAGCGGCATATCGTCACGCGGGCCGAGAAAGACAGCGTGACCGGTGAGGAGATCACTTCCGTGGAACTGTCCGAAATTACCGTTATGGCCAGAAGCAAGCAGGTGGCTGAACGCAACGGGAAGATAAACCTGGACTTTGTCGTGACGGTTCCGGGAGAATTGGTCAGCAACAAGTGGCAACTCCAGCTGGCCCCGGTGGCCTACAAGCCTTCGGATACGTTATATCTGGACAGGATCTTCCTTTCAGGGGCTGACTTTGCCAAGATGCAGAAAAGAGGCTATATGCGCTACCAGGCGTTCATCAACTCCATCATACCCGACAGCCTGTACCTGCAGAAACTGTTCGACGGGAAAGGCTACAGGAAGGCGCTGGCCGAACTGGAAGAGGAATACTTCCAGGCCTGGAAGCACGAGGTGCTGCAGAAAGAACGCTGGATTGACTGGTCGGACAAGGCCAATGCCCGGTTTGCCCTGTTCAACTGGCGTGTCGAGCAGAACCGGAGAGCCATCGCCGGCTACAATTCAATCCTGGAGCATCTTCCCGCCTACTGGATGACCAGGGAGCTTGAAGGGAAATATATCCCTTCCAGATGGAGGATGTTTGCCGAAGGCGGATATAAGATCCGTACCCGGAGCATCTCCCCTGAAGATTCCGCCGCCATCACGAGGCGTTTCACCGATTACGGCAAGATGGCGGAGAACCAGAAGAGAAAGGAACAGGCCGGTGCCATGTATGACAAATATGTGCGTTTTCCGTATGAGCCGGCCCGTCTGGATACGGTCATCCGGGAAGGGAACAAGTTCGTCTATTACTACAAGCAGGAGCTCCCGGCCACGGAAAACACGAAAAGGATAGATCTGACGCTTGACGGACTGATCCTTTCCAAGGACGAGACACGTACCCCGCTTCCGCCGTCGGACACGATCACCTATTTCATCTCGAGCATGGTGCAGTTCCTTGACCGGACTCCCCGCTATAAAAAGAAGATTGTCACCCGCAAGGACGAGGTAAGCCTGCGCGCATACGTGGCCTATAAGACAGGCAGTACCGAGTTCCGGGAGGAAACCGGAAACAACAGGTCGGAAATCGACAAGGTGTTCAAGGCGATACGGAGCATAAACTATACAGGAGAGTTCCTCATAGACAGCGTGCTGATGACCGCGACCTCATCTCCGGAGGGTGATGCGGGGATGAATCTGTTCCTGTCCAGGGGACGTGCGACGGAACTGAAAAAGTACCTTGCAAGACGTACGGAGGATGCGGAAGGCGTTGACACCATCTTCCGCCCTGCATGGCGGGGGGAAGACTGGGAAAGGCTGCGCGGACTTGTCGCAAAAGACGACACCCTGAGACACCGGCCGGAACTGCTCCGGATCATGGAGGAAACAAGGAATCCGGACATCCGTGAGCACGCCCTGAGAAAATATCCGGAGGATTACAGGAGAATCCGGGAAAAGCATTATCCTCTCCTGCGCGGAGTGGAATTCCTGTTCCATCTCCACCGGCGGGACATGATTCAGGACACGGTTGTGATGCCGGTCATCGACAGCACCTATATGGCTGCCGTGCGGATGATAGAGGACAGGAGGTACAAACAGGCTCTTGCCCTGCTGGACGAACACTACCCGGCAGACTATAATACCGCTGTCTGCCTCATGTCGCTCGGCTATGACGCCCGTGCGCTTGAGATCATGCGGGAACAGCGGGACACATCAGACCGGAACTACCTGCTCGCCATCCTGTACAGCCGCCTGGGGCGCAAGGAGGATGCCGTCAAGTCATATGTCAGGTCATGCGACCAGGATGCCGGCAAGATATGGCGCGGACGGCTGGACCCCGAAATAAACACGCTTATTGAAACTTATAATTTATACAAAGATGAATATTGACAGAAAAGTACTGGTACTTGCGTCATTCCCCGCAATAATGCTCGGCGGCTGCAATTTCAATGAGGACTTCTGCATCCGGGAAGGAGAACTTGTAGCCTGGTGCGATTTCAGCGGAATAAAGGAAAAGCCGCCTGTCCCCCAGGAAAGACACGTCATCCCTTTCGGAACGGATGTGCCGTATTCCGAAGGGACAACGTTCACACAGGATACACTCCGCTGGAGCCTGCCCCAGGGGGCATACAGGTTCCTGTTCTATACGGGGAACTATGAACTGCTGGACAGGAATGACTATCATGAGACGCGTCTGTCCGTCCGGACTGACACCATTGACGGGGAGGCGCACATTTCAGAGGTACAGAAATTCTGCTGTTCCTCGGCCTTCAGTGAAAGGCTTGAATACCGGAATCCCAAACGGGTAAGGATACAGCCTGCGGCTTTTGTCCAGAAACTGAACATAAAGATTAACGTGTCCGGCAACACCGTACCGTTGTCCGGCTTGAACTGTACCCTTTCGGGAATCTCTACGGCCAGGTATCTGGCTCCCGTGAAAGGACCGGAACCGCAAGTGCGACCGCCTCCTTCGCAAAGAAGCCGACAATGTATGGACGGCGGGCCTTTATGTGTTCGGATTCAGTCCGGCGGCAGAGAACATTCTTGCCGTAGAGGTTCTGATGAAGGAGGAGGACTCCGTATTCAATGAACGGCAGTCAGTTGACCTGACCCCGTATCTGCGGGGATTCGACGGTGACGAGATCTCGCTGGAGCTGGACTGCACATCGGCAGGGAACTGGAGATTGGCGGGCCGGTCATCATCCCGGACTGGGAGGACACCCCCGAAACGGAATTTCCATAAGACTATAATTATAACAAAACCAAATCAACAAGAAAAATGAAAACAAGAATTATGATTTCGGCAGCGGTAATTGCCGCCGGGATGCTGGCTTCATGCAGCAACAAGGAAATAGTGGACGAACAACCGGAAACAGACGGGGTTTCAGCCTCCGTACTGAATATTGTGCCGACAGTCGGCACGGACACGAGGGCCGGCTTCGTGCCGAAAACCGAATGGGCGGTAAATGACGCCATGGGGCTGTTCATGTACAAGGCCACCGGATGGGGGGACGCCTATCCGCGTTATGACGCGCAGAACAACAAGTCCACAAAAACAGCGGCCGGATGGAGCCAGGCAAAACCCGTCTATCTTCTTTCGGACAAGGCGACGATATGGGCGTATTACCCATACAACCAGGCCGTCGCTGACGGTACCAAAGTCCCCGTTCCCATCAATGCGGGAACCTCTGTCGACTACATGTGGGGAAAGAGCACAAACCAGGTGTCGGTCATTGAAACGGATGCCGTCATTCCCATGAAACATGCATTGTCCCAGCTCGTCATCCGTCTGAAAGTTTCTCCGGAATATCATAATGACGGCAACCTGACATCCGCGAAACTGAAATCCAAGGCGGCCAAGTTCGGAACCTCGGGGACAATGAACCTGAACGACAACGGAAGGATCATCTTCTCCCCGACATCCACGGAACTCTCATGGACTCCCAACACGACCATTCCGGCACAGGGGAACCCGTCGGTAGACTTCGCCGCCGCAATCTATCCCATGAGCCTGGCATCCGGAGAAGTCAGCATGGAGGTCGTCATCGACGGGGCAACCTATACCTATTCCATTCCCCAGATAAGCTGGGAAGCCGGAAAGAGATATATCTATTCGATAACGATGCGCTCCAATGACGCGGAAATCGGAGGCGAGAACGGACAGTCCGTAACCATCGAGCATGGGGTTCAAGCGAATCCGACGTAACGCTTGTACCGGTCAAATAAATTACAGAACAACAGGGGACTCCGGTCCCCGTCCTAAAAAAACAATCATGGTAAAATCAATAACAACGATAATCTGCGGCTTCCTTGTCCTGCTGTCCGTATCCTCCTGCCGGAAGGAACAGGAGGAGCCATGCCCGGAAAACGGCCGTGTCACCTTTACCGTCGCCCAAACGCGTGCCACCCAGGAAGGCACGTTCGAAAAGGGAAACTCCATAGGCGTATTTGCCATCGAGCCCAAGACCGGCGTGTACTGGGCCACAAATAACAAATACACCTATGACGGCCGGGCATTCAAACCCGCAACGGAAGAGGACAACATCATTGTGACGGTGGGGACCGATCTTGACTTCTATGTATATTATCCTTTCAAGGAGGGGCAGACAGACATCACCGCCATATCCCATGCCATAGGAGACCAGCAGGAAAAGTCCGGATGCTTTCAGCCGATTTCCTGACAGCGTCCTATACGGACGTAATACAGGACTATACGATACCGCTGCATTTCGAGCACCGGCTGTCGACCGTGGAGGTCCGGGTGGAAGGAAGCGACCGCGTGGACGGCGCCCGTATGGAAAATGTGAAATACGGCAGCCGGTTCAACCTGCTTACCGGAAAAACCGTTACGGACGAGACCAGGGGAAGCTATGCCATGTACAGGTACAGTTCCGGGAACCTCACCACGGTATTCCGGATGACCATACCCGCCCAGACCCTTACGACAACCTCCAATTACATAACCCTCACAGGAACCCCGGACATGAAGCTGCGCGGCACTTCCGACATGACCACCGAACCCGGCAGAATCCACAACTACCGGATAGATTACAAGATACGGATAACCGTCCTTGACTATCCGCAGGGTGGAAGCACCACAGGTGCGGGCCTGTACGACATGGGAAGCACCTGCACGGTCACCGCGTCCGTGAACGGCGGTTATGAGTTCGCAGGATGGTACGAGGACGGCAGGATCGTGTCGAATGACACACGGTACAGTTTCGAGGTACTGTCGGACCGTACACTCGAGCCAGGTACCGTAATTATGGCGGCTGGTCGGTCACCCTTACGGCAAATCCCTCCGTCATCGGCTGGCAGGGCGGCAGATCTTCCCTTGTGGCGGGAGCCTCACGCGGAGTGTTCGTCAACGGAGTGGCAGAAAACACACAGACGGCTGTCCCCTCCCTCAGCGGAGGAGCAGAAGGATTCCTCCTTTCAGGGAATACGGTGACAGTGTCGGAAAACCCGTCAGGCTCATCCCGGAGCTGTGTGTTTACGGCAAGTCACGGAGGAAGCTCGGCCACGGCCACAATCACCCAGGAGGGATCTCCGGTAAGCTATTATTTCAGCTATGCGGATGGCGGAACCAGCCATAGTGAGCGTGTCGAATCCAGTTCTGGTTCGTTTATTTTGGACATAACAAGTTACAAGAAGACGGGCAACTCTACAAAAGCCCTTTCCTGGAGCGCATCCGGTGACAGCTGGATTCATGTGAACGGCTCGTCGGTAAGCTACGAGGAGAATCCGGCAAAGGAAATACGTAGTGGAAATGTCACACTCACACAAGAGGAAAGCAACATGAAGCTGACCCTGACTGTCAGACAAAAGGGAAAGACTTCCATTGACATCGAACAATAACAAAAAATCAATTGAATGCGGTTATGAAAATAGACATATACAAACCGGTTGTCCTGTTCCTGCTACCGGCAGTCCTTGCGGGCTGCTCGGGTGAACGGGAGCCCTTCCCGCAGGGCGGGAAGGCCGGACTGAGGATAGAGAGCTGCTCCAGCCGTGGCGGAACTGACGGAAGTCCCACCCTTGTGAAAGATTTCGGAATGGTGCTGCTTGACGATACGGGCGGCGGTTATGCCGGAGCCGTAAACCCGCTGCATGTAACATACGGGGAAGGCTGGATCTTTCCGGAGGTCACACTCACGGAGACCCCCTGCAGGCTGTTCGCATTCTCCCCTTTCGCCGCCATCCCGGGAAAGGAGCTGCCCCTGAGCCTGGTCCCCCAGACCGACTACCTGGCATCCGGGGAGATACGCCTGGACTGGCAGAACCGGTCAGCGGACATAGGGATGGAACACCTGCTCTGCCTGCTGGAATTCACCATAGAGGGCAGCAGCGCGTGCACTCTGAGTGTGGAGGATGTTCCTACAGGCGGCACTTATGACCTTGCCGGCGGCAAACTGTCGGCAGGCGAAAAAGGTACGGTCCCCTCGGAGGGGAACACCCTCCTTCTGCTGCCGGGCAAGGCGGGAAACAACAGGGTCGTGATCCGTTTTCAGGAGAACACATACGGCTGGCTGCTGCCGGCCGTCACCCTGGAGGCCGGGAAAAGATACGGATATGCATTGTCCCTGGGCAAAGAAGGGGGACTCATTCTCTCCGGTGTAAGTGTCCGTCCCTGGCAGGAAGGAGAAGACTATAACGGAACTATCAAACCTAACAAATAATAACAAAATGAGAAATTTTACAGGAAAAAAATTGTTTCTGACTGTCATGTCTGCATCATATACACTCCGGGGATTCGCCCAGGATGCCCGGGGAGCAATCAATGATGTCCTGGACAGTTTTACACTACCCGTGTTCGGCGGTTTTATGCTTGGAGGTATCATTCTGGGCCTTATCCAGCAATGGGACAATATCATCGACAAGGAGAACAGGGGCACGCGAAAGGAAGGATTTGTCGCACTGGGCTGGTATGTCGGCTTTGCATTGCTGGCCGCAGTCGTGGTGTCCGCTGTAAAGAGTGCCATTTCCGGTATCAGCCTGTCGATATGAGATACAGGATCAGAAAAGGACTGGAGAGCCCCTGCATGATACGGGGGCTTCTTTCCGGGGACTACTGGATATTCGTCGGCTGTTGTTCCGCCGCTTTCGTCCTGTTCTTCCTCGGCATCCGTGCGGGGATATCCGCAGGCAACTGGAACCTGCCGGTCCTGGTGCTCGTCATCTCGCTGCCCACCCTGCCGCTGCTTCTATACAAGCTGAAAAGAAAGGCACGGCCCCAAAAGTTCAAGGAGACGGGAAAAGAGATAAACATCAGTAATCTGGACATAAACAGGGTATTAACAAAAAAGGAGCATAATGAAATCAGAAGAGGCATACAGCATACTTGACATCGTCAGTGAATCGGAGGGCCAGGGCGTCGTCCTGACCCGCAGCGGCAGCATATGCGTTTCTTTCGAACTCCGGGAACCGGAATGCTATTCCCTGACTCCGGAGGATATCGACAGGAGGGACGGCATGTTCCGGGAAGCCTTCAAGTTTCTCCCGGACGGCACATATGTGCACAAACAGGATGTGTTCCTCAAGGAAAGGTACTGTCCGGACATTGCCGGCGGTTCTTTCCTTGACCGGGCCGATGCGCGGCATTTCCGGGGACGACTGTATGTCAGCCATACCTGCGTCATGCACTTTGTACTTTCCGGACTCAAAAGTCTTGAGAAGGCCTACATATCCTCACCCCTGTCCTATAAGGAGAACCTCCATAAGGAGGACCTCGCCAGGCTCGATGAATTCCTCGAGGGAGTTGACAACGCCGTCTGCATCATCCGGAGCATGCGTGATACGGAGATAGCCCCGATGTCAGGGCAGGAAATGCGGGACTTCACGGCCGGATACACCACCCTGTTCGACGCCCCGGGGGCGGTTGTGGACATACATGCCGACACGGAACTCCGCACAGGAAAGAAACGGGCACGCTGTTTCGCCGTCTGCGATGAAATCTTTCTCCCTGACGGCAGCCTGGATTCCTGTGTACGGGACGACTCCCTTCCTCCCGCCGGCTCCCTGCTGTACCATCCGATGCTGGAGCGGCTTGGATGTACCTGCCGTACAACCACATCGTGAACCAGGTGGTTTTCTTTGAGGGGAACGGACGGCTGCGCGAGCGGATCGCCCGCAATATCGACATTTATGGAAGCAATTCCGGCATGAGCAGGTCCATCAAGGTACAGTACCAGAAACTGGACGAGCTCCAGCAGGAAATCCTTGAGGAGAACGAGACACTGGTACGCAGCTTCTTCTCGGTCTGTGTGTTCGACGAGTCGGGGGCCGAACTGGAGAAGGCCGACAAAAAGATCAGGGAGACGCTCAACCTGGCCCGTCTCGGGTATTATATTCCCGGATATGAGAACCTGGCTGCGGTGCATTTCGCCTGCGTCCCCGGCCAGATCCACCTGATGCCGCGGAAATACCTGTTCCTGACCACCCTGCCCATGGCATTGTGCTTCTTTCTCCAGTGCGGCAGTTTCAGGAATGACAGCGAGGGCATCTATGTGCATGACAGGATGTACCAGGTCCCTCTGAGAAAGGACATCTGGGATGCGGGCAAGAAGAGGGTCAACGCCCGTAACGGGATGGTCATAGCCGGAACCGGCGGCGGCAAGTCCGCCTTTACCCTGAACCTTACCCAGCAACTCATCGAGCAGGACTATACGGTCGTGGTGGTCGAGTTCGGAAAGAGCTTCAGCCAGCTCTGCAGGCTCTATCCGGACATCTCCCTGCACGTGGACTACGACGGCAGGACGGCGCTGGGCATCAACCCTTCGACCTGCAGGGGGAGGAACTGGACAACGGAAGCATCGAGATGCTCTCGGGGGTCGTGCAGAAATACTGGAGGCACATGTTCACAAAGGACGAGTCGGAGAAGGAGGTGGCCCTCACCCGTTTCATCCAGGACTATTACGAGAATGTCCGTGAAGGGCACAATTTCGAGAGTTTCTACAACCACGTGACGGAACATTACCCCGAGATTCTGGCAAGGAAGCACATCCCCAAAGATTATTTCTCCCTGGAGTCCTTCAGCCTGAACTGCGGCGAGTTCCTGCCCGGCAGACGCTACGAGAACGTATGCAAGGATACGGGAACGGACTTCTCGGGAAAGAAGTTCATCGTGTTCGAACTGACGCAGATCAAGCAGGACAGGTTTCTGAGCAACCTCGTGATGGGCATGATATTCACCGTCATACAAAAGAAGCTGCTCAGTGACCGGAGGAAACGGGGCGTCCTGATCTTTGACGAGTACGGCGAGACCGCGCAGATGGTCGATACGGCCACGGGAACCGGGATACACAGCTCCGTGGCCTTCTGCTATCAGAAGATCAGGAAGGAGAACGGGGCGGTGTACACCATCATCCAGAATCCCGACCAGCTGCCGGAGAACGAGCACACAAAGAACATCATAGCCAATACGGACATGCTGTTCGTGCTCCCCACCAAGGAGGTCATCTACCAGTCCGTCATAGACAGGTTCAGGCTGACCCATCCCGGACAGATAGCCCTGATGAAGTCCATGAGGAACAATTTTTCGGGACAACGGCCCTATTCGGAGTGTTTCATGCGGCTGGGGGAACATTACGCCACCGTCACCCGCCTGGAGTTCTCAAGGGAGAAATTCCTTGCGTTCCAGACGGAGGGGGAGATATGGTCGGACCTTGAGGAGAAGAACCGGAGGATGTCCATGGAGGACGCCATAGAGGAATATATAAGGGAACATCAATAAGAAACAACAAAAACAAGAACAAATGAAGAAATTACTTTTATCCATGCTCGTGCTGATGACGGCGGCAACCGCATCCGCACAATGGGCGGTGGCGGACGCGCCCAACCTTGCACAGAACGTCAAGAACTTCTCGGAACTGCAGAAACAGGTGGGCTACCTGAAGGAGCAGAAAGACCGGCTGGACGAGACACTGGACATGATGCGCAAGGTCAACTCCGTCATCTCCAGCTGTGAGACCGCCAAATCAATCATAGAGAGACAGGGAAGGCTGTCAGAGAAGTGCATAGACCTGGTGACGAACAAAAAACTGGGCACGTCAACCCTGCAGACGCTCACATCCAGCCTTGACCTGGTCATGCTCAACAACACACGCTCATCAGCCTGTCAAGGACCATACTCTCCACAAGCGTGAAGATGAACGACTCCGAGCGGCTGGCCGTCCTGCAGGAGATAGAGAGACAGACCATCGAGCAGGAAAGGAAGGTCTCGAAGGTATCCCGGATCATATCCCAGTATGAAAGACTGAAGAGAAACCTGAGATAGACATGGAAGAGGCATACAGCAATCTGAACAACGCATACCTGCAGATCAAGGGGATGATAGTGGTGGAGGGATTCTATGCCCTTGTTGCCGGATTTGTGATTACCACCTTTGTATTCAAGCTTGCGGGTATCATCAAGGAGATGGTTCACGAAGGCAAGGGATTCAATGCAAAACAGTTTTATGAGCTAGGCAGGGAGTACATCCTCTGCATAGCCCTCATCTGCATCATGCCCGTGTTGCTGGACACGCTTGAGACCGTACTTGCATACGCCGCGGACAGCTGATGGAGTCGCTCGCCGCCGGAGGGGTCTACAATCCGGACAATATCTGGAAGAAGCCGATCGAGCAGCTCTTCGACGACCTGATGAACAGTGACATCATCGACATAGCGGTCAACGGGCTGGACACGGCCTTCGACTCCCTGCTGGGCGGGGGCGGTGGGCAGTTTCGGGGGAGTCGCATACGACTACCTCATGCTGGTGTTCCTGTGCACGCGCTACCTTATCCTGATACTGCTCGAGGTCATATCGCCCCTGGCGATAGCCTGTCTGTACAACAGCGACACCCGCAGTTCCTTCTATACATGGGTCAGACAGATGGTCGGGTGCTACATGCTGTATCCGGGATTCATCATCGCCAGCGTGTTCTCGGACCTGATAGTGGTCAATTACGTACAGCAGAGGCCCTGGTCCGTGGTGCTCATGGTGATCTTCTCGTTCATCCTGAAACTGACAATGCTCGCGACGGTAAAAGCAACAGTTAACAAATGGTTATAACATTATGATGGAGAAAAAGAACATACTCAATATAAAAAACATACTCAGGGATTTTTCCGGGCTGGCGGAAGCCAGAAGGAACCATACATTCCGTACGAAACTGGTGTTCATATTCAGCGCGGTGACAATCGCGATGGTCCTGCTGTTCGCCTACAGGGTGGTGAACGGCGCGATGAACAAGATACTGGTTGTCAACGAAGGGGGCGAGTTCGTGCATTTCAAGGCGGTACGGCAGGACATGCTGTATGAATCCCTTTTAAAGAACCACTGCTACCATACGGCCTATTATCTGAACAGTTTCGACAGGCTCTCCCTGCAGGAGAACCGGGCACGCGCCCTGTTCCTGGTCAACAAGCCGGACGCGAACACCATATTCGCCAAATACCAGGCTGACAGGGGGTACGGCGACGCCCTGGAACTCGGAGTGGTCTACAGGACGGAGTTCGAGAAGATGCTCTCGGTATCCGTCAGCGGGGACGAGTATCACGTCACCTTCTCGTCAGTCCTGAGCATCATCAACGGAAATGATGTCAGGAAGATACGGATTCTCAGCGAGGGCACCGTCATACGTACCACGCCACGTTTTCCGGAGAACACTTCCGGATTTTTCTTCCGGACATACAACCAGCAATACGAGATGCCATGACAAAAACTGAAAGGAGCAGAATAGTGGCGCTGGGGGTATAGGAGCGTGATCATCCTGCTGGTATGGGGATCATCGCCACATTACCGAAAAAAGAGGACGGCAGGAGGAAGAAGTGAGGCTGCGCTCTGAAATCAAGGACAACTTCACGCTCAAGGACA
>ENA-OQMZ01000620-OQMZ01000620.1-human-gut-metagenome-genome-assembly--contig:-NODE-620-length-14858-cov-3.353201_pt1 | contig 14858 bp, 19 predicted proteins | sample MGYA00242621_ERZ504862 | MGnify/ENA primary metagenome ERZ504862 (study PRJEB26092, sample SAMD00036393) | human gut metagenome | host: Homo sapiens | study: EMG produced TPA metagenomics assembly of... | reverse complement strand
TATTATATAGAAACACAAGAAAAAGATAACTTTCCAACAAACGGAAAATTATCCTTTTCATTGCTAAAATATTGTGTAACTGATTTTACCTCACTTAATTATCCGAATTTGACAGTTCATTGACCAAATCAATCGAATAATAACCTTTGTTAATTTCCCAATTGTGTAAAGTATCATCATCATAACAAACGGTGCCGTCATCTATATTGACTATATATGTAACATAAAAACCTTCGCTATAATATGTTAATTCATCATCATCGCCATTAGAAGTTGCTGTATATTTCATTGATATTGATCCGTCAGGATTTCTCTGAGCCTCAAGCGATGCACCTTTTAAATAATAGTGTATAGCATCATATACATTCAATCTTCCGTAGTATTCATCTTTATCTACATTAAACATATCCAAAGAACCATCAGATTGTTCATCTGTTCCGAAAGGTTCTTTTTTCAGCAGTTCTTCTGCTTTTTTAATTTCAGAATCGCTTACTTTACCGGATTTTGCAGTTGCAGATTCTTCTGTGTTACTTGTATCATCTGCATTTGATGAATCTTCAGTTTCCTCTGAAGAACCCGTTGCATATTCAAAAACATCACCGCCGTTTTTCTCTACAAAATCAGAATCTGTCAACAAAAATGTTACAGCAGCTTGACCTGATTGCGTAACATAAAACATTGTATATCCATTATAATAATAATTTCCGTTTGTATTTCCTTCATCCGCATCACTGACAAATTCACTAAAAAGGTGTTTCGCCGTACTTTCACATGAATCATAACTCTTATAATCGGATAAAGCATATAACCAAGCAGCTATTCTTCCGGCTGTTTGTTTCACTTTATATACGCCATCTGTAGTTATATTATTCAGCAAAGAAGTATAAAAAATTAATGAATAACCTACTACATTATCTTCTTCATCCGCATATATGTATGTTCCCGTTTTTCCGTTAAAATCTACTTGTTTATATGCTGTAACTTTTTTGCCAAGCAACAGGTAATCTCGGTCATACTTAAAATCGTCAAATTCTACACCTAAGCCCAAATCGCCCATAGAACCTTCATCGTCAAAGGCACTCATAAACTTATCTACTGTTTCTTCATTAAATTTATTATCGAAGTAATAGTATCCTTTGCCGTCGATACTGTTATCAACCGTTGTCGGTTCAGTCAAACTGCTTTCCGATTTGGTTTTGGTTTTGGTATCGGAATGACTGCTGTTATTTAAAGGAAACAAAACAACGCAAGTATTCCTGCAAACACAAGTACAAAAGCTCCAAATACTATGCCTGCAATTTTCCATTGCTTTTTCAGCTTTTCTTTTTGCTCGTTTTTTGGTTCATTCAGGCTGACTGTTTCGGCTGTTTCGGAATCTTCAACAGCCGAGCAGTCTTCACCGCAGTTTTCACAATATCTGTCTTTTTCATTTAGCAGAAATCCGCATTTTGGACAACGCCTCATTTTTAACCCTCCGTATTATTCAGTTTATTACCTTTTTCAGGTATATCGTTATTAAATGATATTATTTTTACATTTCTAATTTTAACAAATCAATAGAATCCCGTAACTTCAAACGCATAGTACGAAGCAGCTGATTTATAATTGCTGTCTCCTGTAAGCTCACAAATATCGTTGGTCAAATTTATAGTTATATATGCGTTGCCGCTGTTGTTATAATATCCGCCCGGAGTATTTCTGTAATTTCCCGAAACAGTTACCTGATAACCTAATAACGCTCCCGTATCTTGTGATTTTGTCGGAGTTATATCCAACTGAGGGTCTTCAAACATTGATGCCAATAATTCTCCAAAAGTTATATCCGAACATAATCCATATTGAACATACGAGGGATCAATGGAGTCCATAAAACTCGTAGAATCCAGTATATCTATAACATCAGATTCATAATTTTCTTCTTCGGTTGTTTCTTCAACAGCAGAGGATTCTGTATCAGATTGTGTGGTTGAAGACTTAACATCTGAATTTTCGAAACATCCGCCGAATACAACAGAAACCAACATGATTATAATTAATGCTGTAAGTGGTTTTTTCATAATTTTCATTCCTCTTTTTTGTAATTGATACACTCAGGCTGTCCATCGGTCATTATTATTTTCTGACCGCAGACATCACAATCGCAACTCTGTGCGTCACATGGAATCACTGTTGTTTTTTGGCAATAAGGACATTCGACATATCTACATTTAGTGCGGAGCTTTTTATCGAAATAACAAGTATAATCACCGCAATGATTGATAATATTACATTAAATGTAATCGTACCCGGATTGTAACCCGGAGTAGTGTATGTTCCCTCTCTGGGATACCAATATTTATGTTGCGAGGCATTAATTTGCTTAATAATAACATCAATAGATATATACAAAGTTGTGCATGCAGTCAATATTCCGCCGATTGCCGCAACATTGTATTTATAAACCTCTCCGATTTTACGGCTTGGTATTTCATCTTCCTGATATGTGTTTTCGTCAGATACACAGGCATCGTTAATCTCGACCTCACCAATCACTCTTGCACCGCATGAATGGCAAAAACTCGCATTTTCACTTATCTGTGAACCGCATTTTTCACAATACGGCATAAAATCCCCTCCTTAATCATTCATAAACTACTCATCAAATAAGGCTGATAATCTTTTTTATATACTCTGAATTTGTTTCAACGAAAACACTTCCTTTTCTTGCGTTCAGATTACCGTCATCAACATCAATCAACTTGTTTATGTCTGAATTAAGCCATTTTACACCGATTTCATTTTCACATTCTTCGTAACCGTTATGTGTGTTTGTGTTTTTAGGTTCAGCGTCACAATTCCGACCGCTTTGATTTTCATAGATTTAGAATTGAACGGAAGAGCCTTGACATAAATTATATCACCGACTTTTATACTGTTTAAAATCTCATACAACTCAGGCTTTTCCTTTTTCTTCCAACCGATACATGCAAAGCCTTCACTGACAAAATTGTCCAGCTGTTCTTCTGTTGCACTGAATAATGAACCCATTCCATAAACTGACATAGTTTTTCCTCCTAAAAATTTTATTTATTACAGACGGCCAAGATGCTGTTTGTCAAAGTTCATAAAAAATTCATCTTCTGTAAAATAAATTTAGCACAAATAATGCCACAAGTCAATAATACCTTAATTATCTTTTAAACTTTTTAGCTAAAATTAGATTTTCTTGTTTCCATTTAATTTTGTTATGCTTAATATGAAAGTGCAAAGTATTTCACCGAATCTCCAAATCCGTAGTTGCCCGAAAGAGTGCAAATTTCTGCTTCAACATCGCTTTTGTTTAGCGGTAAAATGCTTTTTCAACCGTTGTGGGTTCAGTCAAACTACTTTCCAATTTTGTGTTGGTTTTGGTATCGGAATGACTGCTGTTATTTAAAGAAAGCAAAATTACCGCAAGTATTCCTGCAAACACAAGTACAAAAGCTCCAAATACTATGCCTGCAATTTTCCATTGCTTTTTCAGCTTTTTTTTGCTCGTCTTTTGGTTCATTCAGGCTGACTGTTTCGGCTGTTTCTGAATTTTTAACTGTCGAACAACTTTAGTCAACGTTTTCGTCTTTCCAGTTATCATCTACACTTCCATAAGATAAATCCTCTTCTTTGTGCTTAGATTTTTTAGAAAAAAGCAAATCAGGATTTTCAAGATATTTATTTGCAGAAGCAAGTTTTTCTGATAAACCTTGCTTTGTAATTTTATTTTTCTTGCTTGTTGCATAAGCCATTGAAAAAAGAAAAAAATGACAAAAAACAGAGAGAGAATTATCACAAAGTTTTTCGGAAAGGCAATAAGAAACCCGAGCACAAGAGGAATGAGGCACAAAGAAAGTTTAACCGGCAAATAGTGTTTGCTCACTGCCTTTCGAGAATCTTTATCAAACGGTTTTGTTCCTGTTACTTTATCCTTATCCGTTCCATCCATAATAAATATGTAACCTTCGTTTTATAAGAAAACTTTGTTATCCAAAATGGCTTTAAAAATGGAATTATTTTTTCTTTTTTCTCTTTACCGTTCCACTGCATATTTCTGTATTGATCTCCGGGTACAATACTTGTTACACGGTTCTCAATTAACTGCTTAATTTTCGGTTTTGCTGTTTGTTCATACGCTTCGTCAGGAGACAATTCGTATGGAATCACTTCAAAACCTGCAAGGTAATTTTCGTTATAAGGTTTTAAATTATCAACGCTTTCCTTCGCAAAACTAATTATTTCATCAACTTTATTTGTGTATTTTTTATTTTTTCTGTTATTACATTGAATTTGTCGAACATTGATGTACCGATAGCATAAGTAGAACAAGAACCCTCCAAAGTATCGCTATACGGACTCCAATCGGTAACAAACCTCGTTTTTTTTACCAATTTGTTACGCTCACTTCCAAATCCGTAGTCCAAATAAGTTTCTGTTCGATTATAACCTATCTCAGCAACATATTTTACGGCATAACTTGTATCGAAATAGTACAAAGGGATATATACTCCCTTTGTACTTATAAATTCAACCTGGTCAAAAATATCTGCCGGAGTATATTCACCCTCTGTAAGATATTTTATTACTGATTTTTTAAATTCTTCCAATGGCACAGTAAAAGGTATTATTTTTTCAGGTGTTGCCTTTCCGGGATTTAGAGTCAAAATACTGAATTTGCTATTGCAATATTTACATTCTGCTGAATATGTGTTCTCATGAAATATAAGCTGTGCACCACAATTCGGACATTTAGATTTAGTTTTGTCTTTTTGAAAATCATCAAAATTATTATACTCATTAATAATAAAATAGCTATTGCATGTTTTACATAAGTTCTTTTGTGAAGCAGGATCAAAAACTATTTTTCCACCGCATAACGGACATTTTGAGTTATTATCCACAACGATCATTCCTTTTATATTAAAAAATTACTTCAATTTATTTCTTCTTGTTTTGAATTAACTTAACAATTTCCTTAACTACTCTTTTATCATATTCTTTACAAATGGTTGTTTTCCTTTGTTTATATATGTTATTCACCTTAATAACTTCGTTTGAGTTTGTATTAATCCATTCAACTCCGATTTGATTATTGCAGGTTTCATATCCGCTATGATAATTTTTGTTTTTAAATGTTTCTGTCACAATTCCTACTGCATTTACATGCATCTCATCTGAGCCTCGTTTAAATGACTTGAGATAAATAATATCACCAAGTTGGATTTCTTTCATCATTGCATAAAATTCTGGTACATCATTTTCATTCCAGAGCATACAAACAAAATTTTCCTTGATAAAATTATCAAACTGATTATCAGCACCATTAAAAAATGATCCCATTCCCCATACTGCCACAAAGCATCTCTCCTAAATTAAAATTTTATTTATTACAGACGGCAAAGATGATGTCTGTCAAAGTTCATAAAAATTTCATCTGTTGTAAAACAAGTTTAGCACAAATAATGCTACAAGTCAATAATAAATGCTTACAGTAAATTTATTTTTTTGTTCAAAAAGTTTAAAATAGACTATATATAGGATTCTGAGGTTTTACTTATGAACAAAAATATTGATTATACGGCACTCGGCAAAAAGGATAAAAAATAAAGCGGATTGAAAAGGGTTTTACGCAGGAACAGCTTGGCGAAATTGTGCGAACTTTCTGCGGCACACATCGCACATTGAGCGTGGAACAAGAATACTTTCCGTTGATGTTCTTTTCCGCATTTCTCAGGCACTTGACACAAGCATTGACTGGCTTGTATTTGATTCGGTCGAAAACAAACATATGCTTAACGAAATTAACAGCGTGCTTAAAGACACCGACAAAACCAAAGTAACCACATTTCTAAACACGGTAAGAGTTCTTGCCGATAATATCGACAAGTTGTAAACAATTTGTTAAAAATCCACAAAATAATTACCGTCCTTGATTAAACTCTAATTAAAGTATAATCAAAGACGGTATTTTTGTCCTGTGCTGTCAGCACAGTTTTATTCTGTTTTAAAGATTTCTTTTCAGTTTCTTTCACATTTTGATAGCGGTTGTCGGGAATTGTCTGGGTGCATTTTACAATCACCCTTTTCAGCCTGCCGTTATAAAGGCGAATTTCAGGTGGCTGACCTGTGAGCATAACATTCATCAAAACACCTATTGCGTAAATGTCAGTCCGTTCATCGGTTTGATTTATTCCGTACTGTTCGGGTGCGGCATATCCCATTGTGCCAATAGCCTGTGTGTCTTTCGACTGATAGGGCTTGTACAGCCTTGCCGCATCAAAATCAATCAGCTTTACATTACCGTTGCTGTCAATCATCACATTTTCAGGCTTAATATCCTTGTGTATAATTTGGTGCGAATGTAACAAATCAAGTGCGTCACAAAGAGACGAAATAACTTTTCTCACGCCTGACGGAGAATACAATCCCGTTTGCAGATAATCTGCCACGGTCTGACCGTCAACATATTCTTCAAGAACGGTGACTCCCGTTTCGGTTTTGACAACATCGTAAACATTTGCAATATTTGGGTGCGAAAGCGTTCTAAGTGCAAAATAAACCTCTCCCGAACCTTTTAATGTGCGTTTAACGATTTGTTTGCCGAGTTCCTTATGCCTGAAAACACAGATTTCCGTTTTATCTGTTCGTTTAAGCAATCGCACAAACTGATATTGTTCATTAATCACCGTATCAATCCAATTATTTCCCATAACATTTCCTCACAATATTTACAGGCACATAACAAAAATATTAGTATAATAATACTTGCTGTGCTTATAAATTGACATAATAAGCACTTTGCAAAATTATAAGTTTAATCGTACTTGCCGTGCTTATTATATCATGTTAAAATAGTTTTGGAAACTTACAAAACTTTAATTCAGGGAGTTTTTGATTATGATACGCAAAACCACAACTCAACTTTTAAAAGAACTTGAAAATTTCAACACATTTGAAGAATACGAAAACGCAAACAGGGATTCAATGATAAGCAAAAATCTCTCGGAATACCTTACCGACTTTTGAACGAAAGGAATCTTACAAAAGCGGAGGTAATTCGTAAAGCCGAACTCAGCGACGGCTATGCCTATCAGATTTTTCAGGCTTGAAAACTGCCCCGAAAAGGGATAAACTAATTTGCCTTTCAATAGGAATGGGTCTGTCGGTAAATGAAACCAACAGCGTCCTTAAAAATTGCAGGGCTCTCACCTCTCTATCCAAAAATCAAGCGTGACAGCATTATAATCATAAATATGAATAACAACAAAAGCGTTGTAGAAATCAATGAGGCTCTCTATAACAAGGGGGAAGATACTTTGAATTAACAATGAGGAGGGCATAATGGGATTACTTGAGAATGCGAGATATGCGTCTATTGAGCGTGGATACGATTATTATAAAAAGGGGAATGTGATTGCCTTTAAACAAACAAGTGAAAATGAATATGAGGCAAAGTATCGGGTTCTGAGAAAAAGCCTTACGATGTTCACATTAATATTATTCATTTAAAAAAATCATTTTGTAATTTTTCCGTTTGCGGAAGGCAACAGAAAGGTCTGCAAGCACAAAATTGCAATATATTTTTCTGCATTTCCCGAAAAAGCCGAGGAATATTACAAAAGTCTCAAAAGCTATGATGAACCCGAGTTTGACGATGATTATGACAATGATTATTTTGATGAAGATGATGAATTTGACGAAGATTTCAGAGAGGTTGTCTGCGATATTCTAAATCATAGGATTTCAAAAATGACAAAATCGGAGGCTCAATCTGCACTATATGATATTATTGAGTCAGCCCCCGAATGGATGCTACGGGATTTTGTGAATAATTGGATTTGAACCAATTATTACAATGGGGTACATATTATGGCAAGAGTTTATACATTTAAAATTATCTATATAGGATGCGAGAACAAAATATGGCGAGATATTCAGATTTCCTCAAATTCGACAATGGCTGTGTTGGGCTATGCCGTGCTTTCGTCATTCAGCACCTGTGCTTATCATCTGTTCATGATGACATACAAAGGTACAAATTACGAGTTGGACGATGAAGAATTTCAGACAAAACCAAAACTTATGTCAGAAACGAAACTCGGCAATTTAGAACTTGAAATTGGCGATAAAATTCATATGATTTATGATTTTGGCGAGGAACAGGAGTTTGAAATAACCTTGCTGTCTGATGAAGAAATGCCAAAAGGTAGCGGACGAGCTATCCAAAGGTTTCTGACGGAGCAGGCAGAGGAATCATTGACGATATGTCGGCAGAAGATTTGCTTGACCTCATCAAAAAAATCGACAAAATCGGCAAAAGCGATTTCATCTACGCCCACAGAGGTGAGCGTGCCCCGTGGGATTACCGCAACTATCAAATCGACATTGACAATTGCCTCCTCAAAGGCGAAATAGCCCGAATCAAATCCGCATATGAAAATCCCGAAAAAGATTTTTGAGGTTTAATAAAGTTAGAATAAAAATTTTCTATTAATAAAAACGAAGAGGATGTTGATACCCTCTTGCGTTTTTAATATTTCGGATAACAATACTACTTAAAAATCCAAAAGATAGACACCGTCTTTATACTTTCTAAATGTTACATATGTTTTGCCATAATGCTCCAACATCTGTTTTGTAACAAATCCACCAGACGGTGTGCCGATTTTTTTACGAATCCATTCACCAAGTATTGCATTACTTTCAACACTATGAAGCGCTTTATTTCCTTGTTGTGCCATTCTCATATGAAAAGAACCAAAATCCTTTGTTATCACCTTGAACATAGGGCAATTTTTATCGTTAGGATTAATTCTGTCAGGAAAGAAACCTTCTTTTTTATCATTGTTATTATATGGTATATAGGATTGATTTTTATCTCTTTTAGTTCCGTTTCTTCTTATTCCCCAATTAATTCCGGAACCATATCCGGTATCCTTTCCACTTGCGACAAGCAACGATACATTTAAAGTATCAATTGGTATCATCGAATCGTAAACTGCGTATTCATCATCTGAAAAGTCCACTTCTTCGTAAGTATCCGCTTTTTTGTTGTTGACATTTTTAATTTGCTGAGAAACATTTGGATCAAAGCAATCTATTGTGTCAGGCAAAAGTTCTCTGTAATACTTATACGCCTGTAAAGAATCACAAACACTTACCGATTCCCTTCGCTTATAGAAAGCATTCATCGTATAATTCAAAGAGCCACAAAAAGCTAATCTTGGAATTTCTTTAGAACATCCATTCAATTGAGACCAAATATACATTTTGGAGTGTACTTCAGCACCTTTACATATATATCGACATGACACTTTTGGCATATCTTTCGATTCATTAATAAATCCTAAAATACGGCAAATATCTTCATGTTTCTTTTTTGACAAGCTGTACTTTGTCATGCCCAGAAGTATTTCTACTGATAACCCTTTCACTAATTGTTTATTCTTCATTCCATCTGATAGATGAATCATATGCGTTGAAATTCTGTCGCAATCTGTAAAAGCTGTTATTATTTTCAGAGAAGAACATGGATTATCAGATTTCAGATTTGCCGGTGCATATAAAACCGGTTCGTCAAAATTTGATGTGAATAGTTTCTGATTTATCATAAATCTTCCTCCATATTTGCCTCAACATATGGGTATTTTATTCCTGAAAAGCAGTTTAATATGGCAGTTATAACTATCTCAGACAACTTACAGGGAACAGCCATGCCAATCTGTTTTCTCACACTACTATAACTACCAACGAATTCATAATCATCGGGAAATGTCTGTATTCTTGCTCTTTCTCTGTTTGTCAATTCTCTGTCTGTCCAATGATACATAAATGTTCCACCACCACCTGAGGCTGTCACAGTATATGCTGGTTTATCCGGATGCAATTTTCTGTAAATCTGGCTAATCTTAGTTTTCGTATGAATTTTCAATTCATCAGGGAACGCATCACCTAACCGTTTCTCAGCCTGCCAAACATTTTCACCGGCTTTATCAAAGAAAGTCTTTCAACTACTTTTTTCGATAAAATTACGAACTTCATTGTTAGTAGCATTAGCAGGAATGTTAGCAAGTGCTGTTTTGGATGAAATATCACAACCTGCATATGCAGACGGATCAGGAACATGGTATTTTATTGATATATCATTGCGTATTCCAACAATAATTACCCTATGCCTTCTCTGAGGCACGCCATATTGTTCTGCTTTGTAAAGATGTACATTCAATTTATATCCGGCGGCACGCATGTCATTTAAAATCACTTTAAAATCACCCGACCCCGCCGAACGAATACCTGACACATTTTCAGCTACAAACCACTTTGGTTTGTGTATTTTTAACACTTCTATACCATACCAATACAATTGACCGTATTTTTCGTTATCAAAGCCCTTATGTTCCCCTACATTAGAAAAGCTATTACAAGGGAATCCGTAGCAAAAAGCATCAATAGAAGGCAACTTGTTTATATCTAATTCTCTTACATCACAGCAATACACCGTGTCAGGAGAATCAGGCAAATATTTTTACGATAGGTTTCGCAAGTATCCAGATCGAAATCATTAGCCCATACATGTTCAATTGAGTAAGTTTTATTATCACTTTTTGCGTGAATCGCACCACATGCAATTCCACCAGGACCACAAAACAGTTCACCCAATCTGAATTTTTTTCGTTTCATTGTTGTTCCTCCAAATTGAGCTGTTTTCTTAATCAAAGCTTAATGTTATTCATCTCGTCACCGAGGACATCGGCGATTTCTTTCAGGTGGCCTGTGCGTTTGCCTTTTAGTTTATAGAACTGCAAAAGTCCATAGCCCGGGTACTCGTTGCCCTCAACCATAACGGGACCGTTCTTTGAAAAGGCGATATCCCATCCGATATATCTCACCTGCGGAATCTTTTCCGCTGCCTCAACAACCATATCAAGAGCCTCTCGAACGCCTGCAATCTTAACCTCGGAGAACTTTTTGCCTGTCATCGGGTGTTTGTCATAAACATTGCCGTAGTCGTCAATTACATTACTGTCGATTCTGCCGTCTGCATCAAGGCTGAGGTAGAGGTCATTTGTACAGCCGATAACATTCGACTCGTCCTGATTGATACGGAGAGCGTTATTTATTATATGTGCCTTGCCGTCCTTATAGAGCGTAACAACTCGCCATGAATTTACAACGCACGGATTGATTTCGTTGAGGTCATCACTCTGAACGATTGCCTCCTCAACAAGAAGCTGACCGTTTGCCTTGAGTTCATCATAAAGCTTGTTGCTGTCCTTTACATCGGCAACGGTGATTTTTGAAATGCCGTGACCGCCCTCGCCTGTCGGGTCTTTTGCAAAAACGGTTTCTCTGCCGTCAAGGAACTTCTTGAAATCTTCCTTACTGCCTGTGCGAAGGTTGATGAAATCTCTTTTGAGATACTTTTTGAAAAGCTCGTCAAAAACAAGCTTGTCACGGAGAAGAACGATATATTCTTCATCGTTAAGATATTCAAGAATTTTGTAGAAAGTCTTTGCTGTTACAAAGGTTTTTTTCTCTTTAGCCGAAAGGTTGATAAAATCGCAACGGAAATAGTCCGTGTAGCCTGTGCCTCTGATGAGAAAGTTGCGGATTATGTCGAACTTGATATAAGCCTTTGACTTACCGCTGTTCTTGGCGATAATGTCAATGTGCTTGTCCATTCTGCTGTGGTTAATATCTCTGAATTTATTCAAAAGCCATTTGTGTACCGAAACTGCCATCTTACTTCTCCTTTACAGCCTTACCGTCTTTTACATAAAATCTCGGATTGTTCTTGCCTATATTCACAAGCGCCTCGGCATTGCCCATACCCGAACTTCTGCCGAACATTCCAACTGTTATGCCGTCACCGAGGAGTGTTACCTCGTCATCAATTTTTACCGATGAATCAACCTTAACAGCCGTCATATTCATACACATCTCACCGACAACAGGATATTTTTTGCCGTTTATAACAACCTGTCTGCCGTGATTTGCGTGACCGATGCCGTTGTTGTAGCCGACAGGAAGAATTGCAAGAATAATATCCTCATCTGCCGTATATGACGCATTGTAGCCGAACCACTCACCCTTGTTCACCTTTTTAAGCTGAAGAATACGGGTTTTCATCTTCATAGCCGGCTGTAAATCTATCTTTACATCAAAATATGTTTCGCTGATGTTGTACTTCTTAATGAAGTAATTGTTTCGCATTTTGCGGAGTTTGTCCTTTGGCGAATTTGAAAGAGAATCGGGGGCAACATTGTAGCCGTAGATTGCAATGCCCATTCTCACGCCTGTTGTAAAAGGCTGTTTCGGGTGGGTGAGCATTGAAACGGAACTGCCCATATGGACAATCGGGATTTTATTCAAATCAATAAGCGATGTAGCTCCTTAAAGTTTCTGACCTGCTCGTCCAATGGGGATCAAAAATTCCGGCTGTTGCAAAATGCTGATAAATTCCCTCAAGAACAAAATTTGAACCGTTAATCATATCAACGGCAGTTTTAACCTCGTTCTTATCCTTGAAGCCGAGGCGGTTAAATCCTGTATCAATCTGGAGATGAACCTTGAAATTGCAGTCAATGTTCAAATCAAGCAACCTTTTGAGGTAGTCAAGCTCATTCACGGCAATGGTGAGATTAAGCCGCTTTGCCTCCTCAATTCTCGAAAGATGAACCGGATGCAGGCACAAAAGCGGAGCGTCCTTGTTGACCTTACGAAAGCTTTGAGCCTCCTCAAGAGAGGACACGGCAAAATAGTTAATGCCGTTTTTGTACATTTCATTTGCCACTTCCATACCGTGACCGTAACCGTCACCCTTGAGAACGGCAATAAAATATTTGTAGTCGCTGTATTTTTGTGTTATCGCACGGGCATTTGCACCGATTTTGTCAAGGTCAATTTCAACATATGAATCCAGCATTCCAAAGCCTCCGTTAATACACTATATCCTTAGAATTATAGCATAATTGCATGGGTAAATCAATAGCGATATTGAACAGTAACGGCGTACGGTTCGGGCATAAAATTGAAAATGGAAAATGTAAAATGGAAAATTATGGTCGGGAAGACAATTTGCAAGAGTGAAAAACATTGTCGCCCGACCGTTTTTGTATATATGGAAGTTGTTGCAAATTTGTATGAGCGGATATTATACGCCTGTAGATAGCCACGCAAAGATTTGTACAAATTAAAATTATATAAATAAAGCAAAAATTGCATCAATGCCGTATCGGGCATCAATGCAATTTCCTAATCTAACTATCTTCTGGAAATGACTGCGGTGTACCACTGCAGTCCTAAATTTTCCATTTTCAATTTGCCAACGGCTTGCCGTTATATAAGCCCTACAATATACATCTGAATTGTGGTTGCGTCAATGACGGTAATATCGGAATCAAAGTTTACATCAGAGTTTATACGCTCTATCTCGTTCTGATTGACGATACCCACAATTGCTTTCTGAATTGCGGTTGCATCGGCAATATTTATTTTGCCGTCACCGTTTGCGTCACCGTAATATGCCTTTTCGGCTGAATTAGTGCTTGCGGTCATAACATAGTTTGTCATACCGATTGCAAGGTTGCCCTTGTCAACTCTTTTTACATACTGCAAAGTTGCCTTGTTGTTCGGAGAATCCGACACGGCAACATACATTGCGTCGCCCTTGAGAACCATGCCGTAGCAAAGCCTGCCGGATGACACCGACACACCGTTGATGTCGGATGCGGCAACTGCCTGTCTGCCTGTTTCAACATCGTATGAATACACGGCGTCGGAGGTATTAAAATACAGAGTATCGTTGTATTTTTCAAGCTCATAAATGTATTTAGCCAGTAGGAATTACCGCCTGCGCTCCATCTTTCGTTCAATTTCAGCTTTTTCTCATATGTATTGCTGTCAAGCTTGTATTTTAGCAATGCACCTTGTTAGCCGAAGAATTGTTGTTGACAAAGCCGTAAAATTCGCCGTTGATCTCGCAAAGCCTTGTGTCGAAATTATGGATTTCGTAATTATCATATTTTGTCGAATTTGCGCCGTAGCTTATTGTATAATCATAGTGCTTTGACGGAAGATTCTGAATGGCATTGTCACTCAAAAGGAAGTATGTATGCTGAGCGTGTCCCGGTCTGTCATTAATAGGATCATCCCATGTAACATCAACATTATACCAAGCGTTGCCGATATGAACCTTGTTCCACATATGGTTCATTGAGTTTGAATCAACAAGTTCGGAGTCTATTCCGACAAGTGAAAGCATGTAGGAATACGCAAGCGCATAGCCCTGACATACGGAAGTCTTTTCAACAAGTGAATTGTATATATCAGCCTTGTTGTAATCTGATGTGCTGTACTCGCTCATAATGGCAAGCTCATCGTGGATTACAAGAGCCTTTTCGGAATCGGTCATATTCTCGTCCACGAGCGAAAGAATTCTCTCGGTTTCTTTATCAAGCGACTTTTTCTGTGTTGCATACTCGCTCTTGCTGATTGTGTACTCGGGATAGATTGACGCAACCTTATCCTCTGACGGATAGTAGGAGTACGAAAATCCCTGATTCACATAGTAAAGCTCCGGATGAGTCAAGGTCAGCACCTTAAAAAATTCCGCAACATCGCTTCTCGGAACATTAAGACTGCTGATATCAATTTCCTCGTCAAAATTTTTAAGGCTGTCAAGAACCATACCTTCAGCCTTACCGTATTTGTCGTACATTGTTTTGTTATAAAAAATTTTTGCCCTCTTTCGGCGCTGTGTATGCCGAAGCTGTAAAAATGCCCGTTGACACCGCACAGGACACCTGCAACCGATACCGTGAGAATCATTGCAAATAATTTACCCGCTG
>ENA-OQMZ01000619-OQMZ01000619.1-human-gut-metagenome-genome-assembly--contig:-NODE-619-length-14867-cov-1.380936_pt1 | contig 14867 bp, 22 predicted proteins | sample MGYA00242621_ERZ504862 | MGnify/ENA primary metagenome ERZ504862 (study PRJEB26092, sample SAMD00036393) | human gut metagenome | host: Homo sapiens | study: EMG produced TPA metagenomics assembly of... | reverse complement strand
TATCCTCCTACTAAAATAATTCCTGGCGGGATTCACATATAGAGATAAATACATGATTTTGATTAGGTGTGTCATGCTGATAAGTTGATAATAAATTCGTCCATTGTTTGGTGGAAGGACGGTAGCAACATACGCCATTTATTGGTCGCATACCAAATATCTCCTTCAGAATCTTCCAATATATAGTTCACTTGGTTATCTATCAGTGAGTTGGGATTGTCGTAAGAGTGCTGTATCCATTTATATCCGGGATATTTCTCGGAATATACAGTAATTCCTATAGGATAGACTGCCATCCATAATTTTTGATCATCATCAATATAGATATCATTAATGATATTACCGTTCATTTTATTGGAATGGTTGTGGTCGGCATTTAGAAAATTTGTCAATTCGTAAGTGCCCAAGTTTAATTATATACGCCTGCGCCATTAGTTGCTATTAGCACCTCGTTTTCATTTTCTTTACTTGCTATGATAGAGTTGACATTAATGTCTTGTAGTCCGTTGTGTACATCAATCAGTTGGCGGCTATGGATATTGTATAGATAAATACCATCCAGCAAGGTACCTATTACTAGCATTTGGGTTTCCGGATGAAAATAGATGTAGTTCACTATATGAAAATTATCCAGTTCCGGATGCTTGATTGTTTCTAATCGGCCATGATTCAGTTTGCACAGTAAATCTTGTGGCTGGATGCCAAAAATATTGGTTGTTCGTAGATTTTGCAATATATGTGATTTCTTCCTTGATAGGACTTTCCAGTTGAATAAGTTCATGGGTATCTATGTCGAAAAGATATTGTTTGTTTTTAGTGCAAAGCAATATATTGTTGTCTTTGGAGTCAAGAAATGAAGCAGTGAGCGGCAGTCCGCTGTTGCTTTTGTCCTTACTGGCAAAATCGCAAACTAGTTCAAATTTATCTTGTAAGGAATTGTACCTGAATAGATGACCGGTTTTTCCTATCTCCCAAACCACTCCTGCCGTATCTGTTTGCAAAGTGTTCAAGTTAGGAAAAAGTTCAATAGTTTTCCGTTGGCTGTTAAGCTATAGTGTGTGTATTGTTTTCCGTTGTACCTGTCTATTCCTTCGTGAGTGAGAAACCACATATAGCCCTTTTTATCTTTTCGTATAGATAAAACTCTACGGCTGCTCAAACCATTCTGAGTATCCAGATACTGGTATAGTTGAGCAACGGCAGGTGTTACCAAAATAACAAAAAGGCATATAAGTAAAAGAATTCTTCTCATATTATTAGGAGGCAAAATCCTTACAAAGTTCGTAATTTCCCTTAACATATCAAAATCTGTTATTATACAAAAAAAGCAGGTAATCAGTATGACTCACCGCTTTTTTAGTAAATATAACAAATCGTTTTTATTTTTTGTTCATCTCAATCCATTTTCTAGCATTGACAAATGCTTCCATCCATGGAGTAATCTGATCGTTCTTTATTCTATCAGCCGGATAATAAGCATTTTGCCATGGGAAACAAGAGCGTTCCAGATGAGGCATCATGGCCAAATGGCGACCGTCAGGACTGGCCAGACCGGCTACGCTGTAATCTGAACCGTTCGGATTGCCGGGATACTCATCGTATGAGTATTTCAATACAACATTGTATTTATCTTCATGATATGGCAATGAGAATTTACCTTCTCCATGGGCTACCCAGATGCCAAGCTTGCTTCCGCTTAACGAACCGAACATGACGCTTCTATTCATAGGAACAGTAACACCTACAAACTTGGATTCGAATTTATGTGAATCATTGTGCAGCATTTTCGCTTTCTTGGTGAAGTCTGGGTTAATCAGGTTTAATTCTATCATCAGCTGGCAGCCGTTACATACGCCCAATGACAATGTATCTTTGCGTGCATAGAAGTTATCCAATGCAGCTTTGGCTTTGGGATTGAACAAGAAAGCTCCGGCCCATCCTTTGGCAGAACCTAAAACGTCCGAATTAGAGAACCCACCGCAGAATACGATGAAATTGATGTCCTCTAATGTCTCACGTCCGCTGACCAGATCGGTCATTGTTACATCCTTCACATCAAATCCTGCCAAATAGAGCATGTAGCCATTTCGCGTTCGCCATTGGTTCCTTTTTCACGGATAATAGCCGCTTTGATACCTGTCGGAGTACGACGGTCGGGGTTAAGGTCGAATTGTGAAAGTTTGCCGGTGAATGATTTGTCGAATACAAATTCCAAAGGTTGTTTCTTGTAGTTCTCGAAACGTTTTTTGGCGCAGCCGTTCATGCTCTGCTTGCGGTCTAGCAAGTAAGAGGTAGAATACCATACATCGCGCAGATAGTCTATGCCGAACTGGTAAGTCGCATCTCCCTTTTCTACCAGGATATGCCGTTCTTCAGTCGGTTTACCTAATTTTACGTAGCCTATGCCTGCGTCTTCCAAGATCTTTTTCACTTCTTCTTTGTGCTTATCTTTTACCTGGATAACAATACCCGGATTTTCGGCGAACAATATCTTGATAATGTCATCTTCCTTAATCTTGTTCAGGCTGATTTCCATACCACCTTCCATATTCGAGAAGCACATTTCAAGCAGTGTAGTAATAAGACCACCGGCAGAAATATCGTGACCGGCCATAATCAGACCTTTATTTTACTAATTCTTGTACAGCCAGGAATGCGTCGCGGAAATATTCAGGATTTTGTACAGTCGGTACATCGTCACCTACTTGTTCAGTGATTGTGCAAAAGCAGAACCTCCCAGACGTAACTTGTCAAAACTGAAATCAATATGGTAGATAGTGCTCTTTTCATCATTTACCAATACAGGAGAAACCACTTCTTCACATCCGAAACTTCACCGCCGGCAGAAACGATGACAGTTCCCGGACTGATGATCTTTTCACCGTTAGGATATTTCTGAGTCATAGACAAAGAATCTTTTCCGGTCGGTACATTGATTTGCAATGAGCAGCAGAAATCGGAAAGGGCTTTTACGGCAGTGTACAGGCGGGCGTCTTCACCTTCCTGTGCGCGGCATGGCCACATCCAGTTGGCAGACAAGGAAATGCTGTCCAATCCTTCCGCCATCGGGCCCATACGATATTAGTCAGTGCTTCGGCTACCGACAAAACAGAGCCTGCGGCCGGATTGGCTAAGGCGGCTTGGGGAGCATGGCCTAGAGAAGTTGCTATACCTTTTTCTCCACGATAGTCGAGAGCTACTACACCACAATCGCTCAGAGGCAACTGAATTTCACCTTGACATTGTTGGCGAGCGATTTTACCGGTTACGGAACGGTCTACTTTATTGGTTAACCAATCTTTGCAAGCAACAGCTTCCAGCTGAAGTACGCGGCGGATATATTCATTTAATTTGGAAGTTTCGTATGAAACATTTTCATAATGGCGCTCTACGGTCTTGTCAACCATGTAGGTTTTCGGAGAAGAACCGAACATCTGATCTACTGCCAGATCGAACGGACGTACCCCATCGGCCTGTTCAAAGGCAAAGCGGGCGTCTCCGGTTGTTTCACCTACGGTATACATCGGCGCACGTTCGCGATCAGCAATTTTTTGTACATGTTCAATAGCCGACTCGTCAATCAGCAATCCCATACGTTCCTGAGATTCGTTGGCGATAATTTCTTTGGCAGACAAAGTCTGGTCACCGATAGGTAGTTTGTCCATATGAATTAATCCACCGTTTTCTTCTACCAGTCGGATAAACAATTCACGTGGCCGGCCGAACCGTGGTCGTGAATGGAACAATCGGGTTGTTATCTTCTTCACACAATGCACGGACTACGTTATAGGCACGTTTTTGCATTTCCGCATTGGCACGTTGAACGGCGTTTAGTTCGATTCCCGATGAGTACCGGCCTGTCTCAACAGAAGAGACCGAACCTCCACCCAAGCCGATGCGATAGTTATCACCACCCATTACAACGACTTTATTTCCTTTTTCGGGATGTCCTTTCAGACAGTCGCGCTGAGTACCGTAACCTACTCCTCCTGCCAGCATAATCACTTTGTCGTATGCATACTTCTCGCCGTTTTCCTGGTGCTCGAATGTCAGTACAGAACCACAAATTAGCGGTTGACCGAATTTGTTACCGAAATCGGAAGCACCGTTGGAAGCCTTGATTAAGATCTGTTCCGGAGTCTGGTATAACCATTGGCGGACAGGAAGGATGTCTTCCCATTCGCGTCCCTCATCAGTACGGGGGTAAGAAGTCATATAAACGGCAGTACAGCAATGGGCCATGAGCTTTACCACCGCCCATGCGGTCACGGATCTCACCACCAGTACCGGTGGATGCACCGTTGAATGGTTCTACGGTTGTCGGGAAGTTATGTGTCTCGGCTTTCAGTGAGATAACAGTCTTGATATCTTTGATAATGAAATAATCGGAAGTGGAATGATCGGCCGGAGAGAATTGCTCTACTATCGGTCCTTCGGCAAATGCTACATTATCTTTATAAGCGGAAATAATCTTGTTGGGATTTTCAGCAGTCGTTTTCTTGATCATCTGGAACAAGGAAGACTCCATTTCCTGACCATCAATAATGAATGTTCCGCCGAATATCTTATGGCGGCAATGCTCGGAATTGATCTGTGCGAAGCCGAATACTTCGGAATCGGTTAATTTACGTCCCAAATCTTTTTCAACCTTCAGCAAATAGTCCATTTCCTCACGGGAAAGTGCCAGACCTTCTTTTTCATTGTATTCTTCGAGGTTCTCGATGTGAACAATCGGCTGGGGTTTGATGTTGACTGTGAAAATCTCCTGGTTCAATCCCTTATACATACGTTGCAGCATAGGATCGTACTCGGCGTTTTCGTCTTTTACAGGGAAATATTCCTCAATGCGTAAGACACCTGTAAGACCCATGTTCTGAGTGATTTCTACAGCATTTGTACTCCAGGGAGTAATCATTTCCGACGCGGTCCGATGAAGCAACCTTTCAGGTTCTCTTCGTTCTCTACAGTGGCTTCACCATAAAGCCAGCTTAATTTCTGAATATCCTCAGAAGCCAGTTCCTGGCTGACTTCTGTTGCTATTACACTTTTAGTGGGTGTTCTGAAAAATAGAATCATAGCACTTTTATAGTTGTTTTGTTAATTGAAAACTAGTTCTAATATCAAGGGTCTATTAATAAGGTGCAAAGTTATATAAAAGAGACGGGGTATGAAAGAATTTTGAGCGTAAATATAGGTACTTTCGTAAAAAAGTAGCATCTTTGCAGCATGAATTGGATAGAACAAGTAACCATACTCGATTTATTGGTGAAAGGCTTATCGTCGGTGTAGTGGTTTCTGCGCCGTTAGGTCCTGTTGGGGTACTTTGTATACAGCGCACACTGAACAAGGGACGATGGTATGGATTTGTTACCGGTCTGGGAGCTGCCCTTAGTGATATAGGCTATGCCTTGATTACAGGTTATGGCATGAGTTTTATGGATGATTTCTTGGCAAAGAACCAAGTTTTGTTACAAATTATCGGCAGTATCATGCTGTTCTTTTTCGGTATTTATACTTTCCGTAGTAATCCTGTCCAGTCTATCCGTCCTGTATCTTCTACCCCGGGCAGTTATCTTCATAATTTTGTTACTGCTTTTTTTGTGACTCTCTCCAACCCCCTCATTATATTCCTGTTTATAGGTTTGTTTGCCCGTTTTTCTTTTGTGATGCCGGGCAGTCCCATAGGCTTTCAACTGGTGGGGTATTTGGCTATTGTATTGGGGGCTCTTCTCTGGTGGTTCGGAATTACGTATTTTGTCAATAAAGTACGCACCCGTTTTAATTTACGCGGCATTTGGATTTTGAACCGTGTGATTGGTATTGTAGTGATGCTGATTTCAGTCGCAGGTTTCATTTATACTATTTTAGGAAAAACGATGTACTGACAAAGAAACATATCTTGTGTATCATACGTTGGTTTTTTAATTTTTTAATTATCAATTTTAATTTAAAAAGTATGTTCGTTTCCAAGCAGTTAAAAGAAAAGAATATAGCCGAGTATCTTATATATATGTGGCAGATAGAGGATTTAATCCGTGCCAACGGCTGTGATATGGAAAAGATAAAAAGCACCATCATAGCTCCTTATCCGTTAACGGAAGAGCAGAAAGCGGAACTCACCCAGTGGTATATGGATTTGATTGAGATGATGCGTCATGAAGGGATTATGGAAAAAGGCCATTTGCAGATTAATAAAAACATTATAACTTGGCTTACCGACCTTCATTTGCAGTTATTGCGTTCCCCTAAGTTTCCTTATTATAATTCTGCTTATTATAAAGTATTGCCTTATATTGTAGAGTTACGCGCTAAAGGTGCGGATAAAGAGGAGCCTGAACTGGAAACTTGTTTTGAGGCGCTTTATGGTATCTTATTGTTGAAATTGCAAAAGAAAGAAATCAGTGAGGAAACAAGAAAGGCACAAGAAGCAATCTCGTCATTGCTGGCTATGTTGTCAAACTACTATATAGAGGATAAAAAAGGAGAATTGGAATTCTAATAAATGAAATAGAAATGAAGAATATATTGGTGACTGGTGCCAACGGTCAATTAGGAAATGAAATGCGTGTGCTATCGGCTGAATACAAGGAATACACTTGTTTTTTACGGATGTAGCCGAATTGGACATTTGTGATGAGCAGGCGGTGATGACTTTCGTAAAAGAGAATAATATTCATGTCATAGTGAACTGTGCGCCTATACGGCGGTAGATAAGGCAGAGGATGATATAGAGTTATGCACCAAGCTGAATAAGAACGCAGTGAGCTATCTGGCGAAGGCGGCTGAAGCCAACTGGGGTGAGTTTATTCAGATATCAACGGATTATGTGTTCGATGGCACGAAACATCTTCCTTATAATGAGGGGGATATTCCTTGTCCCAATTCTGTTTACGGCAAGACCAAGCTGGCCGGTGAAACGAATGCATTGGAGTATTGCAAAAAAACAATGATTATCCGTACCGCATGGCTTTATTCCACTTTTGGGAATAATTTTGTAAAAACGATGCTCCGTCTGGGAAAGGAAAAGGAAACTTTGGGTGTGGTCTTTGATCAGATTGGTACACCGACATATGCCCGTGATCTGGCACGTGCTATCTTTACAGCCATTTATAAGGGAGTGGTTCCGGGAGTTTATCATTTCAGTGATGAAGGAGTATGTTCCTGGTATGATTTTACCAAGCTATCCATCGTATTGCCGGTATCACGACCTGTAAGGTCAGTCCCCTGCATACAAATGAATATCCGGCAAAGGCTCCCCGTCCCCATTATTCCGTATTGGACAAGACCAAGATTAAAACTACTTATAACATTGAGATTCCTCATTGGGAAGAGAGTCTGGAAGCATGTATCAAAGAATTAAATGCATAATAAAATATGAATAGTGAAATAGAAAGAAGACGGACGTTTGCGATTATAGCGCATCCGGATGCCGGTAAGACCTCTCTAACTGAAAAATTGTTACTTTTTGGCGGACAGATACAGGTGGCCGGAGCCGTAAAGAGTAATAAGATAAAGAAGACCGCCACATCCGACTGGATGGACATTGAAAAGCAGCGTGGTATTTCTGTGACCACTTCTGTGATGGAGTTTGATTACAATGATTATAAAATCAATATTCTGGATACTCCGGGCCATCAGGAACTTTGCCGAGGATACTTATCGTACTTTGACAGCCGTAGATAGTGTCATTATTGTGGTGGATGGTGCGAAAGGTGTGGAAACGCAGACACGTAAGCTGATGGAAGTATGCCGTATGCGTAATACTCCGGTAATCATATTTGTCAACAAAATGGACCGTGAGGCGAAAGATCCGTTTGATTTGTTGGATGAACTGGAGGAGGAACTCATTATCAATGTACGTCCTCTGACGTGGCCTATTGAAAGCGGTCCCCGTTTCAAAGGTGTGTATAACCTTTATGAACATAAACTGAATCTTTTCCAACCTTCCAAACCAGGTGGTAACAGAAAAAGTGGAGGTTGATATCAATACGGAAGAACTAGACAACCAGATTGGTGCTCCTTTGGCTGAAAAATTGCGCGGAGAACTGGAACTGGTTGACGGTGTTTATCCTGAATTCAATGTGGAGGAGTACCTGAAAGGCGAGATGGCTCCTGTATTTTTCGGGTCGGCATTGAATAACTTCGGTGTACAGGAACTGCTGGATACATTTGTGGAAATTGCTCCGAGCCCCCGTCCTACCAAGACAGAAGAACGTGAGGTGGAACCCGATGAACCGAAATTTACCGGATTTGTCTTTAAGATCACAGCTAATATCGATCCTAATCATCGTTCATGTATTGCATTTTGTAAAATTTGTTCGGGCAAATTTTCCCGTAATACTCCTTATTATCATGTACGTCATGACAAGACGATGCGTTTTTCTTCTCCCACTCAGTTTATGGCACAGCGTAAAACAACAGTAGACGAGGCTTGGGCGGGAGATATCATTGGTTTGCCGGATAACGGAACGTTCAAGATCGGTGATACGCTGACTGAAGGTGAGAAACTTCATTTCCGTGGAATTCCCAGTTTTTCGCCCGAGATGTTTAAATACATTGAGAATGCTGACCCTATGAAACAGAAACAATTGGCTAAAGGTATTGACCAGTTGATGGATGAGGGTGTGGCACAGTTATTTATCAATCAGTTTAATGGACGTAAGATTATCGGTACGGTAGGGCAGTTGCAGTTTGAAGTGATCCAGTATCGTCTGGAAAATGAATATAATGTAAAAATGCCGATGGGAGCCTATCAGCCTATACAAGGCATGTTGGTGGAAAGTGATGACCCGGAAGAACTGGAAGCTTTCAAAAAACGTAAATATCAGTATATGGCCAAGGATCGTGAAGGAAGGGATGTATTCTTGGCTGATAGCAATTATGTACTTCAAATGGCACAAATGGACTTCAAGCATATTAAGTTCCATTTTACCAGTGAGTTTTAATTTGTTGTTGGAGGTGTCAAAAATCCCTAAGGGATGGACACACCTCCTTCTTGTTTTCACGAAATATTCTTTTTTACTTTATTCCTCTGGCTTTATAAATTCGTTCTTTAGCGTTATTAATTTGTTGGAACTTCTCTTCTGCCGCTTTTTTCACATCTTCACCCAATGTAGCAACACGGTCAGGGTGATGTTTTAATGCCAGACGGCGATAGGCTGTACGTACTTCCTCATTGGTGGCGGACGGGTCAATTTCAAGTACTTTGTAAGCTTCTTCCAATGAGTTTCCGCTTAAGTTCAGCATGGATTCCACTTCTTTGGGCGACAGTTCCATGCATTGTGCCACTTCTTTTAATGCTGCTATTTCCTCAGAGCATACGCTTCCGTCACTTTTGGCTATGTTTACCAGAAAGTCCAACAATTGCAGCCGTTGTTCGTAAGGCAGGTTCGCGGCAATCTGTGCACCACATTCATGGATGGTATTTTTAAATGCCATCGGGTTTTGACGCTCCATCTGTTTGCGCTGTTCAAAAAGATTCAGCAAAATCTGTTCTCCTTGGATGACTGCCTCTTCGCCGAAATTCATTCTTAAGAATTGGCGTACATATTCCATTTCGCTGTGCATGATGCGTCCGTCTGCACGGATGATGTAAGACGCCATAACCAACATGGAGAATAAAAAGCTATTCCGCTGGCCTTCGTCATAGTTTCCGGCTTCCGCCTGTCCTTTTTCGTATGTATTGCCAAAAAGTCCGTTGTTTCCATCCAGCAATGAGCCTAAGGCAAATCCGGCCAAAGCTCCCAGTGGTCCCATAGTCATGAATCCCAGAATACCACCAATCCATTTTCCTGCTCCCATTATTCTTTTAATTTTTTCGTTTTGGATGCAAAAATAAACAATCTTGGATGAAAAAAAGTCTCTTTGCCGCATTTTTTACTATCTTTACCAGTCAAATTAAAAATACTATGTTTCAGAAACTTGTAGCAATAGAACCTGTCAGTCTGGTTCTGTCAGCAGAAAAAGCGTTATATTCTTTTGCAGATGAGGTTGTTATGTACTCTGATATTCCGGCGGGGGATAATGAGATTATTGCTCGGATCGGAGATGCGGATGCTGTATTGTTAAGTTATACATCACAAATAAACCGGTATATTTTAGAGAGATGTCCGAATGTCCGGTATATCGGTATGTGTTGTTCACTATACTCTCCCGAAAGTGCGAATGTGGATATCCGTTATGCTAATGAACGCGGTATTACGGTGACAGGTATTCGTGACTATGGTGATGAAGGGGTAATAGAATATGTAGTCAGCGAACTGGTGCGTTGTCTTCATGGATTCGGTCAGAAGCCGTGGGAAGGGATTCCCCGGGAGATTACCGGCTTGAAAGTGGGTATTGTAGGCTTAGGAAAATCTGGTGGTATGATAGCGGATGCAATGAAGTTTTTTGGTGCGGATATAGCTTATTATGCCCGTAGTGAAAAAAAAAGAAGCCGGTGCGAAAGGTTATCGTTTTATGCCTTTGAATGAACTTTTGACATGGAGTGAAGTGGTATGCTGTTGCTTGAATAAGAATACGGTTTTGTTGCATGAGGCGGAGTTCAAGGCACTTGGAAATAGGAAGATACTATTTAACACAGGATTGTCACCTGCGTGGGATGAATCTTCGTTTACCCGATGGTTGGAGGAAGATAATCTTTGTTTTTGTGATACATTAGGAGCATTGGGGAGTACGGCATTGCTTACCCATCCGCATGTGCGTTGTATGCAAGTATCAACCGGCCGTACCCGCCAGGCGTTTGACCGCCTGAGCGAGAAGGTGCTGGCCAATTTGTCAGAATACAATGGGTGAAGTGATATTGAGCAGGGTGTTCACTACAGACCATCCTGCAATCTCTGATGTGGCGCTGTACACTTCTACTACTGCGTGTACTTGTTCATTTTTGATTTCCACTTTTTGAGTATCACCTGTAAATCCAGGGGTGGACTGTATGGATACCTGCATATTGTCCGGTCCTACGGAAGCCAATGAGGCTGCGACAGATACATTTACTTTGGTTGGAAAAACATTTATTGCCTCTGTTGCATTGCCGGAAAAGACAATGCGTTTTTCCTGTTGCAGCTCTTCCTTGTAAACCGATGTGCCTTTCAAAGCATCAGGTCCTTTTTCATTGAAAAAACGAGCTGTAGCATTTCCCATCAAAGAGGTGGTTCTTAATACATCAAATCCTCCGGTGGCCCCGGATACCAAGTAAACCCGTGTATCGTTTGCCTTGGCCGTTTCTTTGACTTTCTCATAAAAAGAGGTGTCTGCCAAAGCTCCTATGGATAGGGTGATAATGGAAGTTCCGTTTTCCAAGGTGGGTAAGGCCAGTTCTTTCATTGCGGCAGGCGAGGCTGATTCCACCAGATAATCAGGTTTTAACTCCAACAGTTCTTTTAAAGTGTGACAGGCTGCACACATTTTTCCGTGTTGCCTCATTTTATTCGCAATGTGTTCGGCCTTTGATGCTGTACGCGAATATACGCCTACTAACTCATAGTCGGGCAACATTCCTTTGACAACTGCGTTTGTTATAATTTCAGCAAGTCGTCCACATCCTACTATAACCAATCTATTCATAGAACAAAGATAGTGATTTTCATCATATAAACCTATTTTGTGGAAAATGGAATTTATTGTGATGTATTTCTTGTTCTATGGGTATGTCTGTCCGAGCTGTTTTGAAATGTTTGCACTTAGTAAATGGCAAAGTAATCTGAACTTCGATGAAATGGGAAGAAATGAAAATCTACTCGTGAAAAAGAGATGTCTATGACGAATCTAAAATGAAGATTTAAGGTAAATCTAAGGTCGTTTCTTCTTGTTTTTATGAATAGTTTGTTTACTTTGTGCCAGATAAGTAAATATAGAAATCAAATGAAAAACAAACAACTATTATGCGTTTTATTCCCTTTGTTGGTGGCGTGTACCGGGCAACGCCACCAACAGCAGGTATCCAGTGAGTCAATCATAGAAGAAGCGGTGCGGAAGGGAGAAGTTCTGAAAGGGGAGATTGTTCCCATTGATACGGCTCTGTTCCGGTATGCCTATCGTATGCGTGTACAGGGTGACAAGGCGGTGATATTGGATTTGCACAATGCCGATTACTATTATCATGTATTTACTTATCCCGATTTTCAATATCAGTCTTCTTTTGGAAGCGTGGGGAAGGTCCGGGTGAGTCCATTTATGCGGCGAATATCCGTTTTGCAGGGCAGGACACGGTGTGGGTGCTTGATGACGGCAAGGGCAGGATGTATCAATATAGCGGTATAGCCGGGGGGAAAACTCCCAAACAGGAAAAGGATATTTTGTTGGATAAGCGCTTGTTCCGTTCCCTTGATTTTGATTTGAAGGATGCCTCTACTGTTGTTATCCCCGATTATTCCGGTGAGAACCGTTTCAGTTGGGCTTCACTCTCTTCCGGCGAATTGCTTCGTAAATCCGAGCAGATACCTGTGTCCGATCCGGAACTGTTGAGAGAAAGTGCGCCTGCTGTGGCTCAAGGCTGGAACAGTTTTGTATCATTCAGTCTGATAAGAAGATATTGGTTTCTGTCACTCAGTTTGGATGATAGGCTCGATATTTATAGCATGGCTTCACAAAAGCATATAGGAGAATTGGGTGGGGATGGTGAACCCCAATTTAAAGTGAGTCCTGAAGGGTATGGACTTCCGGCGGGGAGAATCTGTTATTATGATGTGCAGGTGACTGACCAATACATTTATACCATTTATGACGGTCGTAAATTTAAGGATATTATGAAGTTGGCCGATGCTATCAGCAGGGTGGTAAAATATTACGTATATCCACCCACGAGGGCGATGTGGTGAAAACCTATGTATTGGATCGTCCTATTGCCGGTATTTATGTAGATGAGGCTGCCGGTATGTTATTCGGTTTGGATGTCAATGCTGACGAGCAGATAGTGAAATTTCCCCTTGAATTGGAATAGAGGAAGTTTTGAAAAGAAATCACCGTGTTATCCTATAATGGCGGATAATTTATTGTAGTGTATGGTTGGAAAAACATAAGTTCGTTTTCCGAAAAGAACCGGATCTTTTTTAAAAAGAACAGGGCCTTTTTTAAAAAGGTTCTAGTGTTTTATGAGCTGGACTGTCTGCTTATACCAATTTAGAATTCATGCGTTTTTTTCTTTCAAATCCTTCATCCTTATGTAAGATGTTAGTTCTTAGCTGATTATAATGACGGATTTGTACCCGGAAAGCTTCAGCCAAAAAAAAATCCTTCAGGGTGAAGGAATATGGATGATTTTCAAGTTTGCTTTCATAGAGTTTAAAAGTGAGAATTATCTGTCACACTGTCACAGTACTAATTATTTTGCTGAAAAACAGGTTGTTAAGATGTGACAGATAGCGTGACGGAGAGTGTGACAGATAAAAGTCTGTCACAGTGTTATTGTCCTGCACTGCATTGTCCTGTGGCCTATAATGAATGAATCAGAATATAGTAACGAGAATCTCTTTGTTTCCCGTGTATTACAGTGTGTTCCACTGTTTGGTACAATTAATTTTATATGGTGGAACAAATAGTTTTATATGGTGGAATATTTAGTTTTACCTTGATGAAATAAATTATTCCACCTTAATGAAACAACTCGTTCCGCTGTGAGAAATGCTTTGTTCCTGCTGCGGTGGGTTGGTGATTTTAAGTAAGATTGTATACCTTATGTATGCTTATTATTGGAAATAGGAGCTATTCATTCGTTTGAGGAGATAACCAGTCGGTATCCTCCTTTTTCTGTCACTATCTGATATTCGGGAAAGTCCTTGAGTGAGGATTTAAGTGTGGAGATATGACTATATATTTTATTTTCGGGATTGTTATCTTTCGGCCAGAAAGCATTTTTAATATCTTCTTTAGTCAAAAGATGCTTGGGCGTTTTGATAAACAGTTCCAGCAGATTGAAATCTGCCGGTGCTATGTGGCAAAGCCGGTCGCCAATATATAGTTTCTTGCTTTCCAACTTTAAAGTCATTTTCCCCAATTGTATGTAGTCCGGATTGTCAGGAATTTCTTCACATGGTATGCAGTCCGGATTGGCGGGAGTTTCTTTTTCCTGTGGTTTTTTCAGAAATGACAGAGACACCCATATCAAGACAATGAAATAAGCAATGATACTCCATAACACTTTTGGAGTGGTATGTTTTACTATTTCTGTCCAATGAATCATAGCCCATGCCTGTACGCCGGCGGTTCTTTTAGCGTCTATTGCTTGTACAGGGGTGACAAGAGCTTTCTGGAAAGAGATTGAATCATTGTCACTGAATACCTTTTTCTTGTTGTAGCGGTAAATGATTCCCGTCTTAGCGGCGGAAACTCCATTCTTTTCCCATTCTTCTTGGAAGATCTTATTGAAATTGTCTGGATTGACGGGGATAATCCTTGTCATCACATACTGGTTGGCCAGTTGGGTAGCCAGTGACTCATGGGTGCTGTCTTCAAAATAAATGATTTCTAGACTATCACCGTATTCTATTTGGACACCTTTTACCTTTCTGCCTAAAGGGCGATAACTAACAAGTATTTTGTTTAATCGTTCCTGATAATCAATATTGATTGCTTCACGTAGGCTGTCCTTCATTGTTATCAGAGCATTTGCCTTTCATCTTTAAAAGCAACATAACATAGCAGGATGAATACAATCCATCCCAATGCAATAAAGCTAAACTTGAATAAGTTTGTCGGTATTTTCATGTTTCTTGTTCATGTTAGAGATTGCAAAGATACGCATATTTATAAAAAAGGAACTTATAAGTTAAAGAAAGAATATGAATTTAATTGGATGAACCTTATGATTTGGAGATCAGGCATTAAATAATCTTCCGATGAATGGGATTTGAATCTTAAGAAACTTTAAG
>ENA-OQMZ01000618-OQMZ01000618.1-human-gut-metagenome-genome-assembly--contig:-NODE-618-length-14875-cov-6.781665_pt1 | contig 14875 bp, 13 predicted proteins | sample MGYA00242621_ERZ504862 | MGnify/ENA primary metagenome ERZ504862 (study PRJEB26092, sample SAMD00036393) | human gut metagenome | host: Homo sapiens | study: EMG produced TPA metagenomics assembly of... | reverse complement strand
GGAAGATGAGCAGGAATGTGGTCAGTCGCATGAGCGTTTGCGATGACGTGTTCGCATTTTCCGTAAGGAAACGGTACAGGCGATGGCCGGTTCTCAGTGCTTTCGTAGGTAGCATCGCGCACAGTAGCAGATGGCAAGGAACGCGCCGAGCACGAGCATGGTCTGCCAGCCGGTTCGGGTGGATAGCAGGATGGCCATGGCAAGGATTGGGCCAAGTTCGCCCCACGTGCCGTACGAGATGATGCGTCGCCGATGGGGGTGCCTTCGAGGTTGCGTTCCTTGAGAATCGGCATGAGCGTGCCGAGAGCGGTGGTGGTAAGCGCGATTACCGTGGCGATGCCGTCGATGCCCTGCTTTGCGAAGAACGGAAGAAGGGTCACGACGAGTCCGGCGAGCCCCAAGGTGATGATCCATGTGACAAGGCCGACTTTGCCTTGATGTCCGGCGAGTCGTTTCGGGTCGATTTCATAGCCGGCGAGCAGGAATAGGAACGCCATGCCGAGCTCGCTCAAGAGTTTCACGGCGTCGTTCACTCCGATTATGCCCAGTCCGTACGGGCCGAGCATGGCTCCGGCGGCGAGCAGCAGTACGGTTTGCGGAATGAATCTTCCCGGAATCAGCTGCGCCACAATCGGGCTGACGGCCGCCACCGCCATGATGATAGTCAATGAAACGAGCTCTTGCGTCATGTTTCCAGCCTAGTGAGTCTGCATGACGGTGTTCAGAGGCGTAGCGGCCCCATGATGTGCTAAAGGGTGTGCTGGGGTGAGGTTAAGATTGTTTAAATTTTATGGGGGGGGGGGTATGGGCCTTTCTATCTGCGAAAAATGGCGGAACTGTTTTGTTTGTAAGATAGGACTCCTTTTTTATTGGGGGGGGGAATGGGATTTTTTATTCGAGGGTTTTAACGAGGGTGCCAATGGGGAAAGCTTCGATATGATTCTGAAACAAGCTGTTCAGGCAGTAGCAGTATAAGGGGCAGAAAAAATGATTGATGGCAAATTCACAGCAAAGGAGCGTGCGTATCTGTCCAGCCTGCCGGCGGTCAAAAGCGTGAGTGCGTCGCATATCCGCTATTCAGACCGTTTCCGGGTGGAAGTGATGTGCCGTTATAACGCCGGCGAATCACCGTCAGCCATTTTCCGTGAAGCGGGGCTTGACCCGAAACTGATCGGCTACAAGCGTGTGGAGCGGTGCATCGCGCGCTGGAAGCAGCAGGAGCGTGATGAGCGTCGAAAGGGGAAAGGGGCTATGAATCATTATCTGCAGGATGTCGAAGACGATTTATCGATCGCCGAACTGCAAGGGGTTACGCACGAAGGGGAGACGAATGATCTAACTGAAGCCGACGAATCGCAGGATATGGCGGCAAAGCTTGCGCAGGCGCAACTGACCATCAACAAATGCGATCTGCTCATCGCCAAACAGGCGTTGCGTATCGACGAGCTGGAACGCGTGCTGCGGAAGTTCATCCAGTGACGGACATGCGGCAACAGCAGGCGGAGCGCTATCGGGCACCGTCTTTCGAAGAGGCGGTCGACATTGCCGATGAGGTGCGGCAGTGGCGCAGGGATCGCAGGAAAGTCATTGCCATGCGGGTGGTTGCGGCGCTGTTGATTATTCTTGCGATAGGTATCGGCGGGTTTCCTACGTTCCTGCAGTATCAGTCGGCGCGGGAGCTACGGAATACGTCGAACCGGTCCGTGCAGACGGTTGCCGGCTGGCCTTACCCCCAAGCCGATGAGACGTTCGCCGCGGCCAAAGCGTATAACAGGCGGCTTGCGGCTTCAGGACAGCCGGTTCTCGGCGAGGCGCAAGACCCGTTCTCCCAAGTGCAGGGCGGCTCGCAGTCCAGTGAATCTGGTGCTGCGGAATCAAATAGTGCCAGTGCGAAGGATGCGGAATATCAAAGTTTGCTCGATTCGGGCAGCGGCGTGATGGGCACCATCCGCATTCCGAAGATTTCCGTACGTCTGCCGATTTACCATGGCACGTCGCAGTCGGCGCTCGCTTCCGGCGCGGGCCATCTGTATGGCAGCAGTCTGCCAGTGGGCGGGCGGAGCACGCATGCGGTGATCACCGGCCACCGTGGGCTGGTTGAGGCGATGATGTTCACGCGTTTGGATGAGATGCGTGTCGGCGACTATTTCTACATCGAAGTGATGGGCCGTACGCTCGGCTACAAGGTGGATCGCATTTCGGTGATCGAACCGAATGACACCTCGAAGCTGAAGATTGTGCCAGGCGAGGACCGGGTGACGTTGATGACCTGCACGCCGTATGGTGTGAATACTCACCGATTACTGGTTTCGGCGGTGCGTTCCGCGATTCCTGGAGTGGTTCCCGAGGAACGGAATGCGGCGAAGGACGCGCGGACGATTGCGATTGCGGCCGCGGTGCCACATTGCTGCTTGGTTTGTTGCTGGTTTGGCTGCGCAGACGGCCGTGGCATATTCGCAGACATGCGGCGTGGTGGCCGAAACGTGGCTAGCTGTTGCGTTGGCATGCTGTGACGACATCCGTACGGTTACGGAATGTGAATAATGTTGCCCCGTAGGACGTCGGGTTTATGTGAATTTCGGGTAGTGCAGATAGTTGGAAAACGTTGCTATCACTTGGTTTCGAGGCTATTTCATACCCCGAATCTCCCGCGCTTAGTGTATGTATCCATTTCCCTTTTCTTTTACTGTTCAAGACTGGAGCGCCGGATGTGTATCCGCGTCGGTTGGATGCGTGACTGGTGATGAAGATGTGAATCGTGCACATGCGCACGGTGTGTAAGGGGAGGTAGCAGATGAGGCATGCGCGGATAGAGCAGACAAAGCCCGAAAGGAGCTTTGTTGAACGAATAGTCGCCGTCATCGTTGCGATCGCCATGCTCGGCGGCATGGGCTACGCCACCACTTCCGCCGCGATGGCGGAAGATGCCGAACAGACCTTGGAACAGCAGGCCGGCATCAGCCTGGGATTGCATGATTACAATCGTAAGACCATCAATAATAAGCATGCGTTGCAATTCATGAGCGTTGGCGAGCCAGGAACGTATAACAGATATGTCGGTTCTGACAAGGGCGCATACACCGGTATTGTGAAGACAACCCTGACAAATGGCTATCCGGCATGGCTGATGATAAGGGATCAGAATCATTGGACTATCTCTTTGGCGGGAAGTCTGATAGCGCCGTCACCAGCTACGAGCCGACTGGCGGACTGCTGAGATCGGACGGGGATGGGTATTACAGTTTCGGCGCCGATTCCCAGTATGCTGCATATGACACGGCATCGAACAAGTTCACGCTGGGGGACCAGGGTTGTGCGAACCGTTCTGAGACTCCTTGCTTTACTCCATTTGGAAGCGGTACTGCTGATGATAAATATTCTTTCGGCATGAATCTTGGTGCCGAGTTCTACATGCCGAAAGACGGCAAGGTCAACAATCAGGACATGGTGTTCAACTTTACCGGCGACGATGATGTGTGGGTGTTCATCGATGGTGTGCTGGTGCTTGATTTGGGTGGTATCCATCAGGCGTTGGGTGGCAGCATCAATTTTGCCACCGGCGATATCACCTATGACAAGACACAGAGTCATGGAGATACTCCTGCCAGAACAATCGCCCAGGCATTTAAAAACGCGGGAAAGACGTGGGATTCCACGCCGTATAAGACACACCATCTGAGCTTCTTCTATCTGGAACGCGGCGACGGCGGCTCCAACTGCAAGATCAAGTTCAATCTGCCGGTGAAGCCGTCCAAGGCCATCGATATCGAGAAGGAAACCCTAGGCACCATCGACGCGGACAAACAGTTCCAATTCCAGCTGTTCGTCGACGGTTCCCCAACCCCGTACCAGGCAAATACAGCGTGTACAATGCGTACACCAATCAGGTCGTTCGATCCGTGTCGACCGGAGGCGACGGTGTGATAACGCTGGCCAAGTCAATTCGCCCGCGTGCAATCCGACACTTTCACCGACGACACCACGTACACGGTGCGTGAGTTGAATTCCAGCGGCTACACCGTGTCCGCGAACGGTTCCTCAATGACGCAGCAGAACAGCGGCAATAATGCATACGCCGAAACCGGTTCGTTCACCGTGGGCGAGACGAGTCATGTAACCATCGTGAATTCCAATGTGAAACCGTCGAACAACAAAAGCATCGTGAAAACCGATGGCGGCGACGGTGATCAGTACACGTTGAATCTGACCGCATCCGGTGATAGCACCTCCTCCACGGTCACTACTGCCACTCCAGCCGACATTGTGCTGGTTATGGACAAGTCCGGCAGCATGAATGAAGACAACCGCGACGCCAATGCGCAGAAAGCGGCCAAGCTCTCGCCAAGAAACTGCTGACTGACGAGAATTCAACGTTGTCGGATGATCAACAGGTCCAAATGGCGGTGGTGACATTCAGCACTAACGCTTCTCTCAAGCAGAATTTCACCACAGACGTCTCGGAAATCAACAACGCCGTGAAGGGTAACCCCAAGGGCGGCACCAACTGGGAGGCCGCGCTCAAGCAGGCAAACGATCTGCAAGGTCGCCCTGGTGTGAAGAAGCACATCATCTTCCTCTCGGATGGCAATCCGACATACCGTACGTCCTCGTATGGCGGCAGTTGCTATTCCTATTCGTATTCGTGGGGAGGCCACTATACCCCGCAGCCGGAATATACGACCAAAGCGACTTGCAAGGCGGCCGGATACTATTGGCTGGGTGAAAATCCTGATGGTGGTTCCGATGACGCGTACGGTGCAGGAGATAGCGATGACTACGGTTTCAACTATGCTGCTGCCCTGGCTGAGGCTAACAAGCGTGGCGATGCCGCACTCTATGTGGTGAAGACTTCCACTGATGCGAATAAGATGACCGATCTCGCCAATGAGGCCAATGCAGTGAATGGCGAGGAATTTGACGGCACGAATGCTGAGAATCTGACGAAAGCATTCGATCAGATCTATTCCAGTATTACCTCTTCTGCGAAGATCAAGGTCTTCTGCATTACCGATACCTTGTCCCAGTGGGTGGATCCGGTCGATTTCGTCGATACTGGCGATGTCACAGAGTCTGTGACGGTGAAGAACGGCAGTACTGTGCTGACGAGCGGATATGTGCCACATACAGTGTCGATAATTTCGGCAATCGCACCGTGACGGTGACGTTCAACGGTACTGATGGCATCGTCGCAGAAAAGACTGATGTCATCGACGTTTCCTTCAAAGTCAAGCCAAGCGATGCTGCATATGCCGACTATGCAAGCAACAACAACTATCCGAATACGGGAGACGCGAATACCGGAGACGTATCCGCCGGGAAGCAAGGCTACTATTCCAACGCGGATGCGAAGCTGAACTATTGCGTGCTCACCGAGGTCAACGGCGCGACATCCTGTGTAAGGACCGAAGCCGAATATCCGCATCCGGTGGTGCAGGTGAAGCTTGGCAAGATCAACATCACCAAGCAATGGTCGGACGGCGCTGACAAACATGACAAAGATCCCGTGACGGTGCAATTGCAGCGCAAGGCGATTGGTGCTACTAATGCGGAGAACGTTGGTAATTCGATCACGCTGAACGCCGCCAACAATTGGACCACAACGGTCGATAATCTGGTGTCCGGCTACACGTATTCCGTGGTGGAAACCACCGGCAATGACCGATATGGCGTCACCTATACGGGTAACAATACCGAATTGACCAAAAAGATGGTGTGGTCTTCCGCCGATAAGGCACATTGAATGCGACCATCACCAACACGCTGAAGACGGTATCACTGCAGCACCTAATCTCGGTACGGAAGAATCTGACCGGTCGTGAGTGGAAGGATTCCGACCAGTTCAGCTTCACGTTGGAGGCGGAAATAATGCTCCGTTGCCGGCCAGCTGCAAGGATCAGCAGCCATGCACGGTCACGGTGAAGCATGATTCGACCGGCCATACCGAGTCCTTCGGCGATATCACCTACAACGCCGTGGCGCCACCTACACGTACTACGTGACGGAAAACAGCGGTTCGATTAGCGCATTGCACTATTCGCAGGCGAAATACAAAGTCGTGGTGACCGTCGTCAAGAACGATGCCGATGCGTGGACGGCTTCCGTAACGTCCGTGACCAAGGTGCAGGACGACAACGGCAAGACGGTTTCCGAATCGCAGAGCGACAGTACGCAACCGGTCGCCTTCACCAACACTACATCGCAGTATCGGCGTTGCCGTTGACGGGCGGGGATGACGGATCGTCAGTGGCTGTTCGTCGGCGGTGTGGTCGGCGGGCTTGCGGTGCTGCTCGTTGGCGCGGCCGGTGTGTGGAACGGCAAGAAGCGACTCGTCTGAATCGCTTGTGCGGGGTCGGAACGTCTGCCAACTTGAAGGCGTTCCGACCGATAATCCAAGATTTGCGGATCGCGGGAGCAAGTTGGGTTCCCGCCTCCCGCGATTGCAAAAACAAGTAATCAAACAATAAGGAAGAGAGGATTCTCATGAAGATGAGGAAACTTTTCGCCGGCATCGCCGCCGCGGCGACGCTGCTGGGTGGCATGGCCCTGGGCGCAACCAGCGCACAGGCCGATGACGCTATGGTAACGGACAACGCAACGTTCACGTTCACCGCGGAAACCGAAGAGCAGTTGACCCACGCTAATCTGGCCGCATACAAGATTGGCGATTACGTCCAGTACGGTTCTGACCAGAGCGTTGCCTACGGTGTGGTGACGAACTTCGCCAATAAGGCTGCCGTTGACTCCGCGTTGAAAGCTGCCGGTGTGGATACTGCGGATCCTAAGGTGGACCATCTGGCCGCAGCCCTGAATGCCGGCACTCTGGATATTTCTGCGACTCGTCCATGGGACAAGACTGCGAATGGTAATGCAAGCACTACCCGTGCATTTGCTAATGCTCTGGAGAGCGAAGGCAAGCTGGCTTCCGGTCAGAAGGTGACGCTGGGTGCTGCGACTACCGTACAGGGAGGGTATTCTGCCTCTGTGAACCTGCCTGCTGGTATCTATGTGTTCATTGATTCCGCGGCTGCCACTGAGTCTGTGACCAAGGCCATCCCGATGATTGTTGCTTCCGGCACGGTCAACACCGGAAAGAAGGCCTTGACTGATCCGATTCAGGGCGCCAACACCGTGAACATGAAGAACACCAACAACCCCGGAAAGACTAAGACGGTCGAGGAGCCTTTCGCTGCCATCGGCGACACCCTGACCTACACCCTTACCGGTACTATCGCGAACCCGGCTCCGACCGAGTTCAAGTTCACCGATAAGCCGGGCAAGGGTCTGACCATCAAGGCTGGTACTTTCAATTTCTATGTGGATGGTGCGCAGATTTCTGCTGAAACTGCTGCATCTGACTTCACTGTTCCGACTGCGGATGTGATCGGTGGCGACGACGCATCTTTCGATGTCACGGTGAATAATCCGTCCAAGTATGCAGGCAAGACCATCAAGGTCACCTTCCATGCGGTGATTAATGATGATGCCGATGCCGAGGATGGCGTTGTCAACAAGCTTGACAACTACGGCACTAACGTTGAAGCCTCTACCAAGTTCACTGGTTTCAATTTCACCAAGGTGGATCCTGATGGCAAAGGCATTGAAGGCGTCACCTTCCAGGTGAAGGATAAGGATGGCGTTCCGCTGTATTTCGTGAAGCAGGGGGACGGTTCCTACAAGAAGGCTGCTTCTGCTAACACTCAGGGCGCAACTACTGATGTCACGACTGGTACTAACGGCCAGTTGTCCTTCACCGGTCTTGATAAGACCAAGACCTACACCGTCACGGAAACTAAGCGTGCCAGCGATGCCTATCTCGACATCATGCCGAGCTTCACTGTGTCTTTCAACGAGGAGAACGGTTCAGCTGTTCTGGCTAAGACCACCACTTCCGATCCGTGGGGCCTGGTCAACACCACCGCCAAGACCGTGAAGAACATCAAGTCCATCACCCAGCTGCCGCTCACCGGCGCTGCGGGAACCATGCTGTTCACCGTTGTGGCTCTGCTCGTGGCTGGCGCTGGCGTGACCATCGCCATCAAGTCTCGTCAGAACGCCGAGGCTGATCGCCCATCTCTGACGGTGTTCGTTAAGAACGCCAATTCGGAGTGATTTAAGGTCGACCCATTATGGGTCGGCCTTTTTGTATTGCTCTGTATTTCATGTGGGATTGCTTGGATTGCGCCATATTACGTTGCTTTGGACGTGCCACCCGATGTGGGTGGACATTGCGTTTTTCGAGGGTATAAGGCGTTTCAGTGGGATGTGTTGCAACAAACGGAATCTGGAAACGTGAACCGTTATGGGGGCTGTTAGTCAGGGGAGTGAAGTGGGGGTATTGCACGGAAGGAGGGCCATAGAATCGCAGGCACATCCGCAAAAGAAAGCAATGAAGCATCAATGGGGGGTATTGCGATGCGCAGTGGGGGAGCATTCAGTGACGAGGAGATTCAACTGTTGCGTGGATTGCCGGCTGTTTCCAATGTGACTCGTGATCGTATCACCTATTCCGACACATTCAGGCAAGTGTGCACCATCCGATATCTTGCGGGGGAGTCGCCCACCAAGATCTTCCGCGAAGCGGGTCTGCCGCCGGAATTGGTTGGTTACAAGCGTATCGAGCGCAGTGTGGCGCGGTGGAAGGATGCGGCCATCAAGTCGGTGAGCGGCAGCGACACCATGACCGATGGTGAGATCATAGCGCAGCTTGCGGCGCGGTATAAGCGTGCGTTGGCGACGAGGCGGAGTCTTGAAGACATCGCCAATACGGCCACTGAGCCGAAGCCTGCCGCAACGGCTGCGTCGAATGACGTTCATCCGTTGTCTCTCGGACTGTTCGACGGTGATACGGCCGGCATTATTATCAGGCAGCAGGCTCGTCGTATCGACGAGCTCGAGCGCGATGTGGTGAGGTTGCGCAACAAGCTGGACAAGGAAGTCGGCCCAATCCTGCCTCCGCTGAGGCCTGACTTATGCTATCTAGCTTATAGATGGCGGATGGTGCGCCTTATTTGCCAGTTCAGGGGTACAAAACATGCCCCCGAACTGTCTATTCCCGTCCAGCACCCGCCATCTATAAGCGAGATACCTTTCCGCAAAGCCCCAAATCCGCCATCTATAAGCCAGATAGACCCATCAGTTGACCATGGATAGACTCGGTTAGAGATGCTCTTGCAAAAATGCCAATTTCGGCCTCCTGCAAAGGGTTTTGATGGGTCTAACCCATGATTTACATAAAACCTAACCCACGATTTGCATAAAACGTGGTTCGCTCAGAGCTGTGGCCGGAAAGACCGCCTAGGTCCGACCGATGCTATCGGAATCGTCAGGGAAGAAGGCACGCGGGCGGAGTGCAATATAATGTTCCCTATGGCTGGCAGTTCAAGGGGGTAAGACTGATGGCAGTTTTTCCGCATGGGAGCGCGCGCGGCGGGTCGAGAAGCGACGGTCCGCAGCAAATTAAGGACTTACGCGCCGACGATTTTTATGGCGATTCGCACGATGGCAACGACGGCTCGCGCGGTTCGCACGACACCACGCGCAACACGCGCACCTACGTTCCGCCGACGTTCGCCGAGGCGACCGATGTGTCCGAAGAGATTCGCGAGCGTCGCGCCGACGTGGGTAGATCCATTGCCCTGCGTGTGCTTGCGGCGGTGCTGATTTTCTCCGCAATCGGCATTGGTTTTTTCCCGAAAGTGCTGCAATACCAGTCCGCGCAAAAGCTGGCGAGCACGTCCGCCCGTTCCGAGCAGAGCGTCGCGGGCTGGCCGTATCCGCAGGCCGACGAGGCATTCGCCGCAGCTGGGGCGTACAACAAGCGTCTCGCCGAATCGGGGCAGCCGGTGATTGGCGAGGCTGAGGATCCGCTCGCCGAGTTGTACAACAACAATCAGTCCGACTCCAGCGACGGTTCCGGTTCCAGCTCGACGGGCGCAGGCGCCACTGGCGATGGTAACAAGGATTCCGCTAGCTCCAAAGACGCGGAATACCAGCGTTTGCTGGATACTGGCGATGGCGTGATGGGTTCCATCCGCATTCCAAAGATTTCTGTAGATTTGCCGATCTACCATGGCACGTCGGAGCAGACGCTTGCGTCCGGTGCGGGGCATTTGTATGGCAGTAGTCTGCCGGTGGGTGGCAAGGATACGCATGCGGTGATTACCGGACATCGGGGTTTGGTTGAAGCCTCAATGTTTACGCGTTTGGATGAGATGCGGGTTGGTGATTACTTCTATATCGATGTGATGGGCCATACGCTTGGCTATATGGTGGATCGTATTACCGAAATCGAACCTAACGACACATCGCAATTGAAGATTACCTCTGGCGAGGATCGGGTCACGTTGATGACATGCACTCCGTACGGTGTGAATACGCATCGTCTGTTGGTTTCGGCATTACGTTCCGCCATTCCCGAAGAGATTCCCGCGGAGGATGATGCGGCAAAAGATGTGCGTGTGATTGCGGGCGTGGTGTCAGCTGCCACGTTGCTGGTCGGTTTGTTGTTGGTTTGGCTGCTCCGCTGTCCGTGGCATGTCCGTAGGCATGCCGCTTGGTGGCCAAAGCGCAACTAGGGGTTGATGGCGTTAATGTTGCACTTGACAGATGCTTTTTTGTCGGGGAAAATTCTGAAAGAGACATGACAACGTTTGCTTATAGTTTTTGCATCGCGATTTACGGGGGCAAGAATACTCTAGAATCGCGATGATATGTGCGATTTCGAGGAAAGTATATCCCCTTGATTACCTCGTTGGGAGGGTATGTATCCCTCTGTTTTTCTCCTTAAGGTTTAGGCAACGAAGCGATTGTCGGACGGTATGTGAAGCGAAGACGCATCAAATATACCGGTCGAAGGAGGAAGGTATTTCCCCGATCGCTTAACGGTACAAGGGGGTAGGCGTATGAGACACGTCTTTGAGCGAAACAGGGCGAGGGGCACAGGTCTGTTCACGCGTCGTGTCATTGCGGCCGTCGCGACGGTCGCAATGCTCGCCGGCGTGGGGTGCGTCACTGCTTCGTCAGCGGCGGCGGAAGATGCCACGGGAGCCTTGGAACAACAAATCGAGCAGCCGGTATTGCAAGAATCTGGCAAGAGGATTCACAGCCGGTGGAACAAAATTTGATGGTGGGAGAAGAGCAGCCGTCAGAGCAAGAGCAGCCGTCAGATCAAGAGGCTTACCAGCAAGTCGAACAAGAAACGGAACAAGAAACGGAAGAAGAGACTGAGCAGTGGTTGAGCAGGAGGTTGAACAACAATCTGAACAACAATCTGAACAACCTGATGAGCAGCCAGTTACGTTGTCCGCTCAACCGATTGCGCGAGCAAATCGGGCGCAGTCGGTTGCGCAGAACGAGACCGGTTCTCAGTTGGGCGCTCCGGAGAAGCATAAGCGCATCAAGAAGAACGATGATGGCAGTTACACCGTGAACGTGGATGTGAAGGGCGCCGTCAACAGCACCACGGTCACCACCACCCAGCCGATCGACTTCACGCTGGTGCTGGATGTGTCCGGTTCGATGGACGATCCGATGAGTAAGACGGATCGGACCAAGCGGTTAGACGCACTGAAAGAAGCGGTTAAAGCATTTCTTGATGAAGCTGCGAATACTAATACGGAGGCCGGTTCCGAACTGGTTCGCGTTGGACTGGTGAAGTTCGCCGGCAACGAAAAGAACGGAATCGGGGATGACACGTACCGAAGTGGTGGGTACACCTACAACTACTCCCAAATCGTTAGCGATCTGACTGCGAATATGAGCGGTCTGAAGAACAAAGTCAGCAAACTCAAAGCCGCTGGCGCCACCCGAGCCGACAATGGATTCAATCTTGCGGCCAAGATGATGGGCAGTGCTCGAACCGATGCGAAGAAGGTCGTTATCTTTTTCACGGATGGTTCGCCTACATCGTCTAGTGGCTTCGAGGGTAAAGTGGCAAATAAGGCCGTCGAAGCTGCCAAGGAATTGAAAGATGGTGGCGCCACGGTGTATTCCATCGGTGTTTTTTCCGGTGCTGATCCCTCCTCGATCCAAGGTAACGAGAACCAGTTCATGCACGCGGTGTCCAGCAATTTCCCAAAGGCAACGAAATACAACCAGCGCGGTGAAGGGAATATCAAAGCCGGCTATTATAAAAGCGCGACGAACGCTTCGGAGCTGAATGCCATCTTCGACGAGATTGAGAAGAGCGAGACCACCACATCCGCATACACCAAGGTGACCATGGAGGACACGCTCTCCGGCTATGTCGAGCTTGCGGATAGCAACTACAAGGTCGTTGCCAAGGATGCTTCCGGCAAGGTGGTCTCCTTGACTAAGAATGTCGATTACACCTTGACGTATGACGCGAGCACGAAGAAATTCACGGTCGCATTCCTGAAGCCTCTGGTCAACAACGTGACATACACGCTGGAATACAACGTGAAACCCACGCAGAAAGCGTATGACGAGTATGCCGCCAACCTGAACGCCGGTAAGGATGGATATGACGGCGTAAAGGGTGACGCGAACACCGATCTGCCGGGAAACGCCACGTCCTCGAACCAGCCGGGTTTCCATACGAACGATTCCGCGTGCCTGGCGTACTCGGCCGATGGCGTGGATCATGCATGCGGCGGCAATCCGTATCCGCATCCGGTGATCCAGGTGGTTTCCTCGACGCTGCATATCGAAAAGCAGTGGAGTGGAGACGGTGACAAGCCGGAAAGCATCACGGTGGATATCAAACAGGGCAACGATACCTATAAGACGGTCACGCTGAAGCGTGACGATAGCGGCAAATGGTCCACCGACGTGATTATTCCGGCAGGCGCCCAAAAGACGTACACGGTGACGGAAGTCGAACCGGACAGCCACTTGTGGAAGGCTTCCTACCAGCACAAGGTCGGCGATGGAAATCTCGCTGACGGCAATGCGGTGACGGTGCCGGAATCCATGGCATCGCAGAACGCCACAGTAGTCATCACCAACACGTTGAAGCAGACCATGCTGACGCATGCGATTGGCGTGCAGAAGGAGCTGGTCGGCCGCGATTGGAAGGATTCCGACGAGTTCACTTTCAAGCTGAAGGCAGACGATTCCAATCCAGACGCGCCGATGCCGTCCGACTGCAAGGACAAGCTGTCCTGCACGGTGACGGTGAAACGCGATTCGTCTGACGATCACGTTGCTTACTTCGGCGACATCACGTATGACGCAGGTGAAGCCGAGTACACATATCTTGTGACGGAGAACGCTGGTAATGCTTCCGCAATGTATTACTCGCAGGCGGAATACCGGGTGGTCGTGTCCGTGATGAAAGACGGAACGTCCGGTGAATGGAGGGCCGTTGTCGAATCCGTGACCCAGCTGAAAACCGATTATGGTGTCGCTGGTTCGAATTGGGATAGTACCCGGCCAATGCTGTTCACCAACAAATACATTTCGGCATCGTCGCTGCCATTGACGGGCCGCATGGGCGCGGAACGATGGTGGCAACTGGCGGCGAGCGGGATTGGCGTGCTGGCATTGCTGGCCGTCGCTGCGGCCGACCAGTGGAGACGCAAGAAGCGGCTCGGCTGAACAACACAGGATTTGCGGATCGCGGGGGCATGTTGGGTTCCCGCCTCCCGCGATTGCAGAACACAGTAACCAACAATTAGGAAGAGGAGATTCTCATGAAGATGAGGAAGCTTTTTGCAGGGCTGGCCGCCGCGGCAACGTTGCTGAGCGGCATGGCCATCGGCGTCGCCGCCGCACAGGCTGATGATGCTCCATTGCTGCAAGTTAACCACGCACAGGAAGGCCATACGTACACGCCATACAAGTTTGCCACGTTCGAGAATCCTGGCGATGGCTCGGTCGAAGTGAAAACGGTTGACGCATGGAAGGGAGCTGTGACCACCGCTGCTGACGTGCTGATGGAAGCCACAACGGCATCCCGACAGAGTACAAGGATAATCCAGCCGCCTATGTGGCGACGTTCACTGCGGATCAGCTCCGTGTCTTCGCCAAGACCTTGGCTGGGATTACTCCGCCGGCAGGACCTGATGGTACTGGCCTGACCGTAGCCAAGGATCAGGCAAATACGAGCCAGGCGGTCAATGTGAACGGAGAAGGCTGGTATCTGGTGAAGGATACGTTCACCAAGGCTGGCGAAACGACTGTGACGTCGGGGACTCCGGCTGTGGTGGCCACCACCGTCAATGGACTGTCCAATCTGAGGATTGCGGCCGATACGACGACCGGTCAGGGCAACATCACGACTGAAGGCCAGTTCAACGCGAAGAACGCGAATCCGACCGACGAGCCGCTCAAGTTCGCCCGGATGAATGACGTGGATGTGAACGGTAAGAGCGTAAAGGTGGGCGACACCGTGGACTTCACTGTGGCCGCGGACGTTCCTCATGCTGCGGCTGGCTGGGATGCGTACCCCTTTACCATTACCGATACCGCGTCCAAAGGTTTGCAGATTGCGGCAAAGAGTGCCTTCACGGTCCAGTTCGGAGATCATACTACTGTGGATCCCGATCTGTACACGATAACGCAGGAAGGCAATGCTCAATCCGGCACCACCACGACCATCTATTTTGCCGATGCCACAACGCTGGCCGGTAGGACGATCGTCGTGTCGTACCAGGGCACCGTCACCAAGGATGCGTTGGATGGCTTGAGCGGCAGTGTGGACAACAAGGCCACAATCACCACCAAGGATGGTACCAGCGGTGAAGGCAAGACTGTCCTTAAGACCTACGGTTTCCAGTTCACGAAGATTGGCAAGGAAGGGAATGAGGCCAAGCCTCTAGCCGGCGCCAAGTTCGTTGTCAAGAATGCGGAGGGCAAGTTCCTTAAGCAGGCTGAGGACGGTGCGTGGTCGTTTGTTTCCGATCAGAATGATGCC
>ENA-OQMZ01000617-OQMZ01000617.1-human-gut-metagenome-genome-assembly--contig:-NODE-617-length-14899-cov-2.853168_pt1 | contig 14899 bp, 22 predicted proteins | sample MGYA00242621_ERZ504862 | MGnify/ENA primary metagenome ERZ504862 (study PRJEB26092, sample SAMD00036393) | human gut metagenome | host: Homo sapiens | study: EMG produced TPA metagenomics assembly of... | reverse complement strand
GGTGTATGCAGCGGAAGATATTTTCACAGCAGACAAGCAGAAAGACGCAGATGGCAACCGTACAAAGTATTACAGCAAGGGCGACCTTGTGGCAACTCTTACAACAGGAAAAGATGGAAAGGCAGTAGCAAAGAACCTTCCTCTTGGACAGTATAAGGTTGTAGAAGTAACTGCTCCTGACGGATATGTATTAAATCCGAATGAGCAGACAGTCACATTCACTTATGTGGATGATAAGACACCTGTTATCAAAGAAAGCCTTACTTTCTCTAATGACAGACAGAAACTTGATATGTCAGTGACTAAGCTTGATTCAGAAGATAATACACCGATTGCAGGTGCTGTATTTGGACTCTATGCAGATGAGGACATCAAGAATGTGGATGGCAAGGTAATCATCGAAAAGGGTACTTTACTTGAGAAAGCAACTTCTGATGAAACGGAAAGATTACTTTTGTTAAGGATTATCCGTTTGCAAAGTATGTTGCAAAAGAGATTGAAAAGCCTGCCGGATATGTGACAAACGAAGAGGTAGTAACCTTTGATACCAAGTATCAGGGACAGGATGTGAAAACTGCTGTATATAGCAGCGAGTATAAAAATACTCCGACAACCTTTGAATTTACAAAGACGGATATTACAAGTGGCGCAGAGCTTAGTGGTGCAACACTTACTGTACTTGATAAGGATGGAAATGTGGTAGACACATGGACATCTGATGCAAAGGAAGCTCATGTAATCAAGAAGCTTGTAGTTGGCGAGACTTACACACTTCGTGAGGAGTTTGCTCCATACGGATACCTGAAAGCAACCGATATTCAGTTTACAGTAGAGGATACAGGCGATGTGCAGCATGTCGAGATGAAGGACGAGGTTGCGACAGGTTCTATCGTAATCAACAAGGATGGTGAGTTTGTAACAGATACCACTCTTATGAAGGGACACTGGTATGATTTCATTTTCAATTACTTCAAGGATAGTCTCGCAGGAGTAACCTTTGATGTATATGCAAAAGAGGATATTGTGAGTGCAGACGGACTTGGAACTGTATACCACAAAGCTGGTGACAAGGTAGCAACCATTGTTACGAACGATAAGGGCATTGCAAGAATTGATGACCTTCCACTTGGCAAGTATTATCTTGTAGAGACAAAGACATTAGATGGATTTGTGCTGGATGATACACCGATTGATGCAGACCTTTCTTATATCGACCAGAATACAAAGGTTGTATTTGCGGGAATGGATGTAACCAATGAGAGACAGAAGGTGCAGATTACTGTCACAAAGACTGATTCAGAGACGAAGAATGCTCTTGAAGGTGCAGTATTCGGCTTATTTGCGAAAGAGGATATCGTAAATAAAGATGGAAAAGTCATTGTCAAAGCAGATACACAGATTGAGAGAGGTGTTACTGGAAAGGATGGCAAAGTAACATTTACTTCTGACCTTCCACTTGGACAGTATTATGTCAAAGAGATTGAGGCACCAAAGGCTATGTGAAGTCTGATAAGATTTTTGATGTGGATGCTTCATATCAGGAAGATAAGGTAAAGGTTATCGAGTTTAAGGCAGCATTTGAAAATGCACCGATCAAGGTAGAAATTTCAAAGACTGATATCACAGGCAAGAAAGAATTGCCTGGAGCAAAGCTTTCGGTTATTGATGCTGATGGAAAGCTTGTTGAGAGCTGGACATCAGAGGCAGGAAAGACTCATATGATTGAGAGACTTCCTGTCGGAAAGTACACACTCAGAGAGGAATCTGCACCATATGGATATAAGGTGGCAAGTGATGTAACCTTTGAAGTAAAGGAGACAGCAGAAATCCAGAAGGTATCCATGAAAGATGAACAGGCAGTCGGTAAGATTGTCATTGAGAAAACTGACAAAGTAACCGGAAAGCCGATCGAGGGTGTTGTATTTGAAGTAAGGGATAAGGACGGAAAGGTGCTTGATACACTCACTACTGACAAGAATGGTCATGCAGAGAGCAAGGAGCTTCCTATCTGTACTTACAATGAGGATGGTTCATTTAAGGAAGATATCCATTATACAGTAGTTGAGACAAAAGCAGCTGACGGATATATCCTTGATGAAACAGCTCACGATGTAACTCTTCGATATGATGACAATGCACCGGAAGTTGTTGTAACAACACTTAAGCTTGTCAATGTACCGACAGAGCCTAAGCTTCCACAGACAGGCGACAATGCAAATCCGCTTCTTTATCTTGGAATCGGTGCACTTGCACTTATTACAGGTGTTGGAGTCGGACTTCGTGGAAGAAAGAAAAAGAATAAACAGTAACAATTAACCTTGCGGGGAATGTAAGCCAGTGACTTATGTTCCCCGCTTTTTTAGATTAAGGAGGAACCGTAATATGATGAATTACGAGATTTTTAAGGAAGTAGTAAAAGAAAAGTTTATGGATTATATGCCTGAGAAGTTCAAAGGAATGGAGCTTGTGGCAGAACCCGTGGAAAAGGTGAATGTGACTCTTGATGGTATCATCTTAAGAGAGGAAGGCAGGAATATTTCGCCTACGATTTATATAAATGACATGTATAAGAAGTATCAGGACTGTGGTGATCTTGAGGAAACACTTATGGCTGCATGTGACTTCATGGAAAGGGCATATGAGCAGACTCCGGTTGTTGATGTGGACAGCATTATGAAGGAGGCTAACGAGAAGATTGTATTCCAGCTCATCAATACAGAGCAGAATAAAACATTTTTTGGAACAGGTGCCGCACAGAGAGTTCCAGGATCTTTCTATTGTGTATAAGGTAATAATCAGTGCAGATAAGGATGCGGTGCAGAGTTCAAAAATTACAAATGAATTTGCAAAAAAGACTTGGAATGAGCGAGGAACAGCTCTTTAAGTGTGCAGCGGAAAACACAAGAAGACTCTTCCCACCTGTCGTTCGTAGCATGAATGACATTATGAAAGAAATGTTCGCAAGGGATGGGATGCCACAGGAGATCGCAGAGATGATGATAGCTGAGATTCCACCGGAGCAGACGATGTGGGTGATTTCCAATGAAAAGGGTATCAATGGTGCAGCATCCATGCTTTATGAGAATGAGCTTCATGAGCTGGCAGAGAGTTTAGAGAGTGACCTTTATATTCTCCCTTCGAGCGTGCATGAGGTTATTGCAGTATCTTCAGATATGGGAAGCCCTGAGATGCTTGCACAGATGGTAGTCGAGGTAAATATGCAGGAGGTGTCTTTGGACGAGAGACTTTCCAATCAGGTATATCACTATGATAAGGATTTAAGAAAACTCACACTTGCAACTGATACACCAAACAAGAGACTTGATGGTATCGTTGCAGAACCTCCCCTTGTATATGATGCGAAGGAAAAGTCCAGATAGGAGGCAGTTATGGAGCAGGAACTTACAATGGAAGAACTCATTGCTCTCATAAACAGCCAGAAAGGTGACTTTGTTATCCGTGTCGAGTTTGGAGAGGAGGCGGTGTCTGATGCCAAAGAAGAATGACTTCAAGCTTGATGTGGTTTCGGTAAGACTTGTAAAGGATGCTCCGATTTATTCGGAGCACACCTTTAATAATCCAGCGGATATAGCTGCTGTCATGGGAGACTGTATGTGCCAGTTTGACAGGGAAGTAGTGTGCGTGGTCAATCTAAGGTCAGATTTAAAACCTATCAATGTGCATTTTGCAAGTGTTGGTTCTTTAAATGAGGCAATGGCACATCCGAGAGAACTGTTTAAATCAAGTATCTTAAGCAATGCTGCAAGCATGATGTTAATCCATTGTCATCCATCCGGAAACGTATTCCCAAGCAAGGCAGACACGATGATGACGGACCGCATGAACAAGCTGTGTGAGCTGATGGGAATACCTCTCATTGACCATATCATAGTCGGTGGAGACAATCGTGAATTTTTCAGTTTCAGGGAAAAAGGCATGATTGATAATCCTAAGATTACACTTAGCACTGATTATCGGACACTTGATATCAAGTCACCACTTGTAGCAGAGCAGGGAAAGGCAAGGTGAGAGCATGGATGGAAGATTTACGGATGAAGAGCTTGCCATAGCAAAGAGTGTTGACCTGTGTGCAGTCGCAGAAAGTCTTGGTTATACAGTAAAGAGGATTGGAAAATATCACACTTAAAGGAGATGGATTCCATCCGTATCTATAACAGGAGTCATTGGTACAGGTGGTCAAGACAGTTTGACAAAGGTAATAATGGCGGCTCACAGATAGATTTCTTACGGGTGTTCTGCGGAATGAGTGTAAAAGAGGCTGTTTTCTGGCTTCTGGACTTTGCAGGATACAGAAGAATCGAGAATCCTGTAAAGCAGCCACTTGTTCATCAGGTATCGCAGAAGCAGACAGAGGAGAGAAAGCCATTTGTCCTACCGGAACCGGCAGGAGACAATTCCTATCTTATTTCCTATCTGAACCAGGAGAGAGGAATCAGCAGAGCAGTCATAGATCTGTTTTTAAAAGAAGGACTGATTTATGAGAGCAGGCATTACCACAATGTTGTTTTCAAAGGAAATGATAAAAATGGAGTGACAAGATTTGCAAGTATGCGGGGAGTGTTTGATAAGCAGGGCAAGCCATTCAAGTGTGATGTCACAGGAAATGATAAGAACTATGGATTTAATGTGGTAAATGAAAACAGTACAGAGCTTGTGGTATTTGAGGCTGCAATCGACCTTATGAGTTATGTGGATATCTTCACGGATTATGAATCAAATAAGCTGGCACTTGGGATGCTTGCAGATGCACCACTTGAGACTTTTCTTCGGGAACATCCGCAGATTACTTCCATCCGGTTCTGCCTTGATAGAGATGAGCCGGGGAGAAAAGCAGCAGCTGAACTTATGAGAAAGTATTATGAGCTTGGATATGAGGTAGAAGACTGTCCGCCTCCAGCCGGATATAAGGATTACAACGAGTGGCTTGTGGCGGCAAAGCTTAATCTGAATCAAATGAATCAGAGAGCAGATGAACCGGTCAGGGCATGAGAACTTGGATTTTAATGTGTGGGGGCAGAAAGTGCCCCCAAAACAGCAAAGTGGGGGCAGAAAGCGCCCCCAAAATGTCAAAGTGGGGGCAAAAAGCGCCCCCGCAATTCGGACACGACAAAATCCGGATGAAAGTCAGTATAAAAGTGGGGGCAGAAAGTGCCCCCAAAATAACAAAGTGGGGGCAGAAAGCGCCCCCAAAGTAGCAAAGTGGGGGCAAAAAGCGCCCCCACTTTCATAAACAGAGGGTTTTAGGGAGATTTTCTCCCTAACTAGATGCATTAGGACAGAGATGTCTCTAATGCGTATCTAGCCGTAAACCTAAGAGATTCAGACAGGCGTGTGGGTGGAAGAGATATACAAAACACGGATAAGGGAGGTGCAGGAAAGCAATGGATAAAGAACTTACAATAATCGCAGAACCAGAGGAACTTATTGCCTGGGCAGACACATTTGATATCTTACTAAACCCTTCGATAGAAGATGCTGCAATTCTGCTTAACTATATGGAAGGACATGATTATGCCATTGGCATAGATTCAGATGGGAAGATGTACAGGCAGGATGTAGCTGAGGAGAATGGTGAAATTGAACCATACCCGATAGATGATGTTATAGATATTGTCTGTGAATGGAACTATGAACTGATACTTGATGCGGAAGCACACAGGAGTGATCCAAAGGATTTTAACGACTATAACGAGTATCAGAGCAAGTATGAAAGTCTGAAAGCAGATGAAAAGAGACTGGACAGATTGTTTGATAAAACCTGTTATGGTAAGGAACTTATAGAAGTTGCCACAGAGCTTGCAGACAGGGTTATTGCCCAGCTGGGTAATAAAGAACTGGAAAAAGCTGCTGTAACAGTAGCAGAAGGAGTAAGAGAATACAGTACGGGTAAGAGAGGAAGGTGATTCTATGGCGGATAAAGTTCATTGTATAAGGAAAACACTAAGACTTATGCCACAGGAAGCGAAGGTACTTTCTGATAAGGCAAAGGCAAATGGAATGAATGAAGCCGAATATATCAGGCTTCTAATCAGTCAGAAACCAAATGATTATCCGGAAGTAAGGAAACTTCTTAAAGAGCTTATCAATGAGATAAACCGAATCGGCATTAACATCAATCAGATTGTATTTAACAGCAATGCACAGCTGTATTCCAAGAAAGATAAGGAACAGCTTGTGGCATATATGAAAAAGCTGAATCAGTCTGTCAGCGAGGCGGTGGTAAAGATTGGCAATCAGTAAGATACTTCACATGAAGGACAGCGGGAATTCTTTTCATGCAAGGCATTTGAAACGGCACTGGATTATGTGATGAATCCTGAGAAAACTCAGAGAGGAAGACTTGTGGGAGCTGTTAACTGTCAGGCAGATATGGCTTTTGAACAGATGATGGATACAAAGAAGCAGTTTGGAAAACAGACAAGCGACAGGGGTATCACATCATTCTTTCCTTCAAAGAGGATGAGGTGGAACCGGACAGGGCTTTTGAGATAACACAGAAGTTTGTAGCAGAATATCTTGGCGATGCTATGAAGCGGTATTTGTGGTTCATGATAATACAGACCATGTTCATTCACACATTGTATTTAACAGTGTAAGCTTTGTGGATGGGAAAAAGTATCGCTACGAGAAAGGTGACTGGGCAAAGTATATCCAGCCGATTACCAATAAGCTGTGTCAGGAGTATGGTCTTTCCATTATAGATGTGGAGGATGGCAGCAAAGAGAAACAGCACGAGAATTATAAGGATTGGAGCGAATATCGTGAAGGCAGCTTTGTGTGGGCAGATATGATAAAAAGAGATTTGGATGCCTGCATTTTACAGGCAAATGATTTCAGAGGATTTCTGGAACTGCTGTCGGAAAAAGGATATGAGGTCAAGCAGGGAAAGTATCTGGCAGTCAGACCACAGGGGATGACAAGATTCAGAAGATGTAAGACTCTTGGCGAGAATTATTCACAGGAAGCTATTGTGGAGCGTATTGCTAAGGAAGATTTATCTTTTTACCAGTCACAGAATGAGGAAAAACAGGCAGCGATAGTAAAGTGCTATGTCAAAAGATACCGCAGGGCGAAGATGTCAGGCTTGCAGAAAAGATATTATGCAAAGCTTTACCGGATTGGAAAGCTGAAAAAGAAGCCATACAGTCAGGTATGGAAGTATAAGGATGATATCCGAAAGATGCATAAGCTGCAGGAGCAGTATCTATTTCTGGTAAGGCATAAGATTGAGAGTGCGGAAGAACTTGTATCGGTACTTGATAATCTGACGGATAAGAAAAAAGAAGCATCAAAGGAAAAGAGTAAGACCTATAAGGCTAAGGAAAGATTCAAAGATATTTTTGACAAGGCTGAACAGATCCGGGGGCTTGATGATGCGGAATCGTGTTATCAGAGTGGGGATACCTTCTTTGAAGATGAGCACAATGCATGGGAAAGGCTTAACACTGAGCTTCTGGCACAGGGATACAGTGTGGAAGAGGTCGAGAGTCTTAGAAAAAAATATGAGAGCAAGTATGCACAGGACTGTAAGGCAGAACGGGCGGTATCAAAGGAACTTAATCTTGGAAGATCAATATGGAAGGAACTTACGGTATCAGCTTCGGCAGAAGAGAAGCAGTATGACAAAGAAACAATAAGAGACAGAAAAGAACAGCCGGTACGTTAGGCTGTTTTTTTAGTGGTTAGGAGGCATATATGGAAGAAAAAAGAGAGCCATTAAGTGAAATGGCGATTGAGAGAAAGATACAGATTCTTCGTAATAAGCATATGGACAGTGAGGTTATTGCTCTTGTCAAAAGCGATTATGAATATGGACTGACTGATGATGAAATCGGTCTGTATCTTAACAAAAGTTATGACATTGAGCAGATGAAGGTGTTATCAAAATGTCTGCATAAGGGTGTATCAGAAGAGTTGTTAACGCTGCTGAAAGATAGCAGGATGGCAGCACCTAAGATGCAGACAGCATTGGATTACTATGAAAAAGGTGTGCCGATTGATGCAATCAGAGAGGTAGTCCAAAAAGATGATACAGCAGTAAACATGCGCAGGATGTTTGATGTGGTATTAGAAAAGCTTAATAAAGCCAAAGAGCAGATGCCACAGGATTTAGAGTATGTGAAAAGTCTTGTAGCTCAGATGGATGAAGTGGTTGCAAAGATCAATCATCAGAATGAAAGGTATGATGCCCTGAATAAGAAGCTTTCTGAAATAGAAACTTCCAAAGATGACGAGGAAGTCAGGGAGCGTCTGGTCAAGGAGAACCAGGATAAGGACGCTCTTATCAACAGTCAGCAGAATGAACTGAATAAGGCAAGCAGTACGATTGCAAGACTCAGGGATGATATTGAGAAAAAGGATAAGGAGATGAAGCGTATGGGAGACAGAATAGAGTCATTGGAAGATAAGATCATAAGTGTTGCCACAGAGAATAAGAAAGAGGCAGAAAGTAAGGCAGAGCCGCAGGAAAGCCAGTCCGTATCACAGGCAGATAAAAAGATGGTTGATACAGTTGCAGTTCCTCAGAATATGCAGGCTGTGGCAAATGGAATTCCGGTCTATTATCAGATTCCGGTAGTTGATGGTACTGGAAATGTGGTGCAGAGACTTCCGATTGAGCGAAGTGTGAGAAAGAGCAGCAACAGCGGAGTGGCAAGTCTTTTTGCAAGACTGTCATTTAAGAAAAAGTCAAGAGCAGACATTGTAAAGCTGGTTGCATCGGGAGACCTTGTTCCGGCGCAGCTTGTGCAGATTAAGAGTGCAATAGAAAAGGGACTTACTGAGTCACAGCTTGTAGAGCTTATAAACAACAACATTTCAGCGGAAAAGATGAAGGAGATCATTGAGATTGCTGTGCTTGAAAACAGCATGGCAGATTAGGAGGAACTTATGAATTTAGCAGTAGTAAATGAAGCAGTAACAGAAATGAATGGTGTGGAGCATCAGTTTACAGAGGAAGAGAAAAACTTTGTTGTCCAGTTCGCATTCAGAAGTGGCAGCAAGGAAGACACGATTTCTCTTATTGAAGCTTTGGCACATTCAGCGGATAAGGCTGAGTCGGACGAGATTATGGTCACATACAGGTCTAAATATGATATGAAGCCTGCATGGGTGGAACAGGTGGAAAACCTGCTTGTGGCACTTGAAATGTATCGTATCGAGGAGGAGAAAGCAATCAATCATCTGGCAGATATTTTGACTGCTTATGGTATTGATGTATCAGCCGAGGAAATCCGTACTACAGAGACAGAAACGCTTAAAACAACAGTCAGAGAGAAAGTGGAGGTGCGATAATGGCAGAAGAGATTCAGGAAGCGGTGCAGATCATCCGTGTAGCTTATGATGGCATTGAGATTGCATGAAGGTAGGAAGCGGCGGCATTGCTGCCATGCAGAAGGCAATAGATTTCTTAAAAGGGATGCTTGATTATGAGAAGTCACTTGGCAAAACATCCATGAGAAAGCTGCTCTTAAAGGGTGGCGATTTACAGGTATTGCAGTTTAATACCGAAGATATGAAAAAGGTCGAAAAGATGGCAAAGAAGTATGGAATCCTGTATTCGGTACTTCCGGACTGTAACAGGAAAGACGGACTGAGTGAGGTAATCTTTCATACAGAGGCAGTTCCACGTGTGAATATGATGATACAGAAACTCAAGTTTGGCAAGATTGCCACATTTGACGATTATCTGAAGAATGGAGATGAAAAATCCCTTGGCAAGCTGATGGATTTTTTGAAGAAACAGCAGGGAAACGAGAAAAGCCACACGATAGAAGGGGATAGGGTTAATTCCGCCATTGACGGATTGATTGAGAAGGTCGGAATGTTTGCAATGGAAAAGAAAGCTATCAGTGTGGATCAGGTCAAGGAGAATTTCAGTATCAATGGTGAGCAGGCTGAAAGTGTTATCAAACAGCTAGAGACAATCGGTGTGCTTGGAAAGAAAAATGAGGATGGCACCCATACAGTCATGATGGACAAGGATGCATTTATCAATCGTGTCAGAGGCTATCAGGACCTTGCTGAGAGAGTGAGGGCAGTTGCAGCATCAAAGAATGCGAACTTATCAGATGTGACTATCAGTAAGAAGCTGATTATCGAAGAGAATGACCATGCTGTTAAGACCAGAGTTCCGGCACATGGGGAGAAGAGGCAAGATATGTATGGCTCCGTAAGGAAAACATCATGGAGATTCATGGTGGAAAGACAATGCTTACCTTCCTTGATTCAACCAAGGATTATAAGCTCTACGATGAGCAGAATCGTGTGGTGACAACCCAGAAAGGAACCGAGCTTTATACTCACTACGACAAGGTGGAGTCATCTGTCAGGGATCGTTACGAGAAAGTGCAGAAGCAGCAGAAAAAGACCACACAGAAGAAAACTGTTACCACAAAGAAAGCGAGGTAGCAGCCTATGCAGACAACAAAGAAAAAGCCGTCACTGATATTCATTCTTGTGGGTGCAGTGTTAGCAGGGTATCTTGGTTATCTGATAAATGGTGCGTGGACGGAAGGGATTACCTTTAATGAATTTATGGACAGATTCAATGAAGTATGTGCTGTTCCCTTTGCCAACTATTACAATTCCAATACAGTAAAAGCAGTAGCCATTGCATTAGGTATCTATGCGATGGCTATTGTCATGTATTACACCAGTCAGAGAAACTATATGCCTGGCAAAGAATTTGGTACGGCAAGATTTGAAAATCCGAAGCAGGTCAACAAGATACTTGCAGATAAGGATGAAAATTTCAACCGGATACTCAGCCAGAATGTGAAGATGTCGCTGGATTTCAGAAGGCTTAAGCTCAATGGAAATATCCTGATCTGTGGTGGTTCCGGAGCAGGAAAAACATTTTATGAAGTAAAGCCGAATCTTATGCAGATGCCGCATAACTGTTCCTTTATCTGTACCGATCCAAAGGGAGAAATCCTTAGAAGCTGCGGTCAGATGCTAAAGAATAACGGATACAATGTAAAGGTCATAAATCTGTTAGAGATGGATAAATCAGACTGTTACAATCCGTTTTCTTATATCAGAGAGGAAACAGATGTGGTCAAGCTGATTACAAACCTTATCAGCAATACGACACCAAAGGGAGCAACACCAAGTGATCCGTTCTGGGAAAAGGCGGAAGGATTGTTCTTACAGGCTATCTTTTATTATGTGTGGCTGGAGGTACAGCCGGCAAAGAGAAACTTTGAGACAGTACTTAAACTTCTTGGAGAAGCAGAGGTTACAGAACAGGGAAAAGCATCGAAGTTGGATGTGCGTATGAAGTTTTTAGAGGAAAGTTCCCCGCTTGGAGCAAATCATCCGGCAGTCAAGCAGTACAACAAATGTATGAGAGGTGCAGGAGATACAGTCCGTTCCATTATCATCAGTGCCAACTCAAGACTTGCATTTCTTGAGAATAAGCAGGTTTTACGATTACTCTCAAAAGATGAGCTTAATCTGTCAGATATCGGTATTGGAGTAAATGGGGATGGAGAGACAAAGACAGCACTCTTTTGTGTAATCCCGGATAGTGACAAATCCTATAACTTTATTATCGGTATGTTATACACGCAGATATTTCAGGAATTGTACTATCAGGCAGACTTTAACTGCGGAGCAGACTGCCAATCCATGTGACATTTATGTTAGATGAATTTGCGAATGTTGCATTGCCCGATGACTTCTGTTCGCTGTTATCGACAATGCGAAGCCGTGAGATTTCAAGTATTATCATTATTCAGAACTTTGCCCAGTTAAAAGCACTTTTTAAAGATACCTGGGAGACAATTCCCGGCAACTGCGATACGTTCATCTATCTCGGTGGAAACGAGCAGAGTACGCACAAGTATGTGTCAGAGCTGCTTGGAAAAGGTACGATTGATAAGAAGTCAAGTGGAGAGACAAAGGGCAGACAGGGAAGCTCTTCAAGAAACTATGATGTATTAGGAAGAGAACTGTTTACACCGGATGAGGTCAGAAAGCTGGATAATAAGAAGTGTATTATCTTTATCCGTGGTTTTGATCCTATCATGGACAATAAGTTCATACCATTCAATCATCCGATGTTTAACCAGACAGCAGATGGCAAGGGAGAGCCTTATGTTCATCAGATAAGGGGAGCAGATAATCTTATCGGTCCGCCATTTGAGATTCTTTCAGACAAGGCAGTTAAGTATTATGAAAAGCTGAAGGATAAGGGAGAGAATGTGTATATAGATTCTCTTACCTATGAGCAGTTTATGATGCTTGGCGATGCGGAATTAAGCAGAAGATTCTCCATGCAGGATGAAGCAGAGCAGAAAGCAAAGATTGACAGGGAACAGGCAAATGAGCTTGAGTATGTCGATGAATCGCAGAAGTCGGAAGCAACAGAAAGTGCCAATGCTTCTAGTGGAAGTGCTGGTGCTAAACCTGTAAGGAATCCTGAGAGGGAAAAGCCTAAATGGGAGGATACCATCACAAATCGAATGCTGCACTGGTCGTATACACCGGAGCAAAAGGAAGAAGTGAAGAAAGCACTTGCCGCAGGAGTTCCGAAAGCAACGATTCTTACTTACTTCTATCCTGAGGTTACTGTGGAGAAGATGAGTTCATATCGGAAGAAGCATTAAATGATATCGCATAGGCACAGGAAATGTGGTATACTGTGCCTATGTAAAAAGAATGTGTTTTACAAATCGGAATTGACCGAATAAGTTAATCGTGCCATATGGCTTGATTATAAATACAAAGATAAAAACGCAATGTACATTAAAAATGTACTAGAGCTGGTAGGTAGCCCAGCCGTCCTATGCAAATAGGGTAAGTAACCTGCCCCTCCGGGTTGTCCATTCTTTGTTCAATTCATTTTAGGAGGGATTCTTATGGACAAAGCAAGTGGAAAACTGACGGTATATTTTGAAGAACCATTTTGGGTAGGTGTATTTGAACGTATTGAAGATGGTAAACTATCTGTGGCGAAGGTAACATTTGGTGCAGAACCAAAGGATTACGAAGTGCAGGAATATATTCAAAAATACTATTTCAGTTTGAAATTCAGTCCGGCTGTTGAAACTGTTGTAAAGGATATAAAAAGAAATCCGAAACGGATGCATCGAGAAGTAAAAAAGCAGACAATAAGGGACAGGTATTGGCACAAAATCGCAGCAAGCATTGAAGTTACAGCAGGAACATAACAAACAGGAGCGTAAAGAGAGAAATCGCAAGAAAAAAGAGGCGAAAGAACAGCGAATGTTTGAATTGAAACAGCAAAAGAAAAGAGAAAAGCATAAGGGGCATTAAAAGCCTCTTGGGCTTTAACTCAAATCGGGATTGACCGAGCGCATTGGGCGAGAGATACTTCTTGTTTGAATGGCAAGAAGATGGAATTGAGAGTTTAGAAAATTGGAATTCAAGGAGCATATAGATGAAATTAGCAGATTTAGCAACAGGTTCTGATTGGATAGTGTGGATTGTCTTTGTAATATTTGCTGCACTTTCTATAACTTACTTCTGGACACGGAAGCTGGTTTATTTCTGGATATAATACAGCTACAAAAGAAGAAAAGGAAAAATATGATGAAAAGAAGTTATGCAGAACAATGGGAATTGGAATGTCTATTATAGCAATTCTTGCATTAATTATGGGCGTGCTTGAAAATATTTTGCCTGCATTTTTTGTATATATTGCATTGGGAATTATTTTGATTGATGTCGCGGTAATTATCATTTTGGGAAACACGCTATGCAGAAAGTAATAACTTCCAGTTAGTTGAGATGTTGCAAAATTTGGAATCAGGAGAGAATAAGAATGATTAACAATTTGATGTATATTGAATTAAAAACGGGATATTCTGATGATGGTCCGGCATGGATTGGATATGTCAAAACTTCAAAAAGTAAGAAAACAATCTATTTTAATGACCATGCCTTTCAGAAAAATATCGGTAACTATGCAAATTATATAGATATTGAGAATGGTGATAAATATTGGATTTCCGGACTGAAAAGGAAGAGAGCAATCGTCATTGGGCAGGACATGGAAAGATTATGGTTGATCGTAGAGCTGTTAATGAATACCTTTCCCTGATTGGTGAAAAGGAATTGCCATTAAATCTGTTTGAAGTAAGTTGATATTGAAGATAGATTTCCGGTTAAAAGAGTAAAAGAATTATTGAATGAGAAGAAATAACAATGCCAGCAGTCTTGCAATATTGAGTTTAAAAAAATTGTGACATTCTCACATATGACCGAGCGCATTGGGCGAGAGATACTTCTTGTTTGAATGTTGGAATGATTATAGGTATTTGTTTTCGGTATGAAAATACCGTTTATTTATTCCAGACATAAGATGTCCGGTTGAAAATTAACGGATTCTCGTTTTATGTCGTGGTAATTTTGGTGCATATTGGTAAGCTGTAAGTGGAAGAGAGGTAGAGATATGGATACAAAAAAAGATTGGAGCTTTTTTAAAGCAATGTCGTAAAGAAAAGAATCTTACGCAAGAACAGCTTGCCGAGAAGTTTGGGGTATCTGCAAGAACAGTTTCCAGATGGGAAACAGGAGTTTCCCATAGTTAAAGATACCACACCAAATATGATGAACCCACGCTTATACACTACCAGCTATAATAAACCGCAAGGACAGCAATTTGATACTGCTGTCCTTTCTTTTATAAAATTGCAGTACACAGAAAAAAGCTGTAAAATGATAAATATATTTGTCCTTGTAACAATTCTCGGACATTTGCCTGTTATACTATTTGCAAAAAGAAAAGGAAGTGAGGATATGAAGCAGATTTTAATTGTCGAGGACGACAGTTTTTTGAATAAGATGTTGGCCTATAACCTGACCGCAGACGCTACGGCGTGACTTCTGCCTAAACGCCAGAACCGCAGCC
>ENA-OQMZ01000616-OQMZ01000616.1-human-gut-metagenome-genome-assembly--contig:-NODE-616-length-14906-cov-2.734826_pt1 | contig 14906 bp, 24 predicted proteins | sample MGYA00242621_ERZ504862 | MGnify/ENA primary metagenome ERZ504862 (study PRJEB26092, sample SAMD00036393) | human gut metagenome | host: Homo sapiens | study: EMG produced TPA metagenomics assembly of... | reverse complement strand
CTCTCAGCAATCACATCAGACAGCGAAAGCTATCCGGCAATAGACAATGTGTTGTACGAAAAAATCAGCAAATGGCGATTATGCCTTAATTCGTTATCCTTCTCGAAGGGTGGATCCTGCTTTCAAAATACCCAATGCTGTGGCAAGAATTGATACTCATGCTTTTGACTGTTGTTCGTATCTGGCATCTGTGAAGATGCCAGACTCTGTGATTTCTATTGGAACGGGTGCCTTTATAAATTGTTCCGCTCTGCAAGACATTGAACTCTCATGCAGGATCACAGAACTTTCGGAATCAGTTTTTGCAGGTTGTATCAGTTTAAAGAGCGTCGATATTCCAGAGGGTATCACACAGATCCTCGATGATGCTTTTGCTGGCTGCGAGCAGCTCGAACGGATCGCGATTCCCAGCAGTGTAACCAAAATTCCCGAGTCGGCATTTTCCTCTTGTGAAAATTTGAAAACTGTGGAGTATTCAGGCTCTCGTTCTCAATGGAACGCTATTTCCACGAATTCTGGCCTACAAAATGTCCCTGTAGCACCTGGTTCTATTGATGTTACGGTAACCAGCGACATCCGTACCGTTACTGCCAAGGTTGATGGCAGCAGCGTTCCCATCAACGATGGCAAATTCATTGTCACGATCGGTAAAACAGTGGAATTGACCGTCAGCGATCCCCAATACAGAGATCGTTATACCTGGGCAGGGGGCAGCGGCACTGTGAGTGCAGACAATACCACCTATACTTTTGTTGCAGGTCAGGATGATACAGCCGTAACTCTGGCCACTGTTGAACACACAAATTATGACACCGGTGATTTCACCATCAGCGGTCTAGCGGACTATTCCTATGGGGACAATATCGATATCAGGATCGAGCCCAAGGATACACGCATCACAGATTACATTGTAAGATATGTCAGGAACGCAGGCACCTCAAACGAAGAAGAATTCAATGAGCTTCCAAAAGATGCCGGAACATACACCCTGCGAATCATTCAGGGTGATACCGTCCGAATCGACATTCCGGAAAAGATTACGATCCACCCCGTTACCATCACCAATGATACTTCCAGAACGAACTCGCTGTCACCCTGCCAGAGAACGCTGTGGAAGAGGAAGGCAATGATCATACGGCCACAGTGACTGTCCGGGCGGACAGCAGGCTGAATGCTCTTTTACAATCTGACGAGATCAAACTTGAGATTGTCTATCTCAACGATATGGGAGAAGAAGTCGTTGCCCCCACAAAAGCAGGCAGGTATACCGTAAAGGTAAAGATCCATTCCAATAGTCCCAATCTGATCTCTGCCATCGTGGACGGAGGCACGTTTGAAATTCGTCAAAAAGCTGCTCCCATTGTTCCCACTGCAGAGCTTTATCCCCTGACCATTAAGAATGCTGCCGTTCTCATTGAGCATGATGGCGAAGAGATTCATGCTGAGAGAAACGAGATTGGTGATCTGGTTGCAAAGGTGCCTGAAAACGCCAGTGTAACTGTCACCTACATCAGCCAGAGCGATGCCATTGCGTTCGATCAATGGTTGGTCAGCGGTTTGGACGATTCGATCGATGTCAAACAAAATCCATTGCGCTTTCAAATGCCCGCAGGTGAAAAGGGTGTAACGATTGAAGCCATGACAAAAGATGCTTCCATCGAAGATGGTGGTTCTGGCATTCTGGGAACCGTTATGTTCATTGGTGCTGCCGCCGTGCTGACATGGCAGGGCTGCCGAATCGGCACGGAGCTTTATCTGAAGCGTATTCTCCCCGATGGCGCAGCGATCCCCGCCAATGCCACCGAACTTGCCGAACTGGTGTGGGATGATGCCGGCAAGCCTGTTCCCGCTGCTGCGTTGGACAACGATGCCGCCAATGCACAGAAGGCTCTCACCTGGGCTTCTGAGAACCAGCTGCTTCCTTCCAATAAAACTGCAGATGCTTCTGTAAGTTACTGGGAAGTGATCCAGATCTGGCGCAAGGCGCAGACACTCAAGAACTAACCCCTGGCAGGCAGAAAGCCCCCTGACGATTACACTGTCAAGGGGGCTTCCTGCTGTTTATTGGTGAACCCAATAGAGTGTTCACGATCTTCTTCGTCTTTTTATGATGTACACCACCGGCCTGAAAGTCATGGGCACCTTTTCTTTTTACCGCTTCGCGTGGCGCTCGCCCATGGGGATGACATCACAAAAGACGCACCGGCTCTTGGTGGAAAGGGCCACATCCTTGTGGTAGCAGCCAAAGAACCACTTTTCGTAGGTCAGCTTCAGCAGGATCTTATCAAGAAACAGGTGCAGGCGGTTAGATTCGCCCACAGCGAGGGAAGTAAAATCAAGGAATCTGCTTGGGGCATCGTGGTCAGCACATAATCTACCTGCCAGCCGTTTGCTTCGAGATTGGTCTCACAGGCGGCGTATTCCTCATCGCTGGGCATCTCCTGCGGCCACCAGTTGTATCCGGCCTCCCGCTCTTCCTTGTCGGGGCTCTCGGTGCCGCCAAAACAGAGATATTTCTTTCCCTCCAGCTCCAGCACGCTGCCACGCAGACATGGTACACATTGCCGCCCAAAGCCTGGACCTGCCGCCAAACCGCTCCTCGACGGGGTACTGGGCCAGCAGGTCGTAATTCTCGTGGGCACCATCAAGGAAAAGCAGGGTATAGGGGCGCTTGCGCAGCCAGTCAAGCTTTTTCTGTTCCTCCTTGCTGCCATCCCACACAAAGCCGAAATCGCCCAGCACCACCACAATGTCCCGTTTGCCCAGCCAGCGGAGCCTGCCGTGCTTGAAGCGGTCAAGCTCGCCGTGGGTGTCGCCTGTCAGATATACCATAGTCCCCTCCTGCCGCTTTGTGAAACCGTGGCAAAACCCTTGTCTCTGCGCGGCAAACCTGTTATTATTAAAGGAGCGAATCTTCGTTCGCCATTCTTTGTCATTTCCGGGCACAGCGCCCGTATTTTATATATTATCGCTTTTTGAAGGAATTGTCCACATGAAACGTATTTTTGCACTGCTTTTGTCCCTTACCGTCCTGTTCAGCTGCCTTGCCGTGACGGCCGGAGCCATGTTCGACCCCAGCACGGTCTACGATGTCAAAGCCCAGAGCGCCTATATCGTGAACACCGACACCAACATCATCGTCTATGAAAAAGACAGCGAGAAGCAGGTGTCTGCCGGGGGCCTGACGAAATATATGACCATTGCGCTGGTGCTGACCAACTATGCCGACCAGCTGGACAACACATTCACAATGCCCTTTGCCATCTCGGACTATGTCCACAACACCGACAATGCGACATGCGCTCGGGCGAGACCTTTACCTACCGGGAAGCCCTTTACGCCATGGTGACGCGCAACGCCAATGAGGCCGCCATGGGTCTGGCCTACGAGCTCTCGGGCGGCGACCTGGCGGGCTGGGTGAGCCAGATGAACACCCTCTCCCAGCGCATCGGCACCACCAACAGCACCTGGACAGATGCCTGCGGGCTGGACAGCGGCAACACCACCACCGCCGTGGACATGTACCTGATCCTGCGCTACCTGATGAGCTTTGATGCCTTCAAGGAGATCTCCGCCGCCCCCACTTCACGATGCCGGCCAAGGAAAAGCACGCCAAGAGCTTTGTGCTGCTGAGCCAGAACGTGGCCCTGAACAAGACCAGCGGCGGCAGGTTCTACCGCAGCGCCATGCAGGGCGGCATGTGCGACGTGATGGCCTACAAGAACGACAGCGGCGATCAGAGCTATGTCTCGTGGGCCAACAAGGACGGGGCCACCTACATCTTCTGCATCATGCAAAGCCCCGACACCTGCGATGATTACGGCTATTCCAACCGCCGCCCTGCTCTGTACGAGACCACCAAGCTCATCGACTGGGTGTTCGAGAGCTTTTCCATCCAGGCCGCGCTGGACACCAACCAGGCGCTGGCGGAGATCCCGGTCAAATACTCCTCCGATACCGACACCCTGCAGCTCTACCCCGCCGACAGCATGATGACCCTGCTGCCCTCCACGGGGGATGGCTCGGTGACGCAGAAATATTTCCACCTGCCCGATTATGCCACGGCCCCCATCCAGCAGGCGACGTGGTGGGCACTGTGGAGCTCAAGCTGGCAGGCGAGACCATCGGCGTGGTGAACCTCATTGCCGGGCAGGATGTCCACCAGAACCCATTGCTTTTCACGGTCTCCAAGGTACAGGCCTTCTTCCACAGCCTGTATCTCAAGGTGGTCATCGTCCTCTCCCTGCTCACTCTGGCGGTCTACGGCCTGTGGGTGTTCATCAACCTGTGGAACGGGCGCAGACCGAACCGAAAGATCCATAGAAGATAAACCCCACTGCCATCCCTACGGGATGCCACCGCCCCTGATAGGGGCGGCCTTGGCAAAACCAGACAGCTTTACACCATGCCAAGGGCCCCACTATTAGGGGGGCTGTCACGCGAAGCGTGACTGAGGGGTTTCGCCACCGATTGCAAAGAAGCTCCACCTTCACGGCGGAGCTTCTTTCTATTTCTTAGTCAATCGTCGTTTTTGTTCTGCCAATGCCGAGCACTGCTGTCGTGATCTTTTTCCAGCTGTTGCAGCCGCACACGCCGTCCACCGCCAGGCTGGTGCGGCGCTGGTAGCCTCTCAGGGCTTCCTCGGTGCGGGTGCCGAACAGGCCGTCGATGCGGCTGCCGGTCTGGTAGCCCAGTGTGGAAAGCGCGTCCTGCAGGATCATCACATAGCAGCCCCGGCTCCCACGCCGCAGGGTGGGGTAGCCCGCTGTGGTGCCGCTGCAGGCCGGGGTACCGTAGCGGCGGTCAAAGTGCACCCATGTGGGGGTCTGGCTCAGCGGCTCCACATAGCCCCATGCTCCGGTGGACCGGGCGGCCTTATAGATGGCCGTGCGCCGCTCTGGGTCAGGCTCTGGCCCACATCAAAGGCCACGCCGGCGTAATGCTGGCTGCGGGTGCCGTGGCCGCCTTCCCAGATGCGCCGGAAGGCATACCCCACCGGAATGCCCTTGCCGTACTTGCGGCGGGTCAGGTTCCATGCCTCCATGGCGGCGATGGTCGTCCAGAGCACCGGGCTCCCCGATTTGCCCCGGAACTCCCGCAGTGTCAGGGTGCGCTCGGTGCTGTAAGGCATCGGGTCGTTTTCGTTCAGGCTGTTGTAGGTGTACACCTTGTTCTCATAGGCATCGTAGATCAGCAGCCGTGCCATCCGTCATCCCTCCTCGCATTCGCAGCTCTGGGCACGGAGCGCGGCCCAGGTCTCCTCGTTCACCGTACCTGTTACCAGCAGGTCCGCCCGCTCCTGTACTGCCCGGACACCTTCTGTTTCCTTCGGGCCGAAGCGGAAGTTCTCGGTCACATAGTCCTCGCCGCAGATCCGCATATAGCGTCCATTGAGCACTGTTCGATCTGCCCACATCCGGGCCAACGCTCCCCTCTTTCATGGCCACGGCCCGGGTAAGCATCGGCCTGCCCGGCATCCCGGTCAGGGTTGGGGGAAACGGCGGCCAGCTGCAGGCTCAGGGCCTCCACGGCCGTCCAGGTCTCTGCATCCGCGACTCCGGTCTCAGGCAGATCCAGCAGGGCCTGCGCACTGCGGGTAGAGACCGCCGTCTCGTCGGTATACCGGTCAGACAGGGGCGGGCTTTCCACGCTGTCGAAATAGTAGGCAATGCGCTGCAAAAGGAGGTTGTAGTAGAGCACCGCATCCCCCGTGGCCCCCACTGCCAGCGGTGTGCCCGGGTAAGGCAGGCGCTTCAGCGTGACCACCGGGCCGGACACCCGCAGGATGCTGCTTTGCCGTAGAGAGAATTCCAGGTCGTGCGCCCTACTACACCGTCCACCGTCAGCTTCGCAAAGCGCTGGTAGGCCCGCACGGCGTTCTCGGTCGCCGCACCGAGCTGCCGTCGATGGAAACAGCGGGGATGCTGCTCTCGTAGGCGCTCATCAGGTAGAGGTAGAACTGCAGCTCCCGCACTGCCGTTCCGGTGCTGCCCCGGCGCAGAACGCCGGATACTCACCGGGGCGCAAGCTGGCTGTGAGCAGCCGGTTGGCGATATCGTTGTAGACCTCATACAGCTTGTTCCAGGTCGTGCGGCCCACCACGCCGTCACTGGTCAGGCCGAAGTAGCTCTGGAATCTCCGCACTGCCGCCGCCGTGCCTGCGCCGAATTTCCCATCTACGGTCAGGGTGTTCAGGCTGGGATACACCGTGCGGGCGATCTTGAGCCAGAACTGCACCAGCCGGACGTTCTGCCCGCTGCTGCCCTGCCGCAGGGCTGTGCCCGGGTAGGCGTTGGGCCTGCCGTTGTCGGACTGGATGCTGCGGAACTGATTGTAAAGTTCTGTCCAGGTGGCGCGGCCCACCACACCGTCCACAGACAGGCCGTATCTTCGCTGGAAGCCCGGACCGCACCGGCGGTTCCGCTGCCGTACACGCCATCCACTGCCACAGAGGGGATGCTGCTCTCGTACTGGGCCAGAGTGTTCAGCCAGAACTGCAGCTGCTCCACAGCGCTGCCGGAAGAGCCGACCCGCAGGATGGTGCCGCCCCAGTTTCCGTCCGAGAGGGTGCCGGCGGCCGTTTCTCCCTCGCTGGTCAGCTCTGCAAGGTCTTTCACCGAAACGTAGATATAGCTGATCTTATACCAGGTCTGCCGCCCCACCACGCCGTCAGCGGTCAGGTTGAACTGCTTCTGGAATCTCTTCACGGTCTCGGTCATCCTGCTGCCAAAGACCCCGTCCACGGTCAGCAGGCCGAGAAAGGGGTAATCCTTGGTGATGCGGTTCAGCTGCCGCTGCAGGGTGAACACCGCCGTGCCCCGGTCTCCCCGCCGGAGAGGAGAGCCCGGATAGCTTCTGGGGATGGACTGGATGTTGCTGGTGCGGACGATCTCGATATCGCTGCCGTAGTAATATTTGAGGATGCTCAGGGCATTGCGGCCTGATTTGCCAGCGTGACCGTGCCCCACTGCTTGAGCCCCGGCAGGTAACGGACTTTCCGTCACAGTATTCGGAGTAGTAGGGATTCACAGTGCCGGTCTTGCGGATGTAGGTGTTGAAGATATCATCCGTCAGCTTTACCATCACATCGAACACGGTGCGGCCATGGACGTAATACTGGTCGTAGCTGGTGGAGTTGGTGATATTGAAGGTGTAGCCCTTGCTGGGATACCACTCGGTGTAAATACGGTTGAGCGCCAGCGAGATCTGGCAGTGGATGTTCGCTTTCAACGCTTCAATAGGCCAAGTGGGGTAGACCTCGCTGGAAGCCACATTGGCGATATAATCCCGGAAGGACACCGTCACGTTCCGGGCCGAGGCGGCGGGCTGCCCAGATGGACCGTAATATTTTTGGGTACGATGACACGGTCCAGCACCCGGCTGCCGGTGCAGTGCTCGGTGGGGGACGGGCCGCTGCCGCCGTTCCCCGCAAACAAAGCGTGGGTGGGGATGATCACGGGCGGGTTGGCAATGTCTTTTCCCTCTTCGGTGTCCGGGATCATCTCAGGCCGGGCCAGCGTGACCTGCCCGGCAAAGATCTGGATGCCCTGGATGCGGACGGTGCGGTAGCCCGGCTTTCTGGCCGTCAGGCTGCACACGGCATAGGGCAGGGTCGTGGTGTTGTTCTCGTCCAGCGAGAGGGCGCAGGCCGGGGCACAGATGGCCACATCCTCGGCATTGCCCTCGCATCGGTGATGCGGTGAGCCGTGAAGCCGCTGCCGGTGATCACAACAGTCACTCCCTCCACCGGAGCCGACTGCCGGGGCCGATAGGTCTGGATACGCAGGATGCCATTCATCATATAAAAACTCCTTTGCCGATAAGCTGATTCTCTTACAGCTTATTCCGCAAAGGAGCAGAGGGTGCATTTTTCAGTTGATGTAGCAGCGGTCCTGACCCACCAGCCAGTCCTCGCACAGGCGCTCGGCTTCTTCCACGCTGCGGCTCACACAGCGGAACAGCGCCCCGTTCAGCGAACAATAGGAGTAGCGGACTTTGGGCACACCGTTCGCATCCTTAAACTGTTCACAGCGTTCCTGCCCGGGCATCAGATAAAATGGTTCCATTTTCCACGCGTTCTCCTTGTTTTTGTCATGTTATGGCATTCTGCGGCACCGCCGCGCAACACCCTGCCTATTGTATCACCATCCGGCGGCAAAGGCTATTCGCCGATTGGACAAAAAGAACCGTGATTCTTCGGCCATGATTGCCATTGACAAGGTGTTTTTCACATTTTGCCGCGGGCGCAGCGGTCGGCCCCACCCTTACACGACCATGCACCACAGCGGTGTTGTGATGAGGGAGAGCACCGTAGAGACCGCAACGCACTTGCTGGCAAAGGCGGAATCCCCGCCGTACTTTTCCGCCAGAACGGCGGTCACGCCGCCCATGGGCATGGCGGCCAATACCACGGAAACACCGGTCACAAGGCTCTCCGCGCCGCAGAGCCTGCAGCCCAGCAGCACCGCCGCCGGGATGAGCCCCAGCCGGATGAGGCAGTAGAGAAAGCAGTCCTTATCCCAGAGTCTGCCCATCCGGCTGCTGCCGATGATGGCACCGATCAGGATCATGGAAACACCCATGTTGCAATTGCTCAGGCTCTTGACGGTGCGGCCCAAAAAGCCGGGCAGCGGCAGCTGAGAGGCCATCAGCACCATGCCCACCACGACCGCCAGGATGCAGGGGTGGGTAAATGTTTTCCGCAGCACAGCCCTGCGGTCTGCCCGCATCTCTTCTTTGGAAGCGGGCTTTTCGTCCTGCAGAAGTAGCTCACGCCCACCGACCACATTGCCACGCGCTGGGGGATAAGTAGATGGAGCTGAGCAGCAGGCCGCTGCTGCCCCAGATGCCGTCCACCAGTGCGCTGCCCAGAAACGCACCGTTGGAGCAGACCGTGCCATACTGGTAAACGCTCCGCTTTGCAAAGGGCAGCCAGTTGTAGCCCAGGGCACACAGCACCACACAGCCGATCTGCAGCGCCAGCGAGATCACAAGGATCGACGCGCTGCTCTTCAGCACATCCCAGCTGAACTCCACCAGAAACGACTGGATGATGTTCGCGGCAGGATGACATTGATGAGCAGGTCGGTCAGGCACTTGCGTCCCTGCGCATTGATGATGCCCTTGCGGGCCAGAAAAAAGCCAATGAGGGTCAGCAGCGCAAGCTGGCCCTGCAATGTCAGCAGACTTGAAATTTCAGCCATGATTCCTCCTGTGTTTTGCACCAAAAAAGACTTCTTTGTTCAAAGTATAAGAAATCCGGCCGGGAAAAGCAAGGATTCCGATAACTTTTCAGCCCAGCGGCAGGTACACCACCGCTTTGGCACCGTGGGGGCTGTTCTGCCGAACACTGCCCTGCCGCCATGGGCGGCGGCGATCTGCTGCACTACATACAGGCCAAGGATATGGGGTGCGTTTTCGGCAGGCTCCGCAGCGTTCAGTGCCGCCAGAACGGCAGTCGGATAGCCGATGCGTCATCTGCCACGGTCAGGCAGAAGCGCTCCCCTGCCCGCCGGGTGTACACGGTAATGTTCACCGGTTTTGAGTTATGCCGGACACTGTTGTTCAGCAGGTTTTCCAGCAGCCGCGCCATCAGCGCCTCATCCACCGAAAGCACTGTCTGCTCTGCTGGTTCTTCCTGTTCCAGTGTGATTCCGCAGCGCTCTGCCAGCGGGCTTTCGCAGACTGCGCCACCAGCTGCCGGAACAGCGGCCCTGCCCGGAGGTCTTTCCGGCGCAGGGGTTGGGCACCGTATTCCAGCTTACTGGTCAGGTTCAGGTCATCAATGAGGGTGCGCAGCTTTTCGCACTGGGTGCGGATGCCGGTCGCTTTCTGCCGGGAGCTGCCCGGCAAAAGTGCGTCCTGTTCCAACTGCTCCGCCCAGCCTAAGATCAGCGCCAGCGGGGTGCGCACGTCATGGCTGACCCCTGCAATCCACTGGGTGCGGGCGTTGTCCCGCCGGGAAAGCATCTCGTTTTTGGCTTGCAGCTGCGCCCCGGTCTGGTTCAGCTTTTCTGCCAGTTCCCCGGCAAAACCGTCGGTAGGCAGCTGGACGGTCTGCCCCTGCGCCAGAGCATCCAGACCGTTTGCCACGGTCTCCAGCCGCTTTGCCCCCCGCCAGCTCAGCCAGAAGCAGAGAATCAGACCCAGCAGCAGCATTCCCAGTGCTGCCGCCGGGAGCACCCGCACCATGCTCAGAGCAAAGTCCGGTGAGCTGTAAATGCTGTACTTCCACAGGCTCCCCTTTGGCAGCCCGATGACAAACAGCCCGTAGGGTTCCGTCCAGCAGAACACCGGGTAATCCGCCAGATACCAGCGGGAAAATTTGGCGATATCGCCGGGAGTGTAGGCATGGTTCAGATCCTGCGGCAGGCCGTAGCTCCAGCGGATGTTTCCCACATCGTCCAGCACCATCGCCCACTCGTAGCCGTTCATCCACTCCTGCGGGGTACGTTCTGCCCCAAAGGCAAGCCCTTCAGCGGTCTCCACCATAGAATCCGCGATCTCGCTGGAGGAATACTCCCGCTGCGGCAGGCGGCAGCTTCCTGCCAGCCCAGCCAGCCCAGCACTGCAACACCGGAAAACAGCAGCAGCAGAACAATGCCCACCGCCGCCAGCACATACCGCCGGATCAGGCGCACAAAGGTTTCATGCTTTGTCCCCCTTTGTCAGCTTATAGCCGATGCCCCGCACCGTCCGCAGAAACTGCGGCGCACCGGTTCGGCTTCCAGCTTCTCCCGCAGATGCCGGATATGTACCCCCAGACTGTTCTCGCAGCCATAATAATCTGCGCCCCAGACCGCCGCACAAAGGGCATCGTAGGTAACGATGTGTCCCCGGTTCTCTGCCAATTTCCGCAGCAGCGCCAGCTCGGTAGCGGTCAGCGTCAGTGTTTTGCCCTCTGGCAGGGTAACAATGGCATCATTCAGGTCTACGCACCGCTCCCCCAGCTGCAAAGGTGCCGGTTTTGTACGGGACAGCTCTGCCCGGTACGCCCGCCGCAAAATATGCTGCACCCGCAGCAGCAGTTCCTGCATCAGAAAGGGCTTGGTCAGGTAGTCGTCTGCGCCAAGACCCAGCCCAAACAGACGGTCGGCATCCGCATCCCGTGCAGAGAGGAACAATGCAGGGACATCCGCTTTTGCCCGCAACGCCCGGAACAGCGAAAACCCGTCCCCATCCGGCAGGTTGATATCCAGGATCATCAGCTCCGGCTGCTCTGCCCCAAAGCAGACACGGGCAGCGGCGCAGCTTTGGGCAGTTCTGATATGGCCATATCCTGCGCCCCGCAGCTGCTCACACAGCAGTGCCAGCAGTTCGGCGTTGTCATCCACGATGAGAAGCTTTGCATCATAAACGGTATCCATAAGGGCAGTTCTCCTTTCCCGCCTTTACTATACCACACTTTTTGCGCCGCAGCGGAACGCCTGCAAATTTAAGGGGAAATTAAGCTGCGCTTCCGGTCAGTTTAAGGCAGCGGGTGTATTCTGGCATCGTTCCGAAAATCACGAATGCGAAAGGAGACCATTTATGAAACCTGTGATCGAGACCCATGCCCTTTGCAAAAGCTACCATGCCGTCCGGTGGTGGATCATTTGAACCTGACTGTCCCGGAGGCTGTGTCTACGGCTTTTTAGGCCCCAACGGTGCGGGCAAATCCACCACCATGAAGATGCTGCTGGGGCTTGTACACCCCACCGGCGGCAGTGTGGAACTGCTGGGGCACACCCTGAACGAAGCAAACCGCATTGCCCTGCTGCGGCAGACCGGCAGTCTGATCGAATCCCCCTCCGGTTACCTGCACCTGACTGCCCGGGAAAATCTTTCCATCGTGGCTGACTTGAAAGACGTGGACCGGAAGGACATCAGCCGGGTGCTGGAGATCGTGCACCTGACCAAGGACGCTGACCGGAAGGTGGGGCAGTATTCCCTTGGCATGAAGCAGCGGCTGGGCATTGCCATGGCGCTGCTGGGCAGCCCCAAACTGCTGATCTTGGACGAACCTACGAATGGTCTGGACCCGGCGGGCATTCAGGAGATGCGCAGCCTAATCGCTTCCATGCCCCAGACCACCGGAGCCACCGTGCTGATCTCCAGCCACCTGCTGGGAGAGATCGAGCAGATGGTGGATCAGGTAGGCATCCTGAACCACGGCAAACTGCTGTTCGAGGGTTCCTTGCAGCAGCTGCAAAAGCACAGCCGGGGCGGCATTCTGCTGCGGGTGCTGGATGCACCCAAAGCCGCAGCCGTCCTGCAGCAGCAGGGGGTAAAAGCCGCTGCACCGGCAGACCAGCCGGACACCCTGCAGCTGCCCCCGCTGCCGGACGAAGCGCTGGCGGCGCTGGTCTGCACTCTTGCCGAAAGCGGCGTGGGCGTGGGCGTGGTTGGCCTGGCGGCCCAGACAAAGAGCCTTGAGGACATTTTCCTCAGCCTGACCCAGACCGGCGGGGAGGTGGCGTAAGATGCAGCTTTCCGTGCAGAACTGCAAAAAGCCCACCGTCGGCATGACCTTGCCCTCTGCCTGCTCCTCCCCGGCATTGTCGTGCTGTGGGTGGGCGGCCTTGCCCCGCAGACCCGGAGGAGCTTGCCAATGGTTACAGCGCCTGCTTTACAGCCTGCCCGTCATTGAAGCCATTCTGATGCCGGTGATGATGGCAGTGCTGGCCTCCCGGCTGTGGGATATGGAGATCAAAGGCAACACCGCCAAGCTGCTCTACACCCTGCAGAGCCGCCGCAGCCTGTTTGCAGGCAAAGCGGTCTTTGGAGTGCTGGAGGTGCTGTTGGTCACGGTGCTGGAGCTGGCCTGCGTTCCGGTGCTGGGGCGTGTCCATGGTTATACCGAAGCCTTTCCCACCGGGCAGCTGGTCTATCTGTTCGTCTGCACACTGGCGGTGGACGCAATGCTCTTCTTTGGAGAATTTCTGCTGATGCTGTGGGTGGGCAACCCCCTGCCTGCGCTCTGCGTGGGCATTGTAGGGCTCTGGTGGGGCTGTTCTCTGCTTTTATGCCGCCGCTTGTCAGCTATTTTGTGCCTTTGGGTACTACATCCCTCTGAGCGCCTATGAGGTTGCGAACTGGGACAAGGCTACCCACACCGTCACCTACGGCACCCGCCCCTTCAACTGGGGCTGCTGGCCTTTACCCTTGCGCTGGGCGCAGTGCTGTTTGCCCTTGCGTGGCGCAAGGTACAGGATGAGGAGGTATAAAACCATGCTGAAACGCTGTATTCTTGCGGAGAACCGCAAACTCCACGCATCCCCCATCTGGGCAATGTTCTTTGTGCTGCCCATTCTTTCCGCTACCTACGGCACTTTCAATTATCTGCAAAATCTTGAGATCCTCACCGACGGCTGGTATAGCCTGTGGACCCAGCACACCCTGTTTTATTCCATGTTCTTCTTCCCTGCCATGGTCGCCACCTATGCTGCTTACTTGTGGCGGCTGGAACATCTGGGGCACAACTGGAACCTGATCATGGCAAGCCCTGTACCGCCGCTGGACCTGTTTGCCGCAAAGTTTGCGGTGGTGACAAAGCTGGCGCTTCTGACCCACGGTTTTGTGTTTGCGCTGTTCGTGTTCTGCGGCAAGGTATTTGCCCATCTGCCCGGGCTGCCGCCGGTCACCTTACCTCTGTTTTTACTGCGGGGACTGCTGGGTGCGTTGGCTGTCATTGCCGCACAGCTGGTGCTGGCCATGGTCATCCGCAGCTTTGCCGTGCCCATTTTTCTGGGGCTGCTGGGCGGCATTACCGGCATCTTTATCAGCTCCAAGGGCTTTGGGCTCCTGTGGCCCTATTCCCTGATGCAGCTGGGTATGAACTCCAACAAAAGTGCGGATGCACTGGCGGGCAGCTACGGGCTGTTTGCCTTCAGCTACATCTTCTGGCTGGGGACGATGTTCCTTCTGGCATGGCTCCTGCTGAAAAAACGGGATGTCCGGGCATAGCACAAAGGGGAGAGCACCTTCACGGTTGCCCTCCCCTTTTTTCAGCTGTTCAGCTGCCGCATGATCTTCCTGACCTCGCTGCTGGAGTATCCCTCCTTGAGCAGCTGGGTGCGGATGGCCGTATCACTGCGGCCCTGACTGCGCATCCTCGCCGCGCTGTACGGCACGGTGCCGCCGCTGGAAACGCCGCTTTTGCCCACCTTCAGGCCGGTGTCACCCGTCAGGCTGCCGCGCTTTGCCGCTGCATCGGCGCTGGCTTTTTCGGCAGTCCGGCTGGCCTTTTCCTGCTTGGCTGCCCACTGGCTCTTGCTCAGGTCCAGCCGCTCTGCCGCAAGGGCATTGCTGACCTGCTGCTGGCGGAGTTTGTCCTGATATTCCTGCTGCGCCTGCTCGTTTTTGTACTGCTGCTGTGCCAGCTCATCCTGCCGCAGCTGCTCCTGCATTTTCTGCTTCCACGCCGTGTCGGCCCGTTCGGCTTCATAGGCGCGGTTGCCCGCATAGATGTTGTACCCGGTGTTCAGCAGGCTGCCTGCCATGCTGCCCAGACCTGTGGTGCCGGTAATGGCCAGCTGGGCCGCATCACCCAGAAGGCCCAGCACGGTCATCACATTGTTGAATCCCTGCTGGCGGCGGGCCGCCTCCTGCTGTTCCTGTGCCGCGTAGTAACCGTACAGGCTGTCCAACTGGCCCAGGTAATCCTGATAGCGCCCGTATCCTGGGTGTAAGCCGTGTTGTAGGCATTGCCCTTTTGTTCCAGCTGGGTGTAGTATCCGCCAGCTCCCGCTCATACTTCTGCTGGGCATTCTGCTCCTGCCCGTTCAGCTGGTCGATCTGCTCCACCAAGCATCGCCGCCGCTCTCGGTAGGTATCCAGCGCCAGCCGGTACAGCCGTTGGGATGGCCTCGCTCAGCGCACCGATCTGCTGCTGGTATGCCTGCCGGGCCGCACTGGCCGCGTAGCTG
>ENA-OQMZ01000615-OQMZ01000615.1-human-gut-metagenome-genome-assembly--contig:-NODE-615-length-14910-cov-4.226950_pt1 | contig 14910 bp, 20 predicted proteins | sample MGYA00242621_ERZ504862 | MGnify/ENA primary metagenome ERZ504862 (study PRJEB26092, sample SAMD00036393) | human gut metagenome | host: Homo sapiens | study: EMG produced TPA metagenomics assembly of... | reverse complement strand
GACAATCGTCGCGCAAATCGTCGGCAAAGTAGATGCCTTGCTGGCGCCTCGGCTCGAAAGCCCTTAGTCAATCATGTGCCCGAGCAGCGCCTTGAGGTCGTTGTAGTAACCGTCAAGGTATACAGGATGCACGGAGCACTCAGGTGCCCCAACGACACCGCGGACATGACCTCGGCAATCTCCTCGAGCGTGCCCGTGCCGCCCGGAAATGCGATGAACGCATCACCGAGCTCGATCATCTTGTCCTTACGCTCGGCCATATCGCTCGTCACGATGAGGTCATCGATGCCGTCGTGCTGAAACTCGGCTCTATAAAAAAGCTCGGCTCAACACCCGTCACGTGTCCACCTGCCTCGAGTACGCTATCGGCGAGCGCGCCCATCAGGCCCGATTTGGACCCGCCGTATACCAGCGCGTGCCCGTTGGAGCCAATCCAGTTGCCCAGCTCTTGCACCGCAGGCAGAAATGCTGGGTCGTTACCAACGCTGGCGCCCAGGTATACCGTGATATTCATATTCAGTCCCCCTCGTCATGACGCGCAGCGCCCGTTCTAGCGCTGGCGTCGACGATACTCGCGCACACGACGCGAAAGATCGGCGAGCTCGTCGCGATCGAGCTCTTCCAAATGCTCCAGATCGTCCATAAAGCGCGCCATGGTGTCCTTTTGGCGCATCTTGATGAGCGTATTGCAGTAGTTCACCGCCACGCCCGTGAGCATGGCAATGTAGAAGATGCTGATAACGCTCAGGACAACGGTAATCGCGCGGGCGACCGGCGTTTCGGCCGGGATATCGCCAAAGCCGATGGTCGAGACCGTCTCAAAGCTAAACCAGAGACCATCGCCAAACGTAAGGGTCGTGGGCTCGGACAACCAGACGGCCGTCGAGCACAGCAGATAGAAGATGAGGAACAGGCCCGTGATACGCACGAAACCGGCCTGGCGCAAAACATCAGCAAGCGTCCTGAGCTTTTTCATCGCGACCCCTTTTCTCAGACGTCCAATCACATTCGCTCGGTATTGTCCCACGCCTCTCCCGCAAACGAAACTAGTCATTGGGGACGTTCTTAAACGACTAGTCATTGGGGACGTTCTTGTTCGACTAGTCATTTAAGAGTCCCCAATGACTACCAGCTGCCGCCTGGGCAGGCTGGCTGGTATCCTTATGCGGTAATGTCTCGATTCGTTAGGATTGCATGTGAGAGCTGCCACTGTCCTTCGTTCAGTTATATGTCGCGCCCTGGCCATTGTGCTCGCCGCGCTTGCCGTGCTGAGTTCTATCGCGCCTGTCCAGGCTTTTGCCGCTGACTCTACCAGCCAGTCAAGACGGTCCGCGTTGGTTGGCTCGTCAACAACGAGGGCTTCCAGGACGGCACCCCCGGCGAGCGTCTATCGGGATGGGGTTACGAGTACCTCCAGACCCTGTCGTACTACACGCCCGGCTGGCGGTACGAATACGTCTCCGGCACCTTCACCGAGCTTATGGACATGCTCGAGGCAGGCGAAATCGACCTCATGCCCAACATCTCCTACTCCGAGGAACGCACCCAAAAGCTGCTCTTTTCCTCGAACCCCGAGGCACCGAGCGCTACTACATCTACGCCAAGCCCGATCGCGACGACCTGGCCAAGGGTGACCTCCAAGCGCTCCAGGGCCTTACCATCGGTTGCAACTCCGGTGTTATGCAAACCTTCGTTGGCCAGCAGTGGCTCGCCAACGAAGGAATCACCTGCACATACAGGGAGTATGACGGAGGCTCCATGCTCTTTGACGCACTCGCAAACGACGAAGTCGACGCCGTCATCATGAACGACACCATCTCGTCACCCGATGCGTCGCCCATGTTCTACGTTGGCTCGAGTGACTACTATTTTGCCGTCCCCAAAAGCCGCCCCGACCTGATGAACGATATCAATGCCGCCATGACGGCAATCGCCCGCGTCAACCCACGTTATAACGACGAGGTCAAGGCGAATTACTCGGCCCAAAACAGCGGCTCATCATCGCTCACCGGCCCCGAGCGCTCCTGGCTCAAAGCAAACGACAACACCATCACGATCGGCTATCTTAAAAACAAACTCCCCTACTGCACGCAAAATGACGACGGCGAAATGGAAGGGTCGCTCGCCTCGCTTGCGACGACGCTACACGATAAATTTGGCATTACGGTCAAAACCGTCGCCTTTGATAGCTACAAGATGATGTCAAAGGCCCTGTCAAAGGGAAGCATAGACGTTGCGCTGCCGGTATACCGAGATTACTGGTTTGCCGAGCAAACAGGCGTTGTGCAGTCGATATCGTTGGGGACCATATCCCTCACCGCCATCTACACCGGCAGCAACCTGAACAAAGACCTTCAGAACATCGCCTGTACCAAATCATCGTTTGTCAACAAAAATGCACTTGAAAGCCTGTTCCCCACAGCGACCGTAACCGAATACCAATCCGACGATGAAGCGTTCGACGCCCTCAGGAAGGGAACGGCGCACTGCATCGTCGCTCCCAGTTCACGCGTAAAAACCATCGGTGACCGTTACGATCTCGAGGACTGCGAGACGGTCGAGCTCCCTGACACCTGTGAGCTCTCGTGCTGGATTTCGCGCGGAAAGCCCGAGCTGCTGGGAATCATCAACAAGGGCATCATCAATGCCGGAGAATCGCTCTCCGCAAGCAATTTCTCCTCCACGTCGTACACGGCCCAGGAATCCAACACGCTTCAATTCCTTTATCGCAACCGCACCGCCATTGCAGCTACCCTCATCGGTATGTTGTCGGTCGGCATCGTCCTGCTCATCTGGGCGCTCGTGCGCGCTCGAACCGAGCGCAAAAAAAGCCGATGCTGCCAACGCCGCTAAGACGGCATTCCTCACGCGCATGAGCCACGACATCCGAACGCCGCTCAACGGTATCCTGGGCCTTATCGAGATCGAGGAATTGAAGGAAGGCGATATCCAGGTCGCCCGCGAGAGCCGTGCCAAGCGCGCGTTGCCGCCAATCACCTGCTCTCGCTGATCAACGACATCCTCGAGATGGGCAAAATCGAAGACCGCAAGCTAACACTGGAGCATACGCCTTTTAACCTCAAAGAGCTCTGTGATAATACGCTGGTGCTGTGCAAGCTCCGCGCGTCCAGTAACGGCATCACCATGCAGGACAATAGTCTGCCGTACGCCACGGGGCCATACATGATCGGCAGTCCCACCCATATCCGACAGATCATGATCAACCTATTAGACAACAGCATTAAGTACAACAAGCACGGCGGCTCCGTCACCTTTAGCTCAAAGACCAAGCCACTCGATAACGGGCGCGCGCTCTTTTGCTTTAGCGTTTCGGATACCGGCATTGGCATGACTCCCAAGTTTTTAAAGCATATCTATGAGCCGTTTGCCCAAGAAGGTGACGATGCGCGCAGCAAGTTCCAAGGAACCGGCATGGGCATGCCAATCGTCAAGTCGCTTATTGAACTGATGGGCGGTACGATTGAGATTTCGAGTGAGGTTGGCGTGGGGAGTACGTTCAACGTCCAGATTCCGCTCGATATCGACAAGAACCCTCAGGCGCGGGCAGATACGGTCGAGAGGGTGCTCGACTGCTCGCTCGCCGACATGAACGTGTTGCTCGCCGAAGACAACGAATTGAATGCCGAGATTGCCCAGACGCTGCTAGAATCCGAGGGCGTCGTGGTCACCTGCGCCGCCAATGGCAACGAAGTCGTCGATCTGTACCTGTCACATCCCGCCGGCAGCTTCGATGCGATTCTGATGGACATCATGATGCCGGGCATGGACGGCTATGAGGCAACCCGCGCGATTCGTCTGAGCGAGAAGGTCGATGCAGCCGATATCCCCATCATCGCGCTCACCGCCAACGCCTTTGCCGAGGACGCCAAGGCGGCACACGATGCCGGCATGAACGCCCATCTGTCCAAACCGCTCGACTTTAACAAGCTCAAAAACATACTCGCCCGCATCAAGAAAAACGGATCCGTTTCGCTATAGTTTGTGCTCAATCACCACGCACGACCAGAAAGGAAACCAACGATGTTTAGGCCCTTACGTCGAAAGAAACGCGCCATCACTGACGAGGAAGCGCGCGAACTGCTCGCTACCTGCAAGCGCGGCGTCTTTGCCGTCAACGGCGACGATGGCTACCCGTACGCCATTCCCGTCAACTACTTCTTTGACGCCGAGCACGACAAGATTTATTTCCATGGCGCCAAGGCTGGCCACAAGGTCGACGCACTCAAGCGCGATGACAAGGTCTGCTTTACCGTTTACGGCAACGAGTGGTACAAGGACGGTGACTGGGCTCCCTACGTTATGAGTACCGTAGTCTTTGGCCGTTGTCGCCTGGCGAATGACACCCCCGCGTTATCGAGGATAAAGTTCGCCAGCTCGCGCTTAAGTACTACCCTTCTGCCGAAGAAGTCGAAGAGGAAATCGCCAAGGACATTAAGGCGTCCAGCTCTACGAGATTACGATTGAGCATCTTTGCGGCAAGCAGATTCAAGAAAAATAAACCTCCGCAGCAGGTCTGCGCCCAATGGTTACAGACGTTTTACCATGCGGGACCTTCCAGCCGGCTTGGCAGAAGGCCCCGCATGCAGTGCTCACTTACCGTGCATTAAAAACGTAGCGGTCCAAGCGGTCGCACGCTTCCCTTACGCGCGAAAGCGGCAGCGCCAAATTCACGCGAATGTGGCAGGGCCCGTGGAACGGGCGGCCGTCCTGATACCCCACGCCCACGCGCGCCCCCTCGTCGAGCAACCACTGAATATCGCGGCCATGCTCGCGGCACCACTCGGTGCAGTCCAGAAACACCATGTACGTGCCCTGCGGACGCGAATAGGACACGCCCTCAAAATGCTCGTCCACGTAATCGCAGAAGTACTCGATATTGCTGGCAAGCACCTGGTTGAGCTCGTCCACCCACTCGTAGCCCTGCGGCTGGTAGGCACCGATAAGCGCATGCATGGAGAGGACATTCATCTCGTTGTAGTGAGTCTTGTTGGACACGGCGCACACGCGGTCGCGCAGCGTCTCGTTGTAGACAATGTGGTAGCTGCCGACCAGGCCCGCCAGGTTGAACGTCTTGCTGGGCGCATAGAGGGCAACCGTGCGCATGCGGGCGTCCTCGCTCACCGACTGCGTCGGGATATGCTTGTGCCCCGGCAGGATGATATCGGACCAAATCTCGTCCGAGATCACCACGCAATCGTGCTGGCGATAAATGTCCATAGCGCGCTCGATCTCGTCGCGCTCCCATACGCGGCCGCAGGGATTGTGCGGCGAGCAGAACACCGCGGCATGAATGTGGTTTTGGGCGAGCTTGCGCTCCATGTCCTCAAAGTCCATACGCCACACGCCTTGATCGTCGAGCTTAAGCGGGCTGTGGACAATGCGATAGCCCGCGGCTTCGATGGACTTGGTAAAACCGATGTAGGTGGGGCTATGGACCAGCACAGCATCGCCTGGCTGGACATACGCGCGCAACGTCGACACGACACCGCCCAGCACGCCGTTTTCGTAGCCGATATGCTCAGGCGCCAAGCCCTCAACGCCGTTGCGACGGCTCTGCCATTCGATGATGCGGTCAAAGTACTCGGGACGCGGGTTAAAGTAGCCAAACATGGGATGCTGGGCGCGCTGAATAATGTGCTCCTGGACCGTGGGCACCGTGGCGAAGTTCATGTCCGCCACCCACATGGGTATGCGGTCGAAGCCTCGTCGGGTGCGTTCGGGGCCATACCGGGGATCTCGCCCCAAGAGTCAACGGCAATGGAGTCCATGCCGTGGCGGTCGATAAGCGAGCTAAAGTCGTATTTCATGCTGAGCTCCCGTGCAAAGTAGGCTGTTTCGATAGGCGTTATTGTCCACCAGCGTAGGCGATTTTGGCATGGGGTTTGGCGCTTAATTTGACGGGTGCAGACGGATGGCCGGTTAGCCTTACGCGTCGTTGACGGCGACTACGGTTAGCTGGGTTTCATCGACCGTAAAAGATATGTCGAGTCCGGCGTAGGCCAAGTGGTAAACGCGGTTTGGCTCGTGCTTGCTGCCCGCGCGGCGCGGATCTTGGCGAAGAACCTCGGCCAAGCCGGGGAGCTTTGCGGGCGGGACCATATCCTGCAGCGCTTGTGGAAACTCAACATCGAGCTCTTGCCACGGAGCACCCTCAATCCAGCCGCCGGTCGCATCCGGGTGGCAGTCCGCAAACGGGATGTAGGGCTTGATATCGTAGATGGGCGTGCCGTCGCGCAGATCGGCCCCCAGCACATGGATGATGGGGCCGTCGTCGGTAAGCTCCACGCGGTCGAGCTTAACGCAGGTGAGCCCGATGGGATTAGGGCGAAACGGACTGCGCGTGGCAAAGACACCCACGCGCTCGGCTCCGCCCAGACGCGGCGGGCGCACGGTCTTCGACCACTTGACGTTGGTGCCAGACCTGTCCTGCGACTTGGCATCGGCAGCTATGTCGTTTGCCGTGCCGCCGGGCGTTCCGTTTTCGAAGCGCCACAACAGCCATAGGTGAGAGAAGGAGTCCAGGCCCTCAACCGCTGCATTGGAGCAAATTCCGGCTCAAAGACGATGTGTCCCTGCAGATGAGGCGCCAAAAAGCTGTTGCGCGGAATGCCGAACTTCTGCGGCAGGTCGGTATGTATGTGTGCGATAGGTTCCATGCCGGTCATTGTACGGCATGGAGGTGTGGGGCGTTGCGTGCAATTCTTCGCCGCGGTCCCCCGTCGTGCAACCAACGGTTGCTTGGAAGGGCGCCTGCTGCCGCGTATGCTTAAGCCATCAATCAGCAGAAAGGAGCCGTTATGGCCTTTGCAGAAAAGCTCATCGCCGTCCGTCACGCCCATCACCTTACCCAAGAGCAGCTCGCCGCCAAGCTCTTCGTCACACGCCAAGCCGTCAGCCGTTGGGAGCGTGGCGAGGTCACACCGGGCATCGACATGATGAAGCTCATCGCCGCTGTGACCGGCGAGCCCCTGTCTCATCTGCTCGAAATGCCCGAGCGCTATTGCCAGAGCTGCGGCATGATACTCACGCCCGACGACTGCGGCACCGATGCCACGGGCGCCGCGACCGACCATTACTGCAAGTGGTGCTACGACCACGGCCAGTACACCTACGACACCACGATGGAGGCAATGATCGAGGACTGTGCCCCGCGCCTGGCGCAAAACACCGGCATGTCACTCGACGAAGCCGTCTCGCTCATGGGCGCCGTCCTGCCGCAACTGGAGCGCTGGCGCTCCGTGCAGGAAAACGAAGAGCGCTACGGCGCCGAGGCACGGGCGCGCTATGGCGACGAGACCATCGACGCGGCAAACGAAGCGCTGCTGGACATGGACCCCGAGACATGGAACGACATGAAGGAACTTGAACGCGCTATTCTGGGCCAGCTCTCGATTGCCATGGGCATTGGCGACCCAGAGAGCAACGAGGCCCGCAAGCTTGTCACGATGCACCGTCGATGGATTGGCCTTAACTGGGGACACGAGCCCCAAGACGAAGAATACCTGGGCCTCGCCCACGGCTATCTGGCCGACCAGCGCTTTGTTGACTACTACGACAAGCCCTGCGGCACCGGAGCCACGGCGTTTCTGGTCCAGGCCATCGAGTCGTCACTGGTCCGCGCATAGACCGCGGCGGCTTTGGGTATTTCAATCAAAACTGCAACCGATTGGAGACCTATGGCTACTAATCATGAGCTTGCGCTATTCGTTATGACCGGCTGCCCGTATTGCATAAAGGTCAAGCGCTTTTTGGCCGATAACGGCGTGACCATTCCCGAGCGCAATATCTCGACCGACCCCGAAGCCGAGCAGACGCTCATCGCCGTCGGCGGAAAGCGCCAGGTTCCCTGCCTGTTTATCGACGGAAAACCGCTCTACGAGTCGAGCTACATCATCGCATGGGTACAGAAGAACCTGCTCTAGTGCAACATATTCATCGGGGACGTTCTTAAATGACTAGTCGTTAAAGAACGTCCCCAACGACTAACTAGCCGTGAAAGCGGGCTATGGGCGCAAGTGGCTGCTCGCGAAAGACGCGCTCGACGGCGGCGCGGTATTCGTCGACCTTTTTGGTCTTGCGCACGATCTTGTGAACGTTAGCGGGATTGGCGAAGGCGCATTTGGCGTAGAACCACCACTCCTTCATGCGAAAGACCGCATTGCCGCCAATCTCTTCCGCATATGCCGCAAACAGCGTGTCGTGGAAGCGCTGCAGCTCAGCAGCCGTGGCAGTAGGGCCGCCCTTAACCATGCGAGCCAGCGCGGGGTTCGCAAGCAAGCCGCGCCCCAACATTACGTGACGCGTTCCGGGATAGGCCTCCACCAGCGCATCCATCTCCTCAAGATCAAAGATGTCGCCGTTGTAGGCCACCGGGAACGGCGCCCGCTCCAGCGTCTCGCCGTAAAACTCTTTGCGCGGCGAACCCGCATAGCGGTCCTTTTGCACGCGCGGATGCACGATCAGCTCTGCCAGCGGCATGCGGCAATAGAGGTCAAGCACACGCTCGTATTCGTCGTCGCTTTCCAACCCCAGCCTGGTCTTGACCGACACCGGCAACGGCGAGCGTTCGCACACGTCGCTCAAGAACACCTCGAGCTCGTCGAGATTGCGCAAGAAACCCGAACCTTGCCCTTGGCGACAACCGTTCCCGAAGGACAACCCAAGTTGAGATTGACCTCGCGATAACCCATGTCGCGAGCACCTGTGCCGCCCACACAAACTCGTCCGCGTTCTTGGACATCAGCTGAGGCACTACGTTGAGCCCCTGGTTATTGACAGGGTCGACCTCCTTAAACGCCTTGCCACCAAAGCGGTTTCCCACCCGTGGCGGCGGCAAGAACGGCGTGTAATAGCAATCGAGCGCACCGAAGCACTCCGCGTGCACGCGACGGAACACATGCCCGGTAATCCCCTCCATAGGGGCCAGCGATAGAATCATCAACATCTACTCTCAGATCAATGCGGCAAAGGGACTGCCCCCTTGTCACATCCTATTCAAACGGTTCAGAAACTCTTCGCAGGCGCGGGAACGCAGGCGATATTTTTTCCATACCAGATACGACGCAATGGTAAGCGGCGGCTCAAATGGGACAAAACGCAGATCGCTGTCTTCATCTATCTGCAGCAAGCTTCCAATGCTAACCGCACACGCAGCGCCCGAACGCACCAGATGCGACGCGTTGCCGATCAGTCGAAATGCCCCACGATGTTGAGTTCATCGACGCTAAGGACGCCACTCGACCACGCTTCTAGGTCCAGCGCTCGATTCGAGGTGCGCGAACTCACCAGCAGCGGCATATTCGCCACGTCCGCAGGCGCCAGCACGTCCCGGCCGCCCCATGGACCGCTCGCGGCAACAACAGCACCGACTCGATCCGCCTCGGGCATACGAATCCATTCGTATTTCTCGACGTTAACGGGCTCCAGCAACAACGCAAAGTCGAGCAGGCCACGCTCCAAACGCTCCTCCACCGCATCGGCATTACCGGTGTAGAGCTCAATCGTCACTCCGGGATAATTCCGATGCAGCTCTGCAAAGGCATCAAGCACCAGCCGCATCGATTTGGTTTCGCCGGCGCCAATGCGGATAACGCCCGCAATGCCGAGCTCCCGATCCGCCAACTCTAGCTCGGTCTGTTCCACCAGCAAGACAATCTCCTCGGCACGCTGGCGCAAGCGCATGCCATCGCTCGTGAGCACGCACGATCGATTGGTGCGCTCGAACAGCTCCACGCCCAGCTCGCGTTCCAAATCGGCTATCTGGCGCGAGAGCGTGGGCTGCGTCACATGTAGCACGTTAGCAGCTTCGGTCATGTTTTCCTCGCGGGCCACAGCAAGAAAATAACGCAGCGTTCGCAGCTCCATGCTTGCTCCTTCGTGCACAACGGAGAACCTCATTCGGTCCAATTCGTTTCACATACATAATCCGTATATCTAGCTAGTTGCTATAAGCAATATACATTATCAAATCTCGAACTATCGTTACAGAAGAGAACCATCGAGAAAGGAAGCGCATGGAATACATCACGCTCAATAACGGCATCAAAATCCCCCAGCTAGGACTTGGCACGTATCTGCTTAAACCCGACGATGCCCAATCGTCGGTTACCTCCGCACTCGGCATGGGGTATGAGCTCATCGACACTGCCAATGCATACGTGAATGAGCGAGCAGTGGGTCGTGGCGTGCGCGAATCAGACTCGCCGCACGAAAACGTGTTTCTCGAAACCAAGCTCTGGCCCTATTTTTACAATAGCGACACCGCCGTCGACGAAACGCTCGAGCGTCTGAACACACCTTACATCGACCTCATGATTCTGCACCAACCCGCAGGCGACTACTTGGCGGGCTATGAGAAGCTTGAGATCGCGTACAAGGAAGGTAAGCTCCGCTCCATCGGAATCTCCAATTTCGACGAGAACGAAATCGAGAAGCTTCTCGCAAATTGCGAGATCGTTCCATCCCTTATTCAGGTCGAGTGCCATCCGTATTTCCCGCAGACCGAACTGAAGAAGTTGCTCGCCCAGCACGACATTGCATTGCAGGCGTGGTACCCGCTCGGCGGGCGCGGTAACAGCAGCATCATGAACGAGCCCGTCGTGCGCGACCTCGCTGTCAAGTATGGCAAAACGCCTGCTCAAATCATTATGCGTTGGCATATCCAAGAGGGAAATATCGTCATTCCAGGCTCCAAGAATCCGACGCACATCGCCGACAACATCGATGTCTTCGACTTCGAGCTCACGGACAGCGACATGACCGCCATGGCTACCCTCGATCGCGGGAAACCCTTCTATGAGCGCACGCCCGAGAAGCTTGCGCAATATGCCGCCTGGCACCCCGACGTTGAGAGCCAGAAATAGGAGCATCATGCAGTACACAACCCTTGGCCATTCCGGCATTAAAGTCTCTAAACTCTGCCTGGGAGGCATGAGCTTTGGCGAGCCCAGCCCCGACTTTCATCAGTGGACCATCGGACCCGACGACACACGCGCCGTCATCAAACGCGCACTCGACACCGGAATCAACTTATCGATACCGCGAACTGCTACAGCTTTGGCACGAGCGAAGAGTACATTTGCGCCGCCCTGCGCAATCTGGGAATCGCTCGCGAGAGCGTCGTGCTGGCTAGCAAGGTTCACTTCAACGAAGGCGGCCTTTCCGCCGACGCCATCAAACGCGAGATCGAAGGCTCGCTCAGGCGCTTGGGCACCGATTACCTAGACCTCTACATCATTCACCGCTTCGATTACGACGTTCCCATGGAAGAGACCATGGAAGCGCTCGATGATCTGGTGCGCGAGGGCAAGGTTCGCGCGCTCGGCGCCAGCGCTATGTATGCTTACCAGCTGCACAACCTGCAGATCGTCGCGCGCGACCACGGATGGGCGCCCTTTACGAGCATGCAGTGCCACTACAACCTGCTGTACCGAGAGGACGAGCGGGAGATGATTCCGGTGTGCCGCCAGTTTGACATGGCCCTTACGCCATACAGCCCCCTGCGTCGGGACACCTCTGCCGCCCCACGTGGGAAAGCTCGAGCACACGTGGCACCACCGACACGACCATGGCCAACAAGTACGACCATGATCGCGCCATCGACATGCCCGTCATTGAGCGCGTGGCCAAGATTGCCGCCGATCATGACGTGCCGATGGCGCAGATTGCGCTGGCATGGCACTGGGCACGTGGCGTCGAGGCCCCCATCGTGGGCTGCTCCAAGCCCGAGCGCGTCGACGACGCCGTGGCCGCGCTCGACATAACGCTCTCCCCCGCCGAGATCGAGTTCCTCGAAGAGCTCTATCAACCGCACGCGCTCGTTGGTCCCAAGGCCCGTCCCGGTGAAAAGCCGCTTGCCGGCACTACCAAAGTCAAAATCGCAAAGTGACGACATGAACGACAACATCATCAACGGCCTACACGACGCCGGCTGCAGCGAAGATCTCATCGAGCTGTACAGCTCGGCCGCCAGCGACTGCGCGCGCATTTGCCTACTAAAACGGCATCGCCGCGAATTGCTCAACGACATACACGCGGGGCAACAGAAGCTCGAATGCCTTGACTATCTCATCTATCGGCTACGCAGCGCCTCGACCGGATGCTGTTCAAGCCGCTCAGCATCGCAGCCATGAGGCGTCACTTAATAGCACCTCACCATAAAGCCTAAACCGCAGCAACGAAAGGGACTCCAATGACTAAGACACTTGTGGCATATTTCAGTGCATCGGGAACCACGATGGACGTTGCAAACCACTTGGCTCGCGTGACGGACAGCGACCTGTTCGCCATTGTGCCCGCCAATCCATACACAAGCGCCGACCTTAACTGGCGCGACAAACAGAGCCGCAGCACGCGCGAGGCCGCCGACCCCTCCTGCCGCCCTGCCATAACCTCCAGAGTCGAGCACATCGAAGACTACGACACCATCTTTTTGGGTTTCCCCATCTGGTGGTACGTGGCGCCGGCGATTATCAACACATTCCTTGAGTCTTACGACCTGACGGGCAAAACAATCGTCCTATTTGCCACCTCGGGCGGAAGCGGAATGGGCAAAACGGCGTCGGTCCTTAGGGCAAGCGCTCCAGGCGCAAAAATCGTTGACGGCGGCATTCTCAACAACGCAAGCAACGCCAGCCTCGAGAAGTTCGCGGCAAGGTACCTCTAACGCAACAAAGGCCGACAAATCGGCGGCGCGGCGAGCACGATGAAAGCGGCATCATCGAGTGGATATAGGAGCGCCTGCCCTATTCCAAAGTCGCCACCCTAACCTTTCATCCACTCCAAAACATGTACGTCAACATCCAAAGTCAACATTTTTTGACATCTTTGAGTGCTGACGTACAGCTTTTTGTATGGACCGGAGAAGGCGCAAATGGCGAACCCATCGAGCCGTCAAGACACTTTAGCCGCATGACCATGCACTCATCGATGGCAGGATTCCCTATACTGAGTCACATATGACGGTATCGCGCCAAAGGAGAACGCCGTGACCACGTCGCAGATATCCCTGCTCGCGCTCATCTCGGTTGGAGGCATCGGCATCCTGCTTATCGGAATGAGCACGCTCATGAAAGCCGCCGCCCGCAGGAAAGCCAAGGCCTGCACCGCTATGATCATGGGAACGGTCATTGACCACCGCTTTATGGGCGAAGGCAGAATGTATCCCGTTTTGGAGTACACCGTCGACGGCACGCGGTACCACGTGAGAAAACAATTCCGCGGCGTAAAGACCAAAAAGCTTGTCGGGACTCCCCGTCCGCACGCAAAGCGCGGCGTACGAAGACGCCAAGGGCTGGTTGCACGTACAGACAGGACCCATCGCACGCTAGATACTCTCGCAGAGCAGCTTTGGCCCCTCGGCAGCCAAATGACTGTGCACTACAACCCCAGCAGCCCAGACAAGAGCTATGTCGAGCGCCCCATCGTGGGCGACTTTGCCACGCTGATGTTTAACATCGCGGGTATCTTGCTCATCGCGCTGAGTATTTTGCTCTATGTTCTTATCCAGCGCTAGCTCAGACTGATACATCCCGCGCGCCGCGCGCCGTAATGACCGCCACGACTCCAAGGACCAGCTATGGCAACACTCTCCGAACAAGAACGTAAGCGCATCCAGCGATACTGCATTTGCCCCAAGGTTGCCGGCGCGGCGCTTGCCATGGCATTCGTGCTGCCCTTATCGATCATTCCTTCGAAATGATCGACGACATCGTCTTCCATCACGAAGGCTTCCAAGAGACAGGCATGATGACCGCCTTGGTGCTCACCGCCATCGAGCTCGTTATATTCTGCTACTGCGCTCTCGCCCCGCGCTTTGGCATGCGTGGCAAGCAGTGGAAGGAAATGCAGCGCCGGCTCGCCGTCGAGCAGAGTGAGAAAGACCGCTCGGCACAAATCGCAGGCGTTGTTGGCACGCAGGCCGCCGCGCGCCTGCTCAAGAACAGCGACAACGAGACCGCGCGCAACCTGGGCGGCGCGGCAGAAGTCGCCGCTGCCGCAGGCGCCGTCGCCACCGCGGCAGACGTGCTTGCCGAGAGCTTTGCCAACGCGAAGGCTATGGCAGAGGCCTGTGGCGTGTCTGTCCCCCGTGCAAAGAAGTGGGTCGTCGCGCTTGTGGCGCTGCCCCTCGCGATCGTATGCGGCGCCTATATCCGCAGCTGGCGCAGGGAAACATCGAGATGCAGGAGAACGCCGCGGCCGCGGCCGAGCAGATCGCCATCGCACGCAAGGCATTAGAGCCCTCATGCGAGTACGTGTCCGCCGATGACCCCTACGAGCGATATCAAGATTACGGCTATCACGTCCGCGGTTATCTGCACGACGGCGACTCCGATACTCAAAAGACCTATACGTACCTGGATTTTGACAACAAGGGAACGCTCACGGAAGTGAGCTACGCGGCAGAGATCGACCCCGACGCGAGCCTCGAGGACAACCTTGCCCGTATCGAGCTCGACCTTGACGCGCTTTCCTCTGTTGTCCAAACCATAGACGTCAAGACCGCAAGCCCCGAGCTCCTAGCACCGCAGAAGCTCCCCGAAGAGTTTAGGCAGGCATTTTTGAACGGCTCACTCTACGAGAGAATCTCTATCAGGACGAGTGACGACCCCGTCAAAACGTATTACTCGTTTGATACCGATCCCGAGGATGAGTTTGACGAATACACCCATCCAAGTATCCGCATCACGCTGATGGGCAAAACAAACTAAAAGGCGCGGGAAGGGTCACCCCCTTCCCGCGCCTTTTCTCGAATGTGACAAAGGGACTGTCCCTTTGTCACATTATTCGGAACGTAGGGCCTCCACGGGTCTTTCTTGGATGCGCTGCGGGCCGGCAGCAGGCCAGCGACAACCGTCAGCAACACCGAAATCGCGATGAGCACCAGCGCAT
>ENA-OQMZ01000614-OQMZ01000614.1-human-gut-metagenome-genome-assembly--contig:-NODE-614-length-14914-cov-4.169811_pt1 | contig 14914 bp, 21 predicted proteins | sample MGYA00242621_ERZ504862 | MGnify/ENA primary metagenome ERZ504862 (study PRJEB26092, sample SAMD00036393) | human gut metagenome | host: Homo sapiens | study: EMG produced TPA metagenomics assembly of... | reverse complement strand
ATCCATGAGGAAGACCTTCGGCTCACGGACGATTGCACGACCCATGGCCACACGCTGACGCTGACCACCGGACAGAGCCTTCGGCTTGCGGTCGAGGTACTCGGTCAGGTCGAGGATCTCAGCGGCCTTCTCGACGCGCTTGCGGATCTCGTCCTTCGGAGTGCCGGCGATCTTCAGGCGAAGCCCATGTTGTCGGCAACGGTCATGTGCGGGTACAGAGCGTAGTTCTGGAACACCATTGCGATGTCGCGGTCCTTCGGCTGCATCGTGGTGACATCCTTGCCACCGATGAGGATGCGGCCCTTGTTGACCTCTTCCAGGCCGGCGAGCATACGAAGGGTCGTAGACTTACCACAGCCAGAAGGGCCGACGAGGACGAGGAACTCGCCATCCTTGATATCAAGATTCAGATCATCCACGGAGGCTTATCGTTGCCCGGGTAGATACGAGTGACGTGGTCGAAAACGACTTCTGCCATAATTACTAATCCTTTCAGAGGCAGGTACGTGCCTCACGATCCGTTGTAAAGGGATTTGTTCTTTACTGTGCTTCCGCCCTCGCCACCGACGTACAACTTTGCTTTCGGAAACTGCAAGCTTCAGCGTTTACTTTTTTCCGGTTCAGTGAAGGTTCTCTTCGTTGAGCGAGAACTACTATACACGGACCGTGGACCAAGGCAAGTGGCGTGTCTGAAATGTAGTTAACTTTATGGGCGTTTCTGGGGGTGTTGTGTGGTTCGGCCCATGACACGCCTGTTTCTCGAACGTGCGAACCGGCACGCCCGACGTAGAGCAGGTCTGCTCTTCCCGGACTGATGGATTCCATCAGTCGCCGACTAATGCGACACAGACTCGAAGGTGACGCCGTTGCGGGCGGCTTTGCGCTCGGCCTTGCGCTCCTCGCGTCTTCGATGCGCTGGATGCGCAGCTGGCGCCAGTCCTCGCGCATGTCGCGGAAACGGTCGGCCAGCGTTACGTCATCGTTCTCGCATCGCCATCAGTACTGCTGCCATCGGCCTTACCGAACGTGCCATCGGCCACCTTGCGATGCCCAGCTTGAGCAGTCCGAGCAACTCACGCAACGTTTCCGGTACGGGCTCATCGCCCTCATCGGCGGACTTGGTCAGGCCCTCGATGCGGCGACGAAGCGCGTCGGCGTCCTCGGGATCGATCTTGAGCCGGCGATCAGCGACTGGCGCATGGTCTCGTAATCGAGGTTGGCAAAAAAATTCAGCTGTTGCAGCGTCATGAAGCCCTTGAGCTCGGGGAATCGGTGGACGATGTATTCCTCGCGGTCGTCGGCGGCGCGGTCCAGTCGCGGGTGAGCTGCGGATCCCAGCTGGCGGTAATCGACCCCTCGCGCATGCGGTAGTGGTACAGCGCCTTGGGCAGACGGACCACGCGCGTGGCCTCGCCGATCACGTTGCAGATACGGGAGAGATCCTCGATTTTGCGACCCACCGGGAAGGAGAATCCGGTGCCCTGATAGGTGGAGGCAGGTGCCAGGAAGGCCCAGAAATAGCCGTCAATCTCAGCCTTGACTTGCTTTTTGATGGCCTCGACCGGGGTCAGGACCTGCACCTCGGTGAAGTCGTTGTGGCGATAGTTGGACAGCAGCGGCTTGTTGTTCTCGGAGATGGTGTCGAACTGGAACATCACGAGGTCGGCGTCATACTCGCGCATGGCGTTCAGGCAGTCCTCCACCAACGTGGGGGCCACGGTGTCGTCGGAATCGGCGAAGTATATGTACGCACCAGTGGCCCCGGCGATGCCGGTGTTGCGGGCGTCGGACAGGCCGCCGTTGGGCTTGTGAATCACCCGCACGCGCGGGTCGCGGGCGGCCCAGGCGTCGCACATGGCCGGGCAATTGTCGGGCGAGCCGTCGTCGACCAGCAGAATCTCCAGATTGGCGTACGTCTGCGCAGCAACGGACGCCACGCATTCGTCGAGGAATTTCTCGACCTTATATACCGGAATAATGATGCTGACCAACGGATCCTGTTCCATATCTCCAGCGTAGCGCCGCCGCACGAACGCGGCGGCGCTGCGGGTTCGCGGACCGCGAAACCCTTAGAAGTCCCAGTCGTCGTCATCGGTTTCTTCGGCTTTGCCCATCACGTAGGAGGAGCCGGAGCCGGAGAAGAAGTCGTGGTTTTCGTCGGCGTTCGGGCTCAGGGCGGCCAGGATCGCGGGGTTCACATCGCAAATCTCAGCCGGGAACAAAGCCGGGTAGCCGAGGTTCATCAGCGCCTTGTTACCGTTGTACCGCAGGAACTTCTCGACGTCATCGGTCAGGCCCACGCGATCGTACAGCGACTGGGTGTACTCCACTTCGTTGTCGTACAGCTCGTTGAGCAGGTCGTATGTGTAGTCCTGCAGATCCAGGCGCTCGGCATCGCTCAGCTGGGCGATGCCCTTCTGGTACTTGTAGCCGATGTAGTAGCCATGCACAGCCTCGTCACGGATGATGAGACGAATCACGTCGGCGGTGTTCGTCAGCTTGGCGTGCGCGGAGAAGTACATCGGCAGATAGAAGCCGGAGTAGAAGAGGAAGGATTCGAGCAGGGTGGAGGCCACCTTGCGCTTGTACGGGTTGTCGCCCTCGTAGTAGTCGAGCACGATTTCCGCCTTCTTCTGCAGAAACTCGTTGTTCTCGCTCCAGTCGAATGCGGCATCGATCTGTTCGGTGGAGCACAGGTGGAGAAGATGGACGAGTAGCTTTTGGCGTGCACGGATTCCATGAAGGCGATGTTGGTGTACACGGCCTCCTCGTGCGGGGTGAGCGCGTCCGGAATCAGGCTCACGGCACCGACCGTGCCTGGATGGTGTCAAGCAGGGTCAGGCCGGTGAAGACGCGCATGGTGAGCGTGTGCTCGTCCTCGGTCATCTTCTGCCAGCTGGGGATGTCGTTGGAGACGGGGACTTTTTCGGGCAGCCAGAAGTTGCCGGTCAGGCGGTCCCAGACCTCAAGGTCTTTCTCGTCTTCGAGGCGGTTCCAGTTGATTGCGGAGACGCGGTCGATGAGTTTCAGCGGTTTGCGCGGAATGGAGATAGGTGCCATGAGTAGTGTTCCTTTTACTCGTTGTCGTTATCGTCGTTGGATTTGTTTTCGAACTCCTCCGGCGCGGTCAGCCGGAGCAGTGCTCTATAGATGGTTCGTGACATTGTTGGTTCCTTAGATGGTGGAGCCCCCTCAGTCCGCTTCGCGGCCAGCTCCCCTCTCTGAGGGGAGCTGTCGGCGTTAGCCGAGTGAGGGGAGTAACAACGGCTCTCTGGTTGTTCAATGCGTGCGGAGACCGCCGTCTGAGCCGAAGGCGTACGAAGGTACGTCGAGTGCCGAAGAAAGGCGGTATACGCTCCCTCGAACGATCAGAGCATGCAGGAGACGCAGCCTTGAACTTCAGTGCCTTCCAGGGCTTGCTGGCGGATGCGGATGTAGTAGAGGGTTTTGATGCCCTTGCGCCAGGCGTAGATCTGGGCCTTGTTGAGGTCGCGGGTGGTGGCGGTGTCCGGGAAGAACAGCGTCAGCGACAGTCCCTGATCCACGTGCTGGGTGGCCTCGGCGTACGTGTCGACGATGGCCTTCCAGCCGATCTCGTAGGCGTCCTTGTAGTACCCGAGGTTGTCGTTGGTCATGTAGGCGGCCGGGTAGTACACGCGCCCGATCTTGCCTTCCTTGCGAATCTCGATCTTGGAGGCGATCGGGTGAATCGAGCTCGTGGAATGGTTGATGTATGAGATCGAGCCGGTGGGCGGCACGGCCTGCAGGTTCTGGTTGTAGATGCCGTCCTTCAGAATCGCGTCGCGCAGGGCCTCCCAGTCGGCCGCAGTCGGGATCGCGATGCCGTACTGTTCGAACAGCGTACGGACCGTTCGGTGCGCGGAGTGAGCGAACGACGACCATCGGTGTACTTGTCGAAGTAGTTGCCCTGGCCGGCCGGCTTGGCGTAGTCGCTCGTAGCGAAGCTGGCGAACGCGCGGCCATGCTCCACGGCAAGCGCGTGCGAGGCGCGGTAGGCGTGGTAGGCGACCGTCATGAAGTACATGTCGGTGAAGTCGAGGCCTTCTTCGGAGCCGTAGTGGATGCCTTCGCGGGCCAGGAAGCCGTGCAGGTTCATCTGGCCGAGGCCGATGGCGTGGCCCTCCTCATTGGCGCGGCGAATCGAAGGCACCGCGTTGATGCTGGTGTGCTCGGCCACCGAGGTGAGTGCGCGGATCGCCGTCTCCACCGTGTGAGCCAAGCCGCCATCCATCGCCTTGGCGATGTTGAGCGAACCCAGATTGCAGGAGATGTCGCGGCCGACATGCGCATACGTGAGGTCCTCGTTGTATGCGCTCGGCTCCTGAACCTGCAGGATTTCCGAGCACAGGTTGGACATGGTCACGCGACCTTCGATCGGGTTCGCGCGGTTGACCGTGTCCTCGAACACGATGTACGGGTAGCCGGATTCGAACTGCAGTTCGGCGATGGTGGTGAAGAACTTACGGGCGTCGATGTAGGTCTTCTTGATGCGGTCGTCGGCCACCATCTCGTCATAATGCTCGGTAACGGAGATGTCGGCGAACGGCTTGCCGTACACGCGCTCCACGTCGTACGGGCTGAACAGGGCCATCTGGGCCTTCTGTTTGGCCAGTTCGAACGTGATGTCCGGAATCACCACGCAAGAGCCAGCGACTTGATGCGGATCTTCTCGTCCGCGTTCTCTCGCTTGGTATCCAGGAAGCGCAGGATATCAGGGTGGTGGGCGTTGAGGTACACCGCGCCCGCGCCCTGACGTGCGCCGAGCTGGTTGGCATAGGAGAAGGAGTCCTCCAGCAGCTTCATGACCGGAATCACGCCGCTGGACTGGTTCTCGATGTGCTTGATCGGGGCGCCGAGCTCGCGCAGGTTGCTCAGCAGCAGGGCCACGCCACCGCCGCGCTTGGAGAGCTGGAGGCCGCGTTGATGCCGCGCGAAATCGACTCCATGTTGTCTTCGATGCGCACCAGGAAGCAGCTGACCGGTTCGCCACGCTGGGCCTTGCCGAGGTTCAGGAAGGTCGGGGTGGCGGGCTGGAAGCGGCCGGCAAGCATTTCGTCGGCGTATTCGATGGCCTGCTGCTCATTGCCGGCGGCGAGCTCCAGGGCCACAGCGGCGCAACGCTGCGGGAAGTCCTCAAGATAGAGGCGACCATCGAACGTCTTGAGCGCGTAGGACGTGTAGAACTTGAACGCACCAAGGAAAGTGCCGAACTCAAAGCCGGCGGATTCCACGTGCTCGTAGATGCGGTCGAGGAATTCAGCGGAGTACTGGTTGAAGACCGCAGGGTTGTAGTACTGGTTGCTGATCAGGTATTCGAGACGCTCGGCGGTGGAGGCGAACCGCTTGCTGTTGGTGGCCACGTGCCTGTCACGTATTCGCGTTCGGCGGCCTTGTCTTTGTCGAACTGGATCTTGCCGTCGGCGTCATAGAGGTTGAGCATCGCGTTGAGCGCGTGGTAATCGTGCGCCGGGTCGTACTGTTCCGCTGCGGTGTCGGCAGTATTGTCGAGCGGCAGGCCGGTGGCGGTGAGGTCAGTCATTGGAAATCCTTGGAATATGGCAGAAGTGTGTTTACTCAGACAGTTGCTCCCCTCAGTCAACTTCGTTGACAGCTCCCCTCGGAGAGGGGAGCCAATACCTCGAGGGGGTCAAGATTTACTGTTCGGTGAAGAAGCGGACGAGGCCGTTTCGCACGGCGGCAGTGTCTTCCGGGGTGCCCATGAGTTCGTAACGGTAGAGGTAGGGCACCTTGCATTTGGCGGCGATGATGTCTCCGGCGGCACAGTAGGCCTCACCGAAATTGGTGTTGCCTGAGGCGATGACGCCGCGAATCCACTCGCGGTTGGCTGGATCGTTGAGGAAGCGTTTGACCTGAATCGGCACTGCTTTCTTGACCACGCCGCCGCCATAGGTGGGCACCATGATGACGTACGGTTCGCGGACGTTTAGCGCCGGGTCGGCGGCCCGCAACGGGATGCGGTAGACGTTGATGCCTTCGTCCTGCAAACGGCATCCGGCCACGAACCGTGCGGTGTTTTCGGAGGCCGACGAGAAGTAGACCAATGCGCCGATCGTCTTGCCTTCGGCCGCGAATTCGGGCTGGCTCAGACTCACGCGGACACCGTGGCGGCGGCGCGGTTGTCGGCGGCCACCTGCTGGGCGACTTCGCGAATCAGGTCGGGGCGGTAGCCGGTCCAGGAGTTGTCCGGCGTGATGACCACCGGAGCTGCTGGAACCGGCGGCCTGCAGCTGCTCAAGGGTGGAGGGGTTCTGCGTCAGGTCCACGGTTTCAAACGGCACACCCAGCTTGGTGAGCTGGCGCTTGGTGGCATCGCACTGCGGGCAATGCGGCTTGGTGAACACGGTGACGGTCATGGCGACTCCCCTTGATGTGGTTCTGATGAACAGTGAAGCGAAGGCCATATTACAGCGGTGTGATTTGAAATCAAGGCACTATATGTAGTGGCGCGTGTCACATAACAAACCTAGATATAGGGTTTTTCGTTGATATTCCGCCATTCCCATGCACCCCCGAAAATCGGCGTGCAGCGACCCGCCCAATCACATGTGGCATTGTTCACATTTGCGTTTGAACCGCTCTTCGACTGATCCTCAACCGCCCTGCAACCGCCATCTTGAGTTTCGAGGGGCTGTTTTGACCCTTTCCGGAGATCTATCTCCGTTTCGAGGGCTGGTACTCAAGTAAGCGCATCCCCAAAATGGCGGAATGACGGTGGGGCGAAGCCGTTTATACCCGTGTTCTAGCGGGCCACCAGCCCCTCGAAACGGGAGTAAACCTCTACGGAAGGCCAAATCAGCCCTCGAAGCGGAGAACGGATACCTCGGCACCCCGTGTGGAGCCAGAAGCCCGGCCGATGTCCAAACGAGCATCCGGCCGGGCCTTAAAAGTAGTTGTTCAGTTATCAGAATCGATGCGGCGCGATACTACTCCGCGTCTTTACGGCTCCAACAGATCTTCGATGCGGCAGCCAAGCGTGCGGGCCAAAGCGAGCACGGTGGAGACGGCAGCTTTGCCAAGGTCTTTGCGGCGCTGCTCGTACATTTGGATGGAGCGCAGGGTAACGCCGGAGCGGCGGGCCAGCCCGGATTGGCTGAGTCCGGCGCGCACGCGGATCGTGTGCAGCCGGGAGTCGCCCTCGGTGCGATTATGGCGGCCCGCTCGTCGTACACGTCGACGAATCGGCTTTCGTCGGCTTCGTGCAGAGTCGGGTGCAGTCGCACGATATCGTCGAGCGACAGCACATCGAGAATGTCCGAGAACCGCACTCCCCTGGCCCATTGGCAGTATGCGAGTACCCATCCGGCCCAGTATTCGGGTGTTGAGCCGGCGCGCAGTGCGCTGGCGGCATATCGAGAATGCGCGCCCAACCGGTTTGCCGCATGATTTCGGCCACCAGCTCCTCGCCGGACATGCCACACACGTATTTGGGCGTGCCTCGCCCGAAAAGCGCGGCCGCCTCGGAGGTGGCGAAGAAGTCCATGAATAGGCCGACCGGCAACCCGCAATCGTTCAGCGCATAATCGAAGGCGCCGGCCAAGTTGGCCATGGCGTCCGGCAAGTATGTCTCATCATAGGCGGGGATCATCGTTGGTCACTTTCTCGCGGATGATGTCGCGCATGAACAGGCCGTCGAGATCGGCTTCTGCACTTTTGCGGCGGTAGGCTTCGCGAGCTGTGCGGTCGCGCTCGTTACGCAATCCGTGGTAGGTCGAAGCGCGGGCGATTTCGCAGCCTTGGAACCGCAGTGCCGCGAATGCCTGAGGACTGGCGAGTACGATCTGCTTGCCGAGCTCGCCCAACCGCATCGCCTCAGCGAGTTGGTCGATGGAAATCGCGTTATTGACAAAAGCGCGGGCGAACGAGAAATACGAATCGTCGGCACGATATCCGACGATGACGTCAGCCTGACTGGCATCCGGCAGAAACACTTGTTTCAGATATTCGATGCCTTGCGCGGCGACGGCGGTGGTCGGCTGGAAACGACGGTTTTCGACCAGCATGGCCAGCCAGTTCAGGATGGTGTAGGGCGGCTGGGACAGGTCCAGGAAGAGGAGCCCGTCCGTGGTCAACGTGTACCGATTCGCGAAACCGTCATCCATTCCCGCGCACGCCCATTCCTTGGCCAGCTCGACGCTGCGCGTGCAATAGAATCCGCGGCCATAATCGTTGTTCGGCTTGACCAGCCCGTATTCAGGATGCTTGATGACATGCGAAGAGCCATGCCACAGTTCGATCGATGCGGTCTCCATTGGCCGGCTCCTTCTCTCTCCTTACGTATTCTTGATTATATCACTGTGGTGATAGTCATAAGGGAAATACGAGATGAAAAATACCGCTGTATACGTTCGTACACAACGTGAAATGTATACGAACGTATACAACACTGATGTCCGGAGTCATGCTCCGCAGTGGCGCAGCGGACGCGCCACTACAATCGGAATATGGGACTGAAGACGTGGAAGAAGTGGACGGACTGGCCGCTGATGGTGCTGTCCGTGGTGTTTCTGGTGGTGTATTCGTGGGAAATTCTCTCCCGCACGCATATCGCGCTGTGTGAAACCGTCATCAACGTGATCTGGGTGGTGTTCGTCGTCGATTATGTGGTCTCGCTGTGGTTGGCCGACGATCGCTGGCGGTGGTTCAAGCACAACCTGTTCACGCTGCTGACCATCGCGCTGCCGATGCTCCGGCCCTTGCGACTGTTGCGTTTGCTGACCGTGCTGCACGTGCTGAACCGCACCTCCGGCATGGCGGTGCGCGGGCGCATCACCGTATACGCGGTCGGCGCGGTGGGAATGCTCATGTACGTGGGCGCGCTGGCCGTGTATTCCGTGGAGCGCGGGGCGTCCGGATCCACGATCACCGACTTCGGCACGGCGTTGTGGTGGGCGTTCGTGACCGTGACCACCGTGGGATATGGCGACTTCTCGCCGGTCACCTTCCAAGGCAAGATCATTGCGGTGGTGCTGATGTTCACCGGCATCGCGTTGATCGGTATTGTGACGGCCACGCTGGCCTCGTGGATCGTGGATCAGGTCAATCTGGAGACGGATCGGCGCGAGGACGCTCGGGAGAAGGAAGTGGCCAAGGAAGCCGCGCAAGAGGCTATTGCAACATCAGCCAATCCCGAAATCGACCTATTGCGCGAGGAAGTGCGTGAGCTGACCGCTACGGTAGCCGGTCTGCGCACCGAACTTGAGCGACGTTGATTGGCGAAGCGGGACAAACAACGATTCTGCCAAGAAGGTCCGCGTCAGTTGTTGTCACCGCGGATTGCGGCAGAATCATTGTCGCCACGGCTGTTTTCTTCAGTCGGCTCAACCCAACTTTTGATAATTTTTATTTTTTTGGTATTTTTGATAATTTTTATTTTAGGTTGATTCAGCGAGGAGGCGGTCCACATGAAGGCAAAGGAAAACCCATTCAAGCCAACGGCAGGAGGGGAACCGCCCCTGCTCATCGGCCGAGGCAAAGTTATCCGCGATTTCGAGAAAGGTCTCGATAACGGAGTCGGTGCCCCAGGGCGCATTATGCTCGTCACCGGCGCTCGTGGAACCGGAAAAACCGTGATGCTCACTGTGTTCGGAGACCGGGCCAAAGCGCGCAGATGGGATGTCATCGAAGAAACGGCCTCTGCCGGACTATGCGAACGCCTTGTTGATGCCTTACGAACCGGGCGAGGGGCCCTTGACCACCTCACTATCCGACCATCGTTGACTTTTGCTGGAGCGGGCATCGGCCTCGGAGAAGCCGAACTATCCCCGAAGCGTATGCCCGAAACGTTGAGAAGTGCCATTGCCGGACGGTTGGATGCGCTTGAGAAGCGCCATGCTGGGTTGCTTATCACCATTGATGAGACTCAAGCGGCTGAGCGATCCGACATGATTGCCATCGCCACTGCCATACAGCATCAAATCAGGGAACGACGCAATATCGCCATCGTGTTCGCCGGTCTCCCACAGATGATTTCTGATTTGTTCAATGACGAAGTCATCACGTTCCTACGTCGCGCGAAAACGAACATACTCACAGATATTCCTCTTGATGAAGTGCGCGATGCTTTCGCCACAACATTCCGCGCCTCCGGCATGTCCATCACCGACGCTCAATTAAGCACTGCAGCCAATGTGACAGCCGGATACCCCTATATGATTCAACTGGTTGGCTACCATATCTGGGATGCCGCAGACATGCGGGACTCGGATACCATCATCGACGCTGATGTTACGGCAGGTATCGAGGAAGCACGTATTGACCTTGATAACGCGTGTGCATCCCGGAGTTGCAAGGCTTATCCAAAAACGACCGTGAGTATCTCGAAGCCATGGCAGCGTCAGATGGTCCCTCTCCCACCGTGAATGTTGCACAGCGCATGGGCAAAACGCCTAACTATGCCGCCACCTACCGCAAACGCCTCCTTGACGCCTTCGTTATCCGCGAAACAGAACGAGGCGAAGTCGATTTTGCCGTGCCCTTCCTGCGCGAATACTTGCGTCGGAATCAGTAATCGGCACAATGCACAGTATCGATATATTCCGTTCCATATAATGACTTTTCGCATTCAGATACACAATGGACGCCTGTTGAGTAGCACTCAGCAGGCCGTCCATTCTATTTAGCTATTCAGTTATCGGAGACACACCTCAGGCCTTGACCGGAGCGCCAGCGACCTGCTGGGAGGCCATCACGCCGAACAGGTAGCCGTCTTCGGAGAAGTATTCGAAGGTACGACCGGCGAAGTCGCGGCATTCGAATCTGATATCGTTATCGATTCGATCAGCGGCTCACGATACTGCCCTTGCATCGCTGTGCCACTGTTGAATGTGCCCGGCTGGCTCACCTTTGGGTCACCGCCGACACATCCTTGATGCCGATGGTTATAGAGTCGCAAATTCACGACTGGCGCACCTGCCCACGCACCTATCCTGTCATTTCGAGCGCATAATTTGCTACCACATCCGGTCAGGGCAATCGACCTTAATGGCGTAAACGGCACTTCTCAATACGTAAACGGCATTTATTCTTGCTCCCCTCTCAGAGAGGGGAGCCAAGAAATATCAAGCTCGGCCTCCCAGGAGAGAGCCAGAATAATGCACCAGCAAGGCATTAGGATGGAGGCATGAGCGATTTGAACGCGTTGAATCTTGAGCCGGCGAAGTGGTTGGTGGGTATACGCTGATCTCCCGGCTCGGCTCAGGAGCTATGGGGTCGGTGTGGCGGGTGCGCGACGACGGCGGCACCACCTATGCCATGAAGATTCTGCGCGACTCCCTGACCGACGAGTCAGTGGCAGGCTCCGGCTCTGCGTCCACGGCCCTGCACGACCCCGACCTCAAGCCCGATGTCACGCCGCGCGAGCGCTGCGGCGCGAGGCCATGGCCTTGAAGAAGATCAATCATCCGGGTGTGTGCGGCATCGTGGATATGGAACTCGACGATACGTTGGCGTTCATCGTCACTGAACTCATCGAGGGCAAGAATCTTAAGGATGATGTGGCCGCCAATGGCCGGTATGTGGGCGACGATCTGGAACGCTTGGCCCGCAAGCTCATCGAAGCACCAAAGCCGTACATGCGGCCGGCATCGTCCATCGCGACATCAAACCCACCAATGTGATGGTGTCGGCCGCCGGACCGGTATTGGTCGATTTCGGTATCGCGATGGGCGAGGGCGAAAGTCACGTGACCCGCACCGGCCTAGTGATGGGTACACCCGGATTCATCGCACCCGAGATTATTGACGGTGCCGAATCCGACGACGCCACCGATTGGTGGTCGGTGGCGTCCGTGCTCGCTTTTGCCGCAACCGGCGCGCCTGTGTTCGGCACCAAGCCGATGATGGCGGTACTTGAGCGCGAGGCCTCGGGCAACGCGAATCTTTCCGGACTACCGGCCGGCACATTGGCTGCCTTCCGTTCTGCACTGGACCCGGATCGCAGGGATCGTTGCACGCCGGATCAATTGCTGAATGCCATCGCCTTGGATGCGTTGAATCCCAACGCTTGGCAGGGCGAGCAGGCGGGACCGTTCGCCGCGGGAGCCGTGGCTGGACAACCGGCTGCGATCGTTGCCGAAGCCGCGGAGGCGATGCCCCCTTTTGGCGCGGCCGGCGGCGTTGACCGCAATAATCCCCGAACCATCTGGCGCGCGGCCGAGGAAGCCGCTGAGGCTCCCACCATGGCCGTGTTCTCCGGCAATAAGGGCGATAACGGCGATGGCGAAACCGCCGTATTCTCGCCGGCTGGCGCCGCTACCGCCACGCTGCCCTTAGCCGATATGCCGCCACGTCCGCCGGCCGGTGCGGAGCAGGCCACGCAACTGTTGCCCGACGCTGCTGCCGATTTCACCGACGACGCCGGCACGCAGGTACTCACCGGCGCGACCACACCGATGCCGGACCAAACCACGCCGCTGGCCGAGCGCACCACCGTCACTCCCACGCCGCAGCCGTCATCATTCCCCCGTCCGGCACCGCCCACGAGCAGCTGGGATCCCGCAAGCAACCAGCCCACAGCGGTGGACCCCGCCATTCGCCCGGCATTGCAGCGCATCATCGACCAAACCGCCCAAGCGGCCCCCACCGAAACCATGGTCCAAAATCCTCCCATGCCCAATCCGGTGGACGTGAAGCGAGGGGAATATCTGCAGCGCGGCACCCTGCCATTGATCCTGCTGGCGGCGCCGCTGGCGGCACTGGCGGCAAATGCTCCGCTCGTGGCCATCATCGCGGCCACTGCGTTGTTGTGGCTACTGCTCACCCTGGCCTATAACACCGAACCCCAGCTTGAGCGCGAGGGCAAACGCGGCGGCGAGCGCAAAAACTCCGATTCGTGGATTCGCGTGGCGACTTTTCCCTGGCATCTGGTCAAAGCCCTGCTGCTGGCCATTCCCCGCATACTGCTGCTAGTCATCATCTATATGGCGGGAACCGCCGTGGCCACCGCGGCTCTGGCACTGCCCGTTCACACCATCTCCTGGTATTTCACCGCGGATTGGGGTATTCCGGTGCCGTTGCTCAATGATGTGCCGTTCTCCGCTTCCGGGCTGGCGCTGGGCGGTTTCATGGCCATCGGCTGGCTGGTCACTGTGTTCGCCCCACAGTCGATGATGATTCGGCTGGGGGGCGGCGTACTGCGCGGGCTCAAACACAGTCGCCCGGCGGGCGCGCCATCCACCGAAGTGGGTGGGGCTCCACCTGCTCCAGTGGCGCCGGCGCCCAAGGGCGGCGGGCGCGGCACCGTGCTGTTCACCATATGGGCCATCATCACCGTGGCCTTGTGCGCGATGCCGATTCTGGCATGCCGATCAACTGGATGCCGTTCGCCTAGAGCGGGGCGGAATCTCACACATCAGCCATCCGCACACATGGCCGTTGTGTATCCGATACGTTCGTTCCGTCACACTTTTACAGGGAATTCACCTCAGATCAGCTCTGGGCGCAGTCCTCCTCAGGCCCGGTCATTATGATGGGGCCCAAACATTGAAGCGATTGCAAGGGGATAGCTATGTCAGATCCGAAGCGTCAGGCCAAGCGTGCCACACGCGCTGAGCGCCGAGCGGCCGAGGAGGCCGCACAACAGGCACGGGCCGAGCAGGCAGCCAAGGAGCGTAAGCAGCAGACCATCATCGGCTGCATTGTGGTGGCCATTATTGTGGTGCTGGTGGCCATCGCTGGATTCGCCGTATACAAGGCTATGCGGCCGTCCAACACCAGCAGCAGTAGCCAGCAAAGCAACATGACCGTGGACGAGGCCTATAGCAAGCTCAAGAAAGTCAGTACCCAGCCGGCTAACGCCGACGACAAGGCCGGCTTCGTAATCTCCAACAAAGGGTATGGCCAGAAAGCCGAGGGGGCTCCCACCGTATCCATCTACATGGAACCGCTGTGCCCTGGCTGCGCTCGGTGAACCGCCAACTCGACCCGACGCTCGTCAAGCTGATGAACGCAGGCCAGCTCAACATCGATTTGCACTTCCTCAATTTCCAGAACAACAAGAGCTCCGACAACTACTCCAACCGCGTGTTCAACGGTGCCATCTACATTGCCGAGCATGATGACGATCCCGACCACCTCATGAGCTACCTCTCCAACATCTACGCTGAGGATTTCCAGCCGGGCGATTGTCCAATTACGAGCCGGTAAACAACGCCAAGCTGGAGAAGCAGGCCGTCAAGGCCGGTGTGAGCGAGGATGTGGCCGCCGCGGCGTTCAGCGGCAAGAACGAATACCTCGACTGGCTCACCGCCTCCAACAACTACACGATCCTGCGCCCCGAACTGTTCAACAGCTCCGGCGCCTTCTCCTCCCCCACACTCACCATCAACGGCGAATACTGGGATCTGAAGCAGCTCACGCTGGCGGACACGAATATGGTGGACGCTTCCTCAAGTCCATTGGGCTGGATGCTGACCAGGTAGCGTGGAAGGCAAAATGCCATCCATCGGTGCCAGCGGAAAGCCGATTTCGGTCGCCTCCTGATGCTGCGTGGCCGAATAAGTTGACGCCGCGACATATGCAATACCGCCTGCGGCTCGGCTTAAATTGACCACTCGGGAAGTACCGGTATACTAGTCATTTGTTCGCAACGATTTACGCGTTAAGAACAATCGCCTCTTTAGCTCAGATGGCCAGAGCGGCCGCCTTGTAAGCGGCAGGTCGTCGGTCGATCCCGACAAGAGGCTCGTCGCGCAGAAAAATGGCGTATTATGTGATACGTAGACTTTTCTACGCATATAATTCTTACCTTGGGTAAGTACTCCAGGAGCCTTCCCCCAATTATGGGCTTCCTGGAATGAGGGCGGAGCGTCCCCCAACCAGCTCCGCGCCTTCAAGGGGGCGGGAACATCCCCTTCTCTCCCGCCCCCCTTTTCTTT
>ENA-OQMZ01000613-OQMZ01000613.1-human-gut-metagenome-genome-assembly--contig:-NODE-613-length-14920-cov-3.710944_pt1 | contig 14920 bp, 21 predicted proteins | sample MGYA00242621_ERZ504862 | MGnify/ENA primary metagenome ERZ504862 (study PRJEB26092, sample SAMD00036393) | human gut metagenome | host: Homo sapiens | study: EMG produced TPA metagenomics assembly of... | reverse complement strand
CACTTCCTGTCTACTCCTAACTTCTGGGCAATTTCCCGATTTGTTTTACCTTCTCGTTTCAATTCTAAAATTTCTTTTCCGTATACGTCGATCTTTACATATTTTCTGGGCATAGCAAAACCTCCTCGTGTAGTTCTATTATCCTACACGAGGAGGCCTTTTGTCTATTGTCTACTTTTTACGGACCTGTTCAGTTCACTCTGTACCGTCAATGGGCTTCTTTTTCATTATATCAATCAAGCTCCGCTTTTTTTATCATCTCTTGCTGGTCAATCAAGACATCAATCAACTTTCCTACGGTTATCAATGTTGTTACATTACACTTTTTCAGTTTTGCAGCAATCTCATTATCAATGATGCTGTCGCATTTTGCATATGGGGTATCCAGTAAAAAATAGTCAAAGTTCTTTCCAAGACGAATGCCAGTTTTAGAAGCATTGCCAAAGAAACTTTCGTCTGTCCAACTTCAACATGGCTCATATGATTGTTCGAGCAACCAACCAACGCACCCAAATCAGCCTGACTATAACCCTTTTCCAGTCGGGCAGCTCTAATGCGCTGACCAATCTTAACGTAATCAATTTCCGGTTGCGTTTCAATCACCTCCATGCTGTGTATGATTCTGCTATACATTATAAAATGTACCAAAAATCTCAACAACCAACATCGGGTGCAAGTTGCATTTATAAATGCAATATGATAAAATTTTATAGGCAGATTGCATTAATGATAGAATGAAAAGAACCCCAAGACGACAATATGAGCTATCTTGAGGTTCTTTAAAATAAAAAATTCTAGAGTACATTACTCCACGGAATCGCATTCTTCTCTGTTTTTTTTAGTTTATATCTTTATTTTACAAATTGTCGCACTGTTTGTCAATATGTTAGGGACATAAAACACGAGGTTTTGCACAAAAATCCATCTTAGAAAGTTCCAAAGTCACAATTTGCCGTCAGAATTATAGTCATATTGAAGGAGGTGTACCTTATGGCACGAAAAGGAGAAAATATTTACAAAAGGAAAGACGGCAGATGGGAAGGAAGATACATTAAGTCCCGATCTTCTACAGGCAAAGCCAATTACGGTTATGTTTATGCAAAGTCATATCGAGAAGTCAAGGCAAAACTTATCAGTCAAAGTTCGTGCACGAGTAATTCTGTCACTGTCGATCCAGAAATTAGCTCAGATCAATTTGAACAGGTTGCTATGGAATGGTTTCAAGCTATATGTCCTAAAGTGAAGGAATCTACAAGCAACAAATATAGGAATCTTCTCAGCTCGTATATACTTCCTGTGTTCGGAAGCAAACAATTGCGTGATATAACACACGAGTTTATTGAAACGCAGTGTAATTTTTTCCTTGTTTCTGGTGGATTAAAGGAGAATGGACTTCCTCTAAAACTGTTTCAGATATTTTATCTCTAATTCGAAATGTCTTACAATTTGCCACCCGAAACGGGAAAGCCATTTCTTGTGACGCACGATCTATACAGATAAAACGTCAAACGAAGGAAATGAGAGTTTTGAGTCGTGCTGAACAGGAAAATTATGCCAATACTTGTATTCTAATCTTGATTCCTGCAATATTGGTATATTAGTATGTTTATTCACTGGTCTCAGAGTAGGTGAAATTTGTGCGTTACGATGGGAAGATGTTTCATTCTCAGATTACACAATCCACGTGCATCAAACGCTCCAGAGAATCCAAGATAGAACCAACAGTGAATACAAGACAAGGATTGTTGTTACCACACCAAAAAGTGCTTGCTCCATCCGTACTATTCCAGTACCCCATGGCTTAATGACTATTCTTACAGCACACAAAGCTTCTTCTACTGGCTACATCCTAACCAATAGCGATCAGAATCCATTAGAACCAAGAACCATGCAAAATCATTTTAAGAAGGTATTGAAAAACAGCGGAATCACCTCCGCAAATTATCACTCGTTACGTCATACATTTGCTACAAGGTGCATAGAGCTTGGATTCGATGTAAAAAGTCTCAGCGAAATATTGGGTCATGCCAGCGTGAATATTACAATGAATCGCTATGTACACCCATCCATGGATTTAAAAAGAGAAAATATGCAACGGCTTTCTGATTTATTAGCCGTCAAATAAATTGTCAACACCGTCAAATAATGCTGAGTTTTCAGTGTTTGGCGGTGTTTTTTCGTGGAGTAATGTACTCTACGAAAGAGTATACCCAGGAGGAGATTTATTGATTCAATTTGTAGGGCGAGATGCTTATAAGCAGTTTTGGAATTTTAGTAAAGATGAGAAAGAGAACTTGGCCACTCAATTGGCGATTGAGTTACCCGCACTCAGAGGAAAAGTTGGTGCATCACAAGAAGAAATTGCTTCGGCTGTTGGTATTTCACGACAAACTTATAGTGCCTACGAAAATCGGACACGCCCAATTCCATGGAGTTTATATCTAGCACTATTGTTTTATTTTGATTACATTCCAAGTACACATTATATGATTCGCCAGCTTGAATTATTCCCAAATGAAAGAAGTTATGGAAATAAGACTTAGAAGCAAACTTAAGAGTGTGTTGATAGTGCAGTATCTTAAAATTTTGTATAATAGGAATTGAAGTTAAATTAGATGCTAAAAATTTGTAATTAAGAAGGAGTGATTACATGAACAAAAATATAAAATATTCTCAAAACTTTTTAACGAGTGAAAAAGTACTCAACCAAATAATAAAACAATTGAATTTAAAAGAAACCGATACCGTTTACGAAATTGGAACAGGTAAAGGGCATTTAACGACGAAACTGGCTAAAATAAGTAAACAGGTAACGTCTATTGAATTAGACAGTCATCTATTCAACTTATCGTCAGAAAAATTAAAACTGAATACTCGTGTCACTTTAATTCACCAAGATATTCTACAGTTTCAATTCCCTAACAAACAGAGGTATAAAATTGTTGGGAGTATTCCTTACCATTTAAGCACACAAATTATTAAAAAAGTGGTTTTTGAAAGCCATGCGTCTGACATCTATCTGATTGTTGAAGAAGGATTCTACAAGCGTACCTTGGATATTCACCGAACACTAGGGTTGCTCTTGCACACTCAAGTCTCGATTCAGCAATTGCTTAAGCTGCCAGCGGAATGCTTTCATCCTAAACCAAAAGTAAACAGTGTCTTAATAAAACTTACCCGCCATACCACAGATGTTCCAGATAAATATTGGAAGCTATATACGTACTTTGTTTCAAAATGGGTCAATCGAGAATATCGTCAACTGTTTACTAAAAATCAGTTTCATCAAGCAATGAAACACGCCAAAGTAAACAATTTAAGTACCGTTACTTATGAGCAAGTATTGTCTATTTTTAATAGTTATCTATTATTTAACGGGAGGAAATAATTCTATGAGTCGCTTTTGTAAATTTGGAAAGTTACACGTTACTAAAGGGAATGTAGATAAATTATTAGGTATACTACTGACAGCTTCCAAGGAGCTAAAGAGGTCCCTAGCGCCTACGGGGAATTTGTATCGATAAGGGGTACAAATTCCCACTAAGCGCTCGGGACCCCTTGTAGGAAAATGTCCTAAGTGTGGCAACAATATTGTATTAAAAAAATCGTTTTATGGTTGTTCAAATTATCCTGAATGTAAGTTTACTTTAGCTGAACATTTTAGAAAGAAAAAACTAACCAAAACGAATGTAAAAGAATTACTGGAGGGAAAAGAAACCCTGGTAAAAGGAATCAAAAACAAAGAGAAAAAGCCCTACAATGCCGTTGTAAAAATTGGGGAAAAGGGATATATTGATTTTATCTCTTTTTCAAAATAAACATAAAAGCCCTTTAAAGAGGCTTTTATATATTAATCACAAATCACTTATCACAAATCACAAGTGATTAATCACAAATCACTTGTGATTTGTGATTCTTAATGATACAATATTACTATACAAAAAAAGAATGGGGCGTAGTTATGGAGAAGGAAGAACTCAAAATACTTGAAGAATTAAGACGTATTTTAAACAGTAAAAATGAAGCGATTGTTATCTTAAACAATTATTTTAAAGGTGGTGTTGGAAAGTCAAAATTATCGACTATGTTTGCTTACTTGACAGACAAATTTAATTTAAAAGTTTTAATGATCGATAAGGACTTACAAGCAACATTGACAAAAGACTTAGCAAAAACATTTAAGGTAGAATTGCCACGTGTTAATTTTTATGAAGGACTGAAAAATGGAAACTTGGCTTCTTCTATTGTTCATTTGACTGATAATTTAGACTTGATCCCTGGCACGTTTGATTTGATGTTACTGCCAAAATTAACTCGCTCATGGACTTTTGAAAATGAAAGTAGATTGCTTGCTACTCTTTTAGCACCTTTAAAAAGTGACTATGATCTCATTATTATTGATACTGTACCAACGCCAAGCGTTTATACAAATAATGCAATCGTGGCAAGTGATTACGTTATGATCCCTTTACAAGCAGAAGAAGAAAGTACAAACAACATTCAAAACTATATTTCCTATTTGATTGATTTACAAGAACAGTTTAACCCTGGACTAGATATGATCGGTTTTGTTCCTTATTTAGTTGATACGGACAGCGCAACGATAAAATCAAACCTGGAAGAACTGTACAAGCAACATAAAGAAGATAACTTGGTTTTCCAAAATATTATCAAGCGAAGTAATAAAGTAAGTACCTGGTCTAAAAACGGAATTACAGAACACAAAGGCTATGACAAAAAAAGTTTTATCCATGTATGAGAACGTATTTTTTTGAAATGCTTGAGCGAATCATTCAATTAGAAAACGAAAAAGAAATAGAATCACAAATCACAAGTGATTAATCACAAATCACTTGTGATTTGTGATTGTTGATGATAAAATAAGAATAAGAAGAAATAGAAAGAAGTGAGTGATTGTGGGAAATTTAGGCGCACAAAAAGCAAAACGAAATGATACACCAATCAGTGCAAAAAAAGATATAATGGGAGATAAGACGGTTCGTGTTCGTGCTGACTTGCACCATATCATAAAAATCGAAACAGCAAAGAATGGCGGAAACGTAAAAGAAGTTATGGATCAAGCCTTAGAAGAATATATACGGAAATATTTACCTGACAAACTTTAAAAGGAGTGAAAATGAAATGGCAGTTACGTATGAAAAAACATTTGAAATAGAGATCATTAACGAATTATCGGCAAGCGTTTATAATCGAGTATTAAACTATGTTTTGAACCATGAATTAAATAAAAATGACTCTCAATTATTGGAAGTCAATTTATTAAACCAATTAAAGCTTGCAAAACGTGTAAATCTTTTTGATTATTCTTTAGAAGAATTACAAGCCGTTCATGAGTATTGGCGGTCAATGAATCGTTACTCAAAACAAGTTTTGAATAAAGAGAAAGTGGCTTAATATGGCAAATATAGTCAATTTTACTGACAAACAGTTTGAGAATCGCTTAAATGATAATTTAGAAGAATTGGTTCAAGTAAAAAAGCGGTTTGAATCGCCAACCGCTTTTTTACTTGGTGGGCAATCAGGGTCAGGGAAAACCAGTTTGCGAAGAAGATGATTGAGCAGGCAGGAACAAAGTGATAAATTCAAATTGTGAGGGAAAATACAGATGAATCAAGGAAGAATTATTGTGATTACAGGCTCACCGGGGACAGGAAAAACAACAACTGCGTCAATTGTCGCAAAGGAATCAGATATGGATAAATCAGTGCATATGCACACCGATGACTTTTTTCATTACTTAAGCAAAGGCGCAATACCACCACATTTGCCAGAATCCAACAAGCAAAATCTGGTTGTCATTGAAGCCTTTTTAGAAGCTGCAAAGCGATATGCTCGTGGCGGATATGATGTAATTGTAGATGGGATTGTCGGGCCATGGTTTTTGGAGCCATGGAAAGCTCTTGCCCAAGAAGATTACGAGGTACACTATATTGTATTAAGAGCGAGTAAAAAAGAAACTATGAAGCGAGCTGTGGAACGCTCAAAATTAGATAGAAAAACAAATATTGAATTAGTGGAAACAATGTGGGAGCAATTTTCCGGTTTGGGGATATATGAATCAAATGTCATAGACACAACTACATTCACAATTAAAGATACGGTTTCCGCAATAAAAGAAAGAGTTGCATGTGGGACGTCTTTACTATCTTAGACATTCCCATTTGTCAGGAAGATAGCAAAGCCAGCCGAGCCAGTCAACGGTCAAGATGAACGGCGCATTTCATGCGCCGCCGTTGACAGTCACGCCCGTCTTTGCTAAAAAGTAATCAAGGCGGGAAAGCCCTAAAATGGCTTCCCGCCCATTTCAATTTTTAGAAAAGAAACGCTCCAAAATCAGAAAGAGAGCGTCCAAGCACTTTGAGGGATTGGCCGCCTTGTCCACCCATTCAGCGGGACAGCGGGCGGAGGTCAAGGCCGGGTGTAAACCCGTTCATTTCAGCTTAGAAACTTCATAAAACGGGCTTATTTAGCGATATAAGGCTTTATAATAGAGAAGGAGTGAAACTTCTATTCAAGTTTAGAAACGCCTTCCATTAGTCCGAAAGAGACCTTAGAAAGAGAATTAAATCGTAAAGTATCAGGGAAAGAAATTCAACCGACTTTGGAGAGAATAGAGCAAAAAATGGTTCAAAATCAACACCAAGAAACCCCTGAATTTAAAGCAATTCAACAAAAATTGGAAAGCTTGCAGCTACCTACACCACCAATACCCAAAACACCTAAACTTCCAGGACTTTAAACCTTAAAAAAGGAAAAGAGTAGTTACCAAAAAACGGTAACTACTCTTTTTTTATAAAAACCTTTCCTCATGTTTGAAAAGCTGATCGAGAAATAAAGCACACAACGGTATTCTTTCTTTTTTCAGTTGGTACATTTTGCAGTCTGTAACGTGTCATTTACTGTTTGTTACCTTAACATATCCAGTCGAAAACACAAGGTATATAAACGAGCAAGCTCGCCCTTGTGTTTTCTTTGTGTCTATGTTGCGTTCTCGTCACAGCAAACGACACGAACACACTGGCGAAAAATGAACCAACAAAACGAAAAAAAGAAAGGAGCGTATACTTCACAGACGGTGTTAAGGATACTTACCAGATGAAACCGTACATTGCACCGACCGCTGCTGAGTTGGAACAATTTCTTTCCTCTCTAAATTAAATCTTGCCGAAGCAGTGATGTGTCAGACTTTCCTGACACATCGCCGCTTTGCACTTCACAAAATCCGCTGCCAGGAGGTGATGAAATGAGTATGGTAAATGCTGACTCCGTTCAGCTATTCGCAATGCTGAAAAAAATGCAGGATTCCATTTCCTCCATCGAAACTACCAAAAAATCTGTAAAGATGAAATATGAACAGTTAGGTGCTGGATGGCAAGATAAAAAATACAACGAGTTGGGCGTGGTTGTAAGAGACTGCAACAAGGCTCTCAATGACATATTGGTAATTATGCTTCAAGCAGAAAAATATGTGGCTTTACTCGCCAAGAGCCTTAGTGAATACGAAAGTGTTCAACTAGGATCTACAAATGGAATATCTGCAAGCACACCTCAGACCAGTAGTTTTGCTGTTACACCATCAAGTGCAGATACAACCACCTTTGAGTCAAATACCTTTGGTTCTAATCTTGCATTTGTTCAAGACAGACTATCAGCTGAACGATATTTTTCCCGTGGAAATCACTATGAAGAATATCGAGATTATTGGGAGAACGGGAACTATACCTTTTCTCGAAATGAAAATCCAGAACTCGTATACGTTAGAGCAAGGGATATTGAAGGAGTTTATCTCAGTGACCGAGAACTTGGGAACCCGGAAGGATTTTGGACACGGAATGGTCGAGAGGGATGGTCGAGAGAAAACATTCTAAGGCGAGCTTCGCACATCCAAGATGTTCGTCAAAATACTGAGTCAGGAATGTCTTTGGATGAGCTTTCACAAAACCCAGTGTTAGATGATACCATTCGTAGCTATTACAATAATCCTGTCCAGGTTGCGCAGGTAGGTTCTTATTATGTATTTCAGAGTGATGGGCGACATCGAACACTTGCAGCTCAATCGCTTGATACATATATCCCGGTTTTAGTAACAGGTAGCTACACTCGAAATGATTAACAAATGAGGAGGTGAGTGTTTGAGCAACGTAAATGCTGATGCAACTCAATTACTGACAATACTGAAAAATATGCGGACCTCCATTTCTTCTATCGAAACTACAAGAAGTTCTGTGAAGATGAAATATCAGCAATTGGGAATTGGATGGAATGACAAGAAGTACGATGAGCTGGGAACTATCGTAAAAGATTGCAACAAAGCCCTGAATGATATTTTACAGATTATGCTTCAGGCCGAAAAATACGTTGCTTCACTTGCCAAAAGTGTACAAGAATATGATAATGTTAATTTGGACACTCCTTCTGCACGAAATTCTTTCCTCCAGGGTCTGCAAACACCTAATGTTGGTAATTCGTCTTATCAGTATTGCCTTGGCGTGCTAACCCAAGGTAGCACACCAGACGGATATATCGCTGTTATATCACAACGCCATGAAAATGCAGAGCAGAATGTCAGAGAAGTGTTTGACCATTTCGCTGGTAAACTGATGATACAAGATTCTGAATATCCACCGGATCAGACAGCACATTACTCACCGGGAAATTATATAGGGCATTCACGAGGAGTCTACTACAATGCAGCTTCTGATATGACAAATCCAAGAGGTGCAGGAACAACTTATTTCCACGAGCTTGCTCACATGATCGACCATGCTTCGTGCAACTATCGGAGCAATCTATCCAATACTCCAGAATTTGCTGAGGCACTGGTTGAGGACGGACAAAGAATCCTGAGCTTATATAACAATCTTCCAGTGGAAAAGCAAACTGCTTTTCTGACCCGTATTAGGCAGGATTCAGCTCACTCCTTCTCGGACTTAATTGATGCGACAACAAATGGTCAATTGCACGGAAATTATGGTCACTCAAGGAACTATTGGACGAGGACCGGGCAATCTACAAGCAGAAGCCTTTGCCACTTTTTGAAGCGTCTATGGGAGACCAAGGCAAATTAGAGCTATTAGCAAATTTCTTTCCTACAGCGTTTGGTATTTTTTCTTCAATGATTGATTCTATTAGACCAGATAATCATGTTAGGGTCTTGAGCAGAGAAAGGTAGGTGCATACAATGGACAAAAACAAGAGCGTTGCAGATTTTATGAATAGCTTCCTTAATACACCTGAACCGAAAATTGATAATGAGTATTATGAAATCGAAGAACAGTATTTTCGGCAATTCGGTCATGGTGTCCCAAGGGAAATGTTGCCTGATAGCATTTCAACGGAACAAATTAAACAAGCCATGAAAAAATGCATTCTTTCCAAAAAGGATAATCTCTTTGAACTATTAGGCATCATTATCAACGATAATTATTTATATTAAGAAAAGGAACGACGACATGGATGAAGACAACATTATAACTTTGAATGATGAGAATGGGAACGAAGTTGAATTTGAATTTCTTGACTTAATACCGTATCGCCAGAACGAATATGTTGTCCTGCTTCCTATTGGAGATTCGGATGGGCAAGTTGTTATTTTGCAGCTGAAAGAAATTGACGATGAAACAGAAGAATATGTTGGTGTTGAAAACGAATTTGTGTTAGAGACTGTCTTTGCTCTGTTCAAAGAGCGAAACAAAGATTTCTTTACATTTGAGTAATTAAACAATGCAAGCTCAAACCAACAACACGATAAAAGGGGGGTGCATTATGGATATTTGGCATCGTGTAGGCAGAATTGTTCGCTTCTCAAACTTAGGAACTCTTCTGTTCTTTACTCTTAATATTCTGCTGATTGTTGCTGTGTTCGGTTCGTCAGGAAGCATTGTTGAACTGATTTGTATTTACTTTTTCACAGTAGCTATCAGCTTATCCCCATTAGGCGAAATGTGCCTGGCTGCCTTCGCAGGAGCAAGCGATATAAAAAGAGTAGATATAAAACTTCGAGTTGTCCCGCTGGTTCAATATGTTTTAGATAAAGCAAAAGAGAACACATCATACTGTCCTAAAAAAGTGAAAGTGAAGATTATCCATGATCCTGCTCCAAATGCATTTGCTCTAGGTAGGCAAACACTATGCATAACTGACGGATTGCTTTTACTCTCCGATGATATGATACTTGGAATTCTCGCCCATGAGATCGGACATCTCTCATACGGACATACTGTTATCCAATTATTGATTGGCGGGGGCAATATATTTATATCCGGGTGCCTCCTGTTAATCAAAATATCCTACTGGATTTTTTCTGCAATCATGGGGCTGTTCGCAATATGCTCTCGTAGTGGTGTAATGGGTATAATTACCGCAGTTTTCGCAGGAATATCAACAGCACTTTCTTGGTTATGGGTAAGTTCTGTATGCTTTTTCTGATGTGGTCTATGAGACAAAATGAGTATCTGGCTGATGAATTTGCTTATAAAATTGGTTTTGGTCTTGAATTAGCGACGGTATTAGACCAACATATCTCAGATGTTCCGCATGATGGTTTTCTCAGTGCAATATACTCAACTCATCCATGCAACGATGATAGGGTTGCAGCATTGCAAAATTTAGGTGTACCCTATTCTCGATACTAAATTCATAATCTCACAAATTGGCAAGCAGTGTAAACCTGTACAGGTTCACTCATTTTCTCGATTTTCCCTTCGGTGCAATCTTCGCAAATTTGCTTGTTGGGGAAGCATCCCCAATCCCCTTTGAACATCATCTGCCGATGATGGCTACACGATTTTCAATCGTTTCTCAAAGAACAGTAGAATAAAAATTTGCCCATGGTTGAAAGCACCGAAATCGAAAAGCAAAAAAGCAGCCACGATCCGCACCCTTTGGGGAGTGCAGACCGTGGCTTTTTGCTTTAACGGAAGTTCTTCTTTTCCTCTTTCTCTTTTCTCTTTTTCCTGCTCTTTCTGCCTGTCGATATTCAAAATCGTTTCAACCGTCCGTTTGGCAATCAGCAGTTCTTCTTTCTCTTTTCTGATCTGACGGTACTCAGCGTAGTCCTGCTTTTTCTGGACTGCCAGCTGATGAAACTCCTCATACAATGATTGCATGGACGGGAGCTTTGTAATCTGCAATTCATCAAAGGCTTGCTTCGCCGCTTTATGAATTGTGATTTCCTGACGGTGTTCTTCAAAGAATTTTTTGCTATATCCAGACTTGCGGTACTCGATATAAATTTGCCTTGTGTTGCGAATTAATTTTGTATGTGTCTGCTGCAACGCCTGAACCTCAACCATACGTTTCTCTGCGACCTTGATAGAATCAGAAAGCGCATCGAACCGGGCAGACAGATTTTCAATATGAGCAGTCAGATCGTCGTAGTTGCCCAAGCCTTTTTCTTTCAGTAGGATTACCGTTCGGGCAGCTTCTTTTCGGTTGAACTTCTTCGCCCACTTTTCATAACCGACCGTCTTGCCCTCGGCCATCTTTGCCTGAATATCAATCAGCATCTGGAACTGCTTCGGGGCAGGAGCTTGGCAGAGCCGCCTTTTGATTTGTGCAGGTTCTTGCCGGAGATAACCGCTTGAATTTCCTCTTTGCTATATCCTTCGCCCAGGGAACGCAGCCGAATGAAACGCTTCTGATTCTCGCCCTTGAACGCAGGCTGCTTTCCATCCTTGAACTCAAATCCCATGTCAGCCAGAGCCTGAACAAAGCCATCAAAGCTCTTTGGTTTCTGCTTCAGCACCGCATCAATCGCATCACATAATTCGTCACGCTGGGTACGCTTCTTGGGATAAACAGTTCTTTTCTGGCGCTCCCGATACGGCTTCGGTGTAATAATGGACAGCCCGTGTTCCAGGCAAACCATATCACTGAGTCTTTGCACCGCCAGACCGGAAAGAAAGAAGTTTTTGAATTTCCGTGTGGCATCCAGCGAGGTCGAATTATAAATGATATGATTGTGAATGTGGGATTTGTCGATGTGGGTCGCAACGATGAAAGCGTGTTTTCCCTTTGTCCATCGCATCGCTGTTTCATAGCCGACTTGGTTCGCTTCTTCCGGGGTGATTTCTCCCGGCTTAAAGGACTGGCGTATCTGGTATGCGATGATATTGTTCTTCTGCTGTCTGCCGGTAATATGCTGATACTGCCGTTTGGAAAGCAGAAATTCCTCATCTGCTGTCTTTGGATCACACTCATAGGAACTGATAAATTCGCCATCATTGGTTTTTGCGGCATTTTGTGAGTAGTCGGTTCTGTCTGCCAAACATTGAGCGACCGTCTTTCCCTTATTCACATGGAGTGCAATCAATCTTGTCGCTGCCATTCCCATCACTTCCTTCCCAAAAAGAAAAAGCCACCGGTCGGTGACTTTTCTCTGATATTATCTTATGACCTGATAAATGCTCCCAGACTTTCTCCAATATTCTCGACTTTCATAACAGCCCAGACGAGCAAGAACACCGCTGCTATTGTCGCAATTCCAAGAACCACAAGAATAAGCAGGGACTGCCACAAAGCCTTTACAATGCAGTAAATCGCAGATCTGCCAATGACCAAGAGCAATAAACCAATTACATAGGACACAACATTTGTAAGCAGATTTCCAAGAATGCAAATCACTTTTACAACGAACAGCACCGGCAGTGCCAATATCTTCAATACCAGCTTCATAGGCTCAACCCCTTTCTTTTAATTATATTGTACAAGGGTATCTGCCATAACGCAATGATGTCAACCCTTATGTAAAAGCCGCAGCCGAAACTGCGACTTCCCAACAAGTTGTCGGATTACTGGATTGAGGACAGGCGAACAAGAACTTCTCTCATGTCCGTCCAGATCTCCTCCAGCCGTTTTTGCAAATCCTCAATGTCAGCACGATAGATGCTGCCTGTTTCGTTCGCTCGCTTTGCGTACTGGTTCAGGTTGTTGGAGCAGATTCGCAGGAGCGAAACCAGGGCTTTCACATCCTGCAAATCCAGTCTGATACAGTAACCATCCAGAGCCATTTTCCGCAGATAGGCTCCCATGCTGCGGATGCCAAGCTCGTCCATCTTCTCATGGATTCGCTCGACCTCCTCCTTGGATGCAAGGAAATGAACATCCTGATCTCGCTTTGCCATTACAACACCTCCTCACGGGTTTCAGAGTATTTTGCAGGCGGGATATGCTCCGCTTTGGATTTCAGATCAGCCAACACAGAAGGACGCTCTGACTCGCTTCTTTCGTCACGATTTTCCACAGAGTCCTCCATATTCAGGGCTGCATCCAGTTCTGCCAGTCGCTGACTTTTGGCTGTCAGCTCTGCTTCCTGCGGGAACGGTTTTCCAACCTCCGCCTTGGCTGCTTCCTGCTGATTGTAGAGATTATTCAACTGCTCATTGGCTCGTTCTAAGCGCTCAAGGATGCCTGCAAGGGCATTGTCCAGTCGGGTGATATTTCCTCGTGCGTCCGTTCCAAGGGCTACTCTGTGGCTCACAGCGCCCTTCAGGGTCACATCGAACTCGTTCCGGAAACTGTCAAACGAAAGCTCCATCTGAAAGCCACGGTAACTGCCAAGAGGAACCGGATCGGCACTTTTCGTGTCCTTACAAGCCGCAAGGAGGATTTCACCGGCATCTGCCTTTTCGGTGTAGGCTTTGCCCATGATTTCCATGCCGCAAAAGCCATCGGCAATCTGCGGGTGTGCTTCCACGGTTTTAATATCAGCTTCAAAGCCATGAATATAGCCTGTCTGCTTTTCAATCTCAGCCGGGAAGTATTTCAGAAGCTTATCTTCCATACGGTACTGCTGGCTCTGGTGGTCAGCTTTCAGCACCTTCAGCCTTGCCACATCAATGTCCAAGTCCATCTTTTCCTTGATAAGCGGATTGCCGGCACACAGCGCCTTGATCTCCGCATAGGACAGCGCCTGCTCATCCACATCGTCACAGGAGCGAACCGGTGATTTGGAGGTCATAATCTGAGAAATAAACTTCTGCTTGTTTTCCAAGGTCTGATACAGGTAGGCATCGAAGGTTCCCTCGGTCACATACTGATACACCTGAACCTCTTTGTTCCGGTTGCCCTGACGGATGATACGACCGTTTCTCTGGGTCATATCAGACGGACGCCAACCCACATCCAAGTGGTGAACTGCCACCAATTTGTCCTGGACGTTGGTTCCTGCACCCATCTTTTGCGTACTGCCAAGAAGCACTCGCACCTGCCCGGTACGAACCTTGGCAAAGAGGTCTTTTTTCTTTGCTCGGTATCTGCATCATGGATAAAGGCAACTTCTTCCGCAGGCACACCGTTTGCAATCAGCTTGGTTTTGACATCATCATAGACATTGAAGGTTCCATCATTTTTCGGTGTGCTAAGGTCGCAGAACACCAACTGGGTCAATTTGTCAGCCTGACCGTCCTGCCAGATACGCAGGATATTTCCCACGCAGGCATTGAGCTTGCTGTCAGGGTCATCGGGTAACAGGGTGTTCATTAGCCGCTGATCCAGTCCCAATTTTCGTCCGTCGCTGGTAATCTTGAGCATATTATCGACGGACGGGTCTACAATACCGGCATGAACATCTGCTGCTCTCTCTGAAAGGGAAGCCACCATATCCTTCTGGTACTCAGAGGCTGAACCACAACCGTTTCAAACTTTGCTTCGGGAACAGGGAGATGCAACTGGTCAGAGGTCTTGATGTCGGCAACCTCCTTGAACATATTCATCAGTTCAGGCAGGTTGAAGAACTTCGCAAATCGGGTTCTGGCACGATAGCCGGTTCCCTCCGGTGCAAGCTCAATCGCAGTTGTTGTTTCTCCGAAGGTCGATGCCCAGGAATCAAAATGGGTCAGGTTCTTTTGCTGGAGCGTACTGTACTGGAGATAGCGCATGACCGTATAAAGCTCGGTCA
>ENA-OQMZ01000612-OQMZ01000612.1-human-gut-metagenome-genome-assembly--contig:-NODE-612-length-14932-cov-1.566836_pt1 | contig 14932 bp, 11 predicted proteins | sample MGYA00242621_ERZ504862 | MGnify/ENA primary metagenome ERZ504862 (study PRJEB26092, sample SAMD00036393) | human gut metagenome | host: Homo sapiens | study: EMG produced TPA metagenomics assembly of... | reverse complement strand
AAGAAACCCTAAACGCATTTCAGCTTAAGCGCATTGACCCTGATTTGGTCAATCTAACGCCTAAGCTGATTCGCTTCAACCATTAACAACCACTTAGAAATCTGCTGTCGGACTGGAAATTAAACTTCACATTTTTCCTCACATGACCGGTGGAATTTAGTCTCGCACACTACCTTCCAGTGGTCCGTTTGTCATACCATCAAATCAGTTTTCCAAGAAGTTACTCCTATTATAACAGAAATAAGCGTTTTGAGCTTATAAAACTCTTAGAAAATCAAGAACTTTTAAATGAGTGTGGAATTACTTCTGCACTGGAATTTACTTTTTCAAGTTAGCATTTATTACAGAAGGTGGAGACCACTTTTTGAGTGAATCGATAACATTCTATAATGCTGTTATTCTTCTCGAAATACTCTTTCTTTTTAACCATTCGTTCATTGAAAAGATAATTGAGTTGTTCAATACCTTTTTCTTTAATACCAGAGCTTTTGATGATTTGAAGATATACAAAAACTAAAATTGTAAAATCGTGAATAACAGGATTTTGCATCCAGGTTTTTCTGCTTTTTTCAGATATAGTCTTTATCTTAGATATTTCAAAAAGAATGTCTTTATTCTTGTGTAGAGCAACCTTGTAAGGAGACTTCATGCTGTTTAAAAGGCAATTGTTATGTGCGGCTGCGTTTCTTAAGAACTTTATGGACCACAGGTAGCTACTAAAGTCATTCTTCGATTTATATGTACTATAGTATAACTGATATAGGTCTACAAATTCGCCAAAAGATAATACTTCTACAATCTCCCAGAGGGCGTATTTATCATTGTTTTCCATGCGTTTGGCAATTAGTTCACTAGTCGCAGACTTACCCAATTTGTCATGTATATTCTTGATACGAATAAAGTCAGCACTGAGGTACTTATCAACAATATTATATCCATCTTCATCTGGATTATTACACAAATCATTTAAAAGTTGAACCTTAAGTGCATGCTCAATATCTAAGGCCATATTGATGATAAGTTTTCGTAAATACATATCCAAAGTAGATAGTTCTTGCAGATATGCGAAATCAAGATTGATATACTGTCCTTTTTTGGCAGTGGCAGAATATTGGTCATAATTTCTCTCATAAGATTTTAGCTTGAAATAATATGTGTTATTCTGAAGAAATTTTCTTGCATCTGATTCAGACACTGACTCAAACTGAATTCCTCTGTTTTTCATGTGATCGATTTGTTCTGAAATAGTTAATTTTGGTCCCTGCATTTTATCCCTTCTTCTTTAGTGTGGTATTGTATTTATTATACTTTTGAAATTGAGAGCAATCAAGATAAATAGTGTAGTTATTTTTAAAAAGACAGGTTTGAATATTTCGAGAGTGCTAAATCGGCTGTAACTTTTTTTAACATAGGATTGTCATCAGCAGTAGAAGCATCTCTAGTGTGTGGCACGTATATCGCTTAAAATTGCAATAATATCGTCTTTCAGAACCATGCTAGCAATATCAGTATCAGAAAACGGGATCATGGACAAAGTTCTCGTATTTACGTCATTGAGATGCCTGGGAGAAAAATGGCAAGTATTGCCCAAAGAAATGTGATGAGGATTTGCAGGATGTAGTTGATGGGGGAATGGTATTGCTCTACGGGATTGGACTGGAAAGGGAAAGTGCAGTGTGAATATGGTGTGGAGTATGGGACGGAAAAGCAAATTGAACAGAAATTTCCATTTTGGAAAAATTTTCGTAGTAAGGAATGCTAAGGAATTTATTTAAGAGTAATCAAGAAATAATATTAGCTAAAAAGAATATTATTTCTTGAAACTATTCGCGTTGGAGAATATAATGAAATAGGATTATTGTAATGCTTAAATGTAGGAAGTATATGAATTTTGTACCATCATCTGAAAAAGCAAAAAAGAATGGGAGATAACACAAAGAAGAGTAGCTATATTCTGTAAGGAAAATCGAGTTCCAGGAGCGGAATTAATATGAAATAAATGGTTTTTGCCTGCAGATGCGAAGAAACTGGATGATCCAAGAAAAAAGTCGTAAAAAGAACTAGATCAAAAATGGGGGATGGTATGCAGGAACATGTATTGTTGACATATTATGTCAAATATTTAAAAGAGATACGTATGCTATCAGATAGTTCAATTAATCATTATACACAAGCAATGAGGCGGATATCTTCATACTTGATTGAGAAGAAAAAAGTGAAAGAAACAATATACGAAATCTATGATATAGGGCAGCTAGAGGTAATAAAAGAATTTCTGTATTCTGATCCAGAATTTGTGGACTTAGATGAGAGAGGCCATAGGATGTATAGCGCAGGGCTTAACAATTATTTTAGGTTTGCGTATGGTGAGGGATTTGAAAGTGCCAAGGAGAAAATTATCGCATTGGATGTAGAAGCACCAATAAGAGAGATGGATTATAGGATTGTTGCTTCTAGGAGCAGATATTCTATTATTAAAATTCAGGCTATTGAATCAGCGGGATATAAATGTGAATATGACACATCGCATGAAACATTTATATCTAAGAGTACAGGACATCCTTATATGGAGGGGCATCATGCATTGCCTATGAAATATCAAGAGAAATTTAATCATAGTTTGGATGTATATGCGAATATAATATGTCTTTGTCCAATATGTCACAGATTGCTACATTATGGTTTGGACGAACAGAAAAAGAAGTATATTGATAAGATTTATCATGAAGATCAGATAGACTTGCGAAAAGCGGGTTAAGGATTAGTAAAGATGATTTTTGTAGATTAGTAATTTAAAGAATTTAGGATGATGAGTATTAAAGAAAAAGGATGAAAATGAAATATAAAACAATAGATTTGTGTGCAGGAATTGGAGCATACGTCGGGGCTTTGAATGACAGGAGGATTTGAAAATGTATTGTCTGCTGAGATAGATGAACATGCAGCCCAAACATATGAACATTTGTATGGTGAAAATCCTAAAAATGATCATAACAAGTGAAGAATTTAAAAAGAAAGTAGCACAAATAAAATATGATGTTCTATTGGCTGGATTTCCTTGCCAAGCATTTAGTAGCGTAGGATTACAACAAGGTTTTGAGGATAAAACAAAGGGCACTATTTTTTTCGATATAGCTGAAATTATAAAGAAAACAAAACCTAAAGCGGTTTTTCTTGAAAATGTGCAGAATCTTTTGTCACATGATAAAAAAAAGAACAATTACTACAATTCTTAATGTATTGGAAAAAGAATTAAATTATAAAGTAATAGGTGTAGAACGTGATGAAGATGGAGAACTCGAATATACGAGTGCTTCGTTTAAGCGGAATACTAAAAATTTTGGATTACCACAAAATCGGCCGCGAGTTATATATTATGGCATTTAGCAGAGATTATTATGGAGAATTGGTTAACACTTTGTGTCAAGCTCTTCCAGAAGAATCTAACGAGGTTATTTTTTCAAGCGTGAATGATATTCTTGAAAAAAATGTTCCTGCGCAATATTATATGTCGTCACAATATTTGCAGACATTAGTGAATCATAAAGCTAGACAAAAAAAGAATGGAAATGGATTTGGATATTGTATTGTTAATGATCCAAGTAGAGATTTGCAGATTGCAAACACTATATTGGCAACAGGTGGGTCTGGAAAAGAAAGGAATCTAATTTTACAACCTAATCCTGAATATTTTAATCTACAAGTGCCAGGTAAGATTTCGCCACTTAATGATCGTGGAATTAGGGTAATGACCCCTACTGAATGGGGAAGATTGCAAGGTTTTATAGGGTATGCATTTTTAGATAATGAAGGAAAAGAACATTTTGAGTTTCCTAAAGGCATGTGTGATGGACAGAAATATAAGCAATTTGGTAATTCGGTGTCTATCCCTGTGATTAAATCTATGGCCGAGTTTATGCTTGATTGCTTTGCAAATTTAACTAGCGATCCAGTTAGACTAGTATGTTTGCTAGCAAAAAATAATAAGTACATAACCAAAAAAGATGTAATAGACCTTCTAAAGGTGGACACGAATCAAGCTAATTTCATATTAAAGAAGGTAAGTGATAGGGGAGAATAAAAATAGTATCACGTGGAAGATATGCCACCTATCAATGGAATGAAGGGAAAGAATAGAAGTAACACGAGATAAAGTATTAAGTATGCAACAAGGAGAGAAGAAGGGAAAATGCATAGCTTAAATGATAGAATTGAGTTATTCATAGAAAAGTGCGATATTTCATTTGAAGGAAAGACATTTTCTAAGGAATTACTTATGCAAACTTTTTTACAGTTCTTAAAAACAACTTGTAATAAGGAAAAGCATAATGTTGGGGTTATCTTGCACACAAACTCTTTATGCTTTGATATAGCATCAATAACGTTTGCAGCATTGCTAAATTTATTGAGTAATGAAATGACAAGCGAAGATGTTTTGGAAAACTTTGAACCGGGAGACATGGTACTATATGGTGGAAAAAAGAAAGAGAGATTTATCTTTGAAAAAATTGTTCTAGGTAAGGAGATAGGAGCAATCAATTCAGATCGTAGATATGCTGTTATTTCACAAAAGAACAGTATTCGTTATGTGTCAGAGCAAAAGTGGAGCAATATTGAGCCATATAATGGTTCGTCACAACGCCTTGATGGAAGAGGAATTAGGGAAAAGAAAAATATAAAAGCAGAATTTTTTCGCGATATTCTAAAATATGATGAAAAGGATATTCCAAGCGTTATAGATACTTCATCAGTCATTGTTATGCAAAGAGAAAATGCTGAAAGGATTGTTAGAGGGGTATGCTTGCTAACAGATGGGAAGAAGTATCCGTTACTTGAATTAATCACAGCTTCATATTTGACAGAAGATGATGAATATATAATGGGTTCAAATCCAGGAAAAGGTGAGGCTGTTTTGAAGTTTTGCTCCAAGGTTTCAGTTGCAAGACATTTATTGCTAGCAAGAGATGGAAATCGTCACATCGGTATTTTTGTTTTAGGTCAGAATTTTATTGAAAGAGGACAAACAGAGCTTCCAGAGTTGATAAGAAGAAAGTCGATTCAATATGTTTATGTTTCAACATTGCTGGAAAATATGGAAGTGTTGAAAATGTTTGAAGAACAGGAACCTGAAGTGTTTGCATGTACTCCAGATTTCTTGTTGGAGCATGTAACTGTTGGAACTATTGAGGAGAATCAATTTACTAGTGAACTAAAAGACGGAGTTGATACAATAATTAATAAGGAATGCAAAACAGTTTTGCTGGAGGATGCTCCGTTTGATGAAAAACATTTCTGTAAGATGAGGAAGTCGCTCATTAGCATGAAGAGAAGTGAATACACTTCAACAAGCAAAGATAATTTTATACTCCAATCCTTCTCGCTAATAAACCTGTTCTGCACAGCAATCTTTCCACTTAATCGCATTGAAAAGGCAAGAGAAGCAGGAGCAACGGAAATAAATTCTGCAGGAGAGAAGATAGAGACACTAAAGAAAATTTTAAATGAACTACCAGCTATTTTATATGATGATGCATATTTCGTTTTGAAAGAAATAGAACGTGCATATACAAGAATACTTGAATCCACATCTAAGGGACAATGGATAAGTAGATTTTTATATAAAAATGGAGATAAGAGAATTGCAATAGTTGTTCCAAAAGCATATTATGCATCAGTTATCCGTGCGGGGGGCATTTATTCTGCATATACATTAAGAAATGTTAGTATCATGACCCCAGGACGTTTTGATGGTGGGCAAATGTATGATGAGATAATTGCTGTCGGTAATATTACAGGCAAAAGATTTAATATTTTTACCTGTAATTCTGCGGTAAGCTTAACTACAATTTTATATCCATTTGAACTGAAAGCGTATAATGGACAAAAATCTATTTATTCTAGAATGCTATTGGAAGTAAATAAAAAGTCAACAATAGAGTTAAAAGATGCGGATGAAAATGTACTTGATAAAACATTTTTAGAAGAGGTTAAAGAAGAAAAGGAGTTAGAGGATTACATATATTCATTGGATGCTTCACTTAATTTGTCAAGTATAGAGTGGCATGGAGAATATGGAAAAACATCAATAATGACAGACATTATATCGATTGCAACCTTTTCGGATGATACAAAAGCATTTTTTAGTAAACATTATAAAGCATATGTAGTAGACGATGTAACTGGAATCGTAAAAGAAGTAAATGCATCGGATCTTTGTGAGGGGGATTCTGTTGTATTTACTAATAATAATGAGGATACAAAGGATATTGTAGATTCAATTCTTAGACAATTGTTGGAGGCAGGAAAACTAACATCTCAAATGAAAAGGCTTACGAAATTTCAAAAAAATGGAAACAGGCATTAAGAGAATATCTTGAGAAATGTGATTTTAATATACAAACAGCAGCATCAGAAATTGCAAAAGCTGCGGATGTTCAATACCAAACAGCCATTTATTGGATGGACGAAGATTCACATACAGTGGGACCTAGAAAAGTTGAGTCAATTATTGCAATTGCAACGCTAACAAATGATAGTTATTTAATTGAAAATGCAGAATTGTGCTTCGAGTCTTGTCGTGAAATAAGATCGTTGAGAAGAAAAATACTCAGCGAAGTTGGTAATGCAATAATAAACAATCTATCAGGAAACTATAGGAGCACTGGTACTGAATTGGATGTAATTCAGGAAAAAATCGAAACATTATCAGAAGTTCTTCAAATTGAAAGAATTGTAGAAACTACACAACAGATGCCACTTAGTTTGGCAAATAAACCAATTAACCTAGGATAAGGGACTGACTAATGAGTATTAAAGAAGATTTAATAAAAACAAGGGACGAATATATTTCACTGATAAAAAAGGAACTGTTAGGACCAGGATCAGAAATCAGCATTCCAGATGAAAATCATGAATTAATTTCTGACTCGCCTAATACAAGATATTCTATGGGAATCTTATTTACCAAAGAGAATAAAATGAATGCGACAATGACGATGCATCGCGTGTCGAAAATCTTGAAAAGGATTTGGAAGATATACCAGAAATAGTAGAAAACTGCCAAGAAGAAGGCTTTGTGAAACATGCCAACTCTGTCCAATCGCAAGATGAGGATAATCTTGATGAGGAAGTCGGATTAGCAGCGCAGAATATGCCTTCATCAATGGGATATACCTTTTTTGTAAAGGGAAATGTTCAAAAAGTTAACTGTACGATTCGATTTGGTACGTATAGGAAAGCTCTTGCTTCTGATTGTAGAATACCAATTAAAGGGGACCTGACAAGAGTTGAGATTCCTGATTTGTTTAAGTCGTTAATATATGTCGATTTAGAGGAAAAGACACTGCGTCTTGTTTCTGGGGGATTAAAAAGAAAACGTGTATCCGAATTACGAGAATTAGATATTTTAGGAGCTGATGAATTTAATATAATTTCCAATATGTATAAACTCGCAGATCAACTCGAGAAAGGATATGTTAGAGAGCCACATCAAGTGGAATTGGTTATTGAGTTTGGTGATAAGGACTATGTAGATAATAACAGGAAGTTGGATGGAACGGAACTAAAAATTACAGCACTACGAAGAAAAATATCGATGGAACATACTCCATCTCAGTAATGTTAGTCAACGATGATGAAAGAAAATATAAACCAGATTTATGCATTTATCAGCCTGAAATAGAAGTTGATACTAACAAAAATGATTTTATATTTACTGATTATTCTGGAACACAAGATTTTGATAGTCTGGATGATGAAGAAAAATCACTAGAATTGCAGTATAGGAATAAAAAAGTGTATGCAACAGGGATGGAACATCTGTAAATTGGAGTATTGACGAAGCTGGTCGTGGAATAGTGTATACTGATTTTTTTCCCAGAGGAAGAAGTCCCTTCTATGGAATTTACTATTCCAGAAAAATACTGCGTAGATAACAAAGCATTATCAATGAAGTTTTTATCAGATATATCAGAAGAAGACAAAGATGAAAAGATAAAGTCTTTGTTAACGGTTATCCATTCGTATGAAATGTGGATTAATGAAAAACAAGAGGATATAGAAAAGCTAGAAAGAAAATACCAAAAGATTGCTGAAAAGAATATTGAAGGGTGCAAGAAAGCATTTGAACGTATGAATAGAGGCATTGAGCGATTGAAAAAAGATGAAGATGCATGGAATGCATTTCAACTTGCCAATCGGGCTATGTTCATGCAAAGAGCGCATTTGAAGTTGCAAGCGATGACCGCCAATAAAAATAGATATCCTTATGATGAGGAACTTACCAAGTTATTGGATTCTATTGACTATTATAGCATTGATAATATTGTTGAAGATCGTTATTCTTGGAGACCGTTCCAGCTGGCGTTCCTAATTATGAGCATAGAGAGTATTGTTAATCAGCAGTCTGAAGATCGTAACTTAGTGGATTTAATTTGGTTTCCAACGGGAGGCGGAAAAACAGAAGCATATCTTGGATTAACTGCGTTTACTATTTTTTATAGACGACTCGCCCATTTACCAGAATCATGTGGCACAAATGTTATTATGCGATATACGTTAAGGCTTCTTACAGCACAACAATTTACAAGGGCATCTACATTAATTTGTGCGTGTGAATATATACGAGTAGATTCATGTTCTAGAGAACCTAAATATGGTCGTTATAACTTAGGAAAAGAAAGAATAACAATTGGATTATGGATTGGTGGTAATCATACTCCAAATAAAAATGAACAGGCCAAAACTGAAATTCATGAACTAAATAAAGCTTCGGGAGAAGAATTTGAATACGCAAAGGATAAGCATAATAAATTTCAGGTTCTCAAGTGTCCTTGGTGTGGAACAAAACTAGTTAAAGATCGTGGAATACGCGATAGTCAGTTTGGATATCGAATGAAAAACAATAGACATTTTGAAATTTTCTGCCCACAAGAGAGTTGTTTTTTTAATATGGAGGGGGTACTGCCAATTCAGGTTGTAGATGAAGAACTATATGATAATCCACCTACATTGCTATTTGGAACCGTTGATAAATTTGCGATGTTGCCATGGAATCCTAAAATTGGTAATTTTTTTGGAGTGAATTCTAATAATAGAGCCCCAGAACTCATTATACAAGATGAGTTACATCTAATATCTGGTCCATTGGGGACAATGGTTGGGCTATATGAAAGTGCGAATTGATGCAATTTGATTCAAGTAAAGGTATAAAGAACAAAAATTATTGCATCGACAGCGACTATAAGACGTGCGGTTGAACAGTGCGCAGCATTGTATGATAGAGCTGTTGCACAGTTCCCACATCCAGCGTTAGATGCAGAAGATTCATTCTTTGCGAGAGAGGCAAAAATAAATTATACAATTGGACAGTATGGAAGAAAATATGTTGGCTTGATGCCTTCTGGAAAAACGAAGGCAATGATGGAAATCCGATCTATAGCAGCGATGCTTCAGAAAGCTAATGTAATGGACTTGCCGTATGAGGTAAAGGACAAGTTTTGGACACTGACTGTGTACTTTAACAGCTTGAAAGACTTAGGAAAGTGTTCTACTCTCGTTGATGATGATGTTAAGGATTTTATTAAAAGAATGGCGTATAGATTGGGGGATGCTCGTGACGCAAGAATTATAACAAGTGCAGACGAATTAACAAGTAGGGTATCGACGACTCAATTAAATGAGACATTAGATAAACTTGAAAAAATAGCATATAGCAAGGAAAATTTAGAGGCGAAGAGATGGCCATCTAATGTTCTTTTAGCTACAAATATGATATCGGTAGGTATTGATGTATCTAGATTAAACGTAATGTTACTTGTAGGACAACCGAAGTTGACAAGTGAATATATTCAGGCTTCAAGTAGAGTTGGACGCGAGTATCCAGGTGTGGCATTTGCTATGTATGATGGATCCAAAAGTAGAGATCGGTCACATTTTGAACAGTTCAAAGGATATCATGAGTCATTTTATAAACATGTAGAACCAACTGGGGTGACACCATTTTCTAAACCAGCTAGAGAGCGTGCTTTACATGCGATTGTAGTTTCACTATTAAGACAGTTAACTCCAGAATTATCTGAGGAAAAAGCAATTGCTAAGTTTAAGACAGAAAAATATCAGAATCAGATTAATGCAATCATTGAATTCATACTTGAAAGAAATCGAGACATCATAAAGAGAACAGCTCCCAATATGAGGGTTGATGATGATGAAGTAAGGAAAGAGATTAATGAGGTATTTGATATTTGGAATTCTCTTGTGAAAAAATATGACCAAGATAAGTTATATTACGGAGAAAAATTCTTGATTGCATATCCAGAGGAAGATGAAGGAAGACTTTTGAAAGCTTACAATTCAAACAAGTATGATTTGGATGCGATAGACACAATGACATCTATGAGAAATGTAGATGTATCGGTAGGAAGTAGCGTAATCATTTGGGGGGATTCGAATGAAAATCAAGGATAAAATACAGATGAATAAAGTAACTCATTCTGTTAGGGCTGCTCAAGCAGTCTTGCAATATGGAGTTGGAGCAATGGTGGATTTCCCAGAGCAAACATTGATGACCGCTGCACCAGAAACGTGGGATAATAGTGTTATTGAAATACATGATGAGCGATTAGAAAAAGCTTTGGGAGTCGATTTTTTGGGAATGCCAGGAAGTAAGGATGAAGGAAAATACCAAAGCGGAATATCATATACGCGATTTCCTGAATGGTACTTTTGCCCAAAATGCAGAAGATTTCAGCCTATTTCAGATTGGGTAAAAGAATATAAAGCATCAAGTAGAATGAAAAAAAGAGTTGCATCGGATCCGTACATGGTTAAATCCTTAAAGTGCCCGCAGTGTTATCAAGATTTGGTAGTTGCAAGAATAGTAACAGCATGTGCCTGTGGACATATTGATGACTTTCCATGGGTAAAATGGGTTCATGCTAGGAATTCGTTTGGAGCAAAAGAAATTTGTAATCATCCACAGATAAAATTTACTACGAGCGCATCTTCAACGGAAGGTTTGGAGGGTTTAACGGTTTCGTGCACAAATTGCAATTGCCGTACAACTTTACGAGGTGCATTCGAAAAAGATGCATTTGAAAATTTGGATAAAAAGACGGGATTTAAATATGATTTTCGTTGTACGGGTAGACATCCATGGAAAAATGAGAAGTCTATTTGTGGAGAATATCCTAGAGTATTACAGAGAGGTAGTTCATCGGTTTATTTTCCAGTAAGCAAAAGTTCATTGGTAATTCCACCTTATTCTAGTTGGCTGACAAACAAGGTTCAGTCAACGGAAGCGTTTACAGATTTACGCAAAGCTATTACAGAGTCAATTAAGACATTGAACATGTTAGGAAACTCTGTAACGCAAGATATGAAAGAAACTGTGAAAATTGCAAAAATAGAAGAATTTAGCAAAAAGATTGCTATTCAAATTGGTAAGCCTGAAAATCAAATACGAGGAATTTTGGAACGAAGATTTTTAACGGCTGAAGGTTCTAGTTATACGACTGAAAGCGTGAAATATCGTGCAGAAGAATACGAAGCACTTAATGGAGAAGTAGTGTTAGAGGATAATTCGGGAGAATTTGTCAGAGAAGAGACCGATATTACGCAATACGATATTCCTTATATTAAGAAAATTAGCTTAATCCATAAGGTAAGAGAAGTACAGGCATTGATTGGTTTTTCACGATTGGAGCCAGTTGATAATGACTTGAGTGAAGAAGATGCAAAACTAAAACTGGTAAGTATAAAAGAAGATGATACGAATTGGTATCCAGGTTACGAGGTACGTGGAGAGGGAATTTTTATAGAATTCGACGAAGATGCTATTGATCAGTGGAGAACTGACAATCAAGAGATAGACGCAAGAGTGGCACTTTTGAATGATAATTATCAAAAGTCATATATGGGAAAAATACATAAAAGATCAATCAATGCAAAGTTTTTGATGTTACATACATTATCGCATTTGATAATGAAACAACTTAGTTTTGAATGTGGATACAGCATTGCTTCATTGAAGGAGAGATTATACTGTAGCGAAGCATCAGAGGGAAAGAGTATGGCAGGTATTTTTATATATACAGCTAGTGGAGACTCAGAAGGAACAATGGGAGGTCTAGTGCGTCAAGGAAGGGCAGATGTATTTCCTGATATATTTAGGAAAAGTTTGATGGAAGCTTTAACCTGCTCTAATGATCCAGTCTGCAGTTTGAGTCAAGGACAAGGCAGAGATTCGCTTAACTTGTCAGCATGTTATTCATGTACATTGGTTCCAGAAACGAGTTGTGAAGAATTTAATGTATTCTTAGATAGGGGCACAGTAATTGGCACATTTGACAAACCGGATATGGGATTTTATTCACAGTTTGTTCAGGGACATCAGATTGGAAATGTTCAGTTAAACGAATTTAAAAATGGTATAAAAGGGAGAAAGAAGGTCATAGTCACTGATTATGGAGTTGGTCTTTCAGGAATGTCCTTTTCTGAAATCTGGGACAGTGTTAGACAGTTTGCTGATGAGGACGATATTACGACCTTGGAAAAGCTTTCTTTATGCATGAATGAATTCGAACAAAAAGAAAAGCCACATCGAGGTTGCTCAGTAGAAGTTATTGGTGAATCTGAAATATTAGATGTGGATTTGCTATGGAAAAGCTCAAGGATATTGTTCTTTACTTCTGAAAATTACGAGGAATATAGAAAGTGTCTTGAGTCAGACTGGAAATGTTTCTGTACAAAAGAGGAGTTTTCGGTACAAAGTTTTTTAGAATGTTTAAATGAGGGATAAAAAATGGCAATTATGATACCAGTTGTTCCGAGAGATTATGATGAACTTAGCTTAGAAGGCGAAATGTTTAGTGCACTATCGTTACTTCCAGACGACTATTACGTCATACATTCTTTTAAAAGTGTGTTTGTAGAAGCTAATATTTTACATGAAAGTGAAACAGATTTTGTTGTATTTAATCCGAACAAGGGAATACTGTGTTTGGAAGCAAAAGCGGGAAATGTAAAATATTCAAATGGAGAATGGCAGTATGCATCTGGAAAAATCATGAAACATGGTGGACCATATAACCAAGCGGCCAGGAACTAAATGGAACCTATTAGGAATACTACAAAATAGTTCTTTAAAGGAATTGCAACGAAGAATAAAGTTTTTACATGCTGTATGGTTTCCTTCTGTAAAGAGTACAGACTTGAACTCAACACATTTTCCTGCTGAATTTGATAGGAACATTACAATGACAATGGAAGCGCTACAAAATCCGCAACTATATTTGGACAAAATCTTTGATATTGAATTAGATAATCATATTCAGACAGATTTAAGTGAAAGTGAAGTAAAAAGATTAATCAGAGAAATTATATGCCCTGAATTTAATATTTTTCCAGCAAGTAGTTTTGATAGTGACTTGAAAAAAATAACATTCCATCGTTTGTTAAAGGAACAACAGGGCATACTTAATTATCTGGTAGAACAAAAGTCGGCAGTTATAAATGGTGCTGCAGGGACTGGTAAAACAATGATTGCGATAGAAAAAGCTATAGACATGCAAAAGATGGTGAAAAGGTTTTATTCCTATGTTACAATGCGTATCTTAAAGATCATTTAGAGCGAGATTATTATCACAAGAACATTGATTACTATACAATCGCTGGGTTTGCATGCAAATTATGCAAAACGGATAGCCCCGATTTTTCTGCAGCAAATGATCAGTTAATAGATATGTATGTAGCCCAATCCTTTCCGTATATGCATGTAATAGTTGATGAGGGACAGGATTTTGGACAAGACGGAATTGAAGAAGCAAACATATTACAAACAATCCATGATATAATTTTATACCGAGATGATATTGGAAGTTTTTACATTTTCTATGATAAATTGCAACTGATTCAAGGGCATCATATACCTCAGTATATAAGTGATGCTGATTGCAAGCTTACTCTCTATCGAAATTGTAGAAATACTGAGAATATAGCTACTACCTCACTAAAGCCTCTAACTGAAAGAATTCCGAAGTTATATGAAGGTGCAGTAAAAGGTTCTCTTGCAAGGTTGCACTATAGAGAAAACAACGATGCTGTAGCATTAAGGGTTGCGGATATCATAACAGGTCTCGACCAAGAGGGGATAAATGACGTTGTTATTTTGACGTGCGATACAGAAGAAAGAAGCTGTCTTGCAACATATGTTAAAAACGGTAAATATAAAAAGAAATTATTTACTACGTGCAGAAAATTTAAGGGACTTGAGGCTGATGCGATAGTGTTAATCGATATAGATGTGGAAACATTTTCTGCAGAAAATGTATTGAGATACTACGTAGGTGCCTCAAGAGCAAGAATTAGATTAGAGATGGTAACAACTATGAATGATGAAAGTTGTTGTTATGTTTTAGAAAACTATATTCATTATACCAAAAAAATAAAAAAGCCAAGAAGAGAGCTTGCACTTGCATTGAATGCATTACCAATAGTTGAATAACAATGCTTATCGAAGAAATATGTTAGAAAAGTGAAACTTAATGAACCTTGTATAATTTTACATGGTAAAAATGTCTATATGAAAAATTCATCGCACCTCCTTTACGACCATGGATATTTATAAAACTTAGGAAATAAGAGTAAATGTGTGTAAGTATAAATAAACTTGAGCCCAGGATTTATATGGAGCAGAGGATTTAGATATATGTTGCAAAACGACAAGTGGAGAGTATTTGACGATGCATAAGGATGGAGGTAAAAATGCCATTATGTAGTATAAATGAAGATAAGTGTATGGATATTGATCAAAAGATTACCTTCAAAATCTTACCACCTCAAGCCATAGTAAAGAATTTCATTGAAAAAGAAGAAAACTGTAATTATGAAATATATCTAATGGAAATACTTAATACATCCACTTATTTTCGAT
>ENA-OQMZ01000611-OQMZ01000611.1-human-gut-metagenome-genome-assembly--contig:-NODE-611-length-14935-cov-2.854335_pt1 | contig 14935 bp, 13 predicted proteins | sample MGYA00242621_ERZ504862 | MGnify/ENA primary metagenome ERZ504862 (study PRJEB26092, sample SAMD00036393) | human gut metagenome | host: Homo sapiens | study: EMG produced TPA metagenomics assembly of... | reverse complement strand
CGCGCCGCAAGGAATGCGTGCACCATCCGGCAAGCGTTGAGGTGTCGTGCGTCGAGGTGTACAGGATCTTGCCAGGCGTGGATGAATTCCGCAGCGAACGTCGTAGTTGCTAAACTCCAGCACGTCCATGCCGGGGAAACCGCAGGTCGAAGCCATGGCGCGAACGCCAGGCGTCAGATAGCTAGATCCTCGGCGATAAGTTGAGCGGACCCAGCTCGTCGTAGGCGGTCTGGAACAGGTCTTTGCCTGGTCCCGCAAGCCAGCGGCCGTCGGCACAGGCCTCGCCGGCGGGGATGCTAAAGTAGCTGTGGAAACCCAGGAAGTGGTCCAGGCGCACACGGTCGTAGAGCGCGAACGCACGACGCAGGCGATCCATCCACCAGCGATAGCCGTTCTTCTTCATGTGATCCCAGCGGAAGGTGGGGTTTCCCCACACCTGGCCCTCGGGCGCAAAGTTGTCGGGCGGCGCGCCCGAAATTTCAATCGCCTTGCCGGTGTCGGATAGCCAGAAGTTTTCGGGCTCGCTCCACGCGTCGGCCGAATCGTCCGAGACATACATCGGGATATCGCCGATGACCTCGATGCCCTTCTTGTGTGCATAGTTCATAAGCTCGCACCAGGCAAGGTCAAAGCGATACTGCATGTACGCCTGCAGCTCGGCCTCGTCGTGGAATCGCTTGTCATCGATCAGGTACTCGTTGTAGCGCGCGACATCCGCCGGCCAATCGTGGCGCGACAGTCCCTCAAAGTGCTTCTTTACCGCCATGTAGACGCAGTACTTCTCGAGCCAGTCGGCGTTGCGATGTTTAAACGCCGTGTACAGCGGGTCGGCATCCTCGCCGCCGCGGGTCTTCCAGGTGACGAAGTCGGCGGCCAGCTCCTCGTGGCTCTCGGGCAGCAGGTCGATATTGCCTGCAAAGGCCGAAGGACCGGCGTAGGGGGAGCGGAAGAAGTCCGTCGGGTTGACGGGAAGGACCTGCCAGTAGCGCATGCCCATGGCGGCAGGTGTCGATAAAACGACGCGTGGGCGCACCGATTGTGCCGGGCTTGCCGTCATCGGTCGGCACCGAGGTGATGTGGCATACGACGCCCGCGCCGTGGTCGAGCGGCTCCTGCAGGCGCTTCTCGGCATGGTGATAGATGATCGAAGAGCCCAGCGGGTACAGGTCGAGCGTGACGGTACCGTTGTGGATTTCGCACTCGTGGCCGCTGATCACGTCGCTTGCGCATTCGCCGAGCGCCGGAATCGTCACGCAGTGCGAATTGCGCAGGCTGCGGTTGATGATAACCGTCGCGGCCTCGCCGTCTTTGCCCGTGCGGGTGTAGGCCAAGACGTCGTCGTTGAGCGCAAAGGCCTTGATCTCGCCATCGACCATAAACGGTAACGCGCGGCGAATGGCAGATGCGTTCTTAACGATGGCTAGCGTATCGAAGTCGTGGAGTTGGTCCTTGGTCGGCAGGGTGCGGCGGTTGCCCGGATCGGTGAGGCCCTCCAAGCCGTACTCGTCGCCATAATAGATCGAGGGCACTCCTGGGAAGGTCATCTGCATGAGCGTTGCCAACCAAAAACGGCTCTTGGCCAGGCCCATCGAGTTCTCGTCCAGGCGCCATTTGCTGCGCTCGCTCTCGGGCAGCTGCGACTCGTCGGGGCCACCACCGAGCACCGAGATAATGCGCGGGCGGTCGTGGCTCGAAAGCAGATTGAGCGCGCAGGCCAGTGCCTCGCGCGGGTAGTTCTCGCGCAGGGTCTCGATGTCCTCAGCAGCTTGATAGGCATTCTTGTAGCCCATCAAAAAGCCGATGACCATGTCGCGGAAGGGGTAGTCCATGGCAGAGTCGAGCTCAGAGCCCTGCAGATAGCGGCGCAGGTGGCCATAGCTGATCTTGTTGGAGGCGTCCTCCCAGACTTCGCCGAGCAGCAGCGCATCGGGTTTCTCGGCGAGCACGGCCTTTTTGATCTCGGCCAGGAAGTCATCGGAAAGCTCATCGGCCACGTCCAGACGCCAGCCATGGGCGCCGGCGCGCAGCCATTTTCGGATCACGCCGTCCTTGCCCAGGAGCCGCTCGCGCACCAGTTTGGAGCTCTCATTGATGGCGGGCATGTTGCCCACGCCCCACCAGCAGTCATACGAGCCGTCCTCATGGAAGTAAAACGCATCGCGCCACGGTGAATCCTCGCTCTGCCAGCGCCCACGCCGGGATAGTTGCCGTAGCGGTTGAAATAGATCGAATCGTCGCCCGTGTGGTTGAAGACGCCGTCCAGGATGATGGAGATGCCCAGCTTCTCGGCTGCCTGGCACAGCTCGGTAAAGTCCTGCTCGGTGCCCAGGATCGGGTCGATCTTGGTGTAGTCGGCCGTGTCGTAGCGGTGGTTGCTCGCGGCCTCAAAGATGGGGTTGAGGTAGATGGCCGTAAAGCCTAGCTCGGCAATGCGGGGCAGGTCATTTTGGATACCCTTGAGCGAGCCGCCGTAAAAATCCCAGGTCTTGATGGAGCCGTCTTCGGCACGCTCGTACTCGGGCGGTTCGTTCCAGTCCTCGACCATGCGGCGCTGGATTCCTTTGCGCGGTTTTTCAACTTCGGCAAGCGTGCGTTCGCGCCAGTTTTCGTCGCGTGCATAGCGGTCGGGGAAGATCTGGTAGACCATACCGCGCTCGTACCAAGTGGGACGGTTCTCTCGGTGCTTGTAGACGGTAATCTGGAAGGACGGAACCTCGGCGTAGTTGTAGGTCACACCCTCGCCACCGGTGCGACCCTGCGGTGCACCCAGGCGTACCTCGGGCTGGCCCTCGATGTTGCAGATAAAGCTGTACCAGATAAGACAGGGCTCAGTGCACTCAAGCCCTACGGTAAATATGCCGTCGCCCTCGTGCGTCATGGGATACAGAGACTCACCGATTTCATCGACCCAGGTGCGCAGGGTGAGCGTTGCCTGGTTGGGGTCGGCATCCTCCAAAATCACCGATAGCGAAACGGAAGTTCCAGTGGTCACAGCGCCAAACGGAGTACGAAACTGCGGCAGACGGCTGTTGTGAATCAATCTCATAATTCGGTCCAGTTCAATAGAATCACGGCCTGCGGGCCATGGGCTTTACGCACTGGATGTAAGTATATCTTTTGTACACAGGCTGTATAAACAACATCCGTTTACCATCGGCGAACGGTTGTCCTAGAAAATCGTTTTACCACCCAAATTATCGCGATATTCAAATGTGCCTATACCGATACTATTTGTAGCCAAACAAAAGTAACCCGGTTTACTACGACGAATTGAATGATCTCAACCAGGGTCATTTTGGTGATATTAAAACCGCAGGTAGAGGCGTTGCCAATTTCGTAGATTACCCGCCGTGGTCGGCCGGAGCCATTTTGTCGTAGTAAACCGGCCCTCTTTTTAATGGAGAAGTTCAACGCAAAAGAGGGCGCCTGGTTGGGACGCCCTCTTTTGCTTTGAGGATTAAGTTTTAATCGTCCGGATTAGTGGCGCTTGCGGGTGGCCGTTGCCTTACGGACGGAGGTCTTCTTGGTCGGAGCCTTTTCCTCGGCCGGAACAGCGGGGGAGATCGGGGCCTCCTTGGCGGGCTCGGCCTTAGCCTCTGCTTGGGAGCTGCAGCCTTGGTCGTGGTCTTCTTGGCCGTCGTCGTAGAGCGCTTGCGCGTGGTGGTCTTGGCAGCCGGCTTTGCCTCGACAGTTGCCTTGGCCTTGGGCTCGGAGGGCGCCTCCTCGACCTTGTCGGCGGGCTTTGCAGCAGCCTTCGGGGTCGTCTTCGCGGCGGCCTTCGTCGTAGCGGCCTTGGTCGTCGTCGACTTCGTAGCCGTGACCTTCTTGGCAGTCGTGGTCTTGGTCGCAGCCGTCTTCTTGGCAGCGGTCTTGGCCGGAGCCTTTGCCGCGGGCTCGGCCTTTGCCTCGGGAGCGGCCTCGGCCTCGGCGGCCTTCTTGGCAGCGGCGGTCGTAGCTTGCGCGTAGTCGATGCTTGGCAGTAGTTCCCTTAGCGGCGCTAGTCTTGCTAGCAGCGGCCTTCGTGGTCGTGGCCTTCTTGGCCGTTGTCTTGCGAGTCGTCGTCTTCTTGGCGGCAGGCTTCGCAGCGGGCTTAACTTCGGCCTCGGCCGCCGGCTTCTCCTCGGCCTTGGGCTCCTCAACAGCAGCGGGCTCCTTAACGGTCGCCGCAGGTTCGGCCTCAGCGGCAGCGGGCTCCTTAACGGTCGCCGCAGGTTCGGCCTCAGCGGCAGCGGGCTCATCGACAGCTGCAACTTCAGCCACAGCCGCCGGCCTTTCAATCTCAGGGTGCATAAAGAAGTACAGGTCCAGATACTTATCGGCCGAGCGCGTCCAGCTAAAGTCCTGGCTCATGGCCTGCGTGACCAGCTTGTTCCATGCCTCACGGTTATCCCAGAACAGGCGCGCCGCGCGGAAGACCGCGTCGCCCATCTCGTCGCCATTAAAGTTGCTAAACGAGAAGCCCGTGCCCTCGCCGGTGAACTCGTTATACGGGATCACGGTGTCCTTCAAGCCACCGGTCTCGCGCACGATGGGTAGGGTGCCGTAGCGCATGGCGATGATCTGCGACAGACCGCAAGGCTCAAACTTCGAAGGCATCAGGAACATATCGGCGGCGGCGTACATGCGCTGCGACAGCGCCGGGTCAAATTCGATGCGTGCGGCCATGGTGCCGGGGTACTTGTCCTGGAAGTAGCGCAGGCCGTCCTCGTAGTCGCGGTCGCCGGTGCCCAGCACCGCCACCTGCACGCCGCCGGACAGGATGCGGTCGAGCGCGTACATGACCAGGTCCATGCCCTTCTGGCGCGTCAGGCGCGTGACCATCACCATAAGCGGGCGGTCGTCGCGAACCTCGAGGCCCAGCTCCTCCTGCAGCTTGGCCTTGCACACGGCCTTGCCGGAACGGTCGTCAACCGTGTAGTTGGCGGCAATGCGCTTGTCGGTTGCCGGGTCAAAGGCCGCCACGTCAATGCCGTTGAGGATGCCCTGCAGCGCATAGGAGCGCTCGCGCAGCACGCCGTCCAGGCCCTCGCCAAACTCGGGCGTCTGGATCTCGCCCGCATAGGTGGGGCTCACCGTGGTGATGGCATCGGCATAGTGCAGCGCGCCCAGCATGTAGTTGATACTGCAGGCGTCGCAACGCAACTGCGTAGCTGCCGCCGGAATATGCGCCACACCTAGGATGTCCTCCATCACGGTGTCGCTAAACTGGCCCTGGAACGCTACGTTGTGGATCGAGAACACGGTCTTGACGCGGTCGTACAGCGGCAGGCCTGGTAGAACTCGCGCAAGAACACGGGCGCCAGCGCCGTCTGCCAGTCGTTGCAGTGCAGGATGTCGCACTCAAAACCGGCCGGCAGGTGCTGCAGGCTTTCGGTGATGGCCTTGGAGAAGAACGCAAAGCGTTCGCCGTCGTCAAAGAAGCCGTACGGATAGTCGCGCGCAAAGTAGCGCTCGTTGTCCACGAACATATAGGTGACGCCGTCGCGCTCGAGCTTCTCCAGCCCGCAGTACTCATTGCGCCAGCCCAGGCTCACGTAAAAGTCGGCAAAGTGCTCCATTTGCGCCTTGTATTCGTCCTTGATGGTGGCGTACTTGGGCACCATCACGATGACCTCGGCGCCGGCGCGCACGAGTGCCGCAGGCAGCGAGCCCGCTACGTCGCCCAGGCCACCGGTCTTAACAAACGGTGCGCACTCGGCCGAGGCAAACACGATCTGCATCTTTTTGCTGGAATCTGCCATATTGTCTCCCATATTCCAATTCGAGAATAGCCGCCTGGCGCTAACCGGGCGGCTATTCTACATGTTACGAGCGATGTTGCGGTGTCAACGTTAACGTACGATGGTGGTGTCGGAAGTTAACGGAGCCTTTCCCAGCACCAGGATGTTCTCGGGCGTGCCGCGAAGCTCGGTGTTGGTGGGAACCACGTTGTTCTTGTCCAGGATGGCGTTCTCAACGCGGGCGCCGCTCTTGATGATGCAGCTCTGTTGATGATCGAGTTGGTCACCGAAGCGCCTTCCTCGACCACGACGCCGCGCGACAGGATCGAGTTGCGCACGGTGCCTTTGATGATGCAGCCGGCCGAGATGATCGAGTTGCACGCGTGGCTGCCGGTCGCATAGCGCGAAGGCGGCACGTCGTGAGCCTTGGTCAGGATCGGGCGCTCGGGGTCAAAGAGCTGATCGGCCACGGTCTGGTCGAGCAGGTCCATGCTGCGGCGGTACAGCGACTTCTCGCTAAACACGCCCACGACCTCGCCCTTGTACTCGTAGCTGCACACGTCGATGTTGCCAAAGTCGCCCTGGAGTGCCTCGAGCAGGTCCAGATAGTCGGCGGCCTGGTAGTGGTCGATAATCTCGAGCAGCGTCTCGCGGTTGACGATGCAGCAGTCCATAGAGGCGTTGTCGCCGTACACGACGCCGGCGCTCACGCCCGTCAGGCGGCCGTTCTCGTTAATCTCGAGTTTGGTCTCGTCATCGACGTTGCGCGTGGCCTTGCAGTACACCACGGTCATCTGAGCGCCGGAGTTCTCGTGCGCGTCGATGATGGTGTTGAGGTCCATGTTAAAGATGATGTTGGTGCCCATCATCACAACATAGGGCTTGTCCGAGCGCTGGAACAGCGTCTTGTTGGAGATGATGTCGCGCAGCAGGAAGCGCATGCCGCCCTTGGTGGTGCCATACGCGTTGCCGGGCACCATGAACAGGCCGCCCTTCTTGCGGTCCAGGCCCCAGTCCTTACCCGAGCCCACGTGGTCGATCAGCGAGCGGTAGTTTCCCGGCATGACGACGCCGACGGTCTTGATGCCGGCATTCATCATGTTGGACAGCGGGAAGTCGATCAGGCGGTAGCGGCCCAAAAAGGGAACGGACGCGATGGGACGGTCCTTGAGCAGCACGCTGCCGTAAGTCGAAGAGTAGTTAGCGGTGATATAACCGATGGCCTTGCGATTGATCATCGGATCATTCCCCCTTCCCGATAACGACGTCATTTCCAACGACGGCCGTATCCTTGGTGGTATCGACAGAGCCGAGCTTCACGCCCTCTTCGACCGTGGAGTTCTCGCCCAAAATAGCGCGGCAGATGTGCGCACCGCTCTTGACGTGCGCGCCCGGCAGCAGCACGGAGTCCTCGACCACGGCGCGCTCCTCGATGATGACATCGGTCGAAGGATCGAGTGGCGAGCGGTGCCGTAGATCTTGCAGCCGTTGGAGACCAGGCAATCGTCCAGGCGGCCGTCCGGGCCAATGTAGTGCGGCGGACGCGTGGTGATGTTGGACATGATGGGGAAGTGCTTGTCGAACAGATCGAACTCGGGGTTGTTGCCCAGCAGGTCCATCGAGGTCTCGTGGAAGCTGGCGATGGTGCCGACGTCCTTCCAAAAGCCGTGGAACTCGTAGCTGTACAGGCGCTTGCCCTCGCCGAGCAGCTTGGGGATGATGTCCTTGCCAAAGTCGTGGCTCGAGCGCTGGTCCAGAGCGTCCTCTTCGAGCGCCTCGATCAGCACGTCGGCGAGAAGATGTAGATGCCCATGGACGCGAGGTTCGAATCGGGCTTATCGGGCTTCTCGGTGAACTTGGTGATGCGGCCGTCCTCGGGGTCGGTGGTCAGGATGCCAAAGCGGCTGCCTCCTCCCACGGCACGGGCATAACGCTCACCGTGAGGTCGGCGTTATTCTCAATGTGCGTCTTGAGCATCTTGCGGTAGTCCATGCGATACAGGTGATCGCCCGAAAGAATCAGGACGTACTTGGGGTCGTTGGCCTTGATGTAGTCGAGGTTCTGCGTAATGGCGTCGGCCGTGCCCGCATACCAGGCGCCGCCGGTCTGCGTCTCGTACGGCGGCAGGATCGACACACCGCCGTCGCGGCTGTCCAGATCCCATGCCTCGCCGGAGCACGTAGGCATGCAGCAGGTAGGGGCGATACTGCGTCAGAACGCCCACCGTGTCGATGCCCGAGTTGGAGCAGTTGGAGAGCGAAAAGTCGATAATGCGGAACTTGCCACCAAAGCTAACCGCCGGCTTAGCGATCTTTTGGGTGAGTGCCCCCAATCGGCTGCCCTGTCCTCCTGCGAGGAGCATCGCGATGCATTCTTTCTTACTCATCGATTTCTCCTTCTGTCATCGATGTTCCTAAACCCATTAGCGACGGGCGCGGCGCAACGTCACGCCCGTCGAGTAATGCCGTGCTGGCATAGGGGAGCTCGCGCGCCTTTAAGCGTGCCAGATCTCGTCGCGGTACTCGCGAATGGTGCGGTCGCTCGAGAACCAGCCGCTCGAGGCGGTGTTGAGCAGCGCCTTGCGGTTCCAGGTCTCCTGGTCGCCATAGCTGCCGGTGAGCTTCTCCCACGCATCCACGTAGCTGCGGAAGTCTGCCATGACCAGGTCGGGGTCGTTGTTGTTCATGAGCTCGTTGTAGATGCTCTCAAAGTTGCCCGAAAGGCCGGCAAACGTGTTGTCCTTGAGCTCGTCCATCACGCGGCCCAGGCGCTCGCGATCGTTGTTGAGCGTATCCCAAGCAAAGTAGTTGTTCGACGCCCAGAGCTGCTCGACCTCGGGGGCGGTTAGGCCAAAGATGGCCTCGTTCTCGCGACCGGCCAGGTCGGCGATCTCGATGTTGGCGCCGTCGAGGGTACCCAGCGTAATGGCGCCGTTCATCATGAGCTTCATGTTGGACGTGCCCGAAGCCTCCTTGCCGGCCGTGGAAATCTGTTCCGAGATCTCGGCGGCGGGGTAGATGAGCTGGGCGTTGCTCACGCGGAAGTTGGGGATAAAGCAGACCTTCATGACCTCGTTGACGCGCGGGTCGTTGTTGATGACGTCGGCCACGGAGTTAATGAGGCGGATAGTCTCCTTGGCAAAGGTGTAGCTCGAGGCAGCCTTGCCGCTAAAGATGAAGGTCGTCGGCGTCACGTGGAAGTTGGGATTCGCGATGCGACGGTTGTAGATGTCCATCACCTTCATGATGTTCATGAGCTGGCGCTTGTAGGCATGGAAGCGCTTAACCTGAACATCGAAGACGGTGTTGGGGTCGATGACCAGACCGGTCTCGGCCTTGACGTAGGCGGCCAGGCGCTCCTTGTTGGCGCGCTTGGAGGCACCCACGGCCTTCAGGAACTCGGTGTCGTTCTGGAACTCCTTGAGCTTCTCCAGCTCAAAGGCGTCCTTGAGCCAGCCGTCGCCAATTGCCTCGGTCACGAGTTTGGCGTAGGTGGGGTTGGCCTCGGCAAAGAAGCGACGGTGCGAGATGCCGTTGGTTTTGTTGTTGAACTTCTCGGGCGTCAGGGCATAGAAATCCTTGAGCACGATGTTCTTGATGATGTCGGAGTGGATCTTGGCCACGCCGTTGACGCTGTGGCTGCAGATCACGGACAGGTTGGCCATGCGAATCTCGCCGTCCCACAGGATGGCGGTCTGGCGCAGACGCTCCTGCCAGCCTTCCTGCGTGGTGTCGAACGACTCGTGCCAACGACGGCTGATCTCGTCGATGATCTGATACACGGCGGGGGAGGAGCTTGGAGAACGTGCCGATGGGCCACTTCTCCAGAGCCTCGGGCAGGATAGTGTGGTTGGTGTAGCTCACGACCTGCGTCACGATGTTCCAGGCGTCATCCCACTCGAGCTTCTTCTCGTCGATGAGGATACGCATGAGCTCGGGGCCGCACATGGCGGGGTGGGTGTCGTTGGTATGGATGGCAACAAACTGCGGCAGCAGCTCCCAGTTCTCTCCATGCTCCTTCTCAAAGGTGTCGAGCAGGCTGTAGATGCCGGCCGAGACAAACAGGTACTCCTGCTTCAGGCGCAGCAGACGGCCGTGCTCGCCGGCGTCGTTGGGGTAGAGGATGGCGCTGATGCCTCGGCCTCGGCACGCTCGGCGTCGGCCAGGGCGTAGTCGCCGCGGTTGAAGGCCTCCAGTCAAAGTGCTCCTCGACCGGCTCGGCGGCCCATACGCGCAGCTTGTTGACGGTCTCGCCGGCATAGCCCACCACGGGGATGTCATAAGGAACGGCCAGGATATCCTGCGTGTCCACCGTGCGGTAGAACGTGCGGCCGTTCTCCTCAAAGCCCTCAACATGGCCACCAAACTTAATGGTCACGGCCTTGTCCTGACGACGGACCTCCCAGGGATAGCCGTGGGTGAGCCACTCGTCGGTGGCCTCGACCTGGCTGCCGTTGACGATCTCCTGCTTAAACAGGCCGTAGCGGTAGCGCATGCCGTTGCCGTAGCCGGCAATGCCCTCGGCTGCCATGGAATCCAGGAAGCATGCGGCCAGACGGCCCAGGCCACCGTTGCCCAGGGCCGGATCGGGCTCCTGGTTCTCGATGACGGACAGGTCAAAGCCCATGTCGTCGAGCGCCTCGGCGACCATGTCGCGCACGCCAAAGTTGAGCAGGTAGTTGTCAAGCAGGCGGCCGATCAAAAACTCGATCGAGAAGTAGTACACGCGCTTCTTGCCCTCGGCGGTGACGCGGGCGTCGCTCTTGGTGGCAACGGTGCGTGCCTTCTCGGCCACGAGCTTGGCCAGGGCGTTAAAGCGGTCCAGGTCGCTGGCGGCCTCGACGCTCTTGCCGCTGATGCTCATGACGGCATCGCGATAGAGCTCGGTAAACTCCTGCTTGTTGTCGAAGATCTTATTCATACGTTCCTTTCCCCCGGGGATGTTTCTCCCGGAACGGTTATGACTTGTATCCTACGCCTCGGCGAGGCGGGTAATTACAGCTGTAACGGCTTTGTTACGCATCCTTGGCGGACGACTTAACAGAAGCAGCCTTGGCCTTGGTGGCGGCCTTTTTGGCAGCCGGCTTCTTGGTCGCGGTACCTTAGCAGCGGGCTTTGCGGCGGTCTTGGCCTTGGCTTTGGCTTTGGTCGTCGTAGCCTTCGTCTTAGCCGGAGCCTTCTTAGCAGCCGCAGGCTTGGGCTTCACCGAAGACGCACGTTTGCGCATCGTCTTCTTGGGCTCCTCAACCACGGGCGGCTTATAGCTGCTGGGACCGCGGCGCTTAAGCACCACGCCTGCCAGGCCGGGCACCTTGATCTCAATAGAGTCCATCTGCCCGTTCCAGGATAGGGCTCGCTCGAGCAGGTGTAGGGCTCCTCACCGGCGTATCCGCTGCCGCCAAACTCGGGACGGTCAGAATCGAAGATGACCTCCCAGTCGCCCTCGCGCGGCACGCCCACGCGGAAGCTCTCGTAGCTCGCCGGGTCAAAGTTGATCAGGATCACCAGGTCGTCGTCGATGTCCTCGCCCTGGCGCACAAAGCTCACGATGGACTGCTTGGAGTTGTCCGCATCGATCCAGGTAAATCCGTCGTCGGTATAGCCGCGCTCGTACAGAGCGGGCTCGGCGGTGTACAGGTGGTTGAGCGCCTTGATAAACGCCTGATGATGCTTGTGGGTCTCGTACTCCTCGGTCAGGAACCACTGGATGGACTCGTAATAGCGCCACTCAATAAACTGGCCGATCTCGTTGCCCATAAAGTTGAGCTTGGCGCCGGGGTGCGTCATCTGGTAGAAGGCCAGCGTGCGCAGGCCGGCAAACTGGCGCCACCAGTCGCCCGGCATGCGGCCGATGAGCGAGCACTTGCCGTGCACGACCTCGTCGTGGCTGAGTGGACAAATAAAGTTCTCGGTAAAGGCATACATAATGGAGAACGTGAGCAGCCCGTGGTTGCCGGGGCGCCACGGAAAATCGGTCTGCATGTAGTGCAGGGTGTCATTCATCCAGCCCATGTCCCACTTGTAGTGGAAGCCCAAGCCGCCATCCTGCGGCGGATAGTCACGAGCGGCCACGCAGTGGACTCCTCGGCCATCATCATCACGTCGGGGTAGTGCGCCTCCACGGCGCAGTTGACCTGGCGAATAAACGCGCTGGCGTCCAGATCCTCCTCGGTACCGTACTTGTTGAACTTCTTTTGGCCGGGATCATCAATGCCAAAGTTGAGGTACAGCATGCTGGATACGCCGTCCATGCGAATACCGTCCACGTGGAAGTTCTCGAGCCAGTACAGCACGTTTGAGACCAGGAAGGAGCGGACCTCGCCGCGAGCGAAGTCAAACTTGTGCGTGCCCCAGTTGGGGTGAATCTCGTGCTCAAACAGCATGTGGCCGTTAAAGGTAGCAAGGCCGTGGGAGTCGGCGCAAAAACCGCCGGGCACCCAGTCCATGATCACGCCAATGCCTGCCTCGTGGCATGCATCGATAAAGTGCATGAGCTGCTGCGGGGTGCCGTAGCGTGACGTGGCGGCGTAGTAGCCGGTCGTCTGGTAGCCCCAGGAGCCATCGAAGGGATGCTCCATAAGCGGCATGACCTCGATATGCGTGTAGCCCATGTCGCGGACGTAGTCCACGAGCTCCACCGACAGGTCGTCATAGGTGTAAAACTCACCGCGCTGCGCGGGGAAGGGATCCATGGGGCCGGGGTAATTGCCGTACTCGTCGGGTTCGCCCTGCGGCGCGTCGCCGTGGCGCTTCCACGATCCAATATGCACCTCGTAGATGTTAAGGGGCTGCGACATGTGATTGTGGCCGGCGCGGCGCTTGAGCCACGCGGCGTCGTTCCACTGGTAGCCATCGAGGGTCCACAGCGCGCTCGCCGTCCCCGGAGGCACTCGGCCTTAAAGGCGTACGGATCGGCCTTGTAGAGCTTTTCGCCCTCGTTGGTCTCGATGAGATATTTATAGAGCTGACCCTGCTCGGCGCCAGGAATAAAGCCTTCCCAAATAGAGCACGTATGCACGGGCACCAGCGGGTTGGCCTGCTCATCCCAGTCGTTAAATTCACCAATGACATGAACGCTCTTTACGTCGGGAGCCCAAACGCAAAAACGCCAGCCGCGCGTACGGTTCTGCGTGTCGGGGTGCGCGCCCATCTTTTCCCAGCTGCGCTCCCACGTACCGATGCCAAACAGATAGACATCGTCTTTGGTGAGCTCCGGCGCGTGCGGGGCGGCTTTACGGGTAGCAGGCTTTTTGGTTGCTGGCTTTAGCTTTGTATCGCTCACGTTTGATCCCATCATGACGCGGCAGCGTGTTGCCTTGGTGACTAGATGCGAAAGGTCCAAGGCTGCACGAATCGAAGGGACGGCGATAGTTCTATGATTCGTTCCACCTCGCGTGCTCGGTGGAACTTTCGGCAAAAACTACGATAACACCTGTACGTTAGTTTTATGAACGAAAGTGGATTTGCGATGGCGTTTAATCGGTAAGCGCCATGTTTATACCACTGGCAGAATTGCGATGGTAAAACTCTTGACAGCTTTACCAATTAGGGTTTCTAGATTGTTAGGTTTACGTTTGGTAAAACGTTTTTAGCAGGTTGTTTACCATTTGACATCGAAAGGCTCGTTTATGGACCGCATCGCTGCCCCAAGTGTTGCTTTTATTTTCGATTGCGACGGCACGCTGGTTAATAGCACCCCCGTTTGCCTATGCCCAGCCCGAGTTATTGCACCGCCACGGGGTTGACGTGACGGGTCGACGATTTTGCCCAGTTTGAGCATTTGTCGCTGGAGGACGAGTGCCAGGCCTACCACGACACGTGGGGCATTGGCGCGAATGGTGAGGAGCTGTATCGTGAGCTTGGCGAGATTTTGATCGATGGGTACTCCAAGGTGCCGCCGCGTGAGGGGCTCCTGGCATTTTTGAAGCAGGCGCAGGAGGCCGGTGTTGCCATGTGCGTTGCCACGTCCACGCCGGCCGAGCTGGTTACGTCTGCGCTTGCGGGCGCCGGGCTAAATACCTACATGGAGTTTATGACCACCACGGGCGAGGCCGGGCGCTCTAAGCAGTTCCCCGATGTGTACGAGCTGGCGCTGCACCGTCTGGAGGAGCGCATGGGCACAAGTTTGAGCGCGCGTGGGTGTTTGAGGACGCCGTCTTTGGCCTAAAGAGCTCTGGCACCGCCGGCTTTAAGCGCGTGGGTATTTATGACCCGCACGGCCGTATGGAGCGTGATGAGGTTCGCGACAACTGCGAGATCTTTATCGATAGTTATGAGGACCTGGACCTGGCCCGCGTGCTTTCGTTTGAGGGATAGGCGAGAGCTGTGGCTTGCAAGGTATTAGTGGTGTGTGGCTCGCCCGTGGTGGCGAGCGCGGATCTGCTACGTCAGCTGGCGGGGGAGTGCGGCCACGTTGTCGCCGTGGACCGCGGGCTCGACGCGCTTTTGGGCGCCGGCCTGGGCTGCGATGTGTATGTGGGGGATGCCGACACGGTGAGCGACGCGGGTCGCGCGCTGGTCGATGCCGCTACCGACTTTGAAGTTGAACGCCATGACCCGTACAAGGACTATACCGATCTGGCGCTGGCGCTCGATTCCGTCCGTCGTCGCTGGCCGGGTGCCGAGGTGGTTGCGACCTGCGCCACCGGCGGCCGTCCTGACATGGCCCTTTCCGTACTGGGGCTGCTCGCGGGCTACGAGGACGCCCCCGTCTGGATTGCCGAGGACAAGGTAGTCGCCCGCATCCTTCACGCAGGCAAATCGTGGACCATCGAGGGCGCCGAAGGCAAAACCTTCTCCATCATCGCCATAGCCCCAACACCAAGGTGAGCGAACACGGCCTAGAGTGGGAACTAGACCACGCCCCGCTAGGTTTGTTAGCCGACACGGGCATCTCTAATGTCGTCAGGAAAACGGCCAAAATCCAAGTCCACCAAGGCATCGCGATCGCCTACCTCTACAAGTAAGGCATCGCCGCGTGAGGGTTTTATCGGGACGGGGCAGAAATAATCGCCTAGCAAGTGTTTAACCGTCCCATCAGGGTTTTATCGGGACGGTGGATAGAAATAATCGCTCGAAGAGTGATTATTTCTGCCGTCCCAGGAAAACCCGTAAGGCAGGGCAACAACCCAAAAAAAGTCCTTGCATCCCCGCAAACATTCCCCTATAGTACTACCTCGTCACGGGGGCGTAGCTCAGCTGGGAGAGCGCTTGACT
>ENA-OQMZ01000610-OQMZ01000610.1-human-gut-metagenome-genome-assembly--contig:-NODE-610-length-14956-cov-3.818396_pt1 | contig 14956 bp, 23 predicted proteins | sample MGYA00242621_ERZ504862 | MGnify/ENA primary metagenome ERZ504862 (study PRJEB26092, sample SAMD00036393) | human gut metagenome | host: Homo sapiens | study: EMG produced TPA metagenomics assembly of... | reverse complement strand
ATGATGATCACGTGGGTTGCCGGAATCGGCGTGCGGAGCGTAGGTCGGCTTGTTCTTGCCGCGCAGCAGGATTGCAGCTGGGTGGCGAGACGGCCGAGCACCACGTCGGTGGCGTCGATGACGTACCAGTCATGAGTCAGATCAGCTGGCTTCGGAGTGAAAGTTTTCACTGGATTACCTTTTCTATATTGTGTTCCGGGTCTCAGCTGCTTGGTGTGGCTTGGTCAGGGCCGCATCCAAGAGGCGTCGAACCTCATTATCCGTGGGCTCCCTGAAAGTCCTCGATGGCGAGTGGGATAGCGCTTTGAAGGACCCCTTAGGGAAACACAACAATCCACTAGTATATCGCCGGGCTTGACATAGGGCAACTGGGGACACTCCATTGGGTTTATGGCTTCTCTTCCCCTATTTATGGTTTCTCTCCCACCCACTTCGGCTAACCGACTCACCTACGGTGAGGCAATTCCCTGCCTTCTCTCAGCTATCGCTTCTTTCAGCTCGTCTACGGACAGTCCACTGGACTGTCCGCTTAACGACTCGGCTCGTCAGAGGGAGGTAAAGCGGGTCAGGAATTGAAGATTTGGGCGAAGCGTTGGGCACCGGGGGTGTCGAAGAGGGTTTCGAGCGGTACCACGTTGCCCTTGGCGTCGGCCAGTGGGATGCGCCAGTTCGGGTATTCGTTGTTGGTGCCCGGCTGGTTCTGCGCACGCTTCTCCCCCACCGCGTCGGTGATCGAGGCGGCGAGCAGCTTGCACGGCGAACCCTTCAGTGCGCGGTACAGCGCGTCGACGATATCCGCCTCGTGATCCTCACGATGTTCGGCAAAGTCGGCATCAAGATAACCCTGCTCGACCAGCATGGCCAGCATCGCATCCTGCTCGGCCTTGGCGGAGGCTTCGAATTCCTCGGCCGGGCCGGTCAGCAAGCCCAGACGCTCACGAATCTTGACGTGCTCGTATTCCAGGTAACCGGCGGCCGGCGGCAAATCGTGCGTATTCACGGAGGCCAATGCGTACGGACGCCACTGGGAGGGGGCGCGGAACACGCCATCGCACTGCTCGAACCATTCAACGGCGCAACCGAGAATACCGTGGCTCGACAGGGAATCGGCCACATGGTCCGGCACCACGCCGAGGTCCTCACCTACGACCACGCCGCCGGCGCGAGAGGCCTCGATGGCCAGAACGCCCAGCATGATGTCTGAGTCGTAGTACACGTAAGCGCCATCCATAGCCGAACGGTTCTCGGGAATCCACCACAGGCGGAACAGACCAAGGATGTGATCGATGCGCACCGCACCGGCACGGGCGAACATGCCATGCACCATATTGCGGTAGGCCTCGTAGCCGGTGGTCTCCAGATTGATCGGGCTCAGCGGCGGCTGTCTCCAGTTCTGGCCTTGCTGGTTGAACATGTCCGGCGGTGCGCCGACCGTGGCTCCCTTGGCGAAGCGCTCGGGATTCCACCACACGTCAGCGCCGGAGGGGTGCACGCCGACGGCCATATCGGACATGATGCCGATATGCATGCCGGCGTCCTTGGCTGCCTGTTGGGCGGAGGACAGCTGCTCGGCGGCAATCCATTCCAGCCAGCGGTAGAAGTCCAAAGTGTCCGGGTACTGCTTGCGCAGATTGGCGATTTCCGGGGAGTTGCGATTGAACTTGCGCTCCCAGTTGCTCTCCTCGCCGTTGGGCGCCCCCCACTTGTCGTAGCACAGGCACCACGTGCATACGCCTCCAAGTCGGAACCACAGTCCGCCTTGAATTGGTCGAATACGCTTTGGCGTTCGGCGGTACGGCCGGCCTTAAAGATAATCCACAGGGCGTGCATCTTGCTGCGCCACATGGCGTCACGGTCGATGAGCTGGGAATCACCGTTCAGCGGTTCGGTGTCGGCATGCAGTCCGTCGACGGCATTCTTGTCGCCCTCGCTGAGCGTGGCATATTCGGCGATCGCCTCAGGACGGATGTACGTGAAGTTGATCAGGCGACGGCTTACCGGCAGATACGGCGACGGGGTGAGCGGGGACACCGGCTCGGCGGCATGCACCGGATTAATGAGCACGAAGTCGGCACCGGTCTTCTGCTTGGCGTCCACCAGCATGGTCTTCAGATCCTCGTAATCGCCCACGCCCCAGGAGTTGGAGGAGCGAATCGAGTACAGCTGGGCCATCCAGCCCCACAGACTGCCGCCCTTCATCGGGTCAAGCAGATCGACGCGATCAGGTGCACTGATCAAAGTGGCGTCTTGCACACGGTCGGCGACCTTGACGTGCAGCGTATGGTAACCAATCGGCAGATCGGCGGGAATGACCACAGCCGCATTCGAAATGAACGTACCATCCAAGTCGTAGGCTGGGATCCATCTCCAGGACCAACTTCAATGGTGCCTTGATATGGCTCGCCATTCTCCAGCGTGATGCTCGCCGAAGGCACGTCCAGAATACCGGTGTTCACCAGCACCCGGTCCTCGCTACCGGCGATATGCAGCACGGTGGGTGCCACCAATCGGGCGTAACGCTCGTTCAGAATGCGTCGGATGGCGATGAGTTGGGCGCTCTCGCTGGAGGCGTCGATGCCCAGCGCTGCCAGCACCTCGATCAGGACGTCATCGTCTATCTCGTGGTAGTCATGGCTCATGCCCAAATAACTCGTGCCGACACCGACCAACTTGGCCAGTCGAATCAACGGACGGGCCAGACGCTCTTCACTCTCGGTAATCTCACTCATAGCCCCAGTCTAACGCCGTTTGATTGCGCCACACCGTAAGAAAAATGCCATGATTCCGCCAAATTATGTACTTTTTACCCTCACATAGTGAGATGTGAGCGCTCACAATGGTGGACAGGGGGTGATTGCCGGCCAAATTTGCGCGGCAAAACACAGCAATAGTGTGCTTAGCGGCGGCTTTCCACGGCGTGCCGCACCTCGGCCGAGGGGTCGTTGGCCAATTTGGCAAGCATCGCTTCGGACGTATTGGGGTTCAGTGCCACGGCACGGCGGACCATCGAAGAAAGCACCGCCGGTGCTCCCTCTTCGGATTCGGTGCCAAGTACGCCCAAGAAATCCAATGTCTCCGCATCCGCAGTGGGGTCCTGCGCACCCTCAAGCCGCATCTTCCAGCTGGTGCGCTTGTTTTTCAACGCCGTATCCCGGACCGCAGGCACCGGGTCCTTGGTCAGACGGCCGACCAGCCAATTCTTGTCGTCCCCGTTGGCGGCCACGGCTTGACGCACGGACGGTTCGGGGTCTTCGGAGAGTTTGACCAATACGTTCGGGAACGGCATGGTGTCGGCGAGGAACACACGATCGGCACCGGGGTGTGCGGGTTGCCGGCCACAGCCTCCAAAAGTGCGGTGGCGCGGGAGAACGCCGCCTGATCGGCACGGTCAGGCAACGGCCGACGGGCGAATTCGGACAGTTCGGCCGGGTCGGTGGAATGACGCAGACGCTCGTATGTAGCGGTCAGCGGTTCGAAATCCACCGGAGCGGCGGACTCGGCTGCGGACTGCGCGCCTTGGTCCTGCTGCTGGGCGTCCGTGTCGGTTGCAGTCTCGGCCGCGGCCTCGGTTGCGGCCTCGGTGGGCTGGGTCTGCTGGCTGGTGGTGTTCTCGTCGGTCATGATGCCCAGCTTAGTCATACAGGCGTCACGCGAGCGGAACCGGAATGTTGACCATGTCAATCGGAGCCGGCACCACAGCGGCATTGAACGCTTCCCGCACACGCTCCTCGAATCGCGCGCAATCATCCTGCGGCACCACCGCGGTCAACTCGACGTTCACCGCATACGATTCATCCTCCTGACTGCCACCAAGCTGCGCCAGGATCTGCTGGAATCGGGCCAACTGCGGGTATTCGAGGCGAACCCGGTATCGCTTGGCGGTCATGATGCGGGCGGCGCGGGCGGCTTTCATCGCCAATGATGCGGCGGATGAGTACGCGCGGACCAGCCCACCGGAGCCCAGCAGAATACCACCGAAATATCTGGTGACGGCAACCACGCAATCGGTGGTGCCCGACTGCTTGAGTACGTCGAGAATCGGCTTGCCGGCGGTACCGGACGGCTCGCGTCATCGCTCATGCGTTCGGACAGTCGCCCATCCGCGCTCCGCACACGGCGGCATACGCCACGTGTCGGGCTTTCGGATGCTGCTCACGGATCGCAGCCACGAACGCGAGCGCCTCGTCGAGCGTATCGACATGGGCGGCGTCGCCGATAAATTCGGACTTTTTTTCGACGAGCGAATCGTGGGCAGGATCGTCGGGCGTGTTGAGAATCGTCTGCATGAGCGTGTTCCGGTGGTCGACTGGCTGGGTGTTCGATTGAGCGCGAGGCTAGGCAGGGCTATCAGCGTTCGGAGACGACGACGTTATAGTCTTCGCCGGCGAAGTAGGCGGTCAGGCAGGCGATCATCTGGCGGGTGAGCTCCTTGAACGCGCCGTCGGCACGCCAGCCGACGTGCGGGGTCAGGACGATGCCGGGCACATGGCAGATGGCGTCGTCGGCGGTCAGCGGCTCATGGTCGAACACGTCGAGTGCGGCGGGAACATCGCCCTTTTGCAGTCGGGCAAGCAGCGCACCGGATTCGATGACTTCGGAGCGGGCGGTGTTGATGAACAGGGTGCCGGGCTTCACATGCGCAAGGTTCTCGGCGGTGACGATGCCGCGCGTGGCGTTGTTCAGCGGCAGATGGACGGAGATGACGTCGCTGGTTTCGATGAGCTTGTTGAGATCGTCGACCGGAGTGGCACCGGAGCGTTCGAAATGCTCGGGCGGCACATGCGAATTCCATGCGGCGACCTCCATGCCGAGGCGCGGGCGATGCCGGCCACGGTGGAGCCGATGCCGCCCAGTCCGATGATGCCCATGCGACGGCCGGCGAGTTGCAGTCCATCGCCGCTGGCCCACGCCCAGTTGCCGGCCTTGACGTCCTTATCGAGTTGGCCAACGCGGCGGATGAGCTCGAACAGAAGGGCGAAGGTGTGCTCGGCCACGGCGTGATCGCCATAATGTTCGGCGTTGCAGACGCGGATCTTCAGCTCGCGCGCCTTATCGAGATTGAGGTAGCTGGCGACGCCGGTACCGCAGAACACGATGCACTTGACGTGCCCCTGCCCGCTGATGGTGCGCAGCAGATCGTCCGAAATGTGGTAGCCGCCCACCAGCAGGGCGTCGGCATCCTTCAGACGCTCGGCTATGGTCGCCTCGTCGGACGTGAATTCCTCGAACATACGCACGCGGGCAACGTCGTGGAGCGCGGGGAACTGGGCCTTGATGGGCTCGATCATCGAGTCAAGCACGGACGGCATCACGACGAGGGGCAGATCGGTGCGTTCGCTTTGGGTTTCGTAAATCTCGGTCATGGGCTCCACATTAGGAGGCCGGCGAGAAAAGCGTCACCTTGCGGCTTCCCCTCCTTGAGACCAAGCCGAGCAACTATTGCTTTGCCGCCTGCTCCTGCGTGATGTTCCATTCCTTGACGACGTTCTGGTCCGCGCCCATCGAATAGATGACATCCCAGATGCGTTGGCGTATCTGAGCGTCGTAGGCTTCGTCCAACATGTGCCTATGGGATGGTCGCTGGATATCGGGCACCATTGGTAGTTGCCTTGATGCACGTTGGCGGTGGGCACCCAATCGATGCGGTTGACGCGCCACGACCCCTTGACGCCCTTCTTGCCGGCGAACTGGATGCGTGCGGTCACACCCTGATTGTTGACCAAGGTTTCCGGCGTGTTCGCCGACTCGGTGACGGCGTTGCCCAGACCGTAGATAATCCACGTGCCGTTATAGTTCTCGATGGGCTGCGCACAATGGCAACCGGCACCGTAAATAACGTCGAAGGCACCAGTGTCGGCAAGCTCATGGGCTTCCGAAATCTGCCAGGAATCGGCGTAATCAAGGTATTCCTGCACCGAGTGCATGGCGATGGCCACCACATCGGCACCTTGCTCGCGGGCCTTGTTGGCCTTGTCTACCGCGCGCTGGATGTCGCTGTCGTGATTCGGGTCGCCGTCTTCGCGCAGACGATCCACCTGCCAGTCCTCGTCGGCGGTCATGCCGTTGAGGGAGACCGTGCCGGTGACCAGACCCAGCTTGCCGCCGCCGGTCGGGGAATCGATGACCAACGGTTTGGTGGAGTCGGCTTCGGTTTTGTACGAGCCGGTCTGGGCGATGCCATTGGCCTCAAGCGTGTCCCACAGACGGGCGATGCCATCCGCCCCCTGATCCCAGGAATGGTTGGTGGCGTGTGTGCAGGCGTTGTATCCCACGTTGCGGGCGGCATCCGCCACTTCCGGCGGAATGTTGAAGATCGGGTACGCGGCATATGGGCCGCCGCGCTGGGCGATCGGGGTTTCGAATTCGCACACGGCGATGTCCGAAGCCTGAATGTACTGCTTCATCGGCGCGAACAGCGGGTCGAAGTTGAAGCGGTGCCATCCGTGGCGTTGGGGTTCGGGCCTTGGAAATGGCTCCACAATCCCTCATGGAACAACAAATCGCCGTTGACCAGCATGGCGATGCAGTCCGTATCCGGGCAATCCGGTGAATTGCCGTGATGTTCGGTCACCGGTTTGGGCGTGTTCTTCGCTTTATTCAACGCGACGTCCGACACTCCGGCGTGTGCGGGGCCATTGCCGTCCGTGCGATGGGTTGCGAACCATGCGCCGATGCCCAGCGCAACGGCGAGCACGATCACGAACACGATAATCAGCGCCGCACGGTTGGTTCGTGTCGAGTTGGAGCGATGTTGCCCCTGCCCAGCGATATGGCTCATCTTTGCCCGCCCTTCGGAACTCTTCTTCTCTCTCTAGGGTACCGCCCATCTCGGTCAAGTACTGCGGGGAGGGAGGCGATGAGCAAGCGATTGGACAAGCAATATATAAACCGGTTAATCTTCAATCACCATTCACGAACACCACGCAAAAGTCTCACTTAGTGGACATTTTTCTTTCGTCGCTCGGACTTTTCCCGACGTGCCGCACTCGTTCGCCCACTAAAATGGCGGTTTGGAGGCGGACGGACAATGGCGTACCTCCGACTCCGCTTACCACAAGCGGAGACCGCCCGTCCTCGGTTATTTCAGGAGTTACTTAACCCGGAGTTTCCGGAAAACAAAAAAAGTTCCGAGCTTTCACCCGGAACCTTAATCGGCGGAGTCAGAGGGATTCGAACCCTCGAGCCGTTTACACGACTAACACCTTAGCAGGGTGCCCCTATCGGCCACTCAGGCATGACTCCACGTTACGCAATAATGCGCAACAGCAAATTACTGTACCACGTCCTGCGGATACGGCGTGCCGAACGACACATTATTGAACGTCCGCGGGTGCGGCGTCGCCGGAGAACGTAACGATAACCGCGCAAATCACCAACGCCACACCGACGATTTCACCAACGCTGGGAATCTCGCCGAACGCCAGTCCCACGGCCACCGCCATGGCGGGATTGATGGATTGCATTACCGAAAATGCGCCGGATGTGGTGCGTCGCAGCGTGATCTGCTCCACCACATAGGGAATGAACGAGGCCATCAGGGAAATCACAAACAGCAGAGCCAGCAGCTTCAGCGAGCCGCCGGGCTCAAGCGCCCACGTGCATCGGCCTTGGGGTGAACCACATGAGCCACAGCCGGCACGCCAAGGAACAGGGACTGGACCAGCCAGCCGATGGTCACGGCGATGCACAGATTATCCAGCGAATTGCCGCCAGCCGCCACGCGCCGGCCGGTGATGATATACATGCCCCACATCGACCCGCCGATCAAAATCGCAATCAGACCATACAAAAACGTGCCATTGCCGGACGGATTGGCCAATGATATGCCAGCTAACAGCACCACACCGACCGCCGCGATACCGATACCGACCCGCTCGCGCCAGCTTTTGCCGGTAATCACCGCCACCGAAAGCGGTCCCAAAAATTCGATAGACACGGCAATGCCCATATCCATATTGCTGATGGCCACATAAAACAGGGTATTCATCAGCACCAGCGAGCAGCCGAGCAGTACGACCAGCCCCCAGCTGCGGGCGTCGCGGTGAAACAGTTGCGCTCGCTTCGCCTTGTTCCAGGGCCTGCGCCACAGCAGCAACAGCACCGCCATGAATCCCACGCGATACCACACCGAGTACAGCGGATCGAGCTGGGTGAACGCAAGTTTGGCGACGGCCGTAGCCAAATAAATCACCAGTGCCTCACCAATCACGATAAGAACCACGGGAACACGGTTGAGGATACCGACCACTGCCTTCTTCATGAGGTTTACGCTACTCGGAGAGCCGGGACAGCGCGCATTGACTTGGAAGGCGTTACGGACAGTGACGCAATGTGGACGATTCCGTGGAATCGCACCCACCATGCGAAACAGCCGCACAGTGCGTAAACCCTTGGAATTCCGGCGATATTCGGCATTATGACAATGAGCGCCGCGTCATGCGCGCCACATAGTGAGCATGACCTCGTTCGGCATTCCTACAATGGTGGCATGAGCACCGCACCGAGACTTGAGGCCGCCAAACGCGATTGGGGCCACGACGAGACCGGATGCACCGTGCTGCATATCGACATGGATGCCTTCTATGCCTCATTGGAGGTGGCGCGCAACCCCGGGCTCAAAGGCAAGCCGGTAATCATCGGCACCGGGCCGCGCGCGGTGGTGTCCGCCGCGAGCTACGAAGCCCGGAAATACGGCATCAATTCGGCGATGCCGGCCGCGCGCGCCCATCGGTTGTGCCCGAACGGCATTTTTCTGCCAGTGGATATGGCGTATTACCGCATGATGTCGCACCGAATCATGCATGAGGTGTTTTTGACCGTCACCGACCGGTTCGAGCAGGTTTCGGTGGACGAGGGCTATATGGATGTGTCCGCCGCACTGCTGGAGTGGGGGCGCCGAGCGCGATCGGCGCGTGGATTCGCGCTCAGGTGGCCGAGCGCTTCCACGTGACGTGTTCAGTGGGTATCGCCTGTAACAAACTGGTGTCCAAAATGGCCTCGACCAATGCCAAGCCGGACGGCATGCTGCTGATTCCCGCGGCCCGCTCGGCCGAATTCGTGCAGATGATGCCATTGCGTGGTATTCCGGGAATCGGGCCGTCTTTGGAGAAGCGGCTTAATGCTTGGGGCGTGCATTCGGTGGCTGAATTGGCTCAGCTGGATGAGGCTGCATTGACTCGTGCCACTGGCTCCCCGGCTGCGGCACGTGGATTATGGGCGGCCTCGCACGGGTTGGATTCCCGCGAAATTACCACGGTACGCGAGGAGAAATCCATTGGGTCCGAGGAAACCTTGGCCGAGGATACACGCGATATGCGCGTGGTGTGTGGGCTACTGCGTTCGGCCTGCGACGAAGTAACCAGCACGCTGCGGCGCAAGGGGCTGGTGGCGCGCACGCTGACGGTGAAGTTGCGGTTCGCCGACCTGAGCTATCAGACCCGGTCTTTTACGATGGAGCGGCCGACCGATACGGCCGGCGTGCTGTACCCGGAATGCGTGCGGCAGCTGAAGTCATGCTGGGGCTACCGGCCTCGGCGGAGTCTGCCACTCCCCTGCCCAAAACTATTCGCTTGGCCGGTATGAGCACGTCTTCGCTCAGTAAGGCGGCGGCTACGGCCGTGCAGCCTTCACTGGATGACATGCTCGAAGAGGCCGACAATGCCCGCGGCCAGACCTCACAGGCGCGTTTGCATGATGCCGAGGCCGCACTGGACGCTGTGCGCCGCAAATTCGGCAACAAGGCCGCCCAGTTTGGGGCGTGAACGGCTCAACGCCACTTACGATCTCATTACGCCGTGAGACGTTCGCAGGCGGAACGGATGGCCTCGTCGGTGGCGGTGGCGGAGAAACGCAGGTAGGCGGGAGCGCCGTAGAATTCGCCGGGGCTGGGGATGATGCCGATCTTGGCGAGCTCGGCCATATCGGCCCAGCAGTCGCCGGACTTGGCCTTGACCCATACGTACAGCGCGCCGGAGGCATTTGTGCCGAATAGCCATATGCCTTCAGTGCGTCAACCAGCGCGGATAGCGGCGACGGTAACGCTCCATTGCTCGTGCACAGCGGCTGTGTCCTTCAGGCCTGCGGCCATGGCGGCCTGCACTGGGCCAGGGATAATCTGGCCGATCTGCTTGCGGTATTCGGCCATTTCCTTGACCAGCCGGTAATCGCCGGCAATTAGAGCCGTACGGTAGCCGGCCATGTTGGACTGCTTGGACAGCGAGTAGAGCACCAGGATGCCAGCTGCCGAACCTTCACACACATGTGGATTCAGGGCACATGGCGTGGCGGAGAGACTGAATGCGGTATCGGAGGCGGGCTCGTTGGATTCGGCCACCGGTGCGGCAGGCACAGACGCAGCAGATGCAGACGCGGCAGGCGCAGAGGACGCGGCTGTATTGCGGCGCACCGAACGCCAGTCCATTAACGCATAGCATTCGTCGGAGAGCACCACGGCACCGATGCGACGGGCAGCAGCCACGATGTCGGTCAGCCAGTCAGCGGAGATGACCTCGCCGGAGGGATTACACGGCGAGTTGATCCAGATGGCCTTGACGTTCGGAATATTCACCCAGGAATCGACGTCGGTCACATCATCGACTTTGACCACGGTGGCGCCGGCAAGTTGGGTACCGATTTCGTAAGTCGGGTAGGAGACAGCCGGTTGGACGACCACATCGCCTTCGCCAAGGTGCAGCAGGCTGGCCATCAGCGCCACGGCCTCCTTGGAACCCACGGTGGGTACGGCGGCAGCGTTGATGGATTTCAGATCCACCCCGCGCAGTTCGCGGAACCATGTATCGATAGCGGTCTTAAGGTCGGCGGTGCCGGCGGTGACCGGATATCCATGGGCGTTGGGGGCGTCTGCGCCGGCAACCAGCGCCTGCTGGACACTGCTCGGCACCGGGTCCACGGGTGAGCCTACGGACAGGTCGATCATGCCACCCGGCACGGTTTTGGCGGTGGCTTTGAAGCCGGCGATACGAGACCAGTCGTATGGCGACGAATATGCGTGGAAGCCCATGAGAACCCCTTTCTTGGACGGTATGTTCCTAAGATACGACGAACCCTCGGCCGTGATAGACCGAGGGTTCAATCCGAACTATGCGCTGTGTGCAGCGCTTATCCGCAAATCAGCTTACTGGTTCTGCGGCGGCAGCGCGGCGACCTGTTCCGGGTCTTTGCCGATTGGACCATTGGCGGAAGCGCCGCCCAAATCGCCGACTTCAGCGAAGAAGTTGACAGCGGCATCCTTGTACCAAGCCCACTCGTCCGGCAGATCATCCTCATAGAAGATGGCCTCGGTGGGACACACCGGTTCGCATGCACCGCAGTCGACGCACTCGTTGGGGTTGATGTACAGCGAGCGGGAACCTCGTAAATGCAGTCGACGGGGCACTCGTCCACGCAAGCCTTGTCCTTGACATCCACGCAAGGCTGAGCGATTACATATGGCATGGAATCCTCCTTAACAAATACTGATACAAGGGTACGCGCCTGTTGGGACGCTCCTCGCTCTCAGCCGTTAACGGCCTTATCGGTTTCGGCGGACAGCGTTTCGGTCAGGTCGCCCTTGCCGAGGCGCGCATGCCAGTAGCCGTAGCCGAAGTAGATGGCGAAGCCGACCACGAGCCACACCACGAAACGAATCCAGGTGAGCACGGACAGGTTGAGCATCAACCAGAAGTTGGCCACGGCGATGAGGATCGGAATCCACGGGCTGCCGGGCATCTTGAAGGCGCGCGGCAGGTCGGGGCGCTTCTTGCGCATAATCGGGATGGAGATGGCCACCAGCGTGAAGGCGGACAGGGTGCCGATGTTGACCATGTCGGAGAGCACGCCGATGTCGAAGAAGGCGGCCACGAGCGCCACCACCGCGCCGACGACGATCTGCAGAGCGGCCGGGGTGCCATGCTTGCCGGTCTTGGACAGGCCGCGCGGCAGCAGACCATCGCGGCTCATGGCGAAGACGATACGGGTCAGGCCGAGCAACAGCACCATAACCACGGTGGCCAGGCCCAGCACGATGCCGAAGCTGATGATCTTGGCGGCCCAGTCGGCGCCCACCAGTTCGAAGGCGGTGGCCAGCGAGGGGCTGTCTTGCTTGGCGAGATCGGCATAGGAGACCATGCCGGTGGTCACCACGGCCACGAGCATGTACATGACAATGATGAGCAGCATGCCCACGCCGATGCCGAGCGGCACGTTCTTGTGCGGGTTCTTGGTCTCCTCAGAGGCGGTGGCCACCACGTCGAATCCGATGAACGCGAAGAACACGAGCGCCGCGCCCGAGAGGATGCCAGGAACGCCGTACACGGATGGGGTCATGCCGGTGGCGAACTGCCACAACGGCTGGGTCATCACGCCGGTGACGGCGGAGGAGCCTTCCACGGTGGAGGCCGGCTGGCTCGGCGGAATGAACGGGGTGAAGTTGGAGGCCTTGACGTAGAAGAAGCCGACGATCACCACAAAGAACACGATGGCGATCTTGAGCACGGTCATAGCACCGTCCACGCGGGCGCCGATCTTGGTGCCGAATACGAGCAGCGTGGTAAAGAACGCCACGATGATAATCGGGGCGATATCGATGTGGAAGGAGCCGAACGTCAGGTTGGTGTTGGCGTTCCAGCCATCAGGCGCATGAAATCGTTGAGGTATACGCCCCAATATTTGGAAATCACGGAGCCGGCCATCAGCATTTCCAGGATCAGATCCCAGCCGATGATCCAGGCCATGATCTCGCCGACCGTGGTGTAGGTGAAGGTGTAGGCGGAGCCGGCCACCGGAATCATCGAAGCGAATTCGGCGTAGCACATCACGGCTGCGCCGCACACGATGCCGGCGATCAGGAAGCTGATGATCACGGCCGGGCCGGCGTGGAAGGCGGCGGCCTGCGCGCCCACCGAGAAGATGCCGGCGCCCACGGCTACGGCCACACCCATGATTGACAGATCCCACCAAGTCAGGTTGCGCTTGAGCTTGCGGCCCTCTTCACCGGTTTCGGCAATGGTCTGTTCGACGGATTTTGTACGGAACAGTTGCATAGTGCTCTTCTTTTTTCTCTGTTGTTTGCGCACCGAATGCGCACAATACCGACAATCGAGTATAGAAGAGCCGCGTGTCTTGTCTATTAATAAGACTCAGAGTCCGCAATATATGGGATTAATAACCCACTCCATCAATCAATAGCGCGATTACAGCACACCGACGCAGACCGGTTCGGGCACCAAGTCCACTCCGAACGCGCTCTTGACTGCCTGCTGAACCGCACGCGCCAAAGCTGCGATATCGGCCGCGCTCGCTCCCCCACGATTGGTCAAGGCCAGCGTGTGCTGCGTGGATAGACTGGCCGGCGCGTCCGCATCGACCTTATATCCCTTATGGCAGCCGGCATGGTCGATGAGCCAGGCGGCGGACGTCTTGGTGCCGGGAGTGCCGTCAGGCAGAGTCGCGTCGAACTTCGGCGCATCTTCGGGCAGGGCGCCGCTTGGTCGGCGGTCAGAATCGGATTCATAAAGAACGAGCCGCAGCTGTGGCGATTGTAGTCGGGAGCAGGCAGACCGTCATCGCCAACGGGAATGCCGGCGGCCTCATTGAGGGAGGCCAGACGCTCCAGATCGGTCAGGATATTGGCCTCGCGCTTGGCGGTGGCCATGTCAGGCAAGGCGTAGCGAGTAGGGTCCTCGAGCATGCCCTTGGCGGCACGTACTGCGAGCACGGCTTTGCGGATGTCGGCGGTGGCCATACGGTCGCCCACTTCGACGCCAAGCGCTTTGGCAAGCTGTCCGTAACCTACCGTGCCTTCGGCCGAGTGGGTCAGGGCAAAGGTGACGGAAAGCACCACGTAACGTGGCGTCGGGAAGAATCGGCCGGCCGGCCGGCCGGGGCCGGCGTACATGCTGGTCTTCAGTGCGGAGTATCGATAGCCGAATCGAAGATCGGCGGGTGTGAGGTCGCGCGTTGTTTGGTGTCTCGATCCCAGACTTCCACCGATTCGACCGAAGTGGCGACTTCCTGCCCGTAGGCACCGATGTTCTGCACCACGGAAGCGCCGACTGTGCCGGGAATGCCGGACAGTCCCTCGACGCCCTCGAGCCCGAGCTCTACGGTGAAGGCCACGAAATCATCCCAATTGCACCGGCCTCGGCATTGACATGCACGGTGCGATCCTCGCCCTCTACCGGTGCAGCCTCGTCCGGCACAGTGATGAGGCGTCGGGCGTCTCGAACCACCACGCCGTCAAAAGGCTTATCGGAAACAAGCAGGTTGGAGCCGCCACCGACGACGACCAAGGGCAGGCCTTTGGAATCGGCTTCCTCCACGGCTTCGATGAGTCCCACGCGCGTGGTCGGCTCGATGAAATGGGCGATGGGCCGCCCACGCCCATGGTGGTGATGTCTGCAAAGCTTGGTCAATGGCTTACTATCTTAGTGGCGCAGGTGCGATATCGAGCAATCATCGGCTGAAACGGCAGAACGCCCGCGTCTGAACGAAGGTGGCGCGGGATTTCTGCCGTTTTGGCGGCCCGAAACGACAGAACGCCCGCGAGGGGTTCGTTCAGACGCGGGATTTCTGCCGTTTCTCACGCGATGCGGATACTGATTCCGCACCCTGCCACTCGCCTCCGGAGGCAATACGCAAAAACCCGGCCGAATGGGCCGGGTTTTGTAAAGCTGTGATACTTGCGATCAACGAGTCTCGCGGTGCACGGTCTGCTTGCCGCAGCGCGGGCAGAACTTCTTGAGCTCAAGACGGTCGGGCGTGTTACGACGGTTCTTAGTCGTAATGTAGTTACGCTCCTTGCACTCGGTGCAGGCCAGCGTGATGCCCGGACGGATGTCGGCGCTCTTAGCCATTGTCATTCACCTCTGTGTTCTTAGGTATAGTGCGCGCCCACCGGTTAGCGGGCGCTGATTGTAGCGAGGAAGAGGCTCGAACTCGTTGACCTTACGATTATGAG
>ENA-OQMZ01000609-OQMZ01000609.1-human-gut-metagenome-genome-assembly--contig:-NODE-609-length-14959-cov-4.241640_pt1 | contig 14959 bp, 10 predicted proteins | sample MGYA00242621_ERZ504862 | MGnify/ENA primary metagenome ERZ504862 (study PRJEB26092, sample SAMD00036393) | human gut metagenome | host: Homo sapiens | study: EMG produced TPA metagenomics assembly of... | reverse complement strand
TCCGTCTCGGACGGCGCCGTCGCCGGCACCACCGGGCAGGGCCGCGCCCTCGAGGCCCTCTCGGGCTCCGTCTCCTGGTACGGGCACGGATCCTCCTCCTCGAGGTGAGGGCCCACGTCTCGAACGTCGGCTGGCAGGGCTGGACCTCGGGGACCGCCGGCACCACCGGGCGCTCCCTGGCGGTCGAGGCGCTCCAGTTCAGGCTCTCCGGTGAGGCCGCCTCGTCCTACGACGTCTGGTACCGCGTGCACTGCTCCGACTACGGCTGGCTCGGCTGGGCCAAGGACGGCGCGTCCGCGGGCACGGTTGGCCTGTCGAAGGCCGTCCAGGCCGTCCAGGTCGCGGTCCTGCCCAAGGGCGACCCCGCCCCGGGCGACACCGCCTGTCCTTTTAAGAGCCGTAGCGATGAACCTGCCTCAATCATTGTTCGCTCACATACGTCAAATATTGGTTGGATGTCGCCCGTAGGCGGCGGATCTGTTGCCGGGACAACTGGTAGGGGCCTCCCCATGGAGGCTCTTGAGGCTCAGCTTGGCTGGTATGGTCACTCGGGCTCCATTGAGCTTCGTGGCCATGTTTCTAATGTCGGATGGCAGCAGTGGTCTGAGGGGCACTGTGGAACGACTGGTAAGTCTCAGCGTCTCGAAGCCGTTCAGATTCGTCTAACCGGTGAGGCAGCTGAAAAATATGACGTCTGGTATTGTGCTCATGTGTCAGGTATAGGCTGGCTTGATTGGGCTTGCAATGGAGCTGCCGCTGGTTCTGCCGGTAAAGGCAAGGCTATCGAAGCGGTAAAGGTAATCCTTGTGGAGAAAGGCGGAGCAGCGCCTGGCTCTTCGAGCAATGTCTTTATCGGCGATCTAGATGCTGTTGCGGTTTCCGGATCCGCCGTTTCTGGAGAGAGTCTTGGCTTATCTTCTGGTCAAAAGGCTACGATCGGGGGCAAGGGCGCCAAACCGCTGAACTCCATTGCCTTAAGCGTTGCAGGCCAAACTGATGACGGGTCAATTTCCTATGCCGTTATGGATTCATATTCAGACTGGGGCGCTTTTTCATCGGATGGCGGTGCTGCCAAGGCGGTATCCGGCGCACCCATAAAAGCGATAAAAATGTCGCTGAGTGGCCAGTTTGCTGCCAATTATGACATTTGGTATCGAGTATGCGATTCCGGTAATGGCTGGACGGGTTGGACGTCAAATGGTCAGGCATGTGGCGTTTCTGGCGGTTCTTCCGGTTTGTGCGGCATAGATGTTGTACTTGTTCGTAAGGGCCAACCTGCCCCTGGTCCTACCAGTAATGCATTTATCGAAACGTCGGGAATCGGTCTTGTATCCCAGGCGCACGTTGCTTCTGCGGGCTGGTTGGCTCCCGTTGGCAATGGCGAAACTGCCGGTCAGACGGGCATGTCTCGTTCTCTGCAGGCGTTGTATGTTTCGACGCAGGGTATCGATGCCTCCGTCGAAGTATCGGCGCACGTTGCGAATATCGGTTGGCAACCATACGTCTCGGGTGCTTCCTACGCTGGCACTGTTGGCAAGGGCCTTGCAATTCAGGCGGTTAAATTAAGGCTCACTGGCAACGACGCTTCAAAATACGATATTTACTACCGTGTTCATGCGGCGGATTATGGCTGGCTTGGTTGGGCTAAAAATGACGCCGCAGCTGGCACCGTTGGACTGTCTAAGCAGGCCGAGGCAATTCAAATTAAGTTGGTTGCCAAGGGTTCGTCCGAGGCTCCCGTTCAAGATCATGCTGCTTTGATCCAGCTTCCCGGGCTATCTGCTAAGGCTAATTGCTCCGGTCTTGGCTGGCAAGCGTCCGTTGGCAATGGCGGTGTTGCCGGAACGGTTGGGCAGAACCGTGCCATGGAGGCCATGCAGTTGTCGCTTTCCGATAGCTCCATGAGCGGTGGCATTTCGTATTCTGCTCATGTATCCAATATCGGTTGCAGTCTGCTGTTTCGGACGGGGCTACATCGGGAACTGTTGGCCAAGGGCAGCAGATCCAAGCTGTGAAGATTAACTTGACTGGCGACGTTTCGAATTACTTTGATGTCTGGTATCGCGTCCATGTGTCAAATTACGGATGGCTTGGCTGGACCAAAAATGGATCGCCCGCGGGTACCACGAAGCTTGGCATTCCTGTTCAGGCTTTACAGGTAAAGATTGCCCCCAAGGGCGCTTCCGCACCAGGCTCTACGTCTGATTCGTATTTTGAGACCTATCGTTATATGGGGTATCAGACCCCGGGATCATATCCAAAAGTTAGTTGTAATAGCGTACAGCTTCCTTCATATTGCACCGGTTACTTTACGTATGTCACGCCTTCTCGAATTCCTTACAACGCTTCACGACAGGATTGCATCAACGCATTCGTCCAGCGTGCTCGTGAATATATCGGTACTCGTTATATCGAGCCGTGGTCTTCTTGGCCAGGGGATGCAGTTGATTGCTCGGGCTTGGTGCTGCAATGTTTGTATGCGACTGGCATGGATATGGTTGGTATAACCCCTATAACCATCGTTGGTTGCCCGAGCAGACCTATAACTCCATGAACTGGTATCGCAACAACACGTTTATGCCGGTTAGCACCTCTGCTATGCAGAGGGGAGATGTGGTCTACTACCGGGGTCATATTGGAATCTACATTGGAAACGGTCGAATCATTGATTCGTGGCCGGGGATCGGTGTGACCGAGCGCTCGGTCAATGCTCCAGGTCGTGTAATCGGCGCAGCTAGGCCTTTTGCATAGAGTCTGTTGAGGCGCTCCGTTGCAGGAGCGCCTCTTTTTGACTGTATGGTAAACGTTGCTTTTCTAAGCTTTAAATGCCTGTATGGAAGTGCGGTAATATAGCAGCTATTCGGTCTTTACATGTGGTCAATGTCCGGGGGGATATACATGAAACATCTCAAAGCGTCTGCGGCTTTGGTTTGTACGCTATTGATGGGCTGGTCGCAAATCATTCAGCCTTACAGCGCGTATGCGCTGTCGGTTCAGGCCGCCGCTGCCTCGCAGTCGGTCTTGCAAACATCAATCGAGCACGAATCTCAAGGTGTAAGTTCTCAGGGGGTGCAGGACGATGCCTCGGGTTCTCGGGGTGTGACCGAATGGTATGGTGACGATGCAAATGCTGCTCGTCCTGATGGGGAAACAGATTCGGATTCCGGCGAACAGCCTGGAATTGGCGTCGAAGAATCTGGTGTTGACGAGTCAAACGGTGAAGCCCCAACCGATGATTCCGCTGAGATGAATTCCTGCGAAGCAGACTCTTTGGAACCGAACTCTTGGCGTTTCGAAAACGGCGTGCTTATCGATTCTGGCAATGGCGACATCGATGCGCAGTCTATAACTGACGATTCTTTGCCCAATGGCGTTGTCGCGCGCGGCATCGATGTCAGCAATCATCAAGGAACTGTTGATTGGAATAAGGTTAAGGCCGCGGGGATTGATTTTGCCATTCTCAAGGTCGGTCCGGTTTACGGAAAACCTGACGATTCTTTTGAAAGGAACGCTGCTGAATGTGAACGCCTCGGCATTCCTTATGGCGTGTATTACTACTCCTACGCCCGTTCTGTAGAGGATGCCAATAAAGAGGCCGACAGGACACTTGCTTGGCTCGGTGGCCATCATCCGTCGCTTCCCGTCTATTATGATCTTGAGGATAGCTATATCTTGCAAGATCCGGATTTCAGCAAGGATAAGCTCACTCAGATTGCGCAGACTTTTTGCAACCGTATGGAGGCCGTTGGCTTTAAGTCGGGTATCTATGCGAACCTTAACTGGCTTAACAACTACCTGAATTCTCCGTCGTTGAGCGGTTATGACCATTGGGTCGCTCAATATAATTGGCGTTGCGATTATGCTGGCAGCTACAGTTTCTGGCAGTATTCAAGCAGTGGCAATGTCCCGGGCGTCAACGGACGCTGTGACATGAACTACTGCTTCAACGGTTCTCTTCTCAACGTAGATGACAGCAAGATGCATATTCAGTATGAGGCGCATGTCTCGAATATTGGCTGGATGAGCAGCAAGCGCGACGGATCTACGGCTGGCACAACGGGGCAGTCTAAATCAGTGGAGGATCTTAAGGTCAGCATCTTGAATCCCGTTGAAGATGGCTCTGTGCAAATTAACGCCAATGTAAGTGGCGTCGGCTGGCAGGGCTGGGACACCCCCTCGGCCTCCGAGGGCGGCACCACCGGCCAGGGCCGCGCCGTCGAGGCCGTGCGCCTGAGGCTCACGGGCTCCCTCGCCAAGGACTACGACGTCTACTACCGCGTGCACGCCTCCAACATCGGCTGGATGGCCTGGGCCAAGGACGGCGAGGAGGCCGGCACCACCGGTATGTCATGCTCTCTCGAGGCAGTTCAGATTAAGCTCATTAAGAAGGGTACCTCCCATCCTGATACATCGGGCTATCCCCATCTTGAAATACCTACGGTGACGTATTCCGCTCAGGTGAAAGGTGCTTGGCAGAATTATGTCCCTGCCGGAGAGGTGTCCGGTACGACCGGTCAGGGAATTCCCATCACCGGGTTTTCGGCTAAAACTACTTCATCTGTTGCCGGCGGGATTGCTTATCAACTGCATCTTTCGAATGTAGGCTGGACTTCTGGCAAGACAAACGGGGAGCAGCTTTCGTCTACCGCTGAATCTAATTCGGTTGAGGCTATTAAAATTTCTCTTTCTGGTGACTTAGCAACCTATTTTGATGTTTGGTATAGGGTCCATGTCGATAATGTCGGCTGGCTTGGTTGGACTAAAAATGGTGCCGTTGCCGGTAGCACTGGCTATGGGACGCATGTCCAAGCTGTTCAAGTTCGACTTACAAGGAAGGGCGCCAATGCCCCCGGGAGCACCGTTTCGCCATGTTTGCTTGGGCAGCCTTCTGCGTTTGCAAATCCTATGCAGAAGAAGATTGTTGATCTTGCCCGACAGGTACCGTCTCCTGGCCCGGGATTGTGCTCCGAGTGGATTGCAGATATCTACGAGCGTGCCGGATTTAGGAACGTCCATACAGATGCCTGCGATTACTACTGGGATTATTGTAAATTCACCGATTATTCTCAGCTGAAAGTTGGAATGGTCATTGCCGTTCCTTCGCATACGCATACCCGCATGGGCAGCATTTACGGTCACGTTTGTCTCTATATTGGCAATAACCAGGTTATGGATAATGTCGGTCAGATCAGGACGCTCGATATGGCGTACTGGTTGGATTATTATTCCACCTCATATAAGCCAAAGTGGGGTTGGTATGACAACGTGCCGCTTGCATAGCTGATCGAAAGTCATGCCTTCGCACAGGTTCTAGCAGTTACTCTGGTTAAAAACGAACGGGTCGTTTTGCAACGTTCCGTTCGTTTCTATTTAAGTGCCATTCACGTTTTCGGTATTTAAGCAATTGCCGAAACGATAAATAATGATGCTAAAGATGGTCGATTGATGGGGAAGTCGAATGAAAAAGACGCAACGACTGCTAGCAACGGCAATGACGCCATTACTGATTCTTCATTGTCTTCTGACGCCCCTTTCTGTCTGGGCTGATTCTTTACCGGTGCAGCCGGAGTCTACTGATTATTCCAATAGCGCCGCCAGCAGCTCGGAAGACGAGAGTTTCGTCCTAAATGATGAACAGCAGGGGGTTGAAGTCGAGCAGCCGACTGTGTCAGACAATGATTCTCCCTCATCCGTTTCTAGCGAGTCTGCTTCCAATGCGACTGATTCGCCGAAACCCGAAAATGATGTATCCGCTGTCTTTGGTTTCTGTTTCATACCAGACTCATGTACAGGACTTATTGGCTGGACAGGGTCATCCCGTTTCAAATGGAATGACGGCTGGCACAACAGGTCGTGCTAAGCGCGTTGAAGCCCTCAAGATCAATCTGCTTTCACAAGATGGCACCCCTTTGGGGAATGACAGCATTTCGGTCCAATCACACATTTCCGGGATCGGCTGGGAGCCTCAGCCGGTGGGTAACGGGCAGACATCTGGAACAGTTGGACAGTCGCGAGCCATCGAAGCATCAAGCTATCTTTGTCGGGCGGTCTTTCTGACTCGTATGACATTTGGTATCGCGTTCATTCTGCAAATGTTGGTTGGCTTGGCTGGGCCTCAAATGGTGAGCCTGCTGGAACACAGGGCTATGCTTATCAGATCGAAGCTATTCAGATAAAGGTGCTTCCAAAAAATGCTCAAGATGCGCCAGCGCGAGGCGATGCCTTTAGGGACCATTCCCAGGAACCGCCTACTGTTTCCTATCGATCTCATATCTCCAATGTTGGATGGATGGGTGTTGTCGCGGACGGAAAGACATCGGGGGTCATTGACTCAAGAAATGCAATCGAGGCACTGTCGCTTAGTGTTAATTGGTATGGCCACGGAGGCTCTATTTCCTCTCGCGCGCACGTCTCTGGCATTGGTTGGCAAAGCTGGTCTTCAGGTACTGTTGGCACGACCGGGCAGTCTCGGTCAGTTGAGTCCGTTCAGTTTAAGCTCAATGACGAGATATCTGCAACTTACGACATTTGGTACCGTGTGTATGCTTCCAAATTGGGCGGATGGTTGGGCTGGACGTCCAACGGGTCTCCTGCGGGCTCGGTGGGGAAGGGTGCCGCCATTCAGGTATTCAGGTTATGTTGGTCGAAAAGGGCTGCTCTGCTCCTGGAGATACAGCGAATCATTTTATTGGAGCTACGGATGTTCTGAGTGGCAGTTCGTATGGCCTTAATGGCAATAGCTTGGGCACTGTGCAGGGTAAAACGATTTTAATGGGTTCCGAGAGCGGCTCTGAGCTTTAACATCGCTTTCTATTTCGTTTGATAATCAAGAGACTTCAGGTTCAATCGGTTATTCAGGCTGCTATGAATTTAGTGGATGGAGCGGAGTTGTTTCTGACGGTGCCGCGCTCAATTCTAAAAATGATGGCCGTACTTTGAAGGCCGTGAGATTGACTCTTACTGGTGATTTGTCTAATGCCTATGACGTTTGGTACCGGTGTTTTGACTCCAAAAAAGGATGGCTTGGCTGGGCGTGTAATGGCGCGGATGCGGGGGCAACGATACCGGGTTCATTCCTTAAGGCTGTCGAAGTAAGGATTATCAGTAAAGGCAGTGGCGCTCCCGGAGTAACGGACGGAGCATTTGTTTCCGATACTTCCGCCGATTGCGCTCATGTTGTTTATCAGGCCCATTCCGCTAGCCGTGGGTGGTTTCCATCTGTTTTAGATGGGCAGGATGCCGGCACAACGGGAAAATCGCTTTCGCTTCAAGCTCTGAATGTGGTGCTGGCCGGTGTGGATGATGATTCTCTGGTTGAGGCACGAGCTCATGTTGCCAATATTGGTTGGCAGGAATGGCGGTCTGCCGGTTATGTTGGGACCGTTGGACAAGGATTGGCCATTCAGGCTCTTGAGCTGCGCATTAATGGTCCCCTCGCGAATCAGTATGACATCTACTATCGAGTTCATTCGGCTGGTTATGGTTGGTTGGGTTGGGCCAAAAACGGCGATTCCGCTGGAACGACCGGGTTAAATATCCAGATAGAAGCTGTCCAAATTAAGCTTGTCGCGAAGGGCGGGAATCCTGGCTCATCGTCTGCGCCCGCATTTATCTCTGCTCCAGCTCTAACGCTCCAGGCGCATGTCGCCACGCTTGGTTGGATGAATCCCGTTGGCAACGGTGGTGTTGCGGGCACAACCGGCAGATCGCTTGCTATTGAGGCGCTGAAGTTGAATGTCTCCAGTAGCGTATCAGGCGGTATTGAGTACTCCGCCCATGTACAGGATGTGGGCTGGCAAGGTTGGACTTCCAATGGGAATGTCGCTGGCACAGTAGGCTGCGCAAAGCGTATCGAGGCTCTTAAGATTAAGTTGACCGGTGATTTATCGAACTACTTTGATGTTTGGTATCGAGCATATTGCCAAGACTTTGGGTGGCTCGACTGGACCTCAAATGGGCAGCCTGCGGGTACGTCTAGGATAGGCTGCAGAGTCGAGTCTGTTCAAGTGAAGATTGTTCCCAAGGGCGCTGGTGCTCCCGGTTCTACTGCGCGTCCGTTTACTGACCAGCCCTTGTTGCCGGCAGATATGATGACTATGCTTAATCGAGCTAATAGATATTCGAGCAGCACAAGCTGGCTCATTATGGTTGACAGGCAAGCATGCCGCCTTGGAGTTTTTCGTGGACAGCGCGGGTCGTGGAGTTACGCTCAATACTGGACTTGCTCTACCGGCGCCCCTAGTACTCCAACGCCTACGGGTGAGTATACCGTCACCGGCAAGGGCTACTCGTTTGGACATGGGTATACCTGCTACTACTACACGCAGTTTTACGGTGACTATCTGTTCCATTCAATACCGTACTACCAGGGAACTTTTAATCCCATGGACAGCCGAATGGGAATGCATGTTTCACAAGGCTGCGTGCGTTTGCCCATTGATCGCGCTAAATGGATTTGGGATAACGTGCCCCTTGCTACCAAGGTGGTAATCTACTAACTATTCCCGTAAGCGGTGAGAGCTTGTTAGAGGGCCCTTTCCTGTTGCCGTAGTCTTGGCAACAGGAAAGGGCCCTTGCCGTTGGATTAGGCTCCTTTTTCTTCGTTCACCTAATTGGTGACATTAATGAAGCTAACTCCCGATAGTATGGTTATTGACGACCGTCTATCTAGGAGGCGATTCTTTTGAAAAGGCAATTTAGAGCATTTATTGTTCTGATTTCCTGCTTCATGACGATGCTGCTTTTGAGCCCTTTGGCTTGTTGGGCAGATCAAAATGTTGGTTCCAACGAATATGAATCCGTTCCAGAGACCCAATCCGACCCCTCGGATCAAACTGCTGCTGTAGCCGATGAAACGGCGCCTTCGATTGATGCTACCGTGGAGCCCAAAGAGGCGGCCCCGGACGTCAGCTATAAATCTCACATTTCAGGCATTGGTTGGGAGCCGACGTTTACATCGAATGGCTCGACCTCTGGCACAACAGGCCAGTCCCGTAGGCTTGAAGCACTCAGGGTTTCCCTCCCTAATTCAGAAGACCTTGGTATCGAATACCGCTCTCATGTTCAAAATGAAGGCTGGCAGGATTGGGTTTCTAATGGAGCCGTCTCCGGCACAACGGGAAAGGGCCTTCAGATTGAAGCCGTCGAGCTCAAGCTGACGGGCAACAGGGCGGCTTCTTATGACCTGTATTATCGCGTTCATGCTTCTAATTTCGGCTGGCTTGGATGGACTTCAAATGGGTCGACTGCGGGAACCACCGGTTGGTCTTATGCCGTTGAAGCAATACAGATCGTCATTGTAAAAAAGGGTGACGCGGCGCCCGGCGATACTGCTGGTGCCTATGTCCCATATGTCTTTAATTGCTCTCTTTCTCAGGTTGGGGAGACGACTAAAGTAACCCTGAATATTCCGCAGATCGAGGATATAAAACGACTCGGGATCGCTGATTCGATAAAGGTGGCAGGCTCCATGTCGTATGGAGGGAGGGTCACCCGTTCCGTCTCAAGCACGATTGCACTCGGAGATCTGGCTCTAGCTCCAGTGAAATTGAATTTAGCGATTATGGTCCGTTTGACGTTACGTTGCAGTATTTGAAGAACGGAAACATCGTTCAAGAGGACCATCAGTCAATTGGCATTTCTGCGAGTGAGTACAACCTTGCCCCTTTGAGTGCTTCTTTCCCCGTTGTTCTCTATTCGCTATCTTTCTGGGATATCAGTACCTCTTCTGCTGGAACGACCGTTCCGTCAATTGTAATGCTCGATCGTCCAAGTGCCTATAACTGGAACTCGCTTCCATCCGGGATGTACGGTCTTCCGTATCTGACTCATGAGGAGAATGCTTCTAGTTCGAGCTATCAGGCGTTCGCGGATTATGTCGCTGCTCTCTACAAGATCAATCCCAAGGCAAAGTTCAATCTGTATATCAATGACATCACCTGTTCGTTGATCCATAGGATGATTTACGCCAACAAGATTCCCGCAGGCCAATACTCCATTCGGCTGTTGTCCGATGGATCCGCCACGTATGTCTTTACCAACGAAGCCTTTGACGTTAAGGATCCAGATTCTAAGCAAGCGGAGCTGATTACTTTATGGAACGCCGCCAAGAATAAGGAATACGAAACCGGTGAGGTCTCAAAGTCGTATAGCGATTATCACGATCACTGGGATTCTATGTATGCCGTGCTGAGTATTGAGCCTGGCACTCAGTGGTGGATGACTCGAACGAATCTGTTTACGAGTGGTGACGATAATGCCTTTGCGAATAAGATCGCGTCCGATCCCGGCGTTAAGAAGGTGAATGTTTCGGGCATGCTTACGAGCCTGCAGAATAGGGGAGAGGATACAGTCCAAGCGTTTAAGGCGCTGTACAACTTTAACGATGGCTATTTTGATGCGGCGACTCAGCAGGGCAAAAAGGTAATGATGCTGCTTGGAACGTACGTTTCTTACGAGCAGAATTTTGACGACTATGCCAACTTGACCGAAGTTATCTATGGCGATGACTATTTGTATTATTACAAGGGGCATCCAAACACACCGACGGGTATGTATCCCCAAAAGCAGGAACAGCTTGACCGTCTTGGCATTACCGATGTCGATTCTTCCGTCGCTGCAGAGCTGATCCTCTTCTTTAATCCGGAGATCGGTCTGTCTGGTTATGGGTCTAGTACGTATAACTCGGCCAGTGCCGATGCTGCTGGTGGACTTTGGAATTCCACAAAGGCCGAGGCCTTGAAGCCGGGTGCCGTCATCGATTATTCCATTATGGATTGGTTTGCTTCTCCGATTACCGAAGACACGGATGCTGCTATCAGATCCCTTTGCAAACAGGGAGACTCTTGCTATCTCGTAGAGTTTTCGGATTCCATACTTGCTTCGGCAAATTACGACTTTGCTATCTATTCGCACAATAGCGGTGCTCTGACTTATTTCAAGAAGGGCGAGTCGGGCTATGATGTTGTTAAGGTGTCACGAGGCCCTCTTGACGTCTTGGCAACTTCGCATGTTTCAAATGACGGCTGGCAATCGGCCTCTAAGGGTGGAAATGCTTCCGGTACCGTTGGGCAGTCAAAAGCCGTCGAGGCTATTACTCTCAATCTGCAGAATGCTCCCTATGATGGTGCATTGGAGTACAGGACACATGTTTCCGATTATGGCTGGCAGGGCTATGTGAAGGAGGGGAAAGTTTCTGGTACTACGGGCCAGAGCAAGTCTGTCCAGGCTATTCAGATTCGCCTGACTGGTGAGATGGCCAATCACTATGACGTTTATTATCGAGCTCACGTTCAGGATAAGGGATGGCTCGGTTGGGCCTGCAATGATCAAGTTGCCGGAACGACCGGTTTCGTTTTGAGGCTAGAGGCATTTCAGGTCGTTTTGGTCGAAAAGGGTTCGCCCGCTCCTGGGGATACGAGTCAGCCCTCTATTCAGAGAGCGTTTTCAATCAAGGCACATGTTTCAAACCTTGGTTGGCAGTCGCTGTTTACGAAGGCATGACCGTTGGCACAACTGGCCGAAATCTTGCTGTTGAGGCGTTGACGATTAGCAAGCCTGACCTAGGGTATTCCGGCGGCATCGAGTATCGAGCTCACGTTCAAAATATCGGCTGGCAAAAGTGGGTCAAAAATGGAAAGGTTGCCGGTACTACGGGGAAGTCTCTTGCTGTTGAGGCTGTTGAAATAAAACTGACGGGAGATCTTGCCAAGCATTATGACGTTGTCTATAGGGCACACGTTCAAAGCAAAGGTTGGCTAGACTGGGTTAAATCGGGCGAGTGTGCCGGTTCAACTGGTGAGGCTCTGCATCTAGAAGCGCTTGAGGTTAGGCTGGTTGAGAAAAGCTAAATATAGATCCAATTTGCCTATATACCAACGCTAATGAAGTGGGGGTGAATTGATGGGGTTGTAGTCCCCTCAATTCACCCTCCTTAGTTGCAAGTTATTTGAAAGAGACAAACCGTGCTAGACTTTATCCTTTGTGTAAGGATTTCGTTTCGGCCTCTTTCATTAAGTCGTCATCATTAATTTCTATTGGGTGAATTAAGGTGAAGTTTGGTAATCATGAATTTGCTTTATACGGTTGATAACAATTTTGTCCCACAGTTGGCCGCCAATATTTGCTCGGTTGTTTCAAATCATTCCGGTATTCAAGACATTACTTTTCATGTCTTCTCTAATGGCATTACAGAGGATAACCAGCGTTTGCTCCAGGAGATGGTGACCGAATACAACCAAAACCTTGTATTTTATGATATTTCGAACTTCAAAGATGCTCTCGGGTTTGATTTTGATACATCGGGATGGAATGAAATAGTTCTTGCTAGGCTTTTGATGGCACATTTTCTACCTAATGAGATCGAAAGAGTTATTTACCTCGATGGCGATACGATTGTTCTTGGGGATATTGCTCTTCTTTGGAATCAAGATCTTAAGGGTTGCGTGGTTGGAATGGTTCCCGAGCCAACGGTCGGCCCATCTCGACTTAATGATTTAGACTTAAATGGCTGTCTGTACCACAATGCTGGCGTGTTGCTCGTTGATTTAAAGCAATGGAGATCAACTTGTTGCGAAGATCAATTATTGGATTATTGCGAGCGCCGCTCAGGACGCTTGTTTGCGAATGATCAAGATGCTCTAAATGCAGTACTTAAAGATAAGATTTGCAGTTTATCCCCTGCGTTCAATTATTCCAATATCTTTGACTACTATCCGTTTATATTCTTAAACTCGTTAATGCCGGGCTTTTCGGATGAAAACAGTTTTAATACCGCAAGATCGAAGCCCATCGTTGTCCATTATCTCGGCGAAGAGAGGCCATGGCGGCGGGGGAATACTCATCGCTTCAATAATGAGTATCACTTTTATTTATCAGAAACGTTCTGGAAGGACGCGAAAGATGAAGATGGTTGGGGCGCTTATTTTCTTGCTTGGCGGACTTTTAATTTCCTAACCAGGCCTTTTCCTCAGCTTCGTTATAAAGTGATCAGCGGGTTGATTCCCGCATTTCTTAAATATCGTGCCTCGCAAAGAAATAAATAGGATTATGGATAAAATCAAAGACAAGTCTGTTTGCATTGTTTTACCCACATATAACGGCGGAAAGTATTTGGCCAAACAGCTTGATAGTATCTTGGAGCAAACTTGGCCTAATTGCTCCGTCTATATTCGTGATGATGGTTCAACGGATGAAACTGTTGAAATTGCACAATGGTACTGTCGGTCAAACTCCAGCATTCATTTAATTCAAGATTCAATCGGTAATCTTGGGTGCCCAAATAGTTTTTATGAAATTATCAAACGGGTTCCCGAATATGACTACTATGCATTTGCCGATCAGGATGATATTTGGAAGACCGATAAAATTGAACGGGCAGTCAGGGCAATTGAAAATAGTGGAGACAAGGTGCCGACTGTCTACTTTTCTTCCTTTTCATATGTAAACGAAGATGGCGAGACGATACGCGAGTCGGCTCCGCAGGACAAGTACCTCTCTTTTCATAACACCTTGTTTTATACTCCCGGACTAGGCTTCACGATAGTATTTAATCGCCTTGCCTGCAGGGCCTTTATTCTTGAGGTAGATCCAGGGAATGAAATGCATGATCGCTGGCTGATTCGGTGTGCTTCGGCATTTGGAAAGGTATTGTTTGATTCCGTCTGTACGGCTTCACATGTTCGTCATTCCTCTGCGGTCACGTCTGGAGATAATCGTTATTTTGATCTTTTAAAGACCTATTTTAAGGACGAGCTATTTGGTGATAGATCGAAAGATGAGAGTAAAAAGTTAAGCCATTTTTCTGCGGTGTTTTATGATGAGCTTAGTTTTGAGCAGAAACATGAGCTTGATATTTTCACCAATGATGATGGGATTATTTCAAGACTTAGGAAAGCATTTTTCCCAAAGCGTCTGCGACCTACTTTGATTTCTGATTTACTTCTTCGCGTTTTGTTTTTATTCAACAAGGCCTGATGATCCACTGCTGGAGTGATTGTGTCTAATAGAAAAACGAAAGAACTCTCTGTTGAGCAGAGTCTTGTTTGGAACAGCGTCGGCTCGATGGCGTATTTGATTTGCAACTGGCTGATTACTGTTCTTGTGGTGACACTTGGTTCCGACATTAGCATGTCTGGTAGCCTTGCTGTGGCTATGTCTGTTGGTAATATTTTTGCGACCATTGTTTTGCTTAGAGCGCGCCCCGTTCAGGTTTCTGAGAGCTATTCTGATTTTACGACTGGGAATTTTATCGCTCATAGAATCGTTGCAACAATACTTGCCTGTGTAATTTGCTTCTTCTATTGTTTAGTCTCTGTTGCATTCAACGATTGGGCAGTTGTTGCTGTTTATTGCCTATTTAAAGCTGGTGATTCATTTGTCGATGTTCTTCACGGCGTGGATCAGGTAAACAACAGATTGGACATTGCGGCTATCTCTCAAATAGTTCGTGGCGTAGGAGTTCTAGTCTCCTTTTCGTTGTGCTTGTTGCTATTTGATAACTTGGTAATAGCCGTTGCTTCAATGGCTTTTGTTACCATAGCTGTTGTGCTTACATATGATTTTAGAATGACAAAACGGTTTTGTGCCGTTATACCTGATTTTGATTTTACTTCCCTTATCAAATTGTCGCGTATCTGCTTTCCCGGTTTTGTTGCATCTCTTGCGTGCACGGCTGTTGTTAGCGTAACAAGACAGTTCTATGGCCTTTCCTATGGAAATGAGGCGTTGGGTTTTTATGCCGCCGTTGCCACTCCGACTGCCGTAATTCAGGCTCTCGTATCTTATCTATATGCCCCCCTGCTTGGACCTATTTCGGCAATGTGGCGAGAAAACGAAACTCACCGATTACGCTTAGTATTTATCAAGATGCTCGTTTCCGTATTCGTTTTGACGGCGATTGTGTGCCATGGCTAGTGCTTTCATAGGCGAACTGTGCTTACTGCTATTTATGGCAAAGAAG
>ENA-OQMZ01000608-OQMZ01000608.1-human-gut-metagenome-genome-assembly--contig:-NODE-608-length-14960-cov-2.044226_pt1 | contig 14960 bp, 24 predicted proteins | sample MGYA00242621_ERZ504862 | MGnify/ENA primary metagenome ERZ504862 (study PRJEB26092, sample SAMD00036393) | human gut metagenome | host: Homo sapiens | study: EMG produced TPA metagenomics assembly of... | reverse complement strand
CTATCGAGTACATCACGCAATGGCACTATTTGACGGTGTGCATTTGGCGTTTCAATACCAATATAAGGTTTGCCTGGAATCACTTCCGCCACACGGATCGCACGGAACATCAACGCACGTGCTAAATCGGTATCAATACTGGTGACTTTTGATGCTTTTACACCCGGCTGTAATTCAAGCTCATAACGAGTGACCACTGGCCCTACTAACACATCTTGTACCGTTGCTTTGACATTAAAATTCTTCAATTGTTGTTCTATGCGTGCAGATGTGTCTAAAATTTCTTCACGCGTAATGTCTTTGAGCCTGTGTAGGACGATGCTCAAGTAGATCTAACTTGGTAATGGTTGTCGTTGGTTTTTCACGTTTTATTCGTTTTTTTACCCATTTTCCGGTATTTCGTACGCTTGACCACTGCTGGTGTAAGTGCTACTATCAAAGCACCAATACGAAAATAATCGACTGCGGATAATGATCCGCCCGGTATAACAGAAAGAAGGAATTGGATGACTCGCATTTTGTGTCTCGGAGACAGTATCACAGATTGCGGACGGCTTTTCTCCGCAGATCCTCTTGGAAAAGGATATGTGAAGCAGCTCTCCTGTCTGCTTCATAACACAGATCACCGATTTCCATTGAAAACAGAGGTATTGATGGTTTCACCCTGGAACGGCTTCTTCAGAACACAGATTTCTGGCTGGAAAGCTCTGATCCGGATATTGTTACCGTCCTGATCGGGATCAATGATGTGGGGATCATGATGAACACCCGCCGTTCATCTGCACAACAGCAGGATCTGATGAACAAATTTGTCACCCGTTATGAGCTCCTTGCAAAAAAGCTATCCTGCACAAACTCCCGGAAACGAACGCTCTATTTCTGGACCCTTTGTTTTTCCATGGCCACGCTGCTACGCTTCCTGGGCTCCCCTTCTTTCACAGATGTCCGTACATATTAAAAAGATCAGTCAGGATCATGGCGCCGTTTTTCTCCCGCTGCAGAACGATCTGGATCAGGAAGCTGCACGATCCGGGCCTGCATCAATAACTTCTGACGGTATCCATCTCACACCACAGGGGCATCAGATCCTGGCAGATAAACTTTATAAATTGATCATATCAGAAAGGTAATACTATGGAAACAACGATCAAAAAAATCGAAGATATGTCACTGAACGCATGGCCTTCCCATAAAATGGAACTTTATGACGGATGGATCTTACGTTTTTCTTATTTCTATACGCACAGGACCAACAGTGTGGAACAGTTCGGAACCTCCACACTTCCATGGCGCGAAAAAATCCCCTACTGCGAACAGGTCTATAAGCGTCTGGGAACTCCTGCGATCTTTAAGATCAGCCCCCTTGTATCCCCGGATTTTGACTATATGCTGGAAAACAGGGGCTATTCCGTTCAGCACATAACAAATGTTATGACTGTAGACCTAGACAATGCCGTTCTGGATGCGTCTGTCACCGATGTGCTTTTTTCCAATGAAATTCCTGATTTCTGGATCCACAGCCTTTTTGACTTGAAAAGAACTACAAATCCGATCCATCGAAGCGTCGTTCCTTCCATGTACCGTGCCATTCTTAAGGAAACTGTCTGCGCTTCCATAACAAAAAACGGCGAGATCATTGCCACAGGTCTTGGAATCCTGGATCGCGACTACATCGGTATCTATGCCATTCATGTACGTGAAGATTATCGCCGCAGAGGATATGCCCGTCAGATCTGTACCGGTCTTCTCAATGAGGGCAAAAAAAGAGGCGCCAGCCACGCTTATCTTCAGGTGGTAAAAAACAATACTTCCGCAGAAAAGCTTTACAGCTCTCTTGGATTTCAGTATTCCTATACCTACTGGTTCCGTGTTCAGCCTGTAGGAACACGTTTTCAGTAAATGCATGGATTTTCCGTAAATCCCTGTAGAAATCAAAAAATCTTTTTGCTATAATACCCTTAATATGTATAAAATCTTTCCTGCCTTCATATACTGATCCTTATCAATCAATAAGGAGACTGATCCGATGAACGATCCGCAGGAAAAAAACACCCAAAATCCCTATCATATTTATTACAATAATTATCTGGATACCAATGCCTGTACTGAATGCACGGGTCTGATCAACCATGGAATCGACAGCCGTGAGCAATGGGATTCTTTCCGCCAGATCTTTGACTTTATACCGGCGTCGGAAACCCATGATCTTACAGATAAACAGGACTGACCGTTATCCCGGGTCGGAGGACACAAATGAAAAAACTGTCTGCTGCATGTATGATTCTCGGCCTTTCCCTTTTTGCGGGAGGCTGCAGCAATGATCAGATCGATGATCATATTATTTCTCTTCAGGATAAAATTTCAGACGTTACTGCTTCAGATTCCACAGAACAGGAAGATCAGGAGCCTTCCACGGAAGAACGTGTTTATATAGATGAGCTTACCGGCACACTGCTGGATTTTGACGGTACACACCTGACGATTTCCAGCAATGGAGAAACCTATGTATTTGATGTTTCCCAGACAAGGCTTGAATGCAAATACGGCGTTGTATCCAGTGATCAGGTCAGTGTGATCTACCAGGGACAGCTTTCCGGAACGGATATCAGCACCATTTCCCCCATCAAAATAACCGACAAATATCATAATGAAACTCCTCTGGAGGACCGCACTTTAAAGGGCAAAGTGAAATCACTCACATCCAATGCCCTTGTGATAGTTACAGAAAAGGGAAATACCGTAACCTTCCCTGTCACCGGTGTCAGACAATACTACAAAAAAGGCATCAAGGCCGGCAAGTGGTCTATGTCCATTTTCGCGGTAAATTCATCAACGAAACACTCGTGGATGACAAACAGTATGACGGCAGTTTCACAAAAGTGATCAGTGTCTCCGATACGGATCCACTGAAAGTACCTGCAGCAACTCCTACGCCTTCCCCTGAACCGAAGAAAAAAGAACAGCATCTCCGTGCAAAGATCGTAAATGTCAGCACCGGCACAATGACTGTCATTCCGCAGACCACAGGATCGGAACTGACTGTTTCACTTTCCTCGGTTCCTGTATATTTCAAAGGAGGAATGGCTCCGGGATCTTATGTAAACATTATCTATACCGGTAAATTTAATGGTGAATCCACCAGCGGCATGAAGATCCGTGGAATCACCGGGGAGGATCCGGACATACTTTCAGTACGCAACATTACTTCTACTGTAACCGGCACGATCCTGGCACAACCGCCAATACCGTGCTGCTCCAGACATACGACGGCGTAAAGATCCTCTGCAGCCGTGAAAACGTTCCGGACCTTTCCTCAAGCGGAATGGAAGAAGGTGCCGATCTCCGGGTTACTTTCAACCCTGCGAAATCACGCACCTCCAATATTTATACCTGTATTAAATTCGAAGACCCGTGACGGAAGATGGTACGGATCCTTTTTTCTCCATCTTCCATCCAGCTTCGTACTGCCTGCGTATCACCCAGTATATCAAAAAAAGCTCTGCTTTCATCCTGTACACCCTGGCCGTGAAGAACCTGATATGCACCGGCATCGCTTCCTACTGCCACATGAACCTTCTTTTCAAAAGCTTTCTTCAGATTCTGCTCGCCTGTCTTTATAATAGATGCAAGAATCGTATCTTCAAATCTGCCGCAGCCTTTAAGATTCCGCACAGTTACAAGTGTCGGAACCACACGCTTTCGCTGTCTGCCAGCATGGAAATCGTCTCATCATCATATAGTTCCCATGCTCAATACTGTCAACACCAGCCTCCACTGCTGCTTGTACGCCATAGCATCCATTTGTATGGCTCATCACGGCAAATCCCTCTTCATGAGCAATATGTACCATTCTTTCACATCCGTTGCTGAAAGCGGCGTTCCCGTAATTTTCCCGTGATCTGCAAAATCCAGAAGCCTGTAGTCATGATCTTGATAAAATCCGCACCTTCAGCGGCAGCTTCCAGAACTCTTCTGTGATATTCCTTCATGTCTGAAAAGCTTTTTCCAACGATCTTCCCGTAATGCCCCTCTTTATAAATGGCAAAAACCGGTGTGCGATAGTCAATTTCATATTCAGGGGCCAGTCTGGCAGCCCGTTTTGACACACCGTAATGATCTCCTCCGTCTCTCACAAAACGGATTCCTCTTTTCCGGTATTCCTCAAATGAGCACGGATCAGTGCATCCCGGGGCCCGTTTTTCTGTGTCTCAACGGCTTTCCGGTAATCATAGCCATTGAGAAATATATGTGCATGACATTCCCCAAACATTTTCATCACTGCTCAAAAAAAGTTTCGGATCTCTTTCTCAGATGCCTGCACCGACCCCTGTACAAAGAACGGCTTTCCACCTCCGCGTCCGTTTAATTTCGCATTCATCTCTTTTGTAAACTGACGGAGATCGCCGTCTTTTTCGCCCATTGCATACTTGTAGCTTCCGTCTGCATTTCCGGAAATACCGCACAGCAGCCCTGGCAGGTCTGTGTCACGCGTCTGCAAGCTTCCGCACACTGTCTGCATCCATTCCATCCATAAAGATGAGAACGCTTCCGCTTCCTGCATAACGCTCTGCCTCTTTCCGGCACATGTCGTCTACCAGCTGCCCAACCTGTCCTTTCAGTCGGAAATTCTCTTCCTGAAGGCGTTCCACTGCCTGCGCAGTCTTATCCATTTTTGCGGAAAGCTTTACAGAAATCTGGTGGTTCTGGTCATTGACCATGTTCAGATAATCCAGCACACGTTTTCCGCAGATCATCTCAATACGGACACCTTCACGAAATTTTTCCACGGAAAGAAGTTTCACCATTCCGATCTCTCCGGTATGTGTCACATGAGTTCCGCAGCATGCACAGATATCCACCCCTGGAAATTCTACGATCCGCACCTGACCGGTGAGCTCTTTTTTGCTTCGGTAGTCGATTTTTTCCAGTTCCTCCGCTGTAGGATATATGATCTTTATCTGCGTATCTTCCCATATCTTTTGGTTTGTTTTCCGCTCGATCTCAGCAAGCTGCGCCTCATCCAACGGGCCATTCAGATCTATGGTAATGGTATCGCTTCCCATATGAAAGCCTACATTATCGTATCCGTAAGCCTCGTGGATCAGTCCGCTCACCATATGCTCACCGGAATGCTGCTGCATCAGATCAAATCTTCTTGCCCAATCGATGCGTCCCTGTACTTCTGTTCCGACTTCCATCGCTGATCTGTATAATGAAGAAGTTCTCCCTCCTTTTCATGCACTTCCTTTACTTTCACATCGTTGAGATATCCGGTATCGCTTGGCTGTCCACCGCCCTCCGGGTAAAAAGCGCTCTCATCCAGAATGATATGAAAACCTTTTTTTGCTTCTCTGCACTCCAGGACTTTGGCTGTAATTCTTTTTTATATTACATCTTCATAATATAAACGTTTCGTCTCTGTCATTTGTCTCATCCTTTCTGCATCTCTGCTTTGACGACTTATAGTATAGACCAAATTTTCTCTCCCCGCTATATAAAAGCGGCATTTATCCAATGATTTACATATTTTTCTATAAAGCTGAAGGCTTTCCTTCAGATTCCGCGTTATAATAAATGAAGCGGGAAGAGAAGGGAGCTGATTGCATTACACGGGAAGAATATCTGGAATATCTGATACATACATACCAAAACTTAATATTTTCCATTTGTCTGAAATCGGTGGGCAATCCCTTTGACGCCGAGGATCTGACACAGGATGTTTTTCTTTCCGCCTACAAAAATCTCTCCCGTTTTGATGGCACCTACGAAAAAGCCTGGCTCAGCAAGATCGCAGTCAGAAAATGTCTGGATCATCTGAAAGCAGCCGGCAGACGTACCATTCCCACAGAGGACACCTATTTTGAACAGCTCCATGATAAAGAGTTTTCCCCGGAGGAGGCATTTCTGGACAAAGATTTCAAGGATCGGATCCGGCATTTATGTGTAGCGCTGAAAAGCCCCTACAGGGAGGTTGCCCTTGAGCATTTCTGCGAAGAAAAAACCGCCGCAGAAATTGCAAAAGCGCAGAATAAAAATATCAAAACAGTCCAGACGCAGATCTACCGGTCCAGATCTATGCTGAAAGCACTGCTGGAAAGGAGTGATTAGATGCACATACCACAGGATGAATTACAGAAATTCCAGGACGGAACCATGAATACGGATGAAATGATCCATTTTCTGGAGCATATGGAGCAATGTGACTTCTGTCTGGATGAACTTCTTCAGAATGAGGATGCCGCTTCTGAGTATGCTCCATCCTATCTGCAGGATGAAATTCTGAAAAAAGCAGCTTCTCCGGAAGTTCAGGCTTCCAGAAAAATACATGAAACTGCTTATTGGATGAAGCTTCTCTGTGCAGGCTTACGGACTGCCGTAGGCATGGGTGTTGCGCTGATCATGCTTTTTTCTGTATCTCAGACAGATTTTACGGCTCTTCATCCTTCACCGGAAACAAAAGTTAAGATTTCTTCATCCCTTGACATTGGTTCCGGCCTAAACCAGCTTTCCATGCAGGTAGGTTCCCAGCTCAGTGAACATTCTCAGAAGATCAGTAATATCTGAACGATCTTACGAATAAAATTATAAACGGAGGCAAGTAAATTTATGAAAAAACAAAAACATGGTTTCTGGGTATTTATCTTTTCCCTGATCCCGGTGCCGGGGAAATGTACATGGGATTTAAAAAACAGGGACTTAGCATTATGCTACTGTTCTGGGGATCGATCGCACTGGCATCCATAACCGGTCTTGGATGGCTGGCCATGTTTCTCCCGGTGATATGGTTCTATAGTTTTTTTAATGTCCATAATCTGAAATCCCTGTCAGAAGAAGAATTCTACTCTGTAGAGGATAATTACATTCTTCACATGGATCAGCTTTCCGGTGATATGGGAAAATTCTTACAAAAGCATCAAAGTGCAGCTGCATGGATCCTGATCCTGTTTGGTATCTGCATCCTGTGGAGTCGTTTCACAAGTCTTTTGTACTTCATTGTACCGACTAATATGGTCGACTATGTATACAATATCTGCAACAGCCTTCCGCAGATCATCATTGCTGCAGGTATCATTGCTGCAGGTATTTATCTTCTTACTCAGCAGAAAAAGAAACTGAAACAGGAAACCGAAACAAAAGAAGAGCATTACTGGGAACCCTATCGTCCATATCAGCAGCTGACAGAAAAGCCTGTTCATACTTCTGATAACTCCGACAAAGATACAGCATCTGAAGCTTCTTCCATTTCTGATCCGGAAAATACCGATTCTAATTCATCCACAAAATAACAGAGAAAAAAAGATCCACTGTCAGTTTCCTGACAATGGATCTTTTTATATGATTTAAATTTACTGCTTATGTGTTACCTTAAGACGTGTCATCGCTCTCGCAAGTGCCATCTGGTTCATATGATACTCCTGGATGCTCTGTTTCTGACGAAGCTGCTCTTCTGCACGTTCCTTTGCTTCCTGAGCACGGCGGATATCAATCTCGTCCGGACTCTCTACGCTGAGGCAGAACAGCTTGGCACGGTTATTGATCATCTCAACAAATCCGCTGCTCACAGCAAACACATACTCATTACCGTCAGCATCCTCAAAACGCATCTCACCGGGAATGATGGCAGCTACAACATTCGCATGATGGGCAAGAAATCCCTGCTCACCATCCACTGCCGGGATAATAAGCTTCTGAGCACGTCCTGCATAAGCCAGTTTATTGCTGGCATATATTTCCAGGCCAAATGTCTCACTCATAGCTGCTCCTTACTGCCGGTTCTCCTCGGCTTTTGCTTTTGCAATTACATCATCAATGGTTCCAACATTAAAGAATGCGTTCTCCGGATAATCATCCATCTCGCCGTCAATGATCGCCTTAAATCCGCGGATCGTCTCTTTCAGAGGTACATATTTACCTTTGATACCGGTGAAGTTCTCAGCTACATGGAACGGCTGGGAAAGGAACTTCTGGATCTTTCTTGCACGGAATACTGTCTGCTTATCTTCCTCTGAGAGCTCCTCCATACCAAGAATAGCAATGATGTCCTGAAGTTCTTTATATTTCTGAAGGATCTCCTGTACTCTACGTGCAACCTCGTAATGTTCCTCACCAACAATATCTGCCTCCAGGATACGGGAAGTAGACTCAAGCGGATCTACGGCCGGATAAATACCCTGCTCAACGATCTTACGGGAAAGAACGGTTGTTGCATCCAGATGGGCAAATGTTGTTGCCGGAGCCGGGTCAGTTAAGTCATCGGCCGGTACATATACTGCCTGTACAGATGTAACAGAACCTTCCTTGGTAGATGCGATCCTCTCCTGAAGCTCACCCATCTCAGTTGCCAGTGTAGGCTGATATCCTACTGCGGACGGCATACGTCCAAGCAGAGCGGAAACCTCAGATCCTGCCTGTACAAAACGGAAGATATTATCAATGAAAAGAAGTACATCTCTGTGCTCCTGATCACGGAAATACTCTGCCATGGTAAGTCCTGTCTCAGCAACACGCATACGTGCTCCAGGCGGCTCGTTCATCTGTCCGAACACTAAGGCTGTCTTTTCAAGAACACCGGATTCCTTCATCTCTGTCCAAAGGTCATTACCCTCACGGGAACGCTCACCGACACCGGTGAAAATAGAATATCCACCATGCTCGGTAGCGATATTCTGGATCAGCTCCTGGATAAGGACTGTCTTACCAACACCGGCACCACCGAACAGACCGATCTTACCACCTTTTGCATATGGAGCAAGAAGATCGATAACCTTGATACCTGTTTCCAGGATCTCAACTGCCGGTTTCTGCTCCTCAAATGAAGGCGGATCACGATGGATGACCCAATGCTCTTCACCGTCCAGAGAATCACCGCCATCTACGGTATCTCCAAGAACGTTGAACAGACGACCAAGTGTTTTATCTCCAACCGGAACCTTGATACCGCTTCCGGTAGCTGTTACTTCTCTGTCTCGCTGCAGGCCCTCGCTGGCTCCCAGCATGATGCAGCGTACGATATTATTTCCAAGGTGCTGGGACACCTCCATAACGCATCTCTTACCGTTGTTCTCGACTTCAAGGGCATCCTTGATATCCGGAAGCTGTCCGTCTTCAAAAACAACGTCTACAACAGGTCCCATAACCTGTACGATCTTACCTTTATTCATAGTCATCACTTCCTTTTTTGTGCTTTAGCACCGCTGATAACCTCAGTGATCTCCTGGGTGATCGCAGCCTGACGTGCACGATTATACTGAATGGAAAGATCCTTCAGCATCGCCTTCGCACTATCTGTAGAGGACTGCATTGCTGTCATTCTCGCACTGTTCTCACTGGCATATGCTCTACAAGACATCCATAGATCACACCTGTAAGGTAGTTGGGGATCATAGTATCCAGAAGCACATCTGCAGACGGAGATAACACGATCTCCTCCTGATAAATATCTGCCGGGATCTGACCCACCTTAAAATCAGCCTTTTTCAGCGGTAAAAGCTGCATATTCACATTTTCCATTGCCATCGCATTCAGCATCTGTGTATAGACAATGTGAATTTCATCCAGCTCTCTTTCAAGAAATGCCCGTACGATCTCTTCCGTGATAAGGCGTGCTCTGTGCATAGTCGGCTTCTGCACGGTATAATGAAAACCGCCGTCCATATCCACATCTCTCTTGCCGAAATACTGACGCCCTACCATACCAAGGACATACAGCTTGTGATGTCCCGGTACCTCTTCCATGAAATCTTCTGTCATTTTCTGTACATTATGATTGTATGCACCAGCCATACCTTTATCACCTGTAATGACAATGGTACCTACCTTTCTTTCATCCTTCGGAACAAGATGACGCTCACTGAAGAAAGGATGCTGGATGTCCGGCATATGACGGAGGATCCTGGCAATGGCAGCCTGCATATTATAGAAATATGGTTCCGTGTCCTGCAGGATCTTCTTGGCCTTCTGCATCTTGGAAGAAGAAATCATGTACATCGCATTGGTGATCTTCATGGTGTCCTGAATGCTTTTCATACGAGTCTGTATTTCTTTTGCATTTGCCATATCAACACCTACCTGCTCTTATCTCTGAATTCTTCTGCCGCCTTTACGATTTTCTCTACAAGCTCATCAGAGAGCTGCTTTGTAGTCTCGATCTCTTTGCCGATCTCAGGATATACATTATCAAAGTACTCCAGAAGATCCTTCTGATATTTCTTGATTCTCTTTCTTTTCTACATCTACCATCAGCTTGTGAGTCGCAACGCAGAGAGTAATTACCTGCTGATGAAGACTTAACGGGCTGCAGAGCGGCTGTTTCAGAAGCTCCATCAGACAGCTTCCGTATTTCAGCTGTGCAGTTGTAGCCTCATCCAGATCTGAACTGAACTGGGTGAACACTTCCATCTCTCTGTACTGTGCCAGGTCGATACGTACACTACCGGAAGCTTTCTTCATAGCCTTGGTCTGTGCAGCACCACCAACACGGGATACGGAAAGACCAACATTGACTGCCGGACGCATACCTGAGAAGAACAGATCACTTTCCAGGAAGATCTGACCATCTGTGATGGAAATTACGTTTGTAGGAATGTATGCAGATACATCACCGGCCTGTGTCTCGATGATCGGAAGTGCCGTAATGGATCCGCCGCCTGCCTCTTCACTCAGACGGCTGGAACGCTCCAGAAGTCTGGAATGAAGATAGAATACGTCACCAGGATATGCCTCACGTCCCGGAGAACGCTCAAGCAGAAGTGACAATGCACGATATGCCACTGCATGCTTGGAAAGATCATCATATACGATCAGTACGTCTTTACCCTGATACATGAAATACTCTGCAAGAGCAGTACCAGCATAAGGAGCAATATACTGAAGCGGTGCACAGTCGCTGGCTGTTGCGGAGAATACGGTTGTATACTCCATTGCACCGTATTTTTCAAGATTGGAAACTACCTTTGCAACGGTAGAAGCTTTCTGTCCAATGGCAACATAGATACAGATCACATCCTTACCTTTCTGGTTGATGATCGTATCGGTTGCGATGGATGTTTTACCTGTCTGTCTGTCGCCGATGATCAGCTCTCGCTGTCCACGGCCGATCGGGAACATGGAATCAATGGAAAGGATTCCTGTTTCCAGAGGTACAGTTACAGACTTACGGTCGATGATTCCAGGAGCCGGGTTCTCGATCGGGCGATATTCCTCTGCCTGGATCTCTCCCTTTCCATCAATAGGCTCACCAAGTGCGTTCACGATTCTTCCGATAAATTTATCCCCTACCGGAATACCTGCCTGCTTGCCAGTTCTGGCAACCTTGGTGCCTTCCTTGATTCCTGTATCCTTTCCGAAAAGAATACATCCCATGCTGTTGGCACGGACATCCTGTACCATACCTTTCAGACCATTCTCGAAGGTCACGACCTCACCGTACATGGCATGATCGATGCATAAACAGTTGCGATACCATCTCCCACGGAGATGACAGTGCCTACTTCCTGGTCCTTGCTGATTTCGTCATAGTTCTTTATTTCTTCCTTGAGAATCGAAATGATTTCATCTGGATTTATTGCACCCAATTCAATTTCACCTCCGGGTTAATTTCTGTTTCAGTTTCTTATAACGTCCGATGAGGCTCCAGTCGTACTCACGATCTCCTGCCTGAGAACAAATCCACCTACAAGGCTTTTATCCTCTGTAAGGGTAAGTTCCACTTCTCTGGCAGAAAACTGGCTACGGAGAAACTCCTTCATCTTATTTTCCTGCTCTTCGGCAGGACGTGTTACATAAAGAAGCTCTGCCTTGAGAATTCCTTTCTGTTCCCGGCTGTAAGCATCATAAGCTTCAAGGATCTCTCCGATTCTGTCAATCTTCTGATACTTACACGTTACTTTAAGAAAACTCTTCATTTCCTGCGGAAAAACCCGCTCTATTACCTGTTCTTTTTCTTTGAGGGAAACAAGTGGATTTTCAAGCATCTTACCTATCTCAGGTGTATTCTTAAAAATCCTTCCTGTTTCGCAGATTGCCTCCCCCGGGACAGAAAGACCGTATAATGCTTTTGCATAATTAATGGACGTCTCTGTCATGAGGATCACCTGCTCCTTCTAAAAACTGGTCATATAGGGACATATCCTGTGCTTCGTCGTTCTTTTTTCCCATGATTCTGGATGCTGCATCCATTGCCAGCTCAGCCACTTTGCCTTCCATCGCTTTCATAGCAGCTTCCTGCTCAGTGCTGATATCTCTTCTTGCTTTCTCAAGAATCTGACCAGCCTGATCATTAGCTCTCTTCACGATGCTGTCTGCCTGTACTTTTGCCTCGTCCTTAGCCTGCTCTACAATACTGAAGGATTCCTCCTTCGCAGATTTCAGTGCATCCTCATACTGTCCTTTCAGCTGGTTTGCTTCAGTAGTTGTCTTCTCTGCTGAAGCAAACTGCTCATCGATCATAGCTTTTCTCTTCTCCATAACACCAATGATCGGGCCGAAAAGGAACTTCTTCATTAAAAGATAAAGAACGATCAGGTTTATAATAGTAAAGACAAGGTTGATATCAATTTTAATCACCTGGTCCACCTGCCTCTCTTAATCCTGAATTAGTATCTCGTCTTTACCTATTAGCCAAGCATGATGATGATCAGAAGACCGATTACGAAACCGTAAATAGCTGTTGCCTCTGCAAGAGCACATCCAAGAAGAAGTGCTTTACTGATCTTGCTCTCTGCCTCTGGCTGTCTTGCGATAGCTTCTACTGCTTTAGATGTTGCAAGACCGATACCAATACCTGCTCCAATACCTGTAAGAACTGCGATAGCTGCACCAATTGCGATTAACATAGTTTTTTCCTCCTGTAAAATACAATTTTTTTTCATTTTTAGATCAAGCGGATCTTCCGCTTCACTACTCAATTGCTTCCTTAATGAACAAGGATGTTAAGAATACAAATACATACGCCTGTATGAATCCGTCGAAGAAATCAAAATACAGGCTGAATGGTATGGGAAGAATGGCCGGACAAACAAACTCCAGCAGCTTCATAACTACGAAGCTTCCCAGAACATTACCGAACAACCGCATGCAGAGAGATGTAGGTCTGATCGCTATTTCCAGAATGTTGATCGGAAGCATGATCGGAACCGGCTCCGCAAAGCTTTTCAGGAAACCCTTCAGTCCCCTTTTATGAAAGCCTGCATACTCGATCAGAATAATGCTCATCAGCGCCAGCGCAATGGTAACATTCATGTCCTTCGTTGGTGGTGTAAAACCAAATACGCCTGCGATATTGGCTATTCCGATGTAAATTACGGTTGACATCAAATAAGGCACATACTGTTTGCCTTCTTCTCCAAGGATACCCATGAAGAAATCCTGAAGAAAACTTACCCCGGTCTCCAGAAGCAGCTGCTTCTTACCCGGATTTTCCACACTGAGATTCCGAACTAAGATCAGAGACAGAATCACAAGAACCGCCATGATGACCCATGTGACTACCACGCATTCTGCAATTGGTATTCCACCAAACGCCGGAATGGTAAAGGCTGTCTTACTGTTTAGTTCTTCTGCCAGTGTACTTGATAAATCTCCCGTTTTTCTCCCTCCTTTTCTCTTGGCGCTGATCGTATCTTTTTATAATTGGTATGACCACGCCTTGTAGTTGACTTTATTTTACTCCGCATTTCCAGAATGTCAATATTATTTTTGCCTGTTTTGCACAAAAAAGAATCTGTTTTTTATACAAAATATACAATTCATTTCAATTAACCTTGATCCGACTTCCTGCGTACAGATACTTCTCCATAAGAAAGCAGGGTTTCTGAACCATCCTGTTCTCTCACAAGAAGCCTTCCATCTGGTGCTATGGATTCTGCATAAGCTTCCCTTGTACACTGTCCGTCTGTGATCACGATCATGTTTCCAGGAATGATATTATTTTCTGTATATTCTCTGGAAAGTCCCGGAGTCTCCACTTCCATGAGAAGCTGATTGACGATCTCCGCCACAAGAATACTGCAGTTTATATGCTCTGCGTCATTCCTGTTTTCAAATAATGCTCCAGCCGTTTCCTGTATATCTTCACGGAAACCCATCTTCCGGCATATACAGATTCAAACCAATTCCTACAACTGCAAACTCAATGTTCCCGCTTTCAAAGTCTGTAACAGCCTCTGTCAGTATCCCACACACTTTCTTATTATGAAAATACAGATCATTGACCCATTTGATCCCAAGGTCGATCCCGCAGATTTTCTTCACTGCACGGCACACTGCAGTTGCCGCCGCTGTAGTGATCAGGAGTCCTTCCTTCAGAGTTCGGTCAGGTCTTAGAACGATACTCATATAAAGTCCTGCATTTTCAGGAGAATAAAAACTTCGGCCTCTTCGGCCTCTTCCGCTTTTCTGTCTGCGCGCCAGTATCAGTGCACCATGACCTGCTTCTCCTGAAAATGCAGCCTCCTTGGCTGCCCGGTTTGTAGAATCCAGTTCTCTGTATATTTTTACAGGGACATCCGGATGATCGAGGTAAAGCCGTATTCCTTCTTCCGATAAACGGCTGCCTCCTCGAAGCACATAGCCTTTGTTTGGTCCAGCTTCTATGGTATATCCCTCTTCACGAAGGGATTTCACAGCTTTCCAGATGGCTGCCCGTGTGCAGTTTAGTTCTGCTGCTGCCGCCTCTCCGGATATCAGTTCATTCTCGTGCTGCTCCAGAAGCTTCAGCATTCTTGCTTTTACAGTCATATCTTCACCGTCCGTAATCTGCCTGAAATGGCAAAATTTATTCCCTCCTAAGAGTCGAAAGCATTATAGCACTTAAGCATCGCGATGTCTATTATCTTTTTTATATATGCTATCTATATTATTTTATATTTCAGATGCAGCTATTATATGATTTTTCTCATTTTTGTCTGTTTTCATTTATTTTTTTATATATTATTTCTGTCTTTTTTTAATAAACCCAATTG